>ERZ1370068.6004-contig-5001_pt1 | contig 33753 bp, 61 predicted proteins | sample MGYA00561227_ERZ1370068 | MGnify/ENA primary metagenome ERZ1370068 (study PRJEB38410, sample SAMEA6850437) | metagenome | study: Metagenomic assessment of the ecological functions of the soil: analysis of the soil microbiota associated with the...
ATTGTACTTCGTTCGGTTACGTATTGCTGGATTCCTCGCCCAAGTACACATTGAGAGCCTATTTTCAGAATGCAAACAATCTGAAGTCCGGGGCCGATGTGCAGCTCGAAGGCGTCACGATCGGGAAACGTATGGCGACGTTGCAGGTGTCAAGCTGCCGGACCCGGAAAAGGCTGTGGAGGCCACTCTCGAGACTGGATCAAAAATATCCAGAACATCATTCAGCAGCGACTCCAAGGTGACCGATTGCAACGATTGGTCTCGCTTGGCGATTCAAAGGTCGATATCACCAGAGGAACTGAAGCCGGAACGGTCATCCCGCCGGGAGGCGAGATACAGGGGGCGGAACACGGAGATATCCGGAAGATCGTGCAAGGCACAAACGACTTCGTCGCAAACCTTCAGGTACTCAGCGACAAGTTCCGCGACATGTGACCGACCGCGTGGATCAAGGGCGAAGGCACGCATGGGCAAGTTCATGACGGACAGCGCCATCTACGACAACGCAAACCTGACGGTCAAAGAAGCCACGGCTCTTGTGCGTGACGCACACACCGGCAATGGAACTGTGGGCCGGCTGATCTCGGATGACCAGTTGTATGAAAGGTCAGCAGCACCATGGACACGATGAATACGCTCCTGGCCAAAATCGAAAATGGCCAGGGCACGGCACGGCAAATTCATTAATGATCCTTCCGTGTACAAGCGGACCGATGAGGTTCTCACGCGATTGCACACAGTCACCGATCGCATCCGAACGCGGAGAGGGTACGCTTGGAAAACTTTCGAAGGACGAAGGCTTTTACAACGACGCGCGCGCAACCATGATGAGGTTCAACAATCTCGTGATCGGCGATCGAGAACGGCGATGGCACGGCCGGCAAGAATCATCAGAGATCCGACGCTTTACAACAGCCTGAATCAGACGTCTTCGGAAATCCAAAAACTGTTATACGATTTCAGACAGAATCCCAAAAATTTCTAACGATCAGCTTTAGAATTGTTTTAACCACATGAGTAGTAGCGACCCCAGGAAGAGGCTTGAAGAAGAAATACACGTCCTCGAGAAGGAACTTCGCGAGGAGTTGCCGAGAAGCCCTGAAGACCAGCCGCGGCTCTCGGCGATTTGAGCGAAAATGCCGATTATTCGGCGGCGCGTGAGCGTCGAGGACTTTGTTCGGGTCCGTCTTGGTCAGCTGAAGCAGCGGCTGGCGGACTCTGTCCCTGGTGAATTTTGACAAGATTCCTCAGCGACCGGATATCGCTCGGATCGAGAGTCGAGCTGCTGGACGTCGACAAAGATGAAAAAATCACGTATAAGCTCGTGACAAGTGAAGATGCCAACGCGGCAGAAGGCTTGATCTCCACAACGTCTCCGATCGGGCGCAGCCTATTGAACAAACGCGGAGGAGATACTGTCGAGGTTAAGATACCTTCGGGAACGCGGACGTTCGAGGTTCTCAGCTTCCACCACCATGCACGATGAACAGTAAAACAGCCGAATCACCGTCATCGATCAGCGGACGCATTGGAGCCGGCGGCAAACAGATCGTCGACTCGATCGTGGAAGGACTCGCCATGCTCCGCGTGCATCCGAACATCCTGACGTTGATCGGCCTGCTCATCAACATCTTCGCCATGATCCTGTTTGCCAAAGGCATCTTTCTTTGGGCGGGACTCGTCATCGTGATCGCGGGAATCTTCGACATGGTGGACGGCGAAGTCGCCCGCCGCACGAAACGCGTCACAAATTCGGCGCGTTTTTGATTCCGTGATCGACCGATACTCCGACATGCTCCTCTTGCTCGGACTCGTCATCTGGTATGCGAAGATCAATCGGATCTTCTATGTGGGACTCACCGGCCTTGTGCTCATCGGATCTGTACTCACCAGCTATACCAGAGGCTCGCGCTGAATCGCTCATACCAGCATGCAAGGTCGGGTTTCTAGAAAGGCCCGAACGGATTGTGCTGCTGATTATCGGCTCACTTGCCGACCGCATGGCCGCAGTCCTGTGGGTCATGGCCATTCTGTCGAACTGGACGGTTTCTCAGCGGATCTGGTACGTGGCGGGAAACGTCTGCCATGGAACGCGGGGAAATCTAAGGTCTTCACCTCAAGCAGCACGTTGTCTCCAACAATCGCTTTCCATCGAGCGAAATCGATGCTTGCTCGCGGACGTTGCTCGCGGAAAGTTGCATTGAAACGCGCCGAGATGCATTCCGGCAGGCGTCTGGAAATCGAAAATGCAATCGACGTTGACGATTGATCATCCCGATCGTGCAGGGTGATGGAATATTGGACGGGGTCATTCCCATCGTCCAAGAGATGGTGGCGTTGAACCTGCCCGCCCCGGCAAGCCAGAACACAATAATCCGCACCTTCAGCGGGTTTGGCCGAATCCAGATTCAACATTTGACGCCCACGTACAATGCCTGAGGCCGAACCGATCCTGTTCGTCCAGCTCTGCGCAAAACGGATTCTGAAATCATTTCCGCAGCTACATCAAGCGATCTTTTCATCGGAATCCGGAGTTTCCCATGACGTGCTGGACGGATCATCCGAGGGACTCGCGCTGCTCGCATCCTCGACTTCATGTTCCTTATCATTCGTATCGCTGAAGGTCAGTTTCACATTCGAGGAAGCCTCCTCACCGTCGGACAAGATGAAATAAGCCGAAGCACCGAACACGGGACGCTGCTGCTGGTTCCTCAGGCTGGGAATGCGAGGCAGCGTCATCGTTTTGCAAATAAGAAACCGATACGTCACGCCTCCCCGGTCACGGACTTGCAATCCCAATGATCGATGACATCGGTGGCGTAGCGTTGTCGGTCGGCCAGACGGGGCGGGTCGAGACTGTAGAGGTCTCCACCGCCTTCATCCTGTTTGATGAGAAAAAGGTATGGCAGATCAAAACTATATGCAGAGCTCCGGGAGTCAAACGAGGCTCTCACCGGCGCATTGACGTTGACTTCAACTCTGTTCGAGAGCCAATTTGTTGCTGAGTGTAAGCCTGAACGCTTTCCAGTCACGGGAAACTTCGTCGTGAGCTGAACCGGACCGTTTTCTCCCCGGCAAACACCGCTGAACGCGAACACCGCGAGATCGTGCTTCACTTCGTCGAGGTTGCTGCGATACCAGTCGCCCAGTTCGCGCTTCTCATTGAAAAAAAGCAACAGTCCGCCACTCGCCTCTTATCGCTGACAAGGTCGGCGCATCTGGATGGCCTCAGCCGAATCGAAAACGCGATCGAGATCCGCATCGCGAAACCGCCCGAAAATCCCTTTCAGCTGTATGAAAAACGTCCTGCTGTAGGAAGATTCCTGGCGAGGCTGGATCTGACGTCTTAGGCTGGGCTATGGACGTGACGGGAATAGACAGAGCGAGCAATCCAATAAGAACTCGCAAAATCTTCATCTCCTCGATCATATCAACGACAGAGTCGCTATCGGCGGGAAACTGACGACGAGGGTCATAGGCGATCGTACAAATTGCGGACTCTTGGAAGCAGACTGCTAGCTGCTGTTCGTATCAGCCGCAAACTGCTAAACTGCGCGTCATCGCATAGATCCAAGAACAACGCGTTGTGCCGGTTTTACCCCGATGGAAGGGCGAATGAAGTTTGGACATTGCCCTGCTCGAGGACCTTCCGCGTGCGGGAAAAGAGATTGGAGTTCTCGCGGCGTTGCCTACAACGTCACGAACAGCTTCAGACCGCAAGACTTCACTCTCGGTCAATCCGGTTCGTCCCAGGCGCTCAACAGCAACACATTTGGACAGATCCGCACTGCAAGAGATCCGCGAATCATGCAGTTCGCGCTGAAATTCGTGTTTTGAAGGGAGTCTCAAAAATGTTTAGTCGTATCGTGGCCTTGTTCACTACTGCGACGGTTGTCGCTTGTGTCGTGGCGCTTCTACCCAGTACCGCTGCCGGCCAGGAGGCTGCGGCCAGGGTTCCCCGGATATGAGAACATCAAGCCGCTTGGTCCGGATGCACGGGTCGTTGCGCGCAAGGAAATACCGCCGTACCGCTGATGGCAAGCCCGACTTCACTGGAGTCTGGGCCGGACCGGGATTCAGTCACAGGGTCGGACCGAACGACACAAGACACGCCTGTCGTTTCACGGTTTGATGACAAAAAATTTACCCCGTACAAGACTGGGGGACAAACCTTCCTGACGCGGCCCCCTCACAGGAGAGATCCTCAAGGACGATCCACCGCCTTCTGCCTGCCGAACGGAATGCCGAGGCAGATTCTCTCGCCGTATTCCCAGCAGTGGATTCAGGCACCCGGCACGCTGGTGCATCCTTTACGAGTACATGCGCATTTCTTCCGGACGATTCCGACTGGATGGGCGACCGCATCGGAAGGATGTGGAACTGACCGCTGGATGGGCGATTCGGTCGGAAAATGGGAGGGAGACACGCTCGTCATCGACACCATCGGCCTGAAGGAGTGGGTTCTTGATGCGTATCATGAGGAAGCATCGCGCTGGCACAGCGATCAGTTGCACCTCATAGAACGCCTGAAAGTACATCGATCCGATGACCGTTTCCCTATCAGGTCACTGTAGACGATCCCAAAATTTGGACAGGACCGTGGAGCCAGGACTTCCAAATGAAACTCCACCCCACGTGGAATGTGTACGAATTTGTTTGCGAAGAGAATGACCGGTGCAGCGGCGGCAATTGCAAACCGTCTGACGTTGCAGAACGAGTAAATCTGCTTTCAAAGAGAACTGCAGGAGGGGCTGATCATGAAAATAGAGTCTTCCTTTTTCATCGGACGACGATAGTCTTGATGACGTTTTCCGGATCCGTATTCGCGCACCACGGGACGGGCTGCCTCATACGACAACAGCAAGCCAGTAACGCATGAAAGGGATCGTTACGGAATTCGTTTGGGCCAATCCACATGCCCAGCTTTATTTCACTGTGAAAGATGAAAAAGGCAACAACGTTGAAGTGGGCCGGTGAACTGAACAGTCCCGGCGTTCTGCGGCAACAGAACTGGACCAAAACCATGTTTAAAGCTGGTGATGAAATTACGATTACCCGTCTTTCCATCGCAAGCCGGGACGCCTGTCGGTGTTGTTAACAGAGCCAAACCCATCATCGTGAATGGCAAGGAACTTGTTCCTGCAAGAGCAGGAAATACTATCGACTGACGCTGAAGAGGAATTCGTAATGCGAAATCGCTGCATAATCCTGATCGCCCTCACTACCGTAATGTTGGTATTCGCATCAGCCGCATTTGCGCAGCGCGGCAGAAGCAACTGCTCGCCTCCCGCTCCGTCTGTTCCCCATGATCCCCACGATCTCTCCGGGGTCTGGAGCAAAGGGATGGGAGAGACCCTGTCCTGTGGTGAGGCGACCCCGCCGCTATTTACGCCCTTGGGAAAACAGCGGTTCCGATGCAAACAAGCCCCTCGTACGGGCCCCGACGAGGTACCTCCGGCACTCGGAAATGACCCGACCGGGAATTGTGATCCACTGGGATTGGTACGCAACTTACTGCTAGAAGTATCGATTTATCAGATGGAGATCGTCCCGACTCCCAAACGCATCCTGCAGTTCTTTGAATGGGCGCACTCATGGCGCGAAATCTGGATCGACGGGCTGGGAACTACCGGGGATCCCGATCCCACGTGGATGGGATAATTCCGTCAGGCAAATGGGATGGAAGACACCCTTGTCGTCGATTCCGTTGGCTTCGACGAGAGAACCTGGCTGGATCATTTTGGATATCCGCACGGTGACGAAATGCGACTGCAGGAGCGTGTATCGCCGAGTGGATCGCGACACTCTGGAATTAACAATGACGCTCACCGATCCAAAAATGTACACAGCACCGTGGGTCAGCGAAAAGAAAGTAATGAGATTAGTTTCCGGCCGGGAACTTCCAGAACTTTCTGCGTCCCTTCGGAAGAGCAGGCTTTCAACCGTAGAGTCAGGAATCCAGCGGGAGGAGTTAAGTAGGCTTGTATTTGAAGCAGTAAGGCTGCAGTGCACCTTACTGCTTCTGATTTAATCAGCGGGCAACGCTCTTCAGCGCCCTTAGTTACGATTGCGGATGACTCGGTGGGATTATCCCATGCCAATTTGACTTCATTTTGACCAGCAACCGAATATAGAACCTGCGTGTTGCGGGTTTTTGCCAAACTCCTCAAGCGACTGTCCGCGCATAGCAGCGTAGATGTGCAAACTGGATACCCCAATTACCGCACCCAATTTTCAAGCAGAAAGAATATGACGCCGTGAATGAATCAATGACTGCCAATCGCGGCCGTCTCACCAAGTCCCGTTCTTCGCTCGTGAGTTGGGCCTCCTCAAACATTGCTTCCTGGTCGGTCAGAAAACGACGGCGATATTCGGGTCAACGAGACCATGCAGGAATTTGTTCAGCCGATACGCTTTGACGCTATTGTGCAAGGTGAACGGATACGTACCTTTCAGCTTTTCAGCGCCCTTTAACTGATGTTGCATATTTTGCAAGTACGCTGCGTTAGCCTCGGCGCTTGCAGGAACTTCCTCGTTTTCATACACCGCCGTCGCAAGAGCAGTCATCGAGGGGAGAGGTAATACGATTGGTGAACTCTCTTGATGTTTGCGGACAAGGCGCCGCGCATCACAAGCCACATGATGACCTCCGCGCCTTCCCATCCACCGATAGTTGCGTATTCTGCAATCGTCATATGCGTCAATCGGACAGGATCGTTCGCGATCAATTCCAGGAAGTGCATGTCCCAATCGGTGTTGTTGAAGCCGGACTGCTTCACCATGCACCTGGTGTGAGAGTCCCCCGTTCCGACAATCACGACCGAAATATCTTCCGGATAGCTTTCGATGGCCCGCCTGAGGGACTGACCCAACTTGAAACACCGCAAAGCAGATGGAATCGGAAACTGCAGGACACCAACCTGCAGTGGAACAATGGAACCCGGCCAGTCTGGCTCGTGCGGCCAAAGGAACGACAGCGGGCGAAAGACATCCATGATCCATCGGCCGGTCCTGGAAGAACGACATGTCAGAACTCATCCGCCACCAGACCTGATGCGACATGATGGGCCAGGCCCGTATGGCCTTTGACGGGAGGAAGGTTTCGAGGGCCCTCCGCCTTCGTCTGCAGGGCGATAGGACTCGCCCGATCCCCAGTGCGAAATGTGAATAGTGATCGAAAAAGAAGGACGTTACATGATCGTTATATAGATCATGAAAAGGACATCGGGTTTCTTCTCTGCCAACCAGGCCTGCACCGGCTTGTATGCCTCGAAAATAGGCGCCCAACCTGGGTCGTCCTGCTTCTGTCTATCGAGAGCAAACCCGATCGTTGGCGAATGTGAACTGGCAACCGCTCCGATTATCCTGGCCAGCTGACTATTACTCCACAAACCACAGATGTACGGATACTAGTACAAGCAGTGCCAATTCTGCACCTGCCGTGGATTCTGCGGCGTCGATGATCGTTTTCTGGATTCTGGGAACGTGGGTTCTCGGTGTCGTAACGCTACATCTTTATCGTCTTGACGTCCTTGGGCATCTTCAGATCAAAAGCCGATTCGGGGATTTTTCACATTCATTTTGATGTTCGTGAATTTTCACGATCATGTAATCACCGCTGGCTTCTGTCAGCTGACTTTGAATGGGAATCCATTTCGTCTGGTCCATCCACAGACGAATCTTGCTGAAAAGAGCGGACGCCTTTACCGACTTGGGTTTGAGTTCAAGGATGCTGGTCTTCATGCCATTGATGGTCTCTTCCCCGACCAGCGCGGTGTCATACACCTTGCGGATATCCTGGTTGGATTGCCCGAAACCGATGAGCAGGAACTCTGCTTTGTCCTGATTCTGCCCAAGAAAATATTCCTGAACCTGTTTCAATTTCGGAAAAAACAGAAGCGCTTTGCCTTGATCAACCAGCATGCGCTGCTGTTCGGGCTTCGTAATGTCGACCATGATCCGCGGATCTTTGCCGCGGCGCGCGATACACTGTACCGCTATCCGTCGCCTTGTCGTTGACGATAACGGTGACCTTCGTTCGCTCCAGGCTTGCTTGCATTGAGCGGAAGTTCTTTCCATTCTCTTCCATCTTGGCGAGAACCTGGTCGAGGGTGTACGTCTGGGCAAGAGCAACGTTCGGAAGCCAGAAGCCACTAAGCAGGAGCCAGAAGCCAGAAGCCAGAAGCCAGAATGACCGTACGCGGCTTCTGGCTTCTGGCTTCCTAGTGCTTCTGGCTTCTCATTCTCATGTTCTACCTTTCAACCCAGATGGAATAGGCCACGATGACTCCTGTCGTGCTGTAGACGGGTTCTGTTCGCGACACTCGAAATGGACCGTCCATCATGCCCTTCACCCGGTCGACAGGCTTGTTGAATGCCGTTTTCAGCTTTGACGGTGAAAACAGTGTGTCCGTTATCATCGCTCGTGCGGCGAATTACCTGGTCACTTCGAAAACGCATGAAATCAGGGCGATCGTTAAAGGCGGCAGGAGGCGTCAGGAAAATAAATGTGAGAATCACGACGCAGATCACGTCGTACTGGACTGAACCACGCTCAAAGGACCAGAGTAGAAACGCTTCATTTAATTGATGGCTGCCAGCCGCTCGCGTTCGCAGCCGGTCACGTTTGATCGACTTAGATCAACGGCCGCGTCAGTTCACTCTCATTGTCCAAAGGGACCGGGTCATTGTCGCTGACAACCACCCCATCACGCATCTCAATAAGTCTGTCGGTGTACTCGACCAACTCCGGATTGTGCGTGACCAGAATGATCGTCTGGTTGAACCTTCGATTCAGTTCGCGAAACATGTTCAAAACGATTTCGGAATTTTTTGAATCAGGCTGCCGGTCGGCTCGTCAGCAAGCACAATCGCCGGCCGGTTCGCGACGGCGCGCGCAATAGCAACGCGCTGCTGTTCGCCGCCGGAAAGCTCAGAGGGCTTACGGCCCATCTTCTCCTCGATCATCAGCAACTGAAGGATCTCCGCCAGGTGCTCGTCGTGATTCTTAGCATCAGCGCCATGAAGATGCCGTGCCACTTCGATGTTGGTTCGTGCAGTCAGCGTCGGTAACAGGTTGAACTTTTGAAACACAAAGCCGATTTTCCTGCGGCGAATTTCCGTAAGCTGTGCGTCGTTCATGGTGGAAATGTCACGGCCGTCGATCAGGACCTTGCCCTGCTGTTGGCTTGGTCATCGCGCCAAGCACATGCATCGAGCGTCGATTTTCCACAACCCGAGGTCCCATGATCACGCTACCAGTTCGCCCTCACGAATTCGCAGGGTGACTCCGCGCAACGCTTCCACTTCAATTTTTCCGACCTGGTAAGTCTTTCTCAGGTCAATCGTTTCCCAACAATGTTTTCATTTCGATAGAAATCCGACCAACAAATTGTTTACCACAAATATCACTCGTAAGCGAGCGCTTCAGACGGGGTCCTGCCCTGCCGCTTTAATCGATGGATAAAGTGATCCGATGATTCCACTAAGCAGTGCAAAACCTGCCGCTTTTCCGATCCATCCGAGGGTAATGTCGACAATCAGCGTCGGAAAGACCAACCGAACACCTCTGCCTAAAGGAGGCTGGAACCGATTCCAATGATGATTCCCAGGAAGCAAATCCAGTGCGGATTCCTGAAAGATCAGACTAATGATGAACTGCTTCGATGCGCCAGAGATCGCAGAATTCCGATCTCGCGAGCGCGCTCGGTAATCGTCGTGTACATGGAAAGAAAGATCACGAGAACGCCGATGCAGAGCGCGACAAAAACAACGGTTTCTATGAAGGCATCAAGCGCCGGCATGCTCGTCGACATCATGAAGCTTTGCATATTCTCGCAGCGGACGGAGCCCGTATGTCGGGAAATACTTTGCTCATCTCGCTCGATAACCGCGTTCACCTGCTCCGGATCGCTGATCTTCACGTAGAAGACCGATGCCCGATCCACCAGTCCCGTCAATTCCCGCGCAGTCTTCTGCGATATGAAGAGCCGCGCGTCCCTTGCCGTGCTCCACGATGCCCGCGACGCGGAGCTTGTGATTGAGCAGTTCAACCGGAGTCGCCGACGTGGACTTTCTTGGCCAAGCGTAAACGTCGTCGACGACGACATCGTCGACTGCCTGAAAACATTCCGCCCTCATGCCAGATGAAACCGCCGCTGACCGAGGCGAACTTATCAGGATCGATTCCGTAGAGATGATCTCGAGACCGCTCGAAGAATTGACCAGAGTCTGGACCGGCGCGACCGCAGTTACGCCGTCGATCTTCTTTAATCTTGTCCTTCCAGCGATAGCGGCATGCTGGCATTGTTGATTGCCAGGAACAGCGACGGAGTTCGGCGGCTGGAACACTGATGTCCGCACCGACCCTTCGGTGGCGCTTCTGCGCGTCTCGGTCGAAATACCGGTCGTCAATCCGACAACAACGAGGATCAACGGTGACCTCAAAGCGACGGCGAGGACACTGACCAGGGTTCTAACGGGCCGGGCCGCGAGGCCCGCAATAATCATCTGTTTCTTCATAGGCTAGTTCGTGCCGGAGCCGTCCGCCTGCTGCACGAGAGCTCGGCTCCCTGGGGCTGTTCCAGATTAAAAGCGTCGGCGGCGAGTTTCTCGTTTACGCTCGTTTTCTGGAACGTCATTTTCAGCGAGTAATCATCTGTTGGGCGCTGAATAAGGATCACTCGATGGAAATGCAACGTCCCCTGAAGTTCGTATCCGGAGTATTGGACGTCGGTATCGACCTTTCCGTCGATTCCAAAATCTGTTTTCGCGTGACCTCGAGATTGGCTGCGATCGATCCAAAGCTTCTCCATCAACTGGGCGGTGTCTTCGCCGATATTGATAAAGCTGAATACGTAGTAGCTGTGCCGGCCGTCGACAGCTTCCTCCAGCGATTGACCGCACCTGTGAATTCGCCACATAGGGCATGACATCGACAAACAGCGCATTGACGATATGTTGCGGTCGCAGGTTCAGGATAGGATTCTTTTCCTTGCCGGGCGTGTTCGCATTGCCGACGATGAACTTATTCTTTATTGGAATCGACACGCGATACTGCTTTGCCGTCGGAAACCATGTCGAAGACGGTGGCGAGCGCCAGTGGCGCCTGCGCCTTGATGCGGATGTGAGACGGCCGATCGACGATGACGAAACCCTTCGTCTGGCGATATTCCGGTGAGCACGCCGGTCGTCAGCGCTCCGCCGGATGCGTCGAGGGCAACGGTCGCCTGCAGTGTCCGGATCTGCTTGCTCTTCTCCTCGAGACCCGTCAGCAAGTCCGGCGCGGCTTCACACGTTTTCGCCGGCAGAGGCCGCTCTGGCCGCCGGGACCACCAACTCGTTTGAAGCCGCAGATACAACCCGTCTGTCCGAGCAGGAGAAGGACGATGATGATCCGCAGTTTCAATACTACGCTAAGTCCTCGAATTAGTAATTCAGGCTTCAATGCTACGCATTCTGCGCCGCGCGTACAGGAAAACACTGACCGCGACGATCAGAATCAGCAAGACCAAGTCCGATCCTTCCGAAATTATGACGGACGAAGTCGATCGCGGCAGGACCATACATAACCGCGAGAATACCTTCTGAAAAATATCGTAAGCCGCGTCCTATAAGGACCGCAGCAATAAACTTCGGCCAGGAAATTCCAAACGCGCCCGCTGACAGCACAAATACCTTGAAGGGGTCGGCGGTGGCAGCAGAGACGGTACAACAATGGCAAGAGACTCCGTGCCGCTCTGGTACCAGCCCTGGACCTTCAATACCCTCTCGTCGCTGAACCGCTTCCGAAGGAATGCTTCTCCGCCCTTCCGGCCTACGGAGTACAGCAGCGACACAGCCGATCAGAGAACCCAGCGTGGTAAACGTCGCGAACTTCAACATACCTGCCGGATCGTTCAGCGAAAAACGTCATCAACAAGATGTCGTTTACCTCGGGCAGCGACAGAAACGACGAGTCGCAAACCGCCAGAAGCATCAATCCAAAGCCGCCGTATGGCAGGAGTAAGTTCATGAGCCAGACCGATATAGCGTGTGCTGTCGGACATTTACACTTGAATTCTGGTGGAACTCCAACGGCCCTGGATCGAGCCGCCACAGAAGGATTTCGGAGCGTGACCGACGGCCGGTAGTTTAGCATGTCACCTTTCCGAAAATGACCGGTAAAATTGCCCCATGAAACTAATTCTTTACGGCGCGATGTCGCGCTCTTCCTCGCCGGCCAGGTACTCGAACCCGGCAAGGGATCCGGTCAAGGAAATGCAAAAGACAGCGCAAGGGAAGCCGCGGAAAAGAATTTCAAGGCACTAAAGGAAAGCGCGACCGAATGGCGGAGCTCAGCAAGCAGGTCGCCGCAGAAATCGACGAAGGCGGCCAACACGTGATTTCCGCCCGGCTGTTCGACAGACTCGACAAGATCGAGAAACTGGCAAAGCAAATCCGCGACAAAGCCAAGAGCGCACCCGTGGAACTCCATTGACGGATTCGGTGTCAGGCACCTGTGTCCACGAGTTTTGTCCGTCGAATTTCGGGGACACAGGTGCCTGACACCGAATTTCGCTTTCCTCAATTCGCTCTAGACACAATGGCCAAATTTCGTTTATAAACAGACCGTCCTGACACAGCGCCGTGCCGGGGAAGAGACTAAGAAAGTCTTCGATCTGAATTGCAGGTCGAGGGACTTTTTTATTTTGGCGCAACTTTTATTTCAGGCAGAATGTTGGACTCAATAAAAACCCCAAAAGGATTCGTCAGCAGAGGAAAACTTATGAGCACACCAAAAGAAATATTCCAGACGATCAAGGACAAGGACGTCAAGTTCGTTGATCTTCGCTTCACGGACACGCGCGGCAAGGAACAGCACGTCAGCGTGCCAGTAAAGCCTTCGGCCCGGATAAATTTGAATCCGGTCACTTTTTCGATGGCTCCTCGATCGCCGGCTGGAAGGGCATTCAGGCTTCGGACATGGTGCTGCTGCCGGATCCGACTTCCTCATTTATCGATCCGTTCCTGGAACACACGACACTGGCCATCACCTGCGACGTCATCGAACCGTCGGACGGCAAGGGCTACGATCGCGATCCGCGCTCGATCGCCAAACGCGGCGCCGAATATCTGAAATCGACCGGCCTGGGCGACACGGCGTTCTTCGGACCCGAACCGGAATTCTTCATCTTCGACGCGGTGGAATGGTCCGTCGACATGTCGGGTTCCCGCGTGAAGATTTTCTCGGAGGAAGCGTCGTGGAACACGGGCGAGACGTATCGCCGCCGGTAACAAGGGACACCGGCCGGCGGTGAAGGGCGGCTACTTCCCGGTTCCGCCGGTCGATTCGCTGCAGAACATCCGCTCCGCCATCTGCACGGCGCTGGAAGCGATGGGCGTTTGTCGTGGAAGTGCACCATCACGAAGTCGCAACGGCCGGCCAGAACGAAATCGGCACCAAGTTCGCTCCGCTGGTTCAGCGCGGCGACTGGATGATGCGGTCTGAAGTATGCCGTTCACAACGTGGCCGCCAGGTACGGCAAGACGGCAACGTTCATGCCGAAGCCGATCGTCGGTGACAACGGTTCCGGTATGCACGTGCATCAGTCGATCTGGAAAGGCGAGACAGAACCTGTTCGCGGGCGAAGGCTATGCGGGTCTCTCCGAATTCGCGATCTTCTACATCGGCGGCATCATCAAACATGCCAAGGCGCTGAACGCCATCACCAACCCCGGCACCAACTCCTATAAGCGCCTTGTCCCCGGTTTCGAAGCTCCGATCAACCTGGCTTATTCGGCCCGGAACCGTTCGGCTGCCGTGCGCGTGCCCGCTGGTCACCAGCGCCGAAGGCTCGCCGTATCGAAGTGCGCTTCCCGGATCCGACGGCGAACGCCTACCTCGCGTTCACAGCGCGATGATGATGGCCGGACTCGATGGCGTGCAGAACAAGATCCATCCCGGTCAGCCGATCGACAAGAACCTGTATGACCTTGCGCCTGAAGAAGCCGAAGGATGTTCCGCATCCTTGCGCCTCGCTGGATGAAGCGCTGTCGCACCTCGACAAGGATCGTGCGCTTCCTGACCAAGGGCGGCGTATTCAGCGACGACATGCTCGATGCCTACATCGCGCTCAAGGAAGAAGAAGTCACACGCTTCCGCATGACGACTCACCCCGTTGAGTTCGACATGTACTACAGCCTCTAGGCGAAGAAAGACTGGAACAAAATCGGAGGTCTGACGAGAGGAATTGAGCTGACGAGACCAATTTCTGAACTGAGTTCAAAGCGAATTCGGTCTCCGTCACCTTCGAATTCCTGTCGCGTCAGACCCCGATTTTCCGATCTTTTATTTGACATCCATCGCAGGAATGCACTAAGGTGGGCGCCTATGCGGCTCCTAATCATCGTGGCTGTCTGTCTCGCTTGCAGCATGCTCTCCATCGCAACCAACCGTAGCTTCGGCAAAACCCGACACGCTCTCTGAAAAGCTCGAACTCACGTATGACAAGCCGGTCATGGTCGGTTCGGAAGGTCCATGTTGTCGCAACAGGCCTGCCTCCAGGAAAAACGATCGACCTGAAATGGGGAACGGTCAGTGGCGGCTGGCTGATAGAAGACTATTACTACTTCCGCGGGGAAGAAATTTTCAGGGAACGACTTCATCTCTCGGAACATTCATGGTCGACGCGAATGGCCGCATGGACACGACGTTCACGATCCCTGAAGACTACGGCGGGTGTTCACGAAGTTACCGCGACACTCTGGATGGCACCGCGGTCGCGCAGAATGGAGTAGAGGTCACCCAAAACTTCGAGATGACGCCGCTGTCGGGTCCCGTTGGAACGCCGATTGAATTGCGCGTGAAAGGCCTGGCGCTGGCGAACCCTTGAAAGCACATGGGTCGTGAACTGGGATAACAATGTTGTTGGATTCGTCAGCGCAGTCAGCACTCATGGTTCGGCGGTCGCACGATTTCGAGCAGCCGGTCCAGTCGGCGATCATCCGGTCAAGATATACACGGGCTGGCAAGGTCAGAGTTACCTGAACTTCCAACAGGCGCCCAATGCATGTTTGCCGCGGCCCGATTTCACGTTCCTGTATCACGCCCGGGCAGATCCTCAACGCCCGCCCGCCTACGCTGAACCTTATCAGGCGTACGACTTGCCGAACCCGACAGCTCAACTCGCCAATGCGAAGATCAAACTGACTCCCACCACAGGGTCCCGTAGGTACGCGCGCCGTGTTGCGCGGCGAGGAAGGCTTCCGGCAAACTCTACGCTCGATCTGGTATGGCAGAGTTACGCCGGCAATCGCGTGAGCGGAAGTGGATGCGCACCGCAGGATAAGCCACTTCAGAAAGTGGCAGTCGGCAGCGACGGAAAAATCGAACTACCCGTGACCATTCCCGACGATCTCGGCGGCCGTCATGGACTCCAGCTTCGGGATGGCGACAAACCCGTCGCTCAGACGTACTTCGCAATCGAAACCAGTATTGTCAGCATCACGCCTGCTTCCGGACCCGCTGGCACGCCGGTCAGCATTCACCTGAAAGGCGTCGGCTGGACGGAGTACGACAACATCTATGCCGCACACATATGACAATGCCTACATGGGATACCTTTGCGGGTTCAATTCGCAGGGTGACGTCGTCATAAACTTCAAAGCGGCAGGCGCTCCCGGCGAGCACATGATCGATTTGTTTCCGGGCATTTATCAGGGACCTGCGAACGAAACTCAATTGCTGTATCGCATTCCGCAGCTGACCTATGCGGATGACCATCCCGGCAACAAGATTCCCTGCGCTGCATTTCAAATTTGAAGTGACGCGCCAGAGTAAACATGAGAAGGCAGCCTCCTCCTGGGAGCAGGAGGTGGCCTCATCAAAAACGTTGGAAAGGCGCGACGGGGGGTATTCGTTGACCACCCCGTCTGCGCTTTTAAAGCTTCGCGATATCTTCCGATGTGCAGCCACCCCTCTCCGAGGAGGGACTAGCAACGAATCGGTTTCGTCAAAGAAGAGTTGCGGCCATCACGCTGAACCGCGTCAGGAAATATTCGTTAACTTTTTTTCATGGCAGCGCGAATATCCGTCGCCAGTCGAGCCGCGCTCTTTCTCCCTGTCCTGATCCCGGTAACCCAGCCGGCGGGCGAGCGACTTGTATTCTTCCGACGATTCTTCAGGCAACACAAGATCGCTGGCATCACCGCGAACGATTCGCAGTGCGTCGATAAGATTCCGCAGGAAAAGATATGCCTTGTTCAGAACTTCGTAGTCGGGCTCGCGGATAATCTGCAACCGGCGAAGCCGATCGAGGTGCGACGCGGAAAGGGCAAGCTGGGGACGCGGACTTCCGGATGCTCTTTTCCGTCCAGGAGTTGCAGATACTGAACTGCATGTACTCGATGTCCACGATCCCGCCTGGACTGTACTTTACGTTTGTCTGCCCGCGCTTCACGAGCTCCCGGATCTGACGCTTCCTCAAGCGCCGCGCATCTTCCCAGTCCCACGGCGCGCCGCTGTACGTAAAGCGCATCGCGCGTTGCGCTTCGGCTCCGGCGGCCAAGACCTTCGTCTCCGGCGAACCCGGTCTTAGTCTACGATCAATGCCTGCCTCTCGAAAGACGCCAGCGTCCCCATCGGTGGAGTAATACTTCACAAAATTTGTGTAAAGAAAAAGTCGTCGACAGAGCGCCTTTCTCGCCGTACGGGCGGAGTCGCATGTCGATGTGAAAAACGCCTTTGTGACGCGCCTCGATAAACTCAAGCACCTGTCGTGCAAGCGACCTGGAAAATGCCGGCGTACTTTTTCCTCCCCTTCGTGCACGAATAACAATTCGAGATCCGAGGCGTGGCCACATCTCGCAGCCCGCCGAATTTACCCAGCCCGCAGATTGCGAATCGGATGCGGTGCGCCACCGAGGTGTTCCGCGCAGATTCTCGCGGCTTCATCGACGACCACCTAGCAAGCTCGTGAGCGCCTGAGAAAAGAGATCCGTGCAGCGACATTTCTGAATCGAGCAAATGCCGGACATCGATGAGGAATACCTGCCGGTCCTTGAAAGAATTCAAGACCTCTTTTTTCTTCGAAGCTGGATGCCTGTTCTAGAAGTGACCGAAGCTTCCTGCCTGAAAGACTTTCCTGCGTCCTGCCGAAATGCTCGAGTGCCGGGACAAGCTCAATGGAAATGAGTGCTGAGAAATTCATCCCAAAGAAAATCGGCTTGAGCCCAGCAAGTGCGCGAGCACATTCATTGCCATCCTTGTTGCTGAAATACGACACGATGTGAACCGGCAGGTCTCCTTCACCGATCTTGTCGAGGAATTGGTCGAAATGCCGCATCGTCCTTGGCAGGATCGGGCGCCTCAGGCAAGAAGCCGGTGAACTGTTTGATCATGGCGACGGCCATTCGGCAATCTTTTCCTGCTCGCCGGCGTCCTGAATCTTGTGACCCCAGCGATCCACAACGAAGAACTGATCCGTCGCTTGCCCTCCTGCGCTGCGAATCTTCACTTTGTGGATGTAGACACCTCGCAGCGATAGTGCGTTCGATATCGCGTATAGAAACGCGAACGAGTCGTCCGACTGAGCTTCGCACGACCGTCCATTCGGACGACACCTCGTTGTTGAAGGTGATCTCTGATCGGTGAAAGGAGGCCGCTCAACGGCTCATTCATCTCGCTCGATTCGTTCGATCAGAAAACGATTCAAACGTTCACGCACCTGATCGACCGCGCCTCCAGCGAGTAGTTGCAGCCTGAATCTGTAGTTCCTGCTGAAACTCGCGCTGCTTCGCTTCGTCGAAAGTCTCTGCCCGCTCTGACAGCAACTCTGAAGACATCGACGATCTTGCAGCGGCGCAGTGGCCGCGACGCACGAACCGCCCTCCTGGCGAACGAGTAAATGTCTCCCTCGCGAATGTCCAATCCAAACGCCGACAAGAGACCACAAAACACAGAGAATTCCGCGAGGTAATCGAACCCGACAATAACGATGGTGAACTCGCCCGGCCGCAAGCCGCATCGCCCGTGATACGAACCCGAATTCGGTGCTCGGGGTCGAGCTTGCGTGACAGCGCGATGTGTTTTGAAATTTCCTGCGGCGAGAACGTCGTGAAATAGTCTTCGTCCATGCGAGCGAAGAAGTCCTGAATTACCTCGCGATCAACCTCAGGACACAAAGCCTCGATCGTCTTTCGCATCAGTGTTGGGCCACCATAATCTTAGAGGATTCTGGTGGTAGTAGTTCCGCTTCAACTGACAACTGCGGAGGAATGTATGAGCTCGAAAATGACTCGGCGAACATTCATGGGGTCAGCGGCAGCGGCTGGCGTAACGATGATGATACCCGGCCGATGGGCCGTCGCACAGAACTCCGGAGGAGCGTCGATGACCGCGCCGGTACAAACGTCGTCGGGAAAAGTTCGCGGACTGGTTCGGAATGGCGTGAACCAGTTCTGGGGACTCCCATACGGCAGCGTCGACCGAAGGCGCCAACCGGTTCATGCCGCCGGTGAAGCCAGCGCCATGGACCGCTGTACGCGATTGCTGTCAGGTTGGCCATGTGCGCGCCGCAGGACCCCGAAGGTCCCATCTCGGAAGTCTGGTCACTGGACCGGCGAGAGCGCGGACGGCGAGGATTGCCTGACCATCAACGTCTTTACCCCGGGTCTGGGCACCGGGCCGGAGGCCGGTCATGGTGTGGCTGCACGGTGGCGGATATGCGGGCGCTTCCGGCAACTGGCTGCTGTACGACGGCACGAACCTCGCGCGCAAAGAAGATGTCGTCATCTTTGTTTCCGTGAATCACCGCTTGAATCTCTTCGGGCTTCCTCCACCTCGCGGATCTGAATGCAGCGAGAGAAGTGATGAACTCCTTCCAATGTCGGAATGCAGGATATTGTCGCCGTGCTCCAGTGGATAAAGGAAAACATATCGAACTTCGGCGGTGATCCGGGCAACGTCACGATCCTCGGCCAATCGGGCGGCAGGCGGCAAGGTTACTAACACTGATGGCAATGCCCTCGGCCAAAGGACTGTTTCATCGCGCAATCGCAATGAGCGGTTCGACGATACGAGGCGGTCAGCGGGCTGCCGCTACAAAGGCCGCCGAAGAATTTCTACGCGTGTTGGTGTGAAGCCAAACCAGCTCGCCGATATTCAGAAGATTCCGTTCCAGAAGCTCCAGGAAGCTTTCTTCGCGCGGCCCGGATTCAGGGGCTCGCAGGCGGACCTGTAGTCGACGGCAAGTCGCTGCCGAGAGACCCGTGGTTTCCGACGACGCGCTGACGAATCCGGCTACAGTGCCGTTCATGCAGGGCTCCGTCGAAACGGAGGACGCGCTGGAACGATCCGCCGCCACCGCTGGAAATGCCCGAGCAGGAGATGTTCGACGCGCGTGAAACGCATCGCGCGAAACGATGAAGCGAAGGCGAAAGAGCTGGTTGCTCTGTATCGCAAAACGCATCCCGGCATCACGAACACCGGACGTGTGGCTGATCATGAACGCCGACAATTCACGCCGCGCAAATGCCCAGTTAATGGCGGAACTGAAGGTCTGCTCAGGGCAAGGCGCCTGCGTACCAGTACTACTTCAACTGGCGCTCACCGGTGCATCACGGGCAGATTGAAGTCTTACCACACGCTCGATATTCCGTTCGCGCTTTACAACGTCGGATATCGCCGGCATCGATGACCGGATCCGGTCAGGAACGATACGCGCTGGCGCACAAGGTGAGCGCGGCATATGCGGCGTTCGCGCGCACTGGAAATCCGAATCATCCGGATACTGCCAAACTGGCCGGCGTATAACGCGTCACACAACGGGCCACGATGATTCTTGGGCGGAATGTAAGGTGGCGAATGATCCAAACCGAGAAGAGCGGTTGGCGCTGCAAGCTATCTGGAGCACGGAGGGAGCACGGACTTTACGCCGCGGGCTGCGGCAGAGTTCACGCTGCGATACGATGCGTGACGTGCGCGATCCGCGGCTACCCTCGTTTTCTTTCGAACTCCTCATGAATTCGACCAGCGCGTCGACTCCTTCTTCCGGAAACGCATTGTGAGATTGAAGCGCGCATACCGCCGACGTCGCGATGCCCTTTCAGCCCATCGAGACCCGCGGCCGTCGTTTCCTTCACGAACAGCTTCCTCGAGTTCTTCCGTCCCGGGTCGAAACGTCACATTCATCAACGACCGGCTTTCCTTTTGTGCCGTTCCACGGTAGAAACCCGAACGGTCGATTTCCGCATACAGCTTCGCCGCTTTCCGCTCAGTTGACCCTGCGACGCCGACAGACCGCCAAGCGACTTGAGCCACTTCATCGTAAGGCCGAGCAGGTAAATGCCGAAGGTATTCGGGGTGTTATAGAGCGAGTTGTTGTCCGCGTGGACGCGATAGTTCAGCATCGTTGGCAGCGAATCCTGCGACCTCGCCAGCAGATCCTCGCGAATGATCACCAGAGTCACGCCCGAAGGGCCGAGATTCTTTTGGGCGCCGGCATAGACTGATGCCGTGACGCAAGACATCGATAGGCCTGCTGAAAATATCGGATGAAGCGTCACTGACGAGCGGCGCCCCGCCGGTATCCGGCAACGTCTTCCATTGGGTACCTTCGATCGTGTTGTTGCTGGTCATGTGACACGTAGGCCGGGCCGGACGTGAGCTTGATCTCGCCCTGGCGTCGGAATGCGCGTGTAATTCTCATTCTTCGTCGTGCCTGCGACATTACACCGTTCCCACGGTGCGGCTTCCCTGATGGCTTTCTTCGCCCACGATCCTGTGTCGATATAGTCTGCTGCCGTTCCGGCAGTCAGCACATTCATTGGACACCATGGAGAACTGCAGGCTTGCGCCGCCCTGAAGCATCAGGATTTTGTAGTTTGAAGGAACAGCTGCCAGTTCCCGGATGTCGGCGATCGCTTTGTTCAGAATGTCTTCAAATGTTTTTGACCGGTGGCTGATCTCCATCACCGACATGCCGACGCCGGGCAGAGACACCAGGTCCCGCTATGCCTCCTCAAGAACAGGAACCGGCATGATTGCCGGACCGGCAGCAAAATTAAAAACGCGCGTGGTTTTTATCATTGCAATCCCTCTCGCAGATTTAAGATACGAGTATGACACAGCCTGTCATCCGGGATCTTCTGCTGGCTCCGCGCCTCGATCAAACACAGGTGACCGCGCTGCTCGCTCCATTTGGGTTCAAATACCCTGAACGAGCGGATGCAAATCTTCAGGCGATGGCGGATGATCCCGCAGCCCGGCAGCTTCTGGCCAACATTCTGGAAGACCTGCTGAGCGTGTGCGTCGAGATCCGCCGATCCCGATCAGTCGATCAACTACCTCGGAACGATTTGCGCGGGCTGCTCTCAACCGAACACGCCTGTTCACCTATCTGGCAGAATCGCCGCAAACGCTCGAGATCCTCGCGACAGTGCTGGGTGGAAGTCCTTACATGGCCGAGATTCTGATTCGAGATCCACAGCACTTCTACTGGGTCACCGATCCGAATGTCCTCCGCCGCAGCAGCACAAAGCGGGACATGCGCCGTGAACTTCTGCAGACGCTAAAGGCTCTGGCGGATCAGAAACGGCAGCTGGATTACCTGCGTTTTTTCAAGCGAAGAGAAATGCTTCACATCGGTGTCCGCGACCTGCTGCGGCTGTGCTCGGTCGAAGAAACTCTTTCGTCGCTGTCCCTCCTGGCGGAAGCTCTGATCACGGCCGCATATTGGGTTTGCGCGAGGGCTCTGCGGCGCGAACACTGACATTCCCGGAAAAAGCGCTGACCGGCTTCGCGATCGTTGCGATGGGCAAGCTTGGCGGCGGCGAGCTCAACTTCAGTTCTGATGTCGATCTCATCTACGTTTATACGTCCGAGGATGAGAACCGCCGGCTCGCTGTCCGGCTTCCGAATATTTTCGGCGGCTTTCTCAAAAGATCACGACGGGGCTGAACGATTTCACTGGGCGAAGGATTGCGTCTATCGCGTCGATCTTCGACTGCGGCCGGAAGGTGATGCCGGACACATCGCGTATTCTCTAGCCGGATTTAGGCGCTACTACCAGTCCAGGCTTGGGACGCTGGGAACGCCTCGCGCTTCTGAAAGCCTGGCCTATCGCTCGGAGACCTGGCCCTCGGCCAGCGCCTTCGTCGAGATGGCCCGCCAGTTTATTTATGACCTGCCATTCGACCGCAAGGCCTGCGACGAGCTCTTGCGGATGAAGCGAAAGATGGACGACAAAATGTCCGCGCGTGAGCAGCGCGGCCGGAACGTAAAACTCGGAACGGGTGGGATTCGCGAAATCGAACTCATCGTTCAGTCGCTTCAGGTACAGCACGGGTCAGCCCTGCCCGGGATACGCCATCGGAACACGATGCAGGCACTCGCGGCTTTGCACGAGCAGTCCCTGCTTTCGTCCGAACAATGCGACACGCTAACCCGGGCTTATCTGTTTTTACGCGATGTGGAAAACAAGCTTCAGATGGTAAACGATGCGCAAACGCACTCCATACCGAGAGACCATGAAGAACTGACCGTCTGCGCACGTCTGCTTGGTTATCACGAGTGACGATCGCGAGTTCACCGCGGAAAAATTCCTGCGCGAGTACCAACATCACACCGGACATGTGAACAAAATCTTTCAGGGAGAAATTCGGAGCTTAATGGTACACCGTCGAAACTGCGATCGTAGCTGGGAAGCTAGAGCAGCCAGAAGCCAGAATGGGAATCTCCCCTATTCCGGCTACTGGCTCTGGCTCCTGGCTTCCCCATGTTAGGTCGCAGTCTTCGACGCCCGCCTCTAAAACCCCGAATTTCTCTGGACAGTCGTAACGATTTTGTTTTAAAGTTTCCCGAAGTCTGTTACGGCGCTGTACAGACTGGAAGCGACGATGAAAGTCTTCGATCTGATTTTTACAGGTCGGAGGGCTTTTTTAATTTGTGCCTCACTCTAAGACAGGAAGAGCCTATGAAACTGATTAAAGCGATCATCCGCCCCAACAAACTTGAGGAAGTGAAGGACGCCTTGACCAAGCTCGGCATCTCTGGAATGACGGTGACCGAAGTTCGCGGTCACGGCCGGCAAAAGGGTCACAAGGCCATCTATCGCGGGACGGAATACAGCGTCACGCTGCTCCCGAAAATAATGGTTGAACTTGTTTTGCCGGACCAGATGGTCGACGATGCCATCAAGACCGTCATCGAGACGGCTCGGACGGGAGAAATCGGCGATGGGCGCGTATTCATATTCCCGGTGGAACAGGGATACAACATTCGTACCGGTGAAAAAGACGTAACGTAGAATTGGGAAACGGGAATCGGGGACGGAACAAGAACTCTCAATTCAGTCGTCTTTGCTGCGTCCCCCAATTCCGCGACGAGATCCCGCTGGAGCTGCCCCTCCAATTCACTCGGCAGCTTTTCCCACCTCGGGTGATGTAGAACACATCGATCGCGCGATGACCCTCTGTCGTAATCAGTGCGACGTCTATATTGCAGCCGTGCGATGAGATAACCGACGCGATCTTGTATAGCAGCCCGAAAAGCGTCCTGCGCCAGAATTTCCACGATCGTGCATCGCTTTGAAAATTCATCGTCAAAGTGGATTGTCGTCCCAATGCGACCCCTCTTTGTTTGATACACGACGCTGTTGAATTTCCCTTGAAGCAGCGCGTTCAGCTCCACCTTGCCATTGATCACATCCGTCAACACCTTTTCCAGATGCCCGACTTCAGACGGGTTCTTTTCAAAGTAACGGTCCACATCTTCAAAAGCGATCAAATCGAAGATCGTGCCGTGCCTGTTGGAAAAGGCCTGGGCGCGGACGATGTTCATCCCGAAGTAGGAAAGAACACCGGTGATTTTGGAAAAGAGGAACGGCCTGTCCGCAGTCATCACAAGAAGCTCGTTGACCGGTCCCCTTCCGTGAAAAGTGCATGATCATGGGCCGCTTTCGCGAAGCTGCCGCGACAGCAGGAAATGTTCGGCGATCTGTTCTTTCGGCGTGTTCTTCGGGTACCGTCGCGGAAAGCCATCGAGGAAAGTCGCGAATGTCCTGCGCGGAGTGTGCCGCGCGGCAGGTGGCGCAAAACTTCATCGATATCGGTTTCCAGCGAAGGCTGCTGGCTGTACTGATCGTCGGCCAGTCCGAGCGTCAGCAGATTGTAGGTGTCGATGTATAGCTGCCACATCAGATCTTCTTTCCACGGTGTCAGCACTTCGTTGTTGACCGCCTTCACATCGGCATACGTCAGCAGGCAAAGCATGCGGAGGTTTTCCAGATTGCCGACGAGATCCGCGAACTGCTGAATAACCGCCTCGTCGCTGAAATCACGCCGCATGATGATTTTCGACATTTCCAGATGGTTCTTGATGACAAATACAACCTTTCTCAACCTGGTCCGCCGGGCAGTTCGAGATGTCTGAGGATCGGCTTAACACCTTCGGTGCTTGGATGAACGTGGTTGCCCTCGTCGTGCCGATGAGATTTCCGATATCGTGGAATAGCAGCGAAACAAGCAGCAGCTCAGGATTCTCCAGCTCGTTCAACAGGAGCGAGAAACGATGCGACGGCGGCAACTGCTCGATGTTACGGATGGCAATCAGTGAATGCTCGTCGACCGTGTACTTGTGGAAAAATCGCGAATAACGCGGCACCGGATCTCTTCGAAATCCGGAAATATTTTTCCGAGCAAACCGACCTCGTGCATCGCGAGCAGCGTTTCGTAAATTCCCGCCCGATCCTTCATCAGCTTCAAGAACTGCGCGCCCTGCCTTGGGACTGTTTGCCAGCACGCCATTCGTCATTCTTAATCGCTGCCGAATGGACACAAGTGTAGGCGAATCGAGCCGGGCTTCTTTGTGGGCTTCAGCGAAAGCGGAAACCATCTCAAACGGATCGGCGAAATTCGATCGAATGCTGAGCATGTTCGGATGGCCGACGATTTCCTCTTCCCAGAAGCTTGCTTCGCGCGCCAACACGCCGGCTTTCAGAAAGTAATCGCGCATGAGTTCCTCGGCGGCTTCTCCGCGCTCCAGTGTCTTGTAGCCGAGCTTCTGCGCGATCTGCTCCTGGAATTCAAATTGGAGAACGTTGAAGTCTGGCCTGCACCGAAATGGAGAAAGTTTCGGATACAGTGGTGAAAATTCAATGCCTCTGCGGGTAGCAGATGCCCGCTCGAAGCTTCAATAGACTTTCGAACCCATCCGGCCCAGTGCATATCACGCAGGCCGCCAGGCGCTTCCCTTGAGATCCGGCTCGAGCTGGTAGACGGTATTCCCGAACTGACCATAGCGAGCAGCCTTCATCGCTACGAGTGCCTTCAAGAAATCGATCGCGATCTTTTTTGACGAGACGAGGGAAAGATGTCGCGTTCAAATTCGTCAGCAGTCGTACGATTGCCCAGCGGGGAAGCGAGAATCCGAGAAACGCCGTGTAAGACTCCATGTTGCGTTTCGTCAAACTTTTGAAGTCTGAGCCCTGCCGGATCTGATGACCAACCTTGAAGTGAAGATTCCATAGCGGGTGAAGGATTACCTTCACGCTTTCCTCGTCGATGGCGTCCTTGAAGAAAAACAGGAGGTCGATATCGGATTCAGGATGTATCGTTCCGCGGCCATAACCTCCAATAGCGAAGAGCGCAAAAGATTTGGGAATCGGCCGGTCTCCCCATCTCCCGGATAACTTCGTCGATCTTCGCGCTGATCGCGATTTCGACCAGTCCCGCTTTGAGGGTCTGCAGAAATAAGTTTTTCAGATCGTCAACGTAGGCTTTGAGCTCGGAACGGCTGATCATCAATACACTCCGCCGGCTATGTTACCACGCAGTAACGACGAACGATTTTGGCGGAATGGAAGGATGAAAGCGTTGGAAATCTTGAATAGATACGAAAGCGTGAAAGGGCGAACCCTGAAACCAATAAAAACCCTCTCCCTCTGGGAGAGCGAGGTTGGGTGAAGGAGTCCAGCGACTTCCGCCATGTTTAACCGGCATATCGCTCCGCTGCGTGGCGCATGAGTGGCAGGTAGCGGTGTGCGAATCTTTTTTGGACGCTGCTCTGGATTCTGGCAGGGCCGTGGCGGAAAAATGTCGAAGCAATGTGCCGGATTGAAACTGCAGCGGCGGTCTGGCATGACCCGCTGCTACAGTTGTTTACCTTTACTACGGCACGTGGAAAGGGCGATCGGGGACATCGTGGTGAACTTCGTGAATGCCGGGTCAAAGCGTGAAGTCCCACGGACACCATTAGATTCACACAATAGAATTGAAGGCGCCCGACCATGGGCGGCGCATTGAAACAACTGGTGAATGAATGTCGCCATATGCTGCCCCGGCGGCAGATCGCGCACTTGCGTCTGTATGATCTGTCCGGTGTCGCTGACCAATTCAAAGTGAATATGAAGCGGGACGTTGTTGGGGTTCGCGACCGCAAGCCCCTGTCAGAAAACCGTTCATGGTGTCGACAGAAGATGCCCTGCTTACCCAGTGGTATCGCCATTGGCACGCCAGCCTTCGCCGAGCAGATTGCCGACTGCGTCGAGTTCCGTGAACACCGCGCTTCCAAGCGACACCGCCGGATGTGACGTAACCCGTGGCGAATCCCCGTACCGATGGGAATGTCCGCGACAGACATGAACCTCCGGCTCTCACTCGGTCAAGCGTGAACGCGATGACGTTTGCGCTGCTGACTCCGGCACCTTTTTCGTCAACCCATGTGGAGTTAAACGGCGAGCCGTCCGAGTGCGAAAAAGTGATCGTGCCGCGCGCGGGGCGCCCGTCGCGTTGCTCAGAAAGATCGTCGTTCTCCACGAACCGCCGGTGAAAGTGCCGACCGCTCATGTGTGGAAAGTAGAACGTCTGCGCTGAACAGACCGTGCTTGCCCCAATGACGAGCAACGTTACTAAGAGAGCGCGCCTCATGATTGAATTCCTCACTCTTGACGTCCTGAGTCTGCTAATACAGAGAAGGACCAGCGGCAATTCCATGCGATTCGAGGGAATCGCCGCTAAAAAGAGGCAGCGGAATTCTTAGTGAGTGGAACGGCTATGCACTCGCTGAGCCGAGCGTGAACCGGAAGTCCGCCCAGGAGTCTCGCCAGCGAGGTCAGTGGATTTATCCACGGCCGCTGCTCCAGCCAGTGCGCGACCGGTGCAAGAAGGTCGCCGAGCGTTACCGGCGGCAACGTGGTGAAAGCTTACTCCGCAAAACCGCAAAGCCACAACCGCTATGGGAGCCGAACTTGTAATTCGCATGGAGCCTGCAAGTGCAGGCGAGGTCGGAAGCAGTTCGCCTTTAACAAAAGCAGCCGCTTGCTGGTTGCCCACCAGGGTCTTTTGCGTCGATGGCACGGCCTGTACTCCCTGCGTGTTCACTAACTCAGAGACCTATACTTACTGGCCCCGCGTTCGGGTTGGCATACGCAACGCCGGTATCGAAACCCGCTTGCGTATCCACGAAAATCGCCTGACTCGCATTTGCGTTCGAGACCGAAACGCTCGCCTCACCGATCGAGGCCGCCGGCTCCAAATTCCGAAAAAGACGGCATTGCCAACGACTGTCGCAGTGGCCGACAGAGTCGCGAAACCGATCGAGCGCGCCGGCTCCAGTTGAAACGAACTTCTGCGTCTGGCCGCCTGAAATCGTGTGACTGACAGCGAACCGGCATGCCCGCCGGGGTGCCAGTGGAGTCTAAGAATGAAATGTTAAATGGCGCACCGGTAGAAGCTGTGAATGTGATGCTGACGGCAGCCGGAGAAGTACCCGAAGGCGCGGGATTGGTGACATAGATTGTCGTCTTCCATGTGATGCCGCCGCCTTGAGACACCATCTGCGATTTGTGGGAAATAGCCCGAGGTCTGAGCAGAGGCAAGTACCGCTGCTGTGATAACCCAAAACACAACCCAGAGTGAAGCGCTTCATCGGTTAGTCTCCTGAGAGGCTATGGACGATTCGGCGCCAAAATCATCGTGGGGTGATCCGAGATTCTGCCGCGTTAATCTCACCCAGTTTTTCCACTCCTCATCAGCTGCTTTGCGATTGCCTGTCCGGGTGAGCGAGACAGCCATGAGGTACCTCGCATCGCGAAATCCGGGGTTCCAGTCCCTTTGATTCTGAGCTTCCGGAACCGCATCGCGTGTAGCGTCCCATCATATAGTGGGCGATAGCGATGTTATATTGCGCTGGCCAATCAGTCTGGATTCGAGCTCAAAGATTTTTCGAAACACTCCATCGCGCGCTGAGTTCGGCCCATCGCAAATAATGTGTTCCCCATGTTGTTCCAGGCGGGCCAATAGTCGGAGCGTTTTTGGACCGCGCGTTCATAGTTTGCAAACGCCCCCGACCAGTTCTCGCCCTCCTGCTCGATCACCCCGATGTCGTAGAGCGCTTCGACGAAGTCAGGGGATCGAGTTCCAGGGAACGGGTCAATGCCGACCGCGCCTTCTCGGGATTCGCTTGCAGATACGCGCCGCCGAGATTGAACCAGACCCGCGCTTTCCGGGCGCACGTTGGACTGTGTCCTCCCAGAGTGCGATGTCGTCGGCCCAGACCCGGCCACGACGGATGGTGAGCACTGCCAGAATGCAGCAACAATATCGCGGTGACGCCCGTACGGCGTGGAATTTTGGCAAGCAGAACTGCAGCAAAGATCGAGAATGCCAGCATAGGCAGATAGAGGCGATGCTCAAAAGCGGGATCGGCACTCGGAATGAAGCTGGAAGTTGGAGCCAGGAGGGAGAAAGAATGCGAGGACACAGAATCCCGGAATCCGCCACCGATCTTTCCTCGTGAGCAAAAACCCGGCTGCAATCATCGCGACAATTCCACGAGCAGAACTCCGACCCTTGCGGAAACTCATACTCAATGACTGTGGATACGGAAAAAACAAACAGCCGCAAGGTAGGTATAGACGACTCGCGTCTGCGCCATGAAATAGCGCACCGGACTTATGTTGCTCGCTGCGACAATTCCAACAGTTTGCTCACCCCAATAAACCAACAGAGCAAGTGTAGATACAGCCAATACCAAGGCGCCAATGATCAATCCAATTCTGTAGCGGCGGTCTATGACCGCCGACGATGTCGAGTCCCGAGATCGACGGCGGTCATCTTCTGAAGGCTTCGCGCTGTCGCGCTCGCGCTTCAGCGTTCTGAGGCTTTCGCGCTGTCTCGCTCGCGACTTGCGCTGCGGCTCGCGCTGCGCGAGTTCTTCGCGGCGCCTAGCTGACCGTTGCCAGTAGCAAGCGGCACGGCCAAGGCCGATTCTTTTCCTTCGAAAGCGCAAACAAAAACAATACCGCCATCCACTTCCGATCTTCACAGACGCAATCAGGGCAAGGAGCGAGAAGAAGCGGGCCAACAGCGTGGACCGCTGATAAACATAGAGGACGGGTTCGGTCTGAACCGGGTGAACGAGAAAGACAGCAGCCGCCGCAGCGGCCACCCATCTCTCGAAAAACTCGCGCAGTAGAAGAAAGAAGCAACGCGGCATTGGCAATGTGCAGCAACACATTTACGATGCGATACCCGGCCGGATTGTCGCCCGCAATCAGATGGTTCAGATAAAAGGTGAAGAACGTGAGTTCCCGCAGATGAAGCGGATTAAGGAAATGATTCCAGTGCGCCGGGTTTGTTATGTTCGCATCATTCGTAATCAGAACATCGTCAAAATGAAATGGATCGTTGAATGACGCTCCGAACAGCAGACAATCCCACGACGAGCAAACCGATCAAAACGTGTCGTGCCTTTGGATCATTGCTTAGCTTCATGAGGCTTTGTTATAGTCCGGAACACCGATTATACAGAGATGCGAGTTGCTGTAATCCACGACTGGCTCAACGGAATGCGTGGAGGAGAACGAGTTCTTGAGGCTCTACTGGAAACTATATCCTTCCGCAACGATTTACACGCTTTTTCATGAGCGCGGCAAACTCTCTTCCGCCTTCATTGAGTCGCATCCCATCGTCACGTCCTGGCTCAATCGCATACCTGGAATCTATCGCTACTATCGCAACCTGCTTCCGCTGTTTCCTTCCGCGGTGGAATCGTTTCACCTTGAGAAATTTGACCTGGTCATCAGCTCGAGCCATGCAGTGGCGAAAGGTGTGCGATGCGGAAACTCACGACATATCTGCTACCTGCCATACGCCGATGCGTTATGTATGGGACGCCGAAAACGACTATGCCTTCAACCCTGTCAGGCAGTTGGCCATGGCGTTGGTCCGAAAGTCTCTTCGGCAATGGGACCGCGAAACGGCCGCTCGAGTCGATCACTTCATTGCGAATTCGGAATTCGTGTCCGACCGCATCCGCAAATACTATGGTCGCGATGCCGACGTCGTTTATCCTCCTATCGATACCACCTTCTTCAAGCCTTCGGGCAAAGTACGCGACAACTTCTACCTTGCGGCGGGCGCCATTGTCCCGGCTATAAGCGGCTCGATGTCGCGATTGAGGCGTTCAACAGCCTGGGCTACCCGCTTGTCATCGCCGGCATCGGCCCTGAGCTCAAGCGTCTGCGCAAGCTGGCGGGCAGCAACATTAAGATTTTGGGTTGGGTAACCGACGAAGAACTGCGTCGTCTATATCAGTCCGCCCGTGCGCTGGTGTTCCCTGCCCGTGAAGATTTTGGAATGATTCCAGTGGAAGCCCAGGCATGCGGATGTCCTGTGATCGCGTATGCGGGCGGCGGCTGTCTGGAAACAGTCAAGATGGATTGAGCGGAATACTTTTTAGCAAACAAGACGCGAACGAAATGATTCGTGCGATCAGACGATTTGAAACGCTGTCGTGGCCTGAAGGATTGGGTGCGGCATCAGGTGGAGATTTTTCTCGTGAATCCTTCAAGACCAGAATTCGGAAAATCGTGGACTAGCGGCAGGGCCAAAAGGCCACCAGCGACTTCGCGCTACAAACCGCATAGATCGGTCTCAGGAGCAACCGGAACCATCAAGCGCGTGCTAGATATTGTTATATCCGCAACCGCTCTGGTCATTCTGCTCCCACTAATGGGGTTGATTGCTGCCGTTGTTCGTCTGGCGGATGGCGGATCCGTTTTCTATCGCCAGATTCGAATTGGATTGAACGGCCGTCGATTCACAATCATCAAATTCGAAGCATGAAGATGCCGAGCGCCATCTGGGTGCCATTTGGTCCGTGCCAAACGATCCTCGCTGCACGCGAGTCGGGCACTACCTTCGCCGCTTCGGACTGGACGAGACTTACCGCAGCTCTGGAACGTCTTGCACGGCGACGCTGAGTCTTATCGGGCCGCGGCCGGAACGTCCTGAATTCACCCGCGAATTCCGGCTGGAACATACCGGCTACGACCTTCGTCACCTTGTGCGTCCTGGCCTGACAGGCTACGCGCAGATCCACGGCTGGCGCGGATACACGAGCGTCGAGGAACGACTGCGCTCATGATCTTCACTATGTGCGTAATTGGTCGTTGGCGCTCGATGCGTATGCTTTTCTTACTGACGATTACTCGTGGGTGGGTGAACGGACTCGAGCGGGCGTTCCGCGTTGAGAATTCGAATTTGTGACTTCGCAAGTGTAGCTTCATGCGTCGCGGATCAAGCTGAACGTCCGATCGCTCGCCGACCCTCTTCTTCAAATATGGCCGAGAACAGCGCGGCTGACGCGTTCCAGCACTCTGGATGGGTCCGGCAAGAAAACCGCTTCAGCCCAGTTTTTGAACGATCTTGGTCGAAGCTCCGGATATGCATCCGATGCCGGTTGATATCGAAATTCGGAAATCGGCCGTACACGAAGAATTCATCGAAATGAAGCGATCGTAGACGCTTTTGCCATGCAATCGGTTTCAATGACGCCACCTGCTGCGCCGTAAAGGCATCGCAGTGTTCGGCGATCGGGAGCGCGGAGTCGCTGATGACGTAGTTCAAACACAATCTGCGGCGTGCAGGCCAAGAAGCTTCGCCCAAACCATGGCGAGAAGAAGAAACGCCGCCCACACCTTCCCGTCCTCAGACGACCAGCGAAGAGATCGATGTCTTCGGGAGTAGTCATGTTCCGATGCGCCGTTGCCCCCCGGAAAAGGCGAGCAGCACTGGAACGAACGGAGAAAGAGAGACGAGCGTTCGGAGATGACGATGTGGATCTCCTCACAGTATTCCGCGATCAGCTGATTGCTTCGCGTGGCTGGCGCGCAGGCGCGAAGAGAGTCGTCGGACGGATTGATCCTCGAGCGAGCGCAGGATCTCGATCGAAGCCGCCGGAGCATCAACCTCAACGCCAGCTGAGGCGCTCGCGCAGTTCATCGGGAGTGAGCGGGTGATCGGAAGAGAGCGGCGTATGCGGTGGGTCTCTGGTGGATTTGCGCCGATAATTGCCGCCAAGGTCGTCCTCCCGGGACAGGGAGGGGGTGGCCGCGCATCAAAGCAGTAAGCCGCGAAGCCACATTTGAAAGCGCAGACGGGTGGTCAGTCCAGAATGACCAACCCTGTCCGTGATGCCCTTCGTTGCCAGGATGCCTCTCGGCGACATTCCTCTTGATGGCACGGCCACCCCTCCTGTCCCAGGAGGGGACTGCGAGAGCTTCGACGATACGCATCGAGGGTCGACTCCGCAGATCTCTCTTCCAGGAGAAATCCGCCGCCCGTGCTCAGCTCCTCGCCGGGACAATCTCCGGGGCGACGCGCACTCGATCCTCCCTGGCCAGCCGGCGTCATCGCCTCCGTCAATTCCTTCACGCTCAGTGGATCGACCAGGACAGCCGCGTGCGCCCCCGCCGCCTTCAGCGCCGGAGTTGATTCGACGTGATCACCGGCGTCCCAGCACGCCATCGCCTCACCGCCACGGGCAGCCTGAATCCTCGAGTAATGACGCGGATACACCATCGCCGTGGCCCCGCTTCGCCACAGCGCCGGTAGTTCTTCCTTCGTCATACCGCGAAACTTGACCCTGAAGTCGGTCCCATTGACCGGGCCTTGTTTTCCAACGTCAGCCGCGCGATACCGGGCGCGCGTTTCCGACAATCACCCCAGATCACCAGTCTTTTCCGAGCATCGGCGCGAACGCTTCAATCAGCCGCTCCAGATTCTTTCTCGGCTCAAAGATTTCCGACAAAAGAAATAGGGATTTGCATGCTGTGAAGGTGCAGGCCTGGAATTCAGGCGCAGCCGCAAGCGAAGATTATCCCGCACCAAATTATATCTTTCGGAATTCCGGGATAATCAGGAACTACTTCCCTTTGAGTATTCCGAATTCGCGATGATCAATCGCGCATTCCGTGCCACTCGTGCGGAACCGAGCCGACGTGTAGATCCGCTTCGTCATGGGATGAGAACTTCGGGGAGACCTCGAGTCCCATGTCTGGATCGATACGACATATGGGTGATCCTCAGCAATCGGCGCCAGAAAAATTGCGTGCTGGCGCGTGACAGAGGTCCGGTTTCGCTTTATTGAGGATTGTGGGTAACAGTGCGTGCAGGGGTACGGCGCGCACCGGGGCTTTATCGGGTGAAAATTTGAGATTTCCGTTCGAAGAACGAAACTTCAAATTCAGGCGTTGATGGGAAAAAGACGAAGAAGGAACTAGTCGTCATGATGATCTATTTCCAGCATGGCGTTCAAAGAGCTCTTCAATGAAATTCCTACGCCGGACTTCCGGCCAGTAACTGTCCCATCAAGGCGATATTCATAGATCAACAGCTGGGGGTGAGCTGAGGAGGTGGGTAGTGTACCTCCGGAAGAAGGGCGGGACGAGAAGCCAGGAGTCAGAAGCGAGAATGTGGAAGTCCCCTCATTCA
>ERZ1370068.49-contig-10040_pt1 | contig 33746 bp, 58 predicted proteins | sample MGYA00561227_ERZ1370068 | MGnify/ENA primary metagenome ERZ1370068 (study PRJEB38410, sample SAMEA6850437) | metagenome | study: Metagenomic assessment of the ecological functions of the soil: analysis of the soil microbiota associated with the...
TCTCTGTCGGCGCGGATATGGACATTGAAATAAACCAGTGACCGCCGCCCACGCCGCTGGCCTGAAGTCACATCGATATTTTCGAAGGCGCGATAGTCCAGCAAGCCGGAGATCTCGTAGTTCCAGAACGAGCGAGCGACCTGGCCCGCGGCGCGGAAAATCTTCTGCCCCAGCGTTTGCCGCGTTCGAGGATGCAAACCGATCGTGGCATGGCAGCGCCAGGCGGCAGGCATTAATCGCGCCGCCAAAACCGGAGCCGATGACTACTACCGTCGTATGTGTCTTTCATGGATTAGATCGACTGAAGCTGCAGCTCGTGACGGTTGCTAGCCAGTGGCTAGCTCGCCCGTGCACTTCCAGGCGCATCCGCCGAGGGAGGCGTGCGCATCCGGTCGATTCACTCGACTTCAACTTCTTCACACTCAATCTTCGCACCGAATAAACCCAATCAACAGCGGCAGTCCGGCAAGCAGCAACAGAAACCGATGAAGTTATAGAAGAACGGCTTCGTGTGCGATGTAGTAGCTGACACGGCAACACATACGGGGTCGGCTTTAAAGTGGCGCGTAGTCGCAAACCTGTACTGGCGCCGGATATCGCAGCCAAACGACTGCAAAAGTGATCGCGGTTATTACGAGGTAGAGCACGCGCAGTTTCTTGCGGGCGCCGTTCAGCACCCACTTGAAGCCCAGCCAATTGCCGAACCATCCGCCGAAAAACCGGCCATCAGGAAAGATGCCGTACGGGTAGGCATTCCAGGGAAATTAGTCGTGTCGTTGTAGGCGACGGTGTTGTCGAAGATGCCGCTGAGGTACTGAGTTTCCCAGGCTGGATAGGCAAGCCAAAGAAATGGTGGCGACCGGTCCCAGAAACACCGCGGCGTAAACCAGCGATCGCAGCATGTAGGACGAATACAATTTTGCCAGGGCGGCTTCGGACTCTTTGCGCGCTGCTTCAATCACCGGGGCGCCGGCGTCGGCAAACAAAGCGCCGGCGGCAAATGCGATTTGAATGTCGGTGAGAACGACGGCCATAGCAAACCTCCAGTTAGTAGGCGGGTCGTACGCCTGTAGCGCGTGCCTCGCGTTGACGCTGATCGCTTCTTGACAGGCGCGACGCCAGAGACGCGTACGACCGTACCGTTACGTGTTCTGCAGATCAAACCCGATCCGCAAACGCCGCTGAGTGCCACTCTTCGTCCATCAACAGAAAGTAGCCGAACAGTCGGTACTGGTATTCCGAGATTGGCGTGTTTGGATCCCAGGGCTTCAGCCAATCAGTCGCGTAAATCAATTGGCCCAGATAGAGACCCTCGGCAATCTGGGCGATCTCGTCGATGCAAAAACAATCCGGCGGAATGTTCTTCAGAGGCTTCCAGCGATAGTTGAACTGGTAGATTTTCTTGCCTTTGTTTTCCGGCAGCATGCTGGTCTTGTTCGGACGCCCGATGAAGAAGAAAGTGTGCGCGTCGTAACCGTATTTCTGTTTCTCTTCCGGGCGTCGCGTCTTCCATGCGAACTCCGGCGAGCTTCGAAACTTCGCGGGTGAACTTTTCCTTCATCGTGCGGAAGGCGACAGTGTTCGAACAGTTGAAAGCCGGATCAGAACCCATCGGTTCGCCGCCTTCGGTCCATTTGGCGAGCTCCGCGGCGTCGATCGGGTTGAATTTTTTCCCCGTCCACGGCGAGAAGAAACGCCGAACACTGCCAGGCGACACTGATCATGTTTTCCTGTAAAGGCCGCCAGCAGACCCTGGCTCTGCCATGAAATCAAGCGCCCCGCGATAGAAGCCATTCATGGTTTGCGGCGCGATGCCGGCATTGAAGAGCGTGTGAAGTTTATCGAATGTCGGCGAGACCGTTTTGTGCTCGGCCGTCAGCATATCCGCGTACGACTTGAGCGCGCGCGATGATGTCGCCGGCGTTGCTGGATATCCGCGCGCACCTCGTCGAGCCGCGCGGCATCGACATCGCCATCGGCCGGATCGGCCAGCGTCAAAGTCGAAAACTTATCGCTGGGCGGTGGAGTTGGCGCGGGCGCCGGAGCCGCGGCCCTCGGTACTTCAGCCGGCACCGCGACATCCGGCATTTCCAGAAACGGAAACAGGCGTTTAGCTTCCGCATTCCAGAACGGTTCGAACAAAAGAAAGTAGCCGAAGTTCTGATAATGGTAGGTTGCCGGATCAGCTTTTGGATCGTAGCGCTCCAGGAATTTGGTGGTCGCGAAAATGGCCTGGCCCAGGAACATGCCGTCGGCGATTTGGACCATCTCATCAATCAAATAACTCAGGGGAGGGAAGTTCCCGAGATCGGATACCGATAGTTCAAACGGAATACTTCGCGCGGCGTGCCGGGATAGATCGAAGGGGCTCGATGCGAAGCAATGTTGCCGCCTTTATAGTCGTAGCCGTATTGGCGCCTCTCTTCGTCAGTGGCTTTCTGCAAATGCCACATGAAATTCAGCAGAGCGACAGTGGCGACGTTCACCGGTGCGCCTTCGATCTTATTGAAGTGATTGATGCCGCGGACAACTTTCACACCGGCAGGGACTGTATCGCCGAGAATCCTGGCGCGCTCCTCGTCACTCATCGGAAAGTAGCTCTTCCCGGCCCAGGGACAATGGCCCACAATTGCCGAACTCCAGATGAATCCCAGCAGGTTGCCGAATTCTGCGGCCACGCCATGTAAGTCGCCCGTGCGCAGACCCGGACAAACGCCATAGTAGTGACCGTCCAGCGAATCAAACGTCTCACCGAGATCAAACAGTTTCGCGAGTTTTCGAAACGGCGGCGCGTCGTTGTTGAAATTGTTCTGAAGCAGCGCCATGTAATCCTTGATCATCTCGAGAATGGAAGACGCTACGGACAGGTCCGCTTTGATCTCTTTGACTAATTCGTCATTCGGGTCGGCATTTGCCAGACAAGTCAAAGTTTTCAGGGTGGCGTCCTCGCCTGTGGCGCCGCCGGAAGCATTCCATGACATAACGGAACTCCTTTCAATCAGCACGCCGGAGGCGTGCGTACCGTCAGCGCGCGATCAACTCGCTGTGATGAACGCCGAGGTGATAACCGAAGAAACTGCTGGTTAGGTGATAGTGATTGTAGCCGCCGCGTGCGGTGACTTTCCTGCGAAACGGAAGCAGCTTTTCGTAAACCTTGCGGAAACGTTTTGCGATCGTAAACCGCAATCGTGTTATAGCCGCGATTTCCGGTGATGATGTACTTGCCGTCAGGCGATACGCGCGTCGCGTAAATCCCGTCCAAAATTCGCCAGTTGAGTATCTGAAGAGTTTGCAGCATGTAATGCGTGCTCGAAACCGTGGCCTTGCGCGACATGGCGCCGAGTAACGTGTGGATCTGATCGTTGCCACTGAAAAGGCGAGTCGTGAACCGTGGAATGCATTCGAGAAAACGAAATTCGGCAAAACGATCCAGCGGAATCTCGAGCACGCCGTGGCTGCCGCCGCTGGCGATGTACAAGGTGTCGTCGTAGATTTCCACGTCCGAGTTCAGGTGGCCGGGGAATTCGGCGGCGCTGCTCCAGGTGCGCGTGATCTTCGCCGTGGTCAGATCGATTTCATAAATGAATTCGCGCACATAGCCGGGCGACCAGTTCACCCAGTCCTCATGATCGGTGATCAGAGAGTACGTCAGCGCATAGCCGACCGGTTTAGTCGGATGAACCCGGCAATGCCAGACATTGTTTTGAACCGCAATCTTCCGTGAACGCTTCTTCGGATCAGGTTCGTTCAAGTCAAAGACGCCAACCTGGCGGACGTCCTTCTTCTCCGGCCCCAGGTCACCCATCAGGATGTATCGATGAGTCGCATCCCAACGCAGTTCATGCGCGTTCTCGAGATAGTGCGGGCCCGAGGTTTTCCGGGTTCTTCAAATCATCGACCTTGAAGCGATAGATGTGATCGCCGATGGCCCCGATGAAACTCCCGCTGTCGGGATACCAAAGGTGATGCGTGTTCGCTCGCATGCGATACGAACACTCTTCGAAAAACATCGTCGATTGGCGGGCCACTTCGCGGATGTTGTTTCCATCCTCGATGTCCAGCAGCATGATCGTCTGGCTGAAGTTTCCCAGCAGCGCCAGCTTGCCATTCGGCGCCAGCGAAGGATTGTGACCGGAACTGATCCCGTCGGAAATGCTTTATGTAGAATTTCCGTTCCGGCCAATCGAACCGCAGAATGCCGGCGCTCCCGATCAGGCCATCCAGATCCGGACCATCTAATGCGTAATAGACACTAAAGGGTTGGTCAGCCATAGCATCTCCTCAAAGGGGAAAACGAAGTGCTGATGATCTTCCGGCGATCACTTGGTGTGATTCCTCCCGGTGTTCAAAGTTAGTCCGAAGCGCTCGCATGACGTGGGCAATGACGCTCCTGAGCAAAAAGAACCACGTTAGCAGGCTGACCGGGGAATTGCGCAAGGCCAAAGGCCCTTGCTCGTGAGTGTCCAGCCTCTACAATAACGGAGTGCGAACGATATGCGGGTTGCGACGGAAAGTCAATATTTTTCCGGCTCGGAGTGGGAGTCAAACGAGCAGAATCTTAAGAGGTAAGCGGATTAGCAATTAATTGGTACGCACGCCTCCGGCGTGTTCGTGGGCCGGCACTCCAGAGGAGTGCGTACCGGACTTTGATTAAGGAACGTCGATAATCAGGTCCTTGCCGGCAAAGGTGAAGTTCGGACGTCGCCGGCCCTTCATGTATTTGGCCGCTGTTTGCGAGAGCGCCGTGATCAGGATTGGCAGCGCGATCGTGGCATCGCAGTTCACGTAAGCCGTGAGCGCGCCGCGTCCGAGCTTTCCGTACACCAGCGATTCATCAAACGAAACCGCGCTCGGAACGACCGCCGGGGTGCGGAGCATCGGCGGCAAACTGAATGGCGTACTTGTGACCGTGAATCTGTTGCTTTGAAGAATGTGCGCAGACATTTCCAGTCTGGCGAAGAAAGCTTTGGTAGATGCCGCCGCCGATATTGATCACGCCGGAGACCCGCGCGCGAATCGCGCATCTGGGCCATGTCCAGCACGTCCTGCACGATGTCGAACTGAAAGCTATTCTTTTCTCAAAACGGGAACCGGCAATGCCGACTGCGATTCCGCTGTCGGTGATCCCGGGACAGAAAACCGGGACGCGAGACTTGTAGGCGGCGGTGAGCACGCCATCCTCGGACGCAATCTCAGCCAACTCACGACCCAGCAAATGCAGAAACTCGCGCGTCGAATATGGACGCGATTGATCCAGTTGGCTGGCAAAGCCGCCAACCCATTCCTCGGCTTCGTGGTATTCCTCTTCGCTGGCCAGCAAATCCCACATGCGGTTGATCTGCGAAGCTTCGAGCTCGGCGTCAGTCATGTTCGGATGGGCCTGGAAGTGATGCCGGCCGAGGGTCTCGTGCAAGTCGTGAAAAATCACTGAGCCGGACAGCACGAGCACGTCGACGAAACGATTCTTCACGACGTAGGCGAGCAGCCGTCGCATGCCGGCAGGAATCAGCGCGCCTGAAGCCGCCATCATGATCGTGGTGTTGTCGCCGAGCATGTCCAGCCAGATGCGATGAGACTCGGCCAATCTGGCGGCCGCCGAATCCGGTGCCTTCCATCTTCTCCAGCAAGCCCGCTACTGAACGATCGCGATCCACTTGCACCGGGCGAGTTGGAATAGTCAGGTACTTACTCGGTTTTGGTTTGCGCTGTGTCACCATTTGTTTGCTCTTTTCTCTTCTATGGGCGCGTTGGCGCGAGCTGGTCGGGCAGTAGCCCGACTCTAAACATTGCTAGAATTTTGAGAAACAGACCTTTTATTAATCATGACGACGCCGACCCTTAATCCGGTTACCATTAACTGCGATATAGGTGTAAGCGTCATAACGTGATTCGTAAAATTGACCAGGTCGGAGCCTTCTGCTTCGCTGAGTTCGCCATTCCTTGATGCGTTGCGCTACCTGACGACGAAAGCCGTCGTGCAAATAGCTGCGTTCGTAACGGGCACGGCCGGCAGCTTCGCCGACGGTCGTACCGCGAATTACTTTCTTGATTAAGTAACCGTCGTCGTCAATGTGAATTTGGGCTTCGTTGGGGTGCCGAATAAATTGTGATTGTTGCCCATCACTTCCTGGTAAGCGCCGACCAGCATGAAGGCGATATAGTACGGCTCGTCCGGGTCCAGTTTGTGCAACTCGAGCACGTTCTTCACGTCGTGCAAATCGACGAACTTGTCGACGACGCCGTCAGAATCGCAGTGATGTCGCAGAGCGTGGCGAACTCAGTTGGCGTCTTGTTCAGCATTTGAATCGGCACGATCGGGAACAGCTGATCCAGGGCCCAGTGATCGGGGACAGATTTAAACACGGAGAAGTTTGCGAGATACTTCGCGCAGAGCAGTTTGCGCAGATCGCCGAATTCTTCCGGCACGTACTTCGACTGCTGGGCATAACGATCGGCGCGCTCGCAAACGTCCCAGAACAGGACCTCGCCTTTGGCGCGATCTTCCAGTGAAATCAGGCCGAGATTGAACAAGGTGAAGAGTTCTTCGCGATGTTCGAGGGCGTCGTGATAGTACTCGCGATAGTTTTTGATCGTGATCGTCTCGCGCAAATCGCCCAGCTTCGATGACGACTTGCGGATCGTCTTCATCAATTTCGATCGGGGTAATGTCTTCGACGACGGTTTCGATCTCGTCCAGCACGTTCGTCACCAGGATGGCGTGATAGGCCGAAAGAAACCGTCCCGACTCCTGAATGATCGTAGGATGCGGAACGTTCTCGTCATCGCACACCTGCTTGATGACGTAGATGACGTCGTTGGCAAATTCCTGCGCGCTGTAATTGGCCGACGAGTCGAAAGCGGTTTTCGAACCATCATAGTCGACCGCCATGCCCCCGCCGACATCGAGCAGGTCGATCGGCACTTTCATTTGATGGACCTTGGCGTAGACGCGCGCGGCTTCTTTCATCGCGTTCTTGATGCGCTTGATGTCCGTCAACTGCGATCCGATGTGAAAGTGCAGCAGCCGCAGCATGTCGATGCGCTTGGCTTCTTTCATTTGACTGATGACTTCGAGGAGTTCCGTCGTCGTCAGGCCGAACTTGGCAGCTTCGCCGCCCGATTTCTCCCAGCGGCCCGAACCTTTTGAATAGAGCTTTCACGCGCATGCCGACCATCGGCATGTTGCCCTCGTGCTCTTCGGCGATCCGCAGGATGTGGTCCAACTCGCTCATCTTCTCAATTACGATGACCACGCGTTTTCCGGCCTTGGCCCCGGCGAAAGCCAGGGCAATGAACTCTTCGTCCTTAAAGCCATTCAGCACCAGCAGACTGTCCGCAGTTTGTTCCAGTGCCAGCGCGGCGTAGAGCTCGGCTTTCGATCCCGCTTCCAGGCCGAAGTCGTATCGCGAACCTTCACGTAAATACTCTTCGACTACAGTCGCGTTGCTGGTTGACCTTCATCGGATAGACGCACATGTGCGCGCCCTGGTACTCGTATTCGCGAATGGATTTGCTGAAGGCGCGTTGCAGTTTGCGAACCTGGGCCGCTACCAGTTGCGGAAACCTGAGCAGGATTGGCGCGGTGATGCCGCGACGATTAAGGTCTTCGATGATTTCGCGTACGTCGGCTGAACGCGGATCGCCTTCGCTTGGGCGAACGATGAGATTGCCTTTGCGATTTACGTCAAAGTAACCTGCTCCCCAGTTCTCGATCCCGTAGGTTTCGACTGTCTGTTCGATCGCGGTGGTCAACTAGCGGTCTCCCGGTATGCGCGCCCTCGTAAGCATTAACCCGCTTCGGCAGCGCTTTCTGCTGCTGGTTGCCGGTAATTAGCGGAAATTTCTTGGGGTGGAACCTTAACGGCAGAATGTAACAGAAAACCGGAGGTCGGTCTATCACTTTTTGTGACGAAAATGGCGCTGCGCCCGGCGATTTGGGCGGGAAAAGCAGGTTAAAGAGAATTATTCAGCACCGGAAGATTCAGCTTTCTGGCTGCTTGAAAGTCAAATCAGACCTTCTGCTCGCCGAACGCCGACTGAAATTTCGCTTCGTCGCCGAACGCTCGTGCCACGCCACGACCGTATAAGAGTAGTCGATCTGGTTCATTGCTGCTTCGGCAGATTACGTCAATGCAGACTTCACTGAAAGAATGCTTGACAGCAACTTATCGCTGACTATAATGGCTGTTTTTTGCTCGCGCGGTTCATGACCTTTCGCGCTCTTCAGACCGTCAATTTTCCACAAAGGCTTCGCACCAAACACCGCTAGGGGCGAAGGTCAACTACATCACTCACTTTTATTTCGACAGGAGATTAAATGAACGCTAAATCTGTGCTGAAGTACGCCTCGGAACAGGGTGCGAAATTTATTTCCGCCCGCTTTACGGATCTTCCCGGATCCTGGCAACACCTTCACTTTTCCCATCAGCGAACTCTCGGAAGACTCGTTCGAAGATGGCTTTGGTTTTGACGCTTCATCCATTCGCGGCTGGGCGTCGATTCATGAATCAGACATGTTGTTAGTGCCGGACGCCAGCCGTGTCTGGATGGATCCTTTGCGGCTGAACCGACCCTGTGTCTGGTGGCGAATGCCGTCGATCCGCTTTCGCGGCAGGGTTATGCGTTCGATCCGCGCACCGTGGCCATTCGCGCCGAAAGTTATCTTAAGAGCACAGGCATTGCCGAAGTGGTTAACTTTGGTCCTGAGGCGGAGTTTTTCGTTTTCGACAGCGTCCAGTACTACAACGAACAAAGCGAAGCCGGCTATTCAATCGATTCGGATGAAGGTCATTGGAACAGCGGGCGGCATGGCGAATGAGTCGGGACCGAATCTGGGACACCGCATCCGCCCGAAAGAAGGATACGTTCCGGTCGCGCCGACCGATACGTTAATTGACCTTCGCGCGGAGATTTCGTTGACGCTGGCCGACTGTGGAATCCATGTCGAGTGTCATCACCACGAAGTCGCCACCGCCGGCCAATGCGAAATCGATTTTCGTTATTCGACGATGCTGGGCACTGCCGACAACCTGCAAATATTCAAGTACGTCGTCAAGAACACCGCGCGCAAGCACGGCAAAACCGCGACGTTTATGCCCAAGCCTTTGTACGGCGATAACGGCCCGGGCATGCACTGCCACCAATCTTTGTGGAAGGGCAACAAGCCTCTGTTCGCCGGCGACGGTTATGCCGGATTGTCAGAGATGGCGTTGCATTACATCGGTGGGCTTGTTGAAGCACGCGCCGGCAATCGTGGCGTTTGCCGCGCCGACGACGAATAGTTACAAGCGTCTGGTGCCGGGCTTTGAAGCGCCGGTCAACCTCGCTTATTCGGCCCGGAATCGTTCGGCCGCGATCCGCATTCCGATGTTTTCAACCAATCCGAAACTGAAGCGGCTCGAGTTTCGTCCGCCCGATCCGTCATGCAATCCGTACCTCGCTTTTTCGGCAATGTTGATGGCCGGACTCGATGGGATTCAAAATCGGATCGATCCGGGACAGCCGCTCGACAAGGACATCTACGATCTTTCGCCGGAAGAATTGAAGAGACGTGCCGAGCCTGCCGGGTTCGCTCGATGCTTCGCTCACGGCGCTGGAGAATGATCGCGAATTCCTGCTCAAGGGCGACGTTTTCACGCAGCGGATGATCGATCGTTGGATCGATTACAAGCGCGAACGTGAGATTCAGCCGTTGCGTCTGCGTCCGCACCCGCTTGAGTTCGCGATGTATTACGACGTTTAGGATCGAATTCTCCCTCTCTCAAGGGAGAGGGAACATCATTTGATCTCCGAAGACAGCGGCACTCAGGTGTCGCTGTCTCTTTTGTAGATCGTGGCAGTAGCCCGACGTGAGTAGGGCGTTGGAGGCCGGTGCCCTCCTGACAGGTCACGGCTACTGCCCCGCTGCGGTAGATATATTCGCGCGACGGCCGCGAACTGAAACACGTCGAACATCTTGTTGGCCCAGCTTCCTGGAGCCTCGCAGCGGCCTCGAGCTCCTCTTGACGATCGGCTCGAGCAACCAACCTTCGATCAGGAAACCTGTTTCAAAAGAGATCCGGCCTTGCTTTCGGATGCCTGACGCTGGCGGCCTGGAGTCCGCTGCTGGCGACCACGCTCGAGAACCATCCCGACTATGTCTCCTGGCTTCAACGTGAGCGATCACTCACCCGCGTCCGCACGCGCGAGGAATTGGGAGAATCTCTCTGGGCCGGTTTGCGCTGATCAACTCCCAACTGGATCCGCACGTGATGCTCGCGCGCTTTCGCCGCCGTGAATTGCTGCGGCACCTATCTGCATCGACATTCGGCGTGCGCGCACGGTGGTGGAGACGACCGGAAGAACTATCCATTCTCGCGGACGCGACGCTCGAATATGCGCTGAAGCTGGCGCGTCAGGATCTGGACAATCGTTTCGGCGCGCCGCAGAGTCGTCGATTCTCATGGACGAATTTCCAGCCCGGAGTTTTGCATTGTCGCGCTCCGGCAAACTCGGTTCGTATGAATTGAACTACGCCTCGGACATTGATCTGCTCTTTCTGTTTTCCGCAGACGGAATGACGGCCGCCGGCGGATCGCGCGGTCAGATCTCCAATCGCGAATACTTCGTCAAAGTCGGCGAGACGTCTGCTGCGGATCGTCAGTGAACCGATCGGGGAAGGCGCGTCCTATCGCATCGACATGCGTCTATGCGCCGCATGGTCGCGACGGCGCGCTGGCCAGTTCGCTCGACGAAGCCGTCGCGCTATTACCGGCAAAGCGCGCAGGACTGGGAGCTGCAAACACTTGATTCGTTCACGAGCGGCCGCCGGTTCCGCAGAGCCTGTACGCGACCTTCGCGAAGCTGGTAAACGATCGCGTGTTTCGACCGGATATCGGCGTCGGCGACTGCGCTCGCAAACGTACGCTTGTCGAAAGAGAAGATCTGATTTACAGCGCGAGCGCGACGAAAACGGGATTCAATGTAAAGCTCGGTCGTGGCGGCATCCGCGAAATTGAGTTCATCGCCCAGGCCTTGCAGGTTGCCTTTGGCGGCAACGATCCCTGGTTGCGCGCGCCGCACACGCTGATCAGCCCCAGCCGCCTGGCTGATCGTGAATTGATCACCGAAAGTGAGCACTGGCAACTCTCTGACGCTTTACAATTTTCTGCGCGCGCTCGAGCACCGCCTGCAAATGGAGCATCGGGTTGCAAGACTCATTCGCGTGCCGAATGAAACGGCGCGACGCGAGCTGGTGGCTCGCCGAATGAACTTTGCGGGAGCCGGCGCGCTGGCGCAGTTTGACGAGGCGCTGAACACCCACACCGCCAATGTTCGCACGCAGCTTTCTAATCGAGTGTTTGCCGATCGCAGCGACGAGCTCGCAGCAGCCTCCGGTTCCGCGAGCAGCTTTGATCGACGATTCGTGCCGGCGACACAGAAGCTGCGTCAATCCGATTCGCTGCCGGCGTATTCGCTAAACATTTCGCGAAACCCGCTGCAACTGCTTCGTCAGCGATTGCCGAAATCCTCCGCGCCGAAGCGGACCGTTCTCTTAATCCCCGCCGGGCATTGTCTTTGATTACGCGGGTGGCTGGTCTCGCTGGACAAAGAAACAAAGTCGCTCACGATTACCGAGGAGGAATTGCGCGCGCTGGTCCGAGTCTGCGGCGTGTCGGAATTTTTCGGCGAAATGCTGGCCAGCAACCCCTCTACTGATTCAGGTTTTGTCGCCGGAAAACAAGCCGCTCGATTCGCGATTCGAGCTGCAGCGAATTCGTCCTCAACCGATCCGAATCACGCCTCGTTTGCCGAAAGTCCTGGATGCGCTTCGCCGCGGATGGTCGCGGTCTGTTTGTCGAGATCGGAGCGCGCGACACGCAGGGCGCGATCAGTATCGAACAGGTGAATCGCTCGGCTGAACACGCTGGCGGTCTCGGAGCCTTGATGCCGTCACTGCTGATTGCGCGAAACGAATTAGAGCGGCGCTACGGAAAAGTTGTCGGCTGAACCGCGCTGGGCGGTGCTCGGTCTGGGTCGCCTGGGCAGCGGGGGGATGGATTATGGCTCGACCTTGATGTGATTGTGGTTTACGACTCGACCACGCCCTCCGCCCGTAGCTGAGGCGACTCACGAAACTGCCTATAGCCGGTTAACGGAATTTCTGGTAACTGCACTTTCGAGTATCACTCACGAGGGTTATCTCTACCGGATTGATTTGCGTTTGCGACCCGACGGGCAGAAGGGCCCTCTGGCGAGTTGGCTCGCGTTCATTCATGAATTATCTGCGAACGCGCGCGAGCATTTGGGAGTGGCTGGCTTATGTGAAACTCCGCGCGGTGGCCGGCGATAACGATTTTGGCCAGGCCCTCGAATCGTCAGCGCGCGCGATACGGTCCACGAGTTGGCCGGCAGATCGATCCGGCCCAACTGCAGGGCTGAGACCCGACGGGTGCGTAATCGTCTGGAGAAAGAGAAGGCGTCCCGCCGCACGGGTATCAACATCAAGCATGGCCCGGGAGGCATGCTGGACGTTTACTTTGCGACGCGCTACTTGCAGTTGCGCGATAACGTAATGGATCATGTTGAAGATCGAACAACGTTGCGAATGCTGACGAGCTTGCGCGAAGCCGGATCGATTAGTCAGCAGGATCATCAGACATTGTCTGCTGGTTACAACCTTTTGCGCGCAGTCGATCATCAACTTCGTTTGATCGTGGGACGATCGGCAACTCTGCCGGCGCTGGAACAGCCGGCATTTGCTGACATCGCCCAGCGGCTCGGATTTCCAACGGCGGAGGAGCTGGCGAGTGTGCTGGTTGAGCGGATGAAGGAAATCCGAGCGGCCTACGAGGCGAATCATGCGGGAGAGGCGATTCAGGATGGAAAACAGTAACCGATGTCCGCGCTGCGACGCCGGCCGGATGCGCGGCTGGGACGAGCTTAATGATGACGAGCGCGAAGTCGCCAAACGTTTGCCGGCCTCGGCCGACTATTCTCTGACGGACCGAAAAGCGAGACATCGCTGGTGCCCGCGCTGCTGGTATGAAGAGACGTCCGGGTCGCCGACGCTTGTTTGAGAAGAATTAGCCGCGGATTTGCGCGGTACGCAGCCATCCTGGCGTGCTCTGAAGCCAGCACTCCAGAGGAGTGCGTACCTTAAATAAAATGTTTCGCGTTCGGTCCTCATTCAAAGGCAAGATTCGGGTCCAGGCGCCACTGCAGGCGGTCCGCAACTTCTTTTCCAATCTGCGCCAACTTTACGGACATGCTGGGCGGCGTCGAAAACATTCGCCGCGAGACCGGCGGCATTGCCCGCTGGACCATCGCGACTGAGACGCCGGTGGGCCACGTGCGTTTCAGTTTTCCGGTGCGCGAGACCTTCGCCGCACGCCGACATGATTGAATGGTCGCCGGCCCCGAACGAGCGCGAGAACCTTCTGCGCCATACCTTAAAGTTTGAAGAACAGAACAGCGCTACGGTGATAGACGTTTCGCATCACGTTGAACTGCGCCGGAAAGCGCGCCTGGGATCTTCATCCCGGCGTGGGGCTGATGGGCGAGACGCGCCTCAGCAACGCTTTGCAAAGACGAATCAACGAAGCGATTGAGGGTTTCTCGAGCGAGTGAAAGAAAAGCTGGAAGCGCAGACGACCAGCGAGGCATAGGTGAAAGCAATACTAGCCGCGATTAACGCGGATAGACTCAGATAGAAATCGAGATTTCCTATCCGCGAACATCCGCGTTAATCCGCTGGCCAATTCTCACTTTCCGTAGCTAATCATATTGGCCAGCATCCGGTACGCTCCGGCACGCCCGCGCGCAACTCCCGATACCAAACCATGCTGGTGTAGATGTAATGTCCGCGTGCCGTAATCGGCGACCAGCAGACCACCCTTCAGAGGCGCCTCGCCCGGATCATTCGATTGCAGCAGCGCGTGAAACTGCGGATCCCATTCTCGCGGATAATAAAGTCCCCGCTCCTGAATCCAATCCTGGAAATCATCCTGATTCAGTTTGTTGGGAACATTGAGCAGCGGATGCTCCGCTTCGATGAAAGTTATCGGCGCATTCTCGTCCGTGATGCGTTCGTTGCCGAGAATCAGTTTGTAAGGAGCGAGTTGCGGACGCTTGCGCTGTTCGCTCGGGTTCCATCTCATCCGACTTGTGATAGAAGACGATCAGATTGCCGCCGGCGTTCGCGTAATCGAGCAGTTTCTGATTCGCCGCGATCAGTTCCGGCTGCGATTCATAGACGCGATTGTCCACGATGAACGAAGTGAATTTTGATAGGTCAGCCGTCTTCACTTCATCCGCACTCAACTCTTTCGATTCGACGCCCAGGGCGCGTAAGCGCGTTAGGCAGGCTGAAATCAAAGCCGCGCACATAACCGATGCGGGAGATTTCGCGCCACGCGAGCGTTAGCCCGGACGATCGGCACTTCCGCGCGCGTCGTGATGTCTTCTTCGCGTGAACCGGTTGCTCTGACTGAGACCGAGATGAGGCCTCTGGCGCCTGCGGAAGATCTGGTGGTGAGCCGCCGCCGTTCTTGTCTGGCTTTTGGCATCGGCAGTGCGAGCGTGGCGATCTGGTGCGGCAACAGTTCGACTTTGCGACCTCGCTGGTTGTGGCCTGGTTCTTCAGACCGAAACAAGTACTCTCGCCATTGAACCTGCTGATCGAGATAGCTGTGATCGTCTGATCTTTAGTCGTGAGCTTGCGGAAAGATATCGGCGCCGGCGCTACTCACGCCCAACTTCGTCGGGCCGGATGACCAGAGGTGATGGACTGATGCTGGCGACGATCACGTATCGGCGGAGTAACGTCAAACGACTTTTCGTATCATTGTTAACGGAACTTCGCCTTTGGTTTGTAATCAATGACGGCGCACTGCTTTGACCGGCAACCCGGCAAAATTTTCTTCATAAAGATGCCGTATGGCGGCACGGTTACGCCAAGTCCCGCAGGCACTGGAAGAGCGATTGGGATCTTTGTCGTTGCCCCGGATTAAGAAGCGCGCGTTCTGGCCGGTCTGATTTCACGCGCTATCAAGTGCCACTGATAACCCTGGTCGATGCGAACTGGTGCCTGGCCTTTGTTTGTTAACTCCGATATCCAAAGACGCGGTGTCTGTCCCGTGGATCAGTACCTGGCCATTGTTGGTTAACCTGGCCGAAACGCCAACCAATAACGAGAGGGCCGTGTCGACCGAAGACTGCATCCGAACGAGCGCGTGGGTTCTGATACTGTCCAATGGCGAGAACTACCTTCTTGCCGTGCGTTTAGCGCTGCTGAGAGCATTGAGAAGTTTCTCCCGCTGTCGTCAACGCAACTCGGTTAACGGCTTCTCCTCGATGGTGAGGGCCTGAACTGGTTTGCGACATCCTGTTGAGAGCCAATCCCGCTAGAAAATTGTGCGCATCGTCGGGCACTGGCGTCAGCGGATTTGGCCTGCCGCTCGAGCCGATATCGAGTCAGAGGCATCTGCCCGGCGGAACCGCCCTCTGTCCCACTGAAGGCGCGGAATCGCGACATGTATTCAGCGAAACTCTTTGGCCATGGACCTCGGGTGGCATGCTTCTGCAACGCGCTCAGCGCTTGTTCGGTGAAGCACTGTCCGCGGATTGGGTCGCGTTCGTTGGGATCAACTGCGACCATCGCGACGTCGGCGGCGGGCTGTTGCTGATTTCCACGAACGCGGACAAACAGCCGTCTGCACCTGCCAGGTGGTCACGCCATCTTTCAACTGTTCCGGAAACTTACTCGGATCGGCGGCGGCGTCGAACGCTTCGACCACCAGCCGGGCCGTGGCCTGATGATGGCCGTGATCGTTACTCGGTGACCGAATGGTTGCGTGATGATTACGTCAGGACGAAGCTTGCGAATTTCCAAAACCATCCGCCGCAGCGCTTCGTCGTGGCCCCAAAACTTGAACGCTTCGGCCGCGGACTTTGAGAAACCAAAATCTTTCAGCCCGAGAAAATGCGGCTCTGAGCCCTGAATCTCAGAAGCGGCCATCGTCTCGCGCGCGCGAATCGCGCCCATCTCTTCGTACAGTTCGGGTCCAATCGCGTTCTGTCCGCCTTCACCAAAGGTCGAATAACAGACTCTGACCGTGTGCGCGCCGTATTTTCTCCGCATGACGATCAGCGAAGGCGCCGTCTTCATCATCCGGATGCGCGGCCACACACATCACCGTCCAGGGTTCTGTAAGTCGAGCAGCGCCTGGTAAGCGCGATGCGATCGTCGGATGGCGTTGCGGGCTGTTGCGCGCGCGGCGCCGCCAGCAGCAGCGAAAGAACCAGCAGCGCCAGAGTGAAATGAAGGATTTTTGTGCTTCATAAGATTGAGCAAGTTGCGCAAGATAGTTTAACCGTGAAGACCGCTGAGGTCACGCCGCGCTGTATCAGAACCGGAGTTTCGAGTGCGCCGGCAGAGCGAAGTGGCGATCGCGCTGGATTGATATCCGCTTTGTCAGCTATCAGCTGGCTGACCGGCTCTGCCACCCTTGCGCGGCAAGCTGTTTGCGAGACCAGTACGCGTCTCTGCTGACAAACGCTACGATCGTACTGGCTCTGCCACTCTGATGCGCGGCAAGTCTCCGAACTTGGCCGGCAAGGCCTCTTAAGACCCAGCGGTTATGACCAGGTCGGAGACCGAAGAGGTGCGGTTGACGACAAGTCGAGACTTGCCGGCGCATCAGCGTGGCCGGCTCATAACTCAAGATAGCTCGCACTGATCTCTCATTCGGGATTCAAGTCGGAGCATTCCTGCCGCGCATCGGAGTGGCAAAGCCAGTACGGCGGTAGCGCTCGTCGCCGCTTCGCCTTGCCGACGCACTCCAAAGGCCCGGCTCACTCGACAAGCGGTGTTTTTCACGTAAAGAGTTTGCTCATGTCCAGACAGCAGCAGAGGCGCCGGCGTCGACGGACGCGCACGACGATGAGCGATCAATTGATCCGCGGCGTCGGCCTCTGGGGCGCGACGACGCTGAACATGATCGACATGATCGGCGTCGGACCAGTTTCATCACTATTCCGCTGATCATCGCCGCCATGGGTGGGCCGCAGGCGATGCTCGGCTGGATCCTGGGCGCGGTGCTGGTTATTTGTGACGGGCTGGTCTGGGCCGAACTCGGAGCAGCGCTGCCCGGTTCGGGCGGTTCGTATCGTTATCTCGTCAGAGATTTACGGCGCGAAAAACTCGGCCGCCTGATGTCGTTTCTCTTTATCTGGCAACTCACGTTCAGCGCGCCGCTTTCGATTGCTTCGGGCAGCATCGGGCTCGCCCAATACGCAACCTACATCTTCCCCGGCTCGGTCACGAGACAAAGGTTTCGCTTCCCGTCCTGGGCACGGTCGAGATTAACGCGATTCCCGTCGCTTTAGCCGCCATCGCGGCGGTGGGGCTGGCAGTCTTTTTGCTTTATCGCCGGATTACTCTGATTGAACGATCTGTCAAAGTTTCTGTGGGTCGGCGTGATGCTGACGATCGTCTGGGTCATCTTTCGCGGGTGTCACACACTTTGATCCAAAGCTGGCATTCGACTTTCCACCCGACGCCTTCACCCTGCGCCCGGAGTTTTTCACCGGGCTGGGCGCCGCGCTTGCTGGTGTCGGTCTACGATTACTGGGGCTATTACAACGTCTGCTTCTTTTGCGCGGTGAAGTTAAAGATCCGGGACGCACGATCCCACGCGCAGTGCTGCTCTCGATCCTGTTCGTCGCGATCATATTTACATCGTGATGAACATCTCGATCCTCGGGGTCATCCCGGTGGCGCGAGTTTGCGCCGGCACGGCCAATACGCCAGCGCAGCGTTACGTGATCTCGTCGTTCATGGAACGGCTGTACGGACCAAAGGCCGGTCTGTGGCGACCGCTGTTGATCATGTGGACGGCGTTCGCGTCCGTTTTCTCGCTGCTGCTCGGCTACTCGCGCGTGCCATTTCGCGGCCGCGCGTGACGGCAACTACTTCCACGCATTTCGCGAAGGTCCACCCGCGCCATCGCTTTCCCTTATGTCTCGCTGCTGGTCATGGCGCGGCATCGCCACGGTGTTCTGCTTCTTCCGTCTGGCTGACGATGATTGCGTCGCTGGTCGTGATTCGAATCCTGGTCCAGTTCCTCGCGCAGATTGTGGGCGTGATCGTTTTGCGCGTGCGCCGGCCCGACTTACACGCGCCCGTTTCGCATGTGGCTTTATCCGCTGCCCGCGCTGATCGCGCTGAGCGGGTTCATCTACGTGCTCATTTCACGCAAGAACTTTCTAGAGAGAGGTACGGCTACGCTGCTGTGCTGGCGGTCGTCGGTCTCAACGATCTACTTCATTCGTGCACGTATGCGGGGTGAGTGGCCATTCAGACAAGCGGAACAGACTCAAAGATTCGTCGGGTCGAGTCCACCGCGTAAGGGTGGGTTAGAAGCGACGTGGCCGGATAGAGGCGATTCCTGATCCGCACCCCGCTAACGCGGACGGTACTACCCGCTAACATGCGACACGACTAGCTACTACCGATTGTCAATTTCCAAATCGGCAACGACGGGAACGTGGTCTGGACGCAGAGCGTCTCAACGATCCACGCTGCGTTTCGTTCTGATCGAATCGCTTCGAGCGCTCAGAAGGTGTAATCGATCCGCTTGGCCGGCTTGTCGGCGGGATAGCTGAATCCTTCAGCATCCTTTGTTACTTTCGATCCACGCGTCATCGAACTGCTGGCGCATTAGCTTGTAGGCTGCTCCGGCCGGAACGTCATTGAAATCGCCGACCACAATCAGAGGCTCTTTAATATCCTGGAGCGCGGCCAGCAGTTGTTTCGTCTCGAACAAACGCTCATCGTCGTGCTGATAATCAAGGTGGGTGGTGACGAAGTTCAAGAAACACCTTGCCGACGTTGACCTGGGCCCGCGAATAAAACCACGCCGCTCAGCCTCGCGAGTATTCAGATAGAGACGATGGTCGGTGGTCGTGATGGGAGTCCGGGAAAGGATCGCCACGCCGTATTGACCGCCCTGGTATTTCAGATTGAACGCCAAACGCATAATCCATTTTCGTGAGCCTGGCCAATTCGGCGATTTCGTCAATTTGTTGCGTGCGCGTAACGCCACGATCCACTTCCTGTAAGCCAACCAGATCGGGATGCTGAGCGTTGATGACGCCGGCAATGCGCGGCAGGTCGAGTTTTTGTCCATGCCGACGCCGGACGTGAATGTTATGGGTCATGACGCGCACCGATTGCGGGCGCGGAAGGTAATAAGCTCGCGCCGCCGGACGTCGGGGACCGACGAGACCGGCAGCGCAAGCGAAGAAATGAGTAATAGCGACCGGAATCTCACGAGTAAGGCCGGTGGGGTTTGCGAAAAGCGAAACGATCTCACCACACCCGGAGGGGTGATCGGAAAGCTTGAAGAACAGGAAACCCAAGAGGCTTCCCAGGCGTACGGTCCGAACCTCTGGATCGAGCCAGGAGTGAATGACGCTGATTCGTCGCCGCTCGACGGTCTTCAGTCTCCGATCACTCAGGTGCAAAGCTGCGCCGAGCTGCTCCCTGAGCGCTGAGGTGGTGTGGTCGCGCTAACTCGTACTGCCCTTCGATGGGCAGGCGCTCGAAGTAATTGAGGAAGGATTACGGTTGAGTTTCGGCGCTTTCCGGATTCACGGTCTCGGCGGCCTGAAATCCAATCTTGCTGTGCGTGCCGTCACAGAATGGTTTGTTTGAAGAGGCGCCGCAGCGGCACAGAGCGATCTTGGGCCGGCCTTCGGTATCGAATTTTGTTTCCTGCGGTGTCGTAGATGTCGACTGGTCCTTCGATCAAATATGGACCATTCGGTTTCGGACGGATAGCTGTATCTCGCCATTTCGTTCCCCCTGAAGATTCTATTGATGAAAGCGTGAGCGCATTATGAGACAGCGAAGCGCGAAGGGCAAAGAGCTATGCAGATTACGCAGATTGATGGCAGCATCTGAGCGGTAGCGACCATGTGTCTTACAAACATCTGTGATCAGTCTGATCGACAGACCGATTGCTATCACTCCTCGGAACTGGCTTAGTCATCTGTGTAATCTGTGGATAGCTGCCTTCGCCCTTTGCTCTTCTGCGCCTTCGCCCATTACACTTTCGCCCGATGTCCGTCTTGGCATGCGGCCCTGATGTTTCTCGCGGCGTTCTTTGCCGGCGTCGTGAACTCGATCGCCGGCGGTGGAATGTTGCTCGTCTTCCCGATGATGATTTGGCTGGGCCTTGATCCCAAGATCGCGAATGCCACCTGCACCGTGGCTCTGGTGCCCGGCTTGTTTGGCGGACTGTTTGGATACCGGCGCACGATGGATGACAGCTCGATCATTCTCATGCGTCTCGGCGCGGTGAGTTTAGTGGGCGGCGGCATTGGCGCCTGGTTATTGATCAAGACACCGTCGCCGACCTTCGCCCGTTTGGTTCCTTTCCTGATTCTGTTTGCGACCCTGCTCTTCATGGTCCAGGGCCCGGTGAACCGCTGGTTGCGCCTGCCTTCGGTCGAGAGCGAGTCGACGAAACAATCCTGGATTATCGTAATGGTCGATTCAGTTCTTCTCGGCGATGTATGGCGGTTATTTCGGCGCGGGCAATGGAATTCTGATGTTGGCGGCGATGGGTCTGATTGGCCTGCGCGACATTCACCGGGCCAACGGCATCAAGAATTTTCTGGGCATCTGTATCAACGGCATCGCGGTTTTCAGCTTCTCGATCGCCCATATGGTTTCCGTGGCCCAGGGCCCTGTGGATGGCGATAGCGGCAACGATTGGCGGCTATGTCGGAGCGAGCGCGGCGCAAAAAGTTGGCCGCGTTTTCATTCGCCGCGCCATCGTGGTGATTGGATTTGTGATTACGATCGTCATGCTGTGGCGGATGAGGTGAATCCGAGATTACGTCAGGTGCGCATGTTCTGAGAGAGCGATTCAGAGGTTTGTCCTACGGCAATATTGCGATGCGACTCGAACCCGAGTCGCCATCGCTCCCGGTACTGACTCCATGTAATCTGCGTAATCTGTGGATAAAAACTTCCGCGCGAATTCTACACACGCCCAGATGTCCTCGAAGTCGCCCGCGATCTACTGGGCAAGAAACTAGTCGTGCCCGGAAGAAATGGTCACCGGGTGTCCGGCATCATTGTCGAGACTGAAGCCTATCGCGGTCCTGAAGATCGCGCGTCACACGCCTGGAATGGCCGGCGGACGCAACGGACAGAAACGATGTATGGAGCCGGCGGCACGGCTTACGTCTATTTCGTTTATGGCATGTACAACCAGTTCAATGTCGTCACGAACGGTGGAAGACATTCCGCACGCAGTGCTGAGTGCGCGCTTGAACCGAGTGAAGGGCTTGCGGTCATGCAGCCGCCGGCGCCATGGACGCTCGGAGTATGAACTGACCAGCGGGCCGGGTCGTCTGTGCCTGGCGATGGGAATCGATCGCAAACTGGATAAGGCAGACTTGTTGGGCGATCGTGTTTGGCTTGAGGACGGTCTTTCAATCTCGCCACGACAGATCGCGCGCGGTCCGCGTATCGGAATTGATTACGCGGAAAAGTGGATTGACAAGCCCTGGCGGTTTTGGGTGAAGGATAATCCGTTCGTGTAGCAGGAGTTTTATCCGCAGATTACGCAGATTGTTTGAGGTCAGTACCGGGAGCGATAGCGACCGGGTCAACTTCCGCGTCATCTTGATGCGAGACGATCAGGACTTAACCCGGTCGCTATCGCTCCCGGTACTGACTCCAGTAATCTGCGTCATCTGCGGATAATGAACCTAGCTCCCGGCCAGTTTCTTCCAGACGCTCGCTTCGCCCTGGTCACGCACGAGCTGATTTACGTTGAGATAAGCCTGGGCATAGAGTGCGCGCGCATCTCGGCCCGAGTCCGCGGGTGTTCCAGGCTCCGCTCAAGTTCATCAGGGGCCATTGCGCCGCGCCGCACGTAGTTTGCAAAACAGGCGACCTTCGCCGGCGAGATAGATTGCGAAACCTTCCTTCCAGCCAACGCTCAGAGCTGATTGCGACTGACCGCATCGATAAAGACGTGCGCTAATTCGTGTCGCAGGGTTGTCGTCGTCAACACACCACGACGGTTGCAGTAGTCCGGAACGGCTGGAGTTCGATGCTGATTGCCCTTTGTCGCCGCCGCCGCCCACCAGGGCTGGCCCGTGCGCGAGGTGAAATCTACCGGTGCTTTCATTGAGGTCGAATATCAAGCGGTTGGGATGTAAGCATGAGTATTAGAAGCCGCCGCAGCGTCAGCCCAAAATCGCTGCGTGCGGATTCGAGAGTGTTCAGGAACCTGATCGGCCTGGCGGCGATCGACGTCGCTGTGGGTAAGTGACGCGGAAGTGTTCGCTGGAGATCGTGAGCCGGTTTTCTTGTGGCTGTCGCTGCGTGATGAGACAGCGAATTTAACCGCAGAGGACGCTGAGGATTGTCGTCAGAGGAGCGGGGACCTCATGCGTCCTCTGCGATCAACCTCTGTGTCCTCTGCGGTTACAATGCCTTCCTGCGTTGGGGTCAGCTTGGTCGTACCGCTGTCGCGTGTCAGAACCCGCGTCCCCGGAAAATATTTCTCCAGAATTTTTTGATACGAAGCCCGCGCGCGCGGCCATCACGTGCGCGCCTTCCTGACAAAGGCCGAGGCCGTGACCGAAACCACTGCCGCGAAACACAAAGTTCGTCCCGGCGCGCGCAACTTCAAATCGCGAACTCTTCAAAACATTCCAGCCCAGGACGCGGCCGACGATGATCTTAAAATCCCAGCCACGGACCGTTTTGCGATGTTCACCTTCGAGGGTGATGAATTCCGCGCGCCCGGTTTCGTCACGCTTGCTAATCAGAGATTCGATCGAGCCGGTTACCGACGTCGGTGCGCGCGTCGCTCTGCAAAGCCCGCAGGAGATTCGCTCGAGTGATTACGTCCTGCCAGCTTTGCGTGCGGACCGGTAACGCAGTATTCATCGCGCACGCCGCGCAGGTAATCAGGCGGCGTCACACCCCAGAGGTCGGCGACGTTGGCTGTCTCTCCACCGCACGACGCGCCAGAAGTACGATTCAACGATTTGGTTGTGATCGTCGAGCAAGACTTGCCCTTCGGTGGCCCGGACTGCCTGGCGAGCAAGTTCGTGTCAGAAGCCGCGCGTCAGGCGAAGGGCTGCGTCATTGCACCCTCCCTACGGTCGGGCTTCTGACACTGCCGACAGCGAATCTTTGACAGTGCGTCGTCGAGCAAAAGTCGTAGCCATCCTTCGCGTGCCGTCCCCGATTCCTCAGCTGGCATAAGTTCGAATCGCGATGGCCAAAGCCTTTCAAAGCTTCCCGGCTCGGTTTCCATTGTGCCTTCAGCGCGCATCACGCCGAGCACGTAATCTTCGAGCGACAGCTCTTCAGTGACGTTGTCATGGACGAGATGGACTCGGATTGCGGATTGCGAATTGCGAGTTGCGGAATGGGTCTGCGGCCCTTCGGACTTCTGCTGAGCGTTGTTCTCCTGCTTTCCATTAGTGAGGTTCGCGAACGTTTCGAAGATCGGGCGCGCGGCGACAGCGGCAGCTTCTTGATCCGTGGCGCCCGCGGCAGAAGCACGAGCACCGCCAGTTCCACCTGTGACGCGTCCAGTTCGCGATTGCTTTGAAATGGACCGGCAATCAATGAACCAGCCATTGGTGCGAAAGCCTTTCGCCGGCATCGCGGTGCCCGTTTTCCCCAGAATTGTGAGCGGCAGCGAATCGAGTTTGGCAGTGCGCGCCGTCCCGTAACGCACAGCGCCAGCCATCCCTTCGACGATCACCGCGCGGATGCTGCGCCGCAATTTCCAGTTGCGCACGTTCGACTGAACGAAAGTTCCCGGCGGCGCCTGCTTCGGGTCGGAAGAGATGTCCGCCGTTGACCAGCGCGGCGTACGCGGTGAGCAATTGAATTGGCGTGACCTGGATCAGATCGCTTTCGCCGATGGCTTCGCGGGCCTCGCAATCGGCCCTGCTCAGAGACGTGATTGCTTTCGCTGACACGGACGCGAGTGTTGCTCCCGGTATCACAAGGTCGCGCCAGACCGGCAACTTCATCGCCGGCAGCGAAGCCCGTCGGTTGTCCGAAGCCAAACTCGCGCGCCGTCGCGACCAGTTTCTCCGGCCCAGCTTTTGGCCCAGAGTGGCGAAATAGTAATTGCACGAATATGCAATTGCCTGCGCCGGTGAAAACGGCGGCAAATGATCGGCGTGAGTGCAGGGAAGCGAGAAGCTCAGGCCTGTGAAACGACCGGGACAGACTGAGCGTGAGCCTTCATCAATCAGGCCCAGACGCAAAGCGCGTAAGCGCGGTGAACGGCTTCATCGCTGAACCGGGCATCTGCGCCTCGCGCGTAAGCTGCTTTCGGATTTACGCATGCGCGCGCACGCGGCCGGTCTGCGCATCGAGGACAATGATTGTGCCTTGCGCGCCCGCCGAGGGCGGCGGTGGCGGCATCGCTCGAGGCTGAATCGATTGCCGCTTCGTTTCGACTGGTCTGTTATCCGGCCGGTCGAGCGCCAGCCACACCACCTTGAGGCAGAGGGAAACCCAAGCAGCAGGATCAAGCCGCACAAGCAGGAAGAGAGCCATGCATGCTTGCGGGTCGCGCGGTCTAATCCGCGGAAACCACACCGCCTCACGCTGCGCTCACAGAAGTCACGCAGCCGCCTTCCACGGCGACCGCCGGCGATTTATCGGGCGCAGGTTGCTGCGACGGTCTCGCTAAACTGTTTCTGGTGAGCGCGCTGAGTGTCGCGGCCAGCCACGATCAAGCTGAAAAGCGAAACTCAAGACCAGGCGCAGGACGAAAAACGCGAAGTCGGTCTTGCGCCGCCCTTCTCGGCGTGAACGGGACGAATAGGACGGCGTGGCGGAATGACGAAAAATCACGAGCCCCAGGGCGCGTGAAATCGGCACCGATTCAAACGCCAACGCGCGCGAGTGCTGTGCCGATTCGTTTGAGGAACGCGCCGCCGGCGAATAACGTTCGGACCTGCGCCCGCCGGCCACCGCAATCCATAGATGAATGGCTGTGGAGCGGCAATGCAAGCGCCGCGTCAGGACAAAGCGCAGGGTGGCGAAAATCAAAGCGGGGCTGATGCAGCGGCCGGGGCGTTGGCGGTGCAGCACCCACCGGCAAGTCGGCAGGGGCCGGGGCGGAAAGCGCAGATTGCCGCTTGTTCGGCAGGTAAGACAGCAGCCAGGCGATCGAGCAGAATCGGAATCGTGGCTTGCGCAAGGAATTTCACCGCGTCGATCAGAATCGGTGCCGCCCAGCGAAACCTTTTGGTCGCGCGCCCGTCCGATGATGGCGGCGGCCACGGTAGGATGAAGGAACAGCGCGGGGGATTAGCACCGCTGAGCGCGTAAGTAATGAACACTCGCCAGACCGTGGCTATTGCACGCGTATCCAGAGAAATCTGAAAAACGCGGCGAGCAGCAACTGCGTAGATCAGGAGCGAAAGGCAACAGCCAACGCGGGAAGGCTCGTCAGCGTCGATTTTATGGTGCCGAACCAGAGTTTTAAGGTTGGTCATGATGACTAGCCTCTTCGCGGCTTTGCCGCCTGATGTGCAGTCAGGCTGCGCCTGACCGGGCCAATCCCCTTTTGATTTGCCTGCGAGGGCACGCCTCGCCAGTTTCAGAGGCGGGCCTCGGAGGTCACAAATTGTCGATCGGAAAGGCAGATGCCTTCTCAGCGCCCTCTGCGAATGCGGCTTTGTGCTCGCTCTGCGGCTGTCGCCCTCACTTCTTCGTCCAAAATCCGCCAGCGGTGTCGTTACTGGTATTTGCCTGCACGGTTGGTTGATACATCAGCTCCGCGCGCGCCGGGCGACCTGAATTCGCCCGGCACCTCGACCCGCATCGCGTATTGCAGGGTCGCGTCGCCGTCGAAAGTAGTCCATGAAGATTGCCGTGCGGTTGTCGCGGAACTCGCGGTTGCTGTACCAATCGCTCCACTGGCCCAATCGAAGTAGATTGAGATGACAGCCCGCTGACCCGCGCCACCTGTTCAGCGCCCGCGGGAATCGGATCCTCGATCATCAGGTATTGCGCGCGCGGACCCAGTCAGGTGCAGCCGCACGACGATCATCGTCGCCTGAGCGGAGCTCGCACTGTCAGCGGCTCGATCTTCCAACTCGCGCTTGCCGTCTTCGTCTTCGGACACCCGCAAGCGCAGGTACTCACGCGTGATCTTCAGACTCGGCGACCGACTTGCGCCGGCAACGTTTTCATCGGCCGTGAAGTATTCGAGCGCGGATCGAGACGATACAAGCGCGCCCTTGCCGTGCTTGACGATGCGAATCTGGTTTGTACCGCCGACTTCCTCGCCTTTCTTCCAGATCGTGACGATCTGCCGTTCGTCGCGTCAGCTCGCGCCGACGTGTTGGCCGCCGACCTTCGCGCCGTTCAAATAGACTTCGAACGAGTAGTCGGGTGACAGCTCCTTGCTGACCTTCAGATAATCAGTCAGGCCGTAAATCGCGAAGGCCGTCTCCTTGGTCGACAGCCAGTAGTAACCGTTGCGGCGGTTCTTCACCAGCCAGCGCGCGGCTTTGGGCAGCAGCGTCGATTCCGGATTGATTTGCGACAGCGCCTTCAGCGAAAGCGCCGTCGCCTCGGCATCCAGATAAACATCGCGGCCGTAATCGTTGACCCGCGCGGTCTGCCAGTGCGCTTCGAATTCATCCGCTGCGCCGCGCCTTCGATCAGGCCGGCAATTTCTTTCGCGCGGCCATCCTTGCGTTCCTGCAACGCCAGCGCCAGCAACGCGCGGCCGTACGGTCCGAGGTTGTTGCGCTTGCCGTAGAGCTCTTCCAGGAAATGACCGTCGCTCTCGCCGCTTTCAGTGAACGCGTAGATCATGTAAGCGCGTGTTTCGTCATCGATCGGATTGCCGTTGTCGTTCTTGCCGGCGTTGAGCAGCGGCTGAAAGTTTCTGTCGCGCCCTGCGCCGTGCCGCCAGCCGTCGACCTGATAACCGGCGCGGCTCGGCCAGCGTCAGACCATCCACGACGTAAGCGGTCATGAACGGATCGGTCTTGTCGTCTTTCCACCAACCCCAGCCACCGTCATCGTGCTGGTAGGCGTAGAGACGATCCAGACCCTTCTGAACTTTCTTGTCGAGATCGTTGTCGAGCGCGAATCCTCGCCGGTCGGTATGTCCTTCAAGCGTCTGGCGCCACAATCACGTTCGGCAGGAAGCTCGACATGGTTTGCTCTGGTGCAGCCGTACGGGATAGCTGGTCAGGTAATCGAGCGCGCCGAACAACGCACCGGCAATCGACGGCGACGCTTCGATGCGCAAGACTGCGAGCCGGCACATCGGCGCGGCCCGGCAGGTCGAGGTTGAAGTTTTGCTCGGCATCATTCTGGGTAATCGTGGTCGTGTTGCCGATTGTTTGTTTCAATCCGTGCGGCACGATCTCCATCGTCATTTCGACGGCGTCAGATTCGGTGTCGGTTAGGGCTTTCGCCAGCAGGCGTCAGCTTGCCGGTCTGGTTCGCTTGCACGCGCCAATCGGCGCGATGCTCGCCGTTCTGACGGATCGTTACGGTTTGCAGAAGGCGAGTCGAGCAGCTGCGCGCCGTTAAGCTCCAGAGAGATCTTGGTTGACTTGTCGTTCTTCAGGAAATTGTGGACCACGCCTGGAGATCGTCACGCGTGTCGCCTTCGGTCAGGAACGCGCGGCATCTCCAGCCGCATGATCACGTCCTTGCGCTGCGATGCGTTTCTGCACCGCGGAGCCGACGCGCGTGTCGGCGGTGACGGCGCGCGCGGTCGCCCGCCAGGTCGTCAGGTTGTCGGGCAGGTTGAAGCTGATCGGTCGCTTTGCCGTCGCCGCCGGTAACCACGTCAGGTTGCCAAAACGCCGTGTCTTTGAATTCGCTTGCGCACGGTAGGTTCGGCACAGCGTACTCTCGGCTCTTGAAATCGGCGAGCTGATAGCTCGATTTGTTCTTCGCCAGGTCCGCAGGTTTCTCGCCGCCATAGCCGGTGAACGTGTAATGAATTGCCAGACTGGTTTGCACTTCGTTATAGCGCTTGCCATAAAACTCGCGTTTGATGTTGCCGGCCGTCTCGGCCTGGATGCTGTAGATCGCTTCATCGACAATGCCCAGACTGACTTCCGCGTTGGCTGCCGGCGAGCCATCTTCGTTGCGCGCCAGGATCGTGTACGAAGCCGCATCGCGCGGTTTGAACTCGGTCTTGTTGGGCATGATGTCGAGCTTGAGCATCTTGTCCGTGCGCCGGCACGGCGATTAGCTGGCTCTGGTTGTACATGTCGTTGTCTTTCACGAACGACACGTCGAGGATAAACGTTCGGCGCGTACTTGCGTTCGATGGGAACGTCGATGACGAGGCTGCGGCCCGTCGCATCGAGTCTGCCGCACCGTCGACACTTCCGCCAACTCCGGTCGTGACCAGCAGGTGCGACCTTGTCCGTCGGGCAGCATGGCGAGCACGTGCGCGGTCTCGCCGGCTGTGTAGGACTTCTTGTCGGGGACCAGCTTGATCGCTTTCTCGTCATAATCGCGGAATTCGAAAGTCAGCCCACTGCGCCCTTCTTGTCGGGCGCCCAGAACGAGCCGCCGCGATTCACGATCTGCTTGCCGTTTTCATCACGATGGCTTTGACATAGATGCTACCGGGCGAGGGAACCGTGAAATCGTAAGTCGCATTGCCCTGGCTGTCGGTGTTCACATCGGCCGAACCTAATTCACGCTCGTGCAGAATGTAGTCGATGTGCTTGTATTTGTAGCCGTTGTACTCTCTCCTGCTTCTCTATCCTTTCTCGTACTTCTGTTCGATGAACTTGAGGCGTCACTTTTTCAGATACCGGCTTATCCGGAATAGTCGAGCGGTCTTCACGCGAATCTTCGCCGCGTCGCCCTGGTAGTAGAGGTAGCGTTCAGGATACGCGTCGGCGACAGTCTTGCCGCGCGTGCCGATGAACGAGGCCGCGCCCTGCATCTCGCGACGCGACGCATCAGTGACCGTGGGCTTCGAGCCGGTACGAGTAGTCCCATTCTTCTTTGTCGTCAGGCGCGGGCACTTCAAAGTCGATTAGGCATTCGCCGCTGCGAGTTGAGCACGGCCGTCGCCTTCAGTCACCAGGTCAGTTGCCGTAGTAGCCGTAGTCTTCCTCGTCGCCGCCTTCGTTGTCGGGACCGGCGCGTCATCGAATTCATCTGATTCGATCGTCGCCCCACCACCAGTGGTAATAGCGCTGCTTGTAAATGTAGTAATGCACGTCGGCGTTGGTGACCGGCGCGCCGAAGAAATAATTCGCGTTGATGGTGAACTTAACTTTCTCGCCGACGGCGGCGAATTCTTTCGGGACCTTTGACCGTGACTTTGAATTCCGGCTTCTTGTATTCCTGCACTTCAAAGTAGCCGCTCGATCTGCTTCGCCGATCGCGCGCGGTGATGTTGTAGCTGCCGAGCGGCGCCTCGTCGCCGATGTCAATCTCACCGCTGAAAGTTCCGCGGGCGGAAAGCGGCAAATCTCTTGTCGAAGATCTTTCCGTTGTTCGGATCTTCGATGGTGACGTTGACGGTCTTACTGTCCAGCAGCTTGATAACCGTTCGCGTCCCCATTGACGCAGGATGCCTTTGAAATAGATCTTCTGGCGCCGGACGATAGACTAGGCCGATCGGTATAGATGTAGCTGGTCAGAGTCTTCGCCGGTGAGTACGTCGTCTTCACCGCCTTCGCCGCCGAAAGTAAAACGAGTCGACGTCGGAGATGACAAAGTTGTCGCGCTCGCGCGCCATGATCGAGATAGGCATTTACCTTTTTGCGATTCAGGAGTCGACGTCTTCCGCCGGCGTTGTTCGGCGGTTCGGGAAGTTTGACCTCAGTTTTGAAGACGCCGGTTTTGTCGGTCGTGCCGGTGGCCAGGGTCTGTTTGGCCTTGGTCACTTCAACGGAAACGCCTTCGTGCGGCGCGCCCGTTTTGCGATCGACGACATAGACGACTACCTGGCCGTGCCGGTTGGTCTTCTCGATCATCGTCAGGTTGGTGACGATGGCGATCGAATAAGCTACGCATCCCTTCGTTGACCGCTTCGATCAGGTAAACGCCGGGTCGACTTTGCCCGAGCGAAATCATGCGGCTGTCGTATTCGTTTTCCAGGGCCGGCAGCTTCTCGCGCCAGTCCTTGACTTTCTGATCCGGATTCAGCAAAGGCACGCGCGCATAGTCAGCCACGTTAAGCGGTGTGCGTGTGGCTTCAGGTTCCTTGCGAAACTTCTCGTTGAAAACCTCGCGGTGCTGTTTCAGCAGGTTCGTGCGCACGTAATCCCTGACGGCTGAGAAAAGCGAAAGCTTCAAGCGATGCGTACGTTCGAGCAGCGAAACTCTTGCGCCATAGCCCTGGGAGATCTGCTCTTTTCTTTCTCGCCCATTTCGTGCGGATCGTCGAGCTGCTTGAAAAACTTGTTCGGGTCCTTGACTGCGATAGACGCGAAAATCCAGGTAGTCGATGTTCTGATAGCTGGCCCAGAGCCGCGCCGATTCGTTCGGCGAATAGGAGCGGTTGGTCGTCAGAGAGAAGTATGGCTTGGTGCTCGAGACTGTCGGTGGCGACTCGGGTTGCGGCGGCGGCGGAACGGCGCTGCGGGCGCGCGCGAGCGAATAACATTGAAGCCAAAGACTGAACCGACAAGGGCCAGATAAATGATGGCGGTCGCAATATAGCGAATTGGCCGGGGATTTGTGTCAGACACGTTTGATGCCTCCTCAGAGACGATTCAAGCAACAATCAGTTTGCGGCTTTGCCGCTTGATGCGCGGAAGGGCTTTGCCTTTTTCCGCAGAGTTCGTATTAGGGACGAAGCGGCTCCGCCTCGTAAATCGGATGGTGAGGCATAGCCTCGCGCAAGCCGTAAGAATGAGCCGCGAGTCTTCAAGAATGAGCTGCGATTCATCACTGCAAAATCTTCAGACGATAAAAACCTAAAAAGTTCTTATTGCTCTTCAACCGGCCGCCAGCGCGGATCGGGATGACGATCGAGCACAGACAGTTCGACCTTCTTTACCGTTCCTTTGTCTACTGGCGACGATCCGGTGTGATAGACGACCCAGTCCTGCGCTCCGTTCGGAGCGATGCGCGCCGGGCCAAGGAAAATCATTACGTGATAGGGAAACTTTTGTACCCAGGGCTGATAGAAGAAAAGCAGATCGCCTGGTTGCGCCTCGCGTCGATCACGCGTCACGAAGACGCTGTTGAAATTTTTCAGCGAGCGTCCATCGGCAAACTCCGAGAAGCGCCCGTTGCGCAAGTCGCTTTCATGAAACGAGCCGAAATCGGTGCGAAAGATTTTTCGCCGAGCGGGTTGTTGTCGAGGTTGAATTCGCCCACGTCAGACGCGACGGTTTCATAGCCAGGGCCCATTCTTCTGAAACCAGATGCGATCGTGACGGCGCAGCGCCTCGCGCATCGCAAAACGTGCCAGGCCGGCGCAGTCGCGTTGTTCAGCGTTCCATTGGTCGCTCAGTTGATAGAATTGAATTTCAGCGATGGAAGTAAACCAGCGACGAAAGCTGTCGCGATCCTGATAGGTGCGCAGCTCAGCCACGTCAGGAATGCCGTCGTTATCTGAGTCGGACAGTTCTGATCGTGACCGCACTGTTCGAAGTGAGATCGAATGCCCGACCTCTGACCGCTGACCGCTGACCTCTGCTTTGAGAGGCGGGTGCCCCTTCAATCTTGCCGGACGGCGTAGTCGGGTGAAACTCCAGGCGAGCGATGCGGTGGAAACGAAAATAATGCTCGCCAGCGCCAACCAGCGTTTTGAAGGGGCACGCATTTGCAGGGGTTCTAGCATTGCCGCCTAGTATTACGTTGGAGAATGGTTCACCAGGAACGCGGATGCTATCACGTCTTGGTCAGGTCAACCACTATTATGTTGACGCTTACTACGGCGACCAGGTGATCGTGGATTTCCTCAGTCCTGACGTCAGTGGCGAACGCCGGTTTGCTGTCTTAAAGCGCCCTAACGCCTCTGCTCGTGGTACGAAACTGCTAAGCAGTTCGACTCTGTGATTCCATTGAAACAATGTGTGATACCTGCCAATCGACTTTCGTAAGCGACGGCCTGGCAACTTGTCCGCAAAGGTTTGCTTTTCGATTGAAAGATTGCAGCGACGCGGTTAACGCTGGCGAAATGTTATTGCAAAATTCCTGATGGGCCGATTAGATTGGCGGAAGTGTAGATTCAACCCTGGAGGTATCAGAAGTGCCGACCGGAACGTGTCCCGAATGTGAAGGCGATGTCCATGTCGACATCGAAGCGGATAAAGGCGAGATTGTCGACTGTGAAGAGTGTGGAGTGCAGTTGGAAGTTGTCGGCCTCGATCCCGTCGAACTCGACATCGTCGAAGAAGAAAGCTGTGGACGACGACGACGACGAGGATGAATATTGACGGCCGGAAGGCGGTAAGCAAAGCACGGTAAAGGCACAGTTGTCTGTGACTTGCCGGCTGCTTATTGTTTCCCAGCCCGGTATTCCGAACGGCTCTGGCGCAAAGTCATGACCTGCCGGTCCTTCAATCCTAATCGTGTGAAGCTTGCCGTCGTTTCGCTTTTCTGTGCGGCGGATAGAATCCCAGCACGTAGGCCGAGGCCACTTCTTCGGCAATGGCCCGGAAAAGCGGCCCCAAATCCTTTTCGTTAGCGTAGATGCTTCGTCCGCCCGTGCGCTCAACCAAGCCCACTGACATCCAGTGGCGTCGGCAACGGCGTCGCCTGAGCTGAGGCGCGAGCAGGCGCGTGTATGAAGGCATGCGTCACGACGTAGACGCTGGTGTCCGCTGGCGTTGGCCCTTTGAATCACGGTGTCGGGCGAGACGGTGTCCCCTACCGGGAAGCCGTCGGTAATCATCACCACCGCGCTTTTCACTAGTCGATGCTCTCGCGTCATCGGCGCCTGCCGGGCCAGCATGCGTACGGCATCATCCACCGCGTCGTACGCGTGCGTCGACATTCCGTTGAGCGTCCTGCCCCAACCGTTCTAAATGCGCGATCGAGCTTTGTCCCGATCGCTGGTCAGCGACTGCACCGTCTTAACCCGCATGCCAAAAGTCATCAGATCCAAAAACCGCCGGATGATCCGCCAGGCGAAGGGAAAACTCGCGCATCGCCGCGCTGACTCGTTCGATCTCCTCACGGGTCATGCTGCCGGAAACGTCAATCGCGAAAACGATGGCCACGGGCCGCGGCGCGCCTGGAGATCGTCTCGACATTGAAGGACGTCAATCGGGCGTTCGATCGCCGTCCTCATAGAGCTTGAAATTCTCTTTGTTTAAGTCGCGAATGAGGTGTCCCTTGGCATCGGTGACGGTGACGTTGACCGGGACCAGATCGGTATCGATTTTGATTACGTCCTGCGGCTCGTTCTCAGCCGGCATGGCCCGCCGCGGACGTTCCTGTGGCCGGAGGAGTCTTGCTGGGCAAGCGCATCAGCGTAAACAATCCAGGCAAATGGCGAAAGCCAGCGACAGCTTCAGAAATATTTCGACTTGGAGCAACCCGGCGTGACATGACAATTGGGCTGATTATACGCCCGCGTCCAGAGGCTCGCCATTCTGTTGTGGGGCAACGCCGCTGCCGTGTGAGGAGGTCTCAAAGCTCGGCGATGAGCGCAGTATCTATGTGGACAGGCATCTCCTTCAAATGTTTTGCCACTGCAGATTGATGAATCCGATGTCGACAAATAAGCAATACGGCTAAC
>ERZ1370068.10025-contig-8758_pt1 | contig 33743 bp, 42 predicted proteins | sample MGYA00561227_ERZ1370068 | MGnify/ENA primary metagenome ERZ1370068 (study PRJEB38410, sample SAMEA6850437) | metagenome | study: Metagenomic assessment of the ecological functions of the soil: analysis of the soil microbiota associated with the...
CTCAGGAGATCGAGGAGCGGCGGGGCGATCCACGTTGCGTTCCGCACTTCGATCGGCGAGCGAGCGATCCCTGGGCCACAGCGTCAGGAAGTCGGCGAGCCGCTTTCGGAACGAAGCCCCGGTCGCGTATTCCTCGGCATCCTTCCCCTTCGCGACGTACGCGAACTGCGCCAGGATCGGCCCCAGCTTGTCTCCGAGGCGCTCCATGACCGCGACGAACTCGCGGAGCGGGCCGTACAGTCGATCAAGCCCTTCTCGTGCGTGATCTCCTGCGGCAGCTTCGCCGCGAAGAGAAACCCCGGCGGCGTCCGGTCGCGCCAGCCGTCCACGGTCTTTTGCGAGGGGATCCGGTAGAAGGTCGCGTCGCACTCGACGGTGTCGAATTGCGGCCGCGTAATGGCCGAGATAGCTCGCCGCGCTCCGCCCCTTCGGGATAGAGGGTTCCGCGCCAGTCGTCGGACGACCAGGACGACGTGCCGATCCGCAGGGAAGCGCGCGCTCAACGGGCGGTCTGGCTCCTGGAAGCCGGGGATTATATTCGCCACGATGCGACCTGCGCCCTTCGCTCCTCGCGCTCGTGGCCCTAGGCGGCGTCTCGACCGCGCGGGCCGGGTCCTGGGACTACACGATCTCCGTGCCCGAAGGGCGCGAGGCCACGTTCGAGCTCCCCTTCCCGGTCAGTACGAGGGCTCCGTGACGATCGACGCGACCTGGACGGGCCCGCGCCTTCTGTTCTTCGGAGTCGAGGGACCGGGCGGCATCTCGGTGCGCCAGGCGTTCGGGACCTTCGCCGCAGCGCCTCGAGCTGTCGGCCGACGCCGCCGCGATCGCTCGGCGGCACGGGATGGAAGCTGACCCTCAAGGCGCTCCCGGCTCGCGGCGAGGCGTCGGGACGCGTCCGCGTCACCGCCCCCGACGCTCCTGCCGTCGTCGCCGCGCGTGAGGCCGCGCTCCACCCGCCCCCGCCACCGCCTCCGCCTCCTCCCGCGTGGACGCTCCTCGCGCCGCGCCGCCTGCGGCGTCTCCCGACCTTCTCCGCCTCTACGAGGCGGTCGAGACGCTCCGCGCGAGGCGTGCTCAACCCGGCCGAGCGCCAACGGCGACGCGTGCAGCTGGCAGATCGAGTTCCTGCGCTTCGTCGTTGCGGCGCGCGCGATCGCCTCGGGGACAGCGGGACCCCGCCCGACCTCCCGTCGCTCCGGTACTTCGCGCGGCTGGCGAACGCGATCCGCGGTGTCTCTCAGATCAGGACCGACGCAGGGATCCGATCCTCGCCGGCCCGTTCCCGTCAGCCGCGAACAGCGCCGCGACTGGCTGATCGCGCGCAGCCGAGATCGTCCGCCCGATCGAGCGTTCGCTCGACGAGCTGACCGAGCTGCTGCGCGGCGGGCACGCCCCGGCGCTCGAGACGAGCCGTGGCTCCCGAGGTTCACCGCGTGCCTGACGGCGTGCGAGCGCTTCTACGACGAGCGCGTGCGGCTGGGCGGCGAGGAGAACGCGCCGAACCGGGATCTGGCCGCAGCGACAGTGGGCCCGCATCGCGGACGCCGGGCGCGTGTCTCGACGCCTCTGTCGCCCTGGCTCCAGGGAGCCGCAGGTTCCTTGACGGGTGCCGGGCCCTCCCCTACCGTGAATCGTCGGAGGGAGCCGTGTCGTGCGATCGAGGTTGCGGTGCTCAGAGTCCAGCCGGAGCACGTCCTCGAACAGATCGGGCGCCTCTGCGAGCTCGCCGGGATGCGCGAGGCCCTGGCGGCGGGCTCGACCACGATCCTCAAGGACAACATCTCCTGGCACTTCCCGTTCCCTGCGCGCCAACACGACGCCCGTGGCAGCTCGAGGGGACGATCCGCGCGCTCCGGCGCGCGGGTTCTCGACGATCTGGTCTGCGTGCAGAACCAGACGGTCGTCACCGACGCCTTCAAGGGCGAGGACCTGAACCACTACCTGCCGATCTTCGAAGCCTACGCCGTCCCCGTCCTGCTACAACTTCACGGCCGACGGACATGACGTGGGTCCGGTTCCGCCCGAAGGCGAAGATGCACGTCCTCGACACAGATCTTCCCCGAGGGCATCCACGTCCCCGACTTCTTCTTCGGCAAGAACATCGTCCATCTGCCGACGGTCAAGTGCCACATCTACACCACGACGACCGGCGCGATGAAGAACGCGTTCGGCGGGCTGCTCCACAACCACCGCCACTACACGCACTCGTGGATCCACCGGACGCTGGTCGACCTGCTGGCGATCCAGAAGGAGATCCACACCGGCATCTTCGCCGTGATGGACGGCACGACCGCCGGCAACGGCCCGGGTCCGCGCACGCATGTTCCCGGTGATCAAGAACGTCATGCTCGGCGTCGGCGGACCAGACGGCGATCGACGCCGTCGCGGCGAAGATGATGGGCTTCGATCCGATGTCGATCGAGTACATCCGCGTCGCGCACGAGGACGGGCTCGGCGTCGGCGACCCGCGCGAGATCGAGATCGTCGGCGATGCCGACGTCGCGCAGCGAGTCGTGGGGTTTCGAGGTCGGCGACAACGGCGCGTCGCTGATCGGCGACCTTCTGTGGTTCTCGCCCGCTGAAGCGCTTTCAGAAGCTGTTCTTCCGGACGCCGCTCGTCAACCTGTTCATCTTCGGCTCCGAGACGCTACCACGACTACTACCGGTGGCCGATGAAGGACCGGAAGACGTTCGAGGCGTGGCGGACCGGCACCCCGTGGGGCCGCCTGTTCGACCGCTACGGCGCGCAGCCCGTCTAGACGCTGAACATCAAGCCCTTCCGGCCTCAGCGTCCGCGACTCGTTCTCGTAGAGGTACGGCCTCGATCGCGCGCCGGTCCTCGGGCGCCGAACGCTCGAACTCGACGCCCATCCCGGCAGAGCGCACCTCGGCCCGGCTCTGCCGCGGCGGCACGGTCCGGACCACGCGGCCGATGACGTGCACCGTTGCCGTGGGCCGTCGGGAGCGGGAACGAGAGCGCAGCGCATGCCGACGTCGATCGGCGCCGCCGTGGCGACGAACAGGCCGCTGGGCGAGAGGTCCTGCGAGTAGCCCAAGAGCAGGGGCGCGAGCCTTCCAGATACACGGGCGTGCGCAGCGGGACGCGCGGGCGGCGCATGTAGCACCACACGCGGTTCCGGCCGAGCGCGCGGGCTTCGTCCAGCGCCTCGCGTCGCGCGGTTCAGGAGATCGGCTGTCGTTGTCGGCGTCGGTCGGATAGGACGCGGCGCCGAGGCTCAGCGTCACGCCGAAGCGACGCGCCGCTGTCCCAGGTCGACGTGAACCGGAAGCGCTCGATCGTCGAGCGCAGCCGGGCGGCGACCTGCCGCGCGCTCCCGCGCCCGAGCCCGCTCAAGATCACGGCGAAGTCGTCGTCGCCCGACGCGCGCGACGAGATCGTCCTCCCGCACCGCGGCGCGGAGGATGCCCGCGAGCTTGCGGAGGACGGTCGCCGCGGCTTCGCGGCCGCGCGTGTCCGCGACCTTGCGCAGGTGGTCGACGTCGGCGACGAGCGAGCGGCCAGCGGGCGCGCCGGTCGCCGCGGCTGCGCGCATCTCGACGCCGAGGCGCTCGAGGAAGGCTCTCGCGCGTCGCGAGCCCGGTCAGCGGGTCGCGGCCGAGGTGCGACCGGCGCGCACGCCGCTCGCTTCTGCGCGCGACGCACGCGCAGGACCGACACCGTGTACCGGTCCCCGGCGCTCGCCCGCGGGCCAGAGCGGCCTCGACGTCGAGGACGCTCCCGTCTCGCGCGCAGCAGAGCGTCACCTCGGACGTCTCTGGCCGGCGCGCGGGCACGAGACGTGCCGTCGAGCAGGATCGGCGCGCCGGCGGCGCGCCCGACGACGTCGGCGGCGGTCCAGCCGGTCAAGCGCTCCATCGCCGCCGTCGAAGCCCGACGATCGTCCCCTGACCGTCGACCAGGAACGACCCTCCGAGCGGCCCGCGTCCGGCCGTCGCTGGACCTCGCGAACCCCCTCGCGCATCGTGTCGTACCGCATCGCCCCTCCGTGATCGAAATCCGGATTCGTAATCGCCGCGGAACATAGGGCCCGGCGAATCCGCCGGGCAACCCGACCTAGAATCCGCGCGTCATGCGGCCCGTGCGCGCTCTCGTCTGGCTCGCTGGTCGCCGCTGGCCGGGGCGGCGTCGTTCGCGACGATCGCGTTCGTGCGCGCGGCGAGCCGGTCTCGGCGGGCGCATCTTGCTGCGTCGCCGCGGTCTGCACCTGTACCTGATCGCCTACCGGTTCTACTCGAAGTTCCTCGCGGCCAGAGTGCTGGCGCTCGACGACCGCCGCACCACGCCGGCCGTCAGGCTCGACGACGGACGCGATTTCGTGCCGACGAACCGCTGGGTCGTCTTCGGCCACCACTTCGCCGCGATCGCCGGGCCCGGGCCGCTGCTCGGGCCGACGCTCGCGGCCCAGTTCGGCTACCTCCCGGGACGATCTGGATCCTCGCGGGCGTCGTGCTCGGCGGGGCGGTTCAGGACTTCGTGATCCTGGCGCTGTCGCTCCGCCGCGACGGACGGTCGCTCGGCCAAGCTGGCGCACGACAGCCCTGGGCCGCTGGGGCGCGCTCGCGGCGACGACCGGGATCCTCCTCATCATCGTGATCCTCATCGCGCGTGCTCGCGCTCGTCGTCGTCAACCTCCTCGCCGAGAGCCCGTGGGGGCTGTTCACGGTCGCGGCGACGATCCCGATCGCGATGCTCATGGGGCTCGATCATGCAGGGGCACGGCGGCGGCCGGCGTCGCTGCTCGCGACGGCGATCGGCTTGGCGCTGCTCGGCGCTCGCGCTCGGTCGGCGGGCACGCGGTCGCCGGCCACGCGACGCTCGGGCCGGCGTTCACGCTGGGCCGACTGCCGCTCGCGGGCGCGGTCATCGCCGTACGGACTGGCCGCGTCGATCCTGCCGATGTGGCTCCTGCTCACGCCGCGCGACTACCTCTCGACGTTCGTCAAGCTGGGCACGGTGCTGCCTGCTCGCGATCGGCATCGTGCTGGGTGCGCCCCGAGCTGAAGCTCCCGGCGGTGACCGTCTTCGCCAACGGCACCGGCCCGCTCTTCGGCGGCAAGATCTTCCCGTTCTGCTTCATCAACGATCGCCTGCGGCGCGATCTCCGGCTTCCACGCGCTGGTCGCCAGCGGCACGACGCCGCGGCTGCTGACGCGCGAGACCGACGCGCGCATGGTCGGCTACGGCAGCATGCTGCTCGAGAGCTTCGTCGCGATCATGGCGATGATCGCCGCGGCGTCGCTGCCGCCCGGGCAGTTCTTCGCGATCAACTCGAAGATGACGCCCGAGTGGATCACCGCAGCACGGGTTCCCGGTCACGCGCCGCCGAGATGCAGTCGCTGGCCGCGCGGTTCGGCGAGACGACGCTCATGGCGCGCGCGGGCGGATCGTCGTCGCTCGCCGTCGGGCATGGCGTCGATCTTCGGCGGCGTCGTTCGGCGGAGATCGCGCCGCAGCGCTCTGGTACCACTTCGCGGTCATGTTCGAGGTGCTGTTCATCCTGACCACGCTCGACGCGGGAACGCGCGTCGGCCGCTACCTGCTGCAGGACGCGCTGGGCCGGGCCTCGCCGCGCCTGGCGGGGACCGGCTGGGGCGCGAACATCGCCACGAGCGCGCTGTTCGTCGCGGCGTGGGGGTACTTCCTGGTCGGCGGGCGTCGCTCGATCCGCGCGGCGGCATCCGCGCGCTGTGGCCGCTGTTCGGCCTGTCGAACCAGCTCCTCGCGGGAACGGCGCTCGCCATCGCGACGACGATCCTCGTCCGGACCGGCCGCGCCCGCTACGCCTGGGTCACGGCGGCTCCGCTCGCGTTCCTCCTGACCGTCACGATGACCGCGGGCGTCCAGCTGATCGCGAGCCGCGATCCGTCGCTCGGGCTTCCTCGCCAAAGCGGCGGCAGCCGGGCGCACGCCGGTCGAGGCGTTCAACGCGCGCTCGACGCCGTCGTCGCGGCGCGTGTTCCTGTTCCTGGTCGCCACGGTCGTCGTCTCGGCGGCGCGCCAGTGCGCTGGCGCGTGCTCTGACGGGATCGCTCCCGATCGAGCCCGACGAGCCGCCCGCGGCGGCGGGCGGGCGCGCGCGTTCGGCGAGGTTCCCGCCGTGGGCGGGCGCACGCGGTGTTGCTAGCATGCGCGACGCGAGGTGACGCGATGGGCACGGCGATCCCGCTGATCCGCGAGAAGCTCGACCAGGTCCCGAAGATCCTCGAGCGAGCTGGGCCTCGACGCGTGGATGCTCTTCTCGCGCGAGAGCGCCACGGTGCACGATCCGTCGTTCGACCTCGTCGTCGGCACCAACGTCACGTGGCACTCGGCGTTCATCCTCACGCGGCGGCGAGCGCATCGCGGTCGTCGGAAGCCTCGACAAGGCGAACGTCGAAGCGCACGGCCACTACCGCGGAGATCGTCACCTACGTCGGCGGCATCACGGACGACCTGCGCAAGGTCCTCGCCGCCTCGATCCGAAGCGGATCGCGGTCAACTTCTCGGTCAACGATCCGGCCGCCGACGGCATCACGCACGGGCAATGGCTGGCGCTGACGAGCGATCCTCGAGGGCACGCCGTACGCTGGCCGGCTCGAGACCGCCGAGCGGCTCGTCGCCGCGCTGCGCGGCCGGAAGACCGTCGCGGAGCAGCGGCCTGATCCGCGAGGCGTGCGACGCCACCGGTCGCGCATCTTCGAGGCGGTGACGCCGAAGCTGCGCGCGCGGGCTGACCGAGAAGCAGTTCGCGGCGCATGATCGTCGAGGAGATGAGACGCACGCCGGGCCTGACGCCCGGCGTGGGACGCGGAGCACTGCCCCGCCGTATTCACCGGGCCCGACTCCGCCGGGGCGCACGCGGGCCCGACCGACCGGCCGATCGAGCCGGGGCACATCGTCAACGTCGACTTCGGCGTGCGCCGGAACGGCTACTGCTCCGACCTGCAGCGCACGTGGTACGTGCTGCGGCCCGGCGAGACCGCGGCACCCGCACGCCGGTGCAGAAGGGTTCGACACGATCCTCAAATCGATCCGCGACGCCGCCGCGGCGATTCGGCCGGGAGCAGGGCGGCGCCGAGATCGACGACGTCGCGCGCGGCGTCGTGACCGTCGGCAGGCTACGACGAGTACCCGCACGGGACCGGGCATCAGATCGGCCGCGTCGCCCACGACGGCGGCGGCGGGCTCCTGCCGCGGTGGGAGCGCTACGGCAACACGCCGATGCTCCCGATCGAGGTCGGCCAGTGCTACACGATCGAGCCGCGCCTGCCGGTCGCCGGGCACGGCGTCGCGACCTGCGAGGACATCGTCGGTCGTCGAGGGCCGAGGCGCCTCGTTCCTCTCGCGCCCGCAGGAGCGCTTGTGGCTGGTGACGCGTCGTAGCCGGATGAGACGGGTCGTCATCCATTCGCGTCGAGCACTCGCTCCGCCTGAAGAACCGCGCTGGTCGGCATCGGCGAGCACAAGGAGCCGTTCCGCCACTTCGGGTCCGGCGGCGTCGCGGAAGCCGAGGCGCTGTGCGTCGATGCGAGCCGCGACCTGCTCGCGTTCGTGCGCCCCCGACGCGCCGGCCGCGCCGAGAAGCTCACCGTCGCAGCCGTCGGCCGGAGCGGGCGTGCGTCGAGATCCGCTTCGACTCGCCGCGCCCTTCGGGACACGCGGCGAACGACCGCGTCGTGCGCGCGCCTGATCCCGGCGCGCCATCCGCGTGCCGACCGGCAGGGCGCTCGTGTTCCATCACGCCCTGTTCCAGCGGTACTGGGGATCTGTGGGAGTGGTTCCTGGCCCCGTTCGCGCAGCGATTCCGGTCGTCGATGATGGCGGCGCCGTTCCACTTCGAGCGGCACGCCGCGCGGCTGGTTTCCCGGCGAAGGGACGGTCAATCCCAACCCGTGGCGGCTGTACGAGTCGATCCGGCAGTGGAGCTGGGACCAGCAAGGCGCTGATGCGGCGCTGCCTCCGCCGTCGGGATGCGAGCCCGTCCGCGGTCGTGGGCTTCAGCCTCGGCGCGTTCCAGTCTTGCTCGTGGCCGTCAGCCGACGATCGATCGACGGCTTGCCGCTCGTCTCGGTCGCGGCCACCAACCGCTACGCGTTCGGGCTGCGTCACGGCGTGCTCGGCCGCGGGACGCTCGCACGGCCTGCAGCCGCGCGGGTATCGACGGCGACCGCCTCGATCGCATGGTGGATGCGATCCAGCTCGAGCGCTACGTCCCGCGGCTTGCGAGGACGGCCGGTGCTCTACGTCGCCGGCCGGCACGATCGCGTCGATCCGCCGCCGTCGGCCCACCGGCTCGAGGCCGCCCTGGCGCCGACGCGCTCCGATCTGGCTCGAACTCGGGGCACGGCACGGTCGTCCTCGAGCGCGCGAGGATCGCCAGGGAAGTCTTCCGATTCCTGGACGAGCACGGGATCGCGCTAGTCGACGTCGGCGTCGGGAAAGACGACCGCGACGACGCCCTGATGCACGTCGAGCGCGAGCTGCGTCCCCGTCGACGTTCGAAAGTCCCGAGCGAGCCCGGCGCGAGCCGCGCGCTGCGACAGCGTCCAGCGACGCGCCGCGGCACGCTGACGCGCGCGCCGCCGCCCAGCGCGAAGACGGAGACCGGGCTGCCGCGGCCGGTGCGCGCGCGCACGCCCAGCGACGTCGACGACGACCAGCCCGCGTGACGAGGGCGCGAGGATACCGGCGAAGCCCGAGCCGCCGCGGCGACCTCGAGCAGGTTGGCCCATTCGTGATCCAGCCGTCCGCCGAGCAGGCCCGCGCGATCACCACGATCGCCGCGCCGAGCTGGCGAGACTCGTCGAGCGCGCCGGAGAAGATCGCTGAAATCCTTGGCGACGGGATAGACGCGCGACGTCGATCGCCGCGCGGAGCGCCGGCGCGCCGAGTCGAGGTCGCCGACGAAGAGGTCCGGACGCCAGGCTCATCGCGCGGCAGGTCGCGAGCCCACCGTCGACCGCGACGAGAATCGGCTTGGCATCGAAACGCGGCGGCCAGCGTCAATGCGACGCTCGTGCAGATCCGCCACGGCTCGCGCCTGAGAGCGCGACGCACCGCGGCGCGCTTCGCCTCGCCGCCGGCGCGGCCTGCGACATCGGCGACCGGTGCACGTGACATCGGACTCGCTCACCGCGCGCATCTTGCACTAAAAAAGCCCCGGGACGACCCGGGGCCTTTCGTGTGCCGGTCTCGGTTCGAATTAGCTGGCGCGAACGACGTTCTCCCGCCTGGGACCCTTCGGACCCTCCTTGATCTCGAACTCGACCTCCGTCCCCTCGTCGAGCGTCTTGTAACCCTCGGCGTGGATCGCGGAGTAGTGCACGAAGACGTCCGGGCCGTCGTCACGGGCGATGAACCCGTAGCCCTTGCTGTTGTTGAACCACTTCACTTTTCCCTTGGCCACGATCACAACCTCCTTGCTTCATTTCTCGAACCGTTCTTCCACGTTCGGAACGCTCGCCACGATGCGCTATCCCGGACACAAACCGGTGCTACGAGCGCACCGTCGTCAGTGTAGGGCCATCGTCCGAGGTGCGCAAGTTCGGCGCGGTTTCAGCCTTCCGTCTCGACCGGGGTCGGCGCCCCGGCGGGCTCGACGTCGTCCGACGAGCTCGTCGTCCGCCGGGACGGCGATCCGCGTCTCGCCGGCCGCGGCGTCTCGCGCAGCTTCCGCGCGCGCTCGTGCGAGCGCGGCGCCGAACACGATGTCGAGAACCGCTCTCGATCTCGCATGACGAACCGGAACGTCAGCGCGCTCGCGCACCGCCGGCGAGACGTCCTCGAGGTCCTTCTCGTTCTTGTCGGGGAGGATGACGGTCTTGATCCCGGCCGACTTCGCCGCGATGACCTTCTCCTTGATCCCGCCGACGGGCAGGACCTTGCCGCGCAGCGTGATCTCGCCGGTCATCGCCAGGTCGCTACGGCACCGGCAAGCCCGGACAGCAGCGAGACGAGCGACACCGTCAGCGTCACGCCCGCCGACGGACCGTCCTTCGGCGTCGCGCCCGCGGGGACGTGGATGTGGAAGTCGCTGCGGTCGAACAACCGCGTCGTCGATGCCGAGCGACCTTGGCGTTCGAGCGGATCCACGAGAGCGCCGCGAGCGCGGACTCGCGCATGACGTCGCCGCAGGCGCCCGGTGATCGTGACCTTGCCGCGCCCGCGCATGCGCGTGGACTCGACGAAGAGGATCTCGCCGCCGACCGAGGTCCACGCGAGCCCGATCGCGACGCCGCTGCGGTCGGTGCGCTCGGCGATCTCGCGGAAGAACCGCGCCGGGCCCGAGGAACTCGTGGATCGTCTCGCCGGTGAGGACGGTCTTGCCGGCTGCCCCCTCGACGACCTTGCGGGCGACCTTGCGGCAGACGTTCGCGATCTCGCGGTCGAGGTTGCGGACGCCGGCCTCGCGCGTGTAGTCGTTGATGATCGTGCGCAGCCCCGACGTCCGTGAACTCGATCGTCTCCGCCGGTCAGTCCGTGCCCTCGATCTGGCGCGCGCACGATGTGCGCCTTGGCGATCTCGAGCTTCTCCTCTTCGGTGTAGCCCGGCAGCCGCAGGATCTCCATGCGGTCGCGCGAGCGCCGGCGGGATCGTGTCGAGCACGTTGGCGGTCGTGATGAAGAACACCTTGCTGAGATCGAACGGCACCTCGAGGTAGTGGTCCGAGAACGCGTGGTTCTGCTCGGGATCGAGAACCTCGAGCAGCGCCGACGACGGATCGCCGCGGAAATCGGTGCCGACCTTGTCGATCTCGTCGAGGATCAAGCACCGGGTTCTTCGTGCCCGCGCGCTTCAGGCCCTGGATGATCCGGCCCGGGAGCGAGCCGATGTAGGTCCGGCGGTGGCCGCGAATCTCGGCCTCGTCGCGGATGCCGCCGAGCGAGATGCGCCCGAACTTGCGGCCCATCGCCCGCGCGATCGACTTCCCGAGCGAGGTCTTGCCGACGCCCGGGCGGGCCGGCGAGGCAGAGGATCGGGCCCTTCAGGTCCTTCTTGAGCGCGCGCACCGAGAGGAACTCGAGGATGCGGTCCTTGACCTTCTCGAGGTCGTAGTGGTCCTCGTCGAGGATCGCGTGCGCCTCCTTGACCGACGAGCTTGTCCTCGGTCTCCGCGCGACCACGGCAGCGAGACGAGCCAGTCGAGGTAGGTCCGCGAGACCGTGTACTCGGCCGCCTGCGGCGGCATCTTGCTCAGCCGGTCGAGCTCCTTCTCGGCGGCCTTCTTGGGCTCTTCGGGCATGCCCGCCGCCTCGATCTTCTTGCGGAACTCCTCGATCTCCTGCTGGCGGTCGTCGTCCTCGCCCAGCTCCTTCTGGATCGCCTTCATCTGCTCGCGCAGGTAGTACTGGCGCTGGGTCTTGCCGACCTCGTCGGCGACCTGCGACTGGATGCGGCTCGAGATCTCCTGCAGCTCGAACTCGCGCGTGACGATCTCGACCAGCTTCTGGACGCGGTCCCGCACGTTGTTCCGCTCGAGCAGGCCGATCTTCTCTTCGACGGGGATGTTGAGCACCGAGGCGGCGAGGTCCGACAGACGCGCCGGGTCTCCGGCGCCGGCGGAGAGCACCATCTCGCCGAGGTCGTTCGAGATGTTCTGGCGAGTTCTGCACCAGCCTCTGGAACTGGTTGATCAGGCTGCGGACGAGCGCGTCGAGATCGACGCCGGCGTCGAGGTGCTCCTCGAGCGCGCGTCACCGGACGCCTTCATGAACGGGTCGGTCGCCGTGAACCGATCGACGCGGATGCGGCGGATGCCCTGGATGATCAGGTTGACGTTGTTGCCGTTCAGCTTGACGACCTTCAGGATGCGCGCCGCGGAGCCGACGCGGTACATCCCGGCGGGATCGGGATCGTCCTCGGACGGGTTCCGCTGCGAGACGACGGCGATCAGCTTGTTCTCGCCGACGACGTCGTCGAGCAGGTTGAGCGTCTTCCTGCCGCCCGACGGAGATCGGCATGATCGCGTTCGGGAAGAGCACGCTGTTCCGGAGCGGAGGACACCGAGCTCCGGAGGGACGATCACGTTTTCCATGGATGTCATGCTGCCTCTCTCGACGCGGTCGTCTCGTGTCGGGGCCGGAGTCAATACTAGGCGCCCGGATGGCGCGGAAGCCACCGGAGCCGCGCTGGGTCGGGTTAAGACGGCTTTTGCGGGCCTGTCAAGCCGCCGGCCGGGGCCGAGCGTCCTTCAGCCGATCGAGCTTGTCGTGATGGAGCGCGGTGAGGTTGTCCGGGAGCGGGCCGGTAATCGAGCGGCTCGAGCATGTACGAGCCGCGCCCCTGGGTTTGCGACCGGAGCGCGGTGAGAAAGCCGAACATCTCGCCGATCGGCGCGACGCCGCGGATGACGGCCGGCGTCGCGCGCGAAGCCCGTGTCCATGACGACGGCGCGGCGCTGCTGGAGCGTCTTCATGACGGCGCCGACGTAGTCTTCGGGGACGCGGATCTCCAGCCGCCCGTAGGGCTCGAGGACGATCGAGCCCGCGTGCTGCAGCGCTTCGCGGAACGCGTGGCTCGCCGCGGAGTTGATCGCGATCTCGGGCTGACCCGGCCTCGGTGAACGCGGCGTCCTCGATCGTCGCCGCGACGCCGGTCACCGGATAGCCGTAGATGTCCGCCGCCCTCCGGCGGCGTTGGCGACGCTGTCGCGCAGCGCCGGCAGGTACGCGCTCGGGATCGTGCCCGGCGACATCCCGTCGCGCACCTCGGTGCGCGCGCCCTGGTCCGGCAAGCGGCGCGACGCGCAGGCGAACGCGCGCGAACAGCGGCTCTCCCGCCGACCTGGCGCTGGTAGGTGGCGCTCCCCGCGGCCTCGGCGCGCACGGTCTCGCGGTAGGAAACGCGCGGCTTGCCGAAGCCCGAGCCGGATGCCGAACTCCCGCTCGATGCGCTTCAGCGTGACGTCCAGATGGAGCTCGCCCATCCCCGAGAGGAGCGATTGGCCGGTCTCGGCGTCGACCGAGGCGCGCAGCGTCGGATCCTCGCGCTGGAGCCGCGGGATCAGCTCGGCGAGGCGGTCGCGATCGGCGCTGGTCTTCGGCTCGATCGCGATCGAGACGACGGTCGACGGAAGCGGATCGGCTCGAGCAGGACCGGCTTGCCTCGGCGCACAGCGTGTCGCCGCTGACCGACGCGTGCAGGCCGGCGACCGCGACGATGTCGCCCGCCTCGACCGCTTCGACCGCCTCGCCGCGGTCGGCGTGCATGCGCAGCATGCGCCGCAGCCGCTCGCGCTCGCCCGTGCGCGGGTTCCAGGCCCGCTCCCCGGCCTCGAGGCGTCCGGAGTAGACGCGGATGTAGAAGAGATCGGCGGCGGGCGACGCCTGGATCTTGAACACGAGCGCCGAGAACGGCGCGCTGTCCGTCGGCTCGCGCACGACCTCCGAGCCGTCCGTCGGGATCGGTGCCGCGCGCCGCGGGCCACGTCCAGCGGCGACGGGAGATACCAGCAGACCGCGTCGAGCAGCGGCTGGATGCCGACGTTGCGGAGCGCCGCGCCGCAGAGCACGGGCACGGCCGGTCCCGCGACCGTCACCGCCCGCAAGGCGGCCCGCAGATCGGCGGCGGCGATCGGCTTTTCGGCGAGGAACAGGTCGGCCAGCGGCTCGTGAAGCTCGGCCAAGCGCTCGATCATGCGCGCGCGGCGCGCGGCGCATTCCTCGACGAGCCGCGCCGGGATCGCAGCCGACGGTCGACGTCGCGGCCGAGGCGTCTCTCGATCGAAGCGTGAGGTAGGTCGTCTCGATGAGATCGACGACGCCGGCGAACGTCTCCGCCGACCCGTCCGGCATCTGGATCGGGATCGCCCGCGGCGCCCAGGCGCTTCTCGATCCCGGCCACCGCGGCGTCGAAGTCCGCGCCGATGCGGTCCATCTTGTTGATGAACGCGATGCGCGGCACGTTGTAGCGGTCGGCCTGGTGCCAGACGGTCTCCGACTGCGGCTCGACGCCTTCGACGCCGTCGAAGACGACGACCGCGCCGTCCAGCACGCGCAGCGCGCGCTCGACCTCGGCCGTGAAGTCGACGTGCCCCGGCGTGTCGATCAGGTTGATCCGGTGGTCGCTGCCACGCGAGCGTCGTCGCCGCGGCCGAGATCGTGATGCCGCGGTCGCGCTCGTCCTCCCGGAAGTCCATCACCGCCAGGCCGTCGTGCACCTCGCCCAGCTTGTGGCTCTGCCCGGTGTAGAAGAGGAAGCGCTCGCTGGTCGTGGTCTTCCCGGCGTCGATGTGGGCGACGATGCCGATGTTGCGGATGCGATCCTTGGGAAGCGGGGTCACGGGCGTCTCTCGCCGCCTAGTTCAGGTAGTTGCCGCCGTCGCGATCGGGTCCGCCGCCCGCGCCGTCGGCCTCCGGCTCGGATTCCATGCGCTTGCCGCTCGTCCTCGATCGCCCGGAGGATCTCCTCTTCTTCGGGAATCCTCACGTTGTGGATCGCGGCCAGGAGGAGCACCCCCTGGCCCGACGAGCGCCGGGTCCTCTTCGAGCCAGTCCCTCAGGGATCGATGAGCTCCTGCGTGCCGAAGAGGCTCACCCATTCGGCGGTCGATCCCGGCCCGACCTCTTCCATGAACCAGTCGAGGTTGGACGTGACCGCCTCGTAGCTGCCGCGGCTGCCGAGATCGCACAGCAGCACGAGCAGGCTGTGCGCGGCGTCGGGGTCCAGCGAGCGCGCCTCGAGCTTCGCGCGCGCCGGCGGCGACGATCGCCTCGCCCATCAGGGAGAGCGCCGCTCGGCGGCGCCGTAGACGTAGGAGTTCTCGTCCGAGAGGTACTCCATCACCTCGGGGATGAAGTGGACGGCGCGCAGCTCGCCCAAGCGTCTCCAGCGCGACCACCTTCGGGAAGAACGGCCCCTGCGCCTCGAGCATGCGCAGGCACCAGTCCTGGGCCTTGCGCGCGCGCGCCTCGTCGTCGCGGCACAGGACCGCGATCGCCGCGGGAAGGTCCGGGAGCAGGAACGCGGTCTCGAGCTCGGCGAGCTTGAGCAGCTTGTCGATGTCGCCGCGCGCGCGCTTCAGCGCGAGCTGCGGGTTCATCGAGCGCGCGATCGCGAACGCGGCGGACAGCTCGAAGCCGACGACCCACTGCTGGAACTGGTGTCCGAGCTTCTCGGACGCCTCGAGGATCGGCGACGAGCAGAACGCCGTGACCGCCGCCGACGAGCGCGCCGGGATCGTCGTTGTCGGGATCGGCCTTCGAGCTTCGCGGCGGCGGCGCGCGGTCCAGTCGGCGATCGCGTGGACGATGTCGGCGTGGTCGCCCGCGCGGAAGCGCTGCGCGATCTGCTTGATCGTCGCCTCGCCCATCGCGGCGAGGATGTCGCAGTCGTAGCCGGACTCCACCGCCTTGATCGTCTTCCGAAGCTCGATGCGTCCCGACGGCCCCGTGCGGAAGCACCAGCCGCAATCGTCGATCGCGAGCGCGTCCATCAGCGTGCGGAACCCTCGCCCGCCCGCTGCGCGCCGCGCCACTGGAGCGCGCGTCATGAAGCGCGAGAGGACGTCCGGGATCTCCGACGCGTCGACGACCTTGAGCACGCCGCGCAGCGCCTGCGGCTCGGCCAGGAGCTCGGTCTTCTGCTGGATGAACTCGCGCACCAGCTCGCGCGCGGGCACGGTCCCAGGTCGGCGAGCGCCTCGACGATGATCGCGATCGCGCGCGTCGTTCAGGTCGCCGCGGTGGAGCACGGTCGCCGCCAGCTCGACGGTGCCCGGGTAGCCGAGGCGGGCGAGGGACTGAAGGCAGTGCCCGGGCACGGTGCCGCGCAGGAGCTTGAACCCGCAGGAGGATCGCGTGGTGGGTCGTTCCGCCGTGCTCGCCGAGGTGGCGCGCGACGCGCTCCGGGGTGGTGTCGTGGTCGTCCAGGACGAACGGGGCGACCGCGTCGCAGCAGGTCTCCGGGAAGTGCCGGATCAGCCGGTCGATCGCCCAGTAGCGGACCTCGGAGTCCTCCCACTTCGTGAACCGAACCAGCTCGTCGAAGCTCCAGATCAGATCGGACAACGCGCATCCTCCGCTGCGATGATTCTAGCAGCCAGGCTTCACCCGCGATAGACTCGCCGGCGCACGTCGGCCGGGCACGAGCGCCTCCCCCACGCAAGGAGCGCGCGCACGACCTCGCGATCGGCGCGGCACTCGGGATCGGCGGCGAGCGGCGCCGACATCGTGGCCAGCGCGACGTCGGCGCGATCGTCGGCGTCGCCCGTGAGCCACCGTCGCCCGCCGAGCCGCGCGTTGCGCGAGCGCCGCGAGCCGCCTCGCCTCGGTCGACGTCCGTCGCGTGGCGCCGCGGGCTCAGACCCGAAGCGCTTGGCCACGACGCGCCGCGCGATGCGCTCCTTGATCCACCGGGCCGGCAGCGGATCGTCCGGGAAAGAACAGGGAGCGCGAGCGCGCCCGGTCGGCTCAGGACGTTCGCGTAGGAGATGCGCCGCGACAAGCGCCATGAACGCCTGGTCGGCCCAATCCTCGAGGAGCAGGCACTCGGCGCGGCAGGGCCGGGTCGACCGGCACCAGCGGCGGGTCGGGATGCTGCGATCCTCGAGGATACAGCAGGATCGCGGTCGAATCCGATGATGGCGCGGCCGTCGACGAAGAGCACGGGAACGAGCCCCTGCCCCGACGCCGCACGAACCGGCGCGCGGCTCCGTCGGAGCGATGTCCTGCGTCGTGCGTAGCGCACGCCCTTGAGCGCGAGCGCGACGCGAACCTTGACGCAATTGTGGCTGAACGGAATCTGGATCAAGATCGGGTCGCTCATCGCGTCATCGTACGCTCCTGGTAGCATGCACCTCATGCGCTGGGTGGTCGGGGACATCCACGGCTGCGCGCGCGAGCTCGGCGACCTTCTCGACGAGATCCGGTTCGATCCGGCTACGGACGAGCTTTGGTGCGTGGGCGATCTGGTCAACACCGGGCCGGACTCGCTCGGCGCGCTGCGGATCTGGAAGCGACGCCGGCGGGCGCGGCGTGCTCGGCAATCACGACATCTACGCGCTGCTCGCGCGCGCGCGGGCGCGTCTCGCGCCGCGACGACCGTCTCGACGCGCTGTTCGCTGCGGCGACGTGCGACGACGCTGCTGGCGCGCCTGCGCAGCCTGCCCGGCGCTCGTCCGATCTCGAGCGCGAGATCGAGCCGCGCGGCGTCTGGCTCGTCCACGCCGGGCTCCACCCGCGCTGGAACGATCTCGCCGCGCTCGCCGCGCGCCTCGACGCGCAGCCGCACGACGACGACTGGCTGCGCGGCGACGAGATCGCCTTCATGACGCGCGTGCGCTGCTGCGACCGGTTCGGCGAGCGCGTCCGATTCACGGGACGGCCCGCCGGACGCGCCGCCGCCGTTCCGACCGTGGGACGCGTTCTACACCGGGCGACGATCTGATCGTCCACGGCCACTGGGCCATGCGCGGCCACTATCGCGGCCCGCGCACGATGGGACTCGATTCCGCCTGCGTCTACGGCGGGCACCTCACCGCGTGGTGCGTCGACGACGACCGCATCGAGTCGTCCGTGCCGCGTGCCCGCGGCTATCTGTCTGAAAGCGGCGGCACTCGTTTTCCGCAACAGCGTCACGAGCGAGGACATCTTCTTTTTCGTGACAAAGCGGTATCCGGAGCTTTGTCAGAAAAAGAGAATGATCCACCTCCGAATCAAGATCCATCAGCCGGATGTACTCGAAGTCGAGCGGCTGGCCCTTGACGCCGCGCTCGGGCGCGGCGATCCAGTTCGCCATCTTGCCGCGCTCGAGCACCGGGAGCATCAGGCTCTTGACGTAGGTCCGGTCGGCCTCGTTCGGGAGCCACTCGTGCTTCCGGCGCTCCCACTCCCCGCGCGAGATCGGATCGCCCTGCGGGATCGAAGTGATGGCCGGCGTAGATCCCCATCGTCCGGTTGAACCGCCGGCTCGGGAAGCGTGATCGTGTAGCTGACGCCGGCGTCCGCGATCATCCGGTTCCAGCGGTCGACGCCGCGCTGGTTGTCGTCGATGTAGGCGTCGCGCAGCACCTCGTTCATGCGCGTTCCGCAGCGGGACGTCGCGCTCGGTCGAGGCGGCCGTCGTCGATGACCGGGATCCGGTAGGTCGCGTGCAGGGCGACGTGGTCGGTGAACTGCTCCTCGTGCTCGCGCCCCTTCAAGCCCGACGCGAAGTAGTCGGCGGCGTTCGTCGAGATCTCGCCGCCGAACAGGTCGAGGCTCGAGGAGTACCAGTGGTTGACGTACTTCTGGACGGTGTCGAGGTCGATCCCGCCCTGCTGGCGCGCGTCCTCGTTCGGGTCCTGCTTCATCAGGTCGCAGGCGCGCTTCACGACGCGGCCGACGCCGGTCTCGCCCACGAACATGTGGTGGGCCTCCTCGGTGAGCATGAAGCGCGTCGTGCGCGCCAGCGGGTCGAAGCCGCTCTCCGCCAGCGCGAGCAGCTGGTACTTGCCGTCGCGGTCGGTGAACATCGTGAACATGAAGAACGAGAGCCAGTCCGCGATCGGCTCGTTGAACGTCGACGAGGATGCGCGGCTTGTCGACGTCGCCCGAGCGGCGCTCGAGCAGGTCCTCCGCCTCCTCGCGGCCGTCGCGGCCGAAGTAGGCGTGGAGCAGGTAGACCATCGCCCAGAGGTGCCGGCCCTCCTCGACGTTGACCTGGAAGAGGTTGCGGCAGTCGTACATCGACGGCGCGGTGTTGCCGAGCAGGCGCTGCTGCTCGACGCTCGCCGGCTCGGTGTCGCCCTGCGTCACGATGATGCGCCGCAGGGCGTTGCGGAACTCGCCGGGGACGTCCTGCCACGCCGGGTTCCCGAGGAAGTCGCCGAAGCCGATCCTGCTGGTCGTGCTCCGGCGGCGTCAGGAAGATGCCCCACTTGTAGTCGGGCATCTTCACGTAGTCGAAGTGCGCCCAGCCCTTCGCGTCCACCGAGATCGCGGTGCGCAGGTAGATCTCGTTCGCCTGGAAGTCCGACGGGCCCGCCTCGTGCCACCACTTGAGGTAGTCGGGCTGCCACTTCTCGAGCGCCCGCAAGAGCCGCTTGTCCTGCGAGAGGTTGACGTTGTTCGGGATCTTCTCGTGGAGCTGCATCAGGTTCTCCTGAAATCGAAGCCGGGACGCTCGGGCTTCCCGTAGAGGGTCAGCGCACCCGTCGCGCCGACGGCGTTCGGGCGCTGGAAGATCCAGTTCTGCCAGGCGGACAGCCGCGCGAAGATCTTGCTGTCGCCGGTCTCGCCGCCCGGGAAGCGCAGCGACGCCTCCATGCCGGTCAGCGCGTCGGGCGACAGGCTGACCCGCTCCTCGATCGCGACGCGCACCTCGTCGACGTAGTCGATGTCGTCGGCGACGACGGTGACGAGCCCGGCCTCCTCGGCGTCGGTCGGGATCGTAGACGCGCGGCGTCGCCGGCGATCTCGCCTCGCCTTCTCGGGGTCGCCGAAGAAGCGCACGCCGAGGCGCGTCAGTCCGTGGCGTCATCGGGTAGGCGCCGCGCGTTCATGCCGGGCACCGCGATCGCCGCCGGGCGGTCCTTGTCGTAGAGCATGTAGGAGCGATCGGCGGCGAGCGCGATCTCGAACAGCGTCCCGGCGAAGCACGAGCCCGGCTCGATCAGCGCGTACAGCGAGCGGGCGGTGAGGTCGAGCCGGCGAAGCGTGCGGGCGACGAACGACCGGACCTCGTCGACGAACCAGTCGTGCCGGCGTTCGCCTCGAGCACGTCGGTCGAGCGCGACGGCAGCCGCGACGTCCCCTTCCGTGCGAAGGAGGACGAGGCCGATCTCCTCTTCGTTGTGCCGCAGCTCGAGGAGCGCCTCGTCGAGCTCGCGGAAGGCCGCGAGCGGCCACCACGACGCGCCGAGCGCGCGGATGGCCGCCGCGTCGGCCGGCAGGCCGGCCGCCGGCCCCGCGAGCGTCAGCGTCGCGGTGCGCTTGTCGCGGTCGATCGCGAGGTGCACGTAGCTCCAGCGGATCGTGTCCCCCTCGCGCGTCCTCGCGAGCGGCGGCAGCGCGACGCCCTTCCGGCGCGCGCCGGGGACGACGCGGCGAGCGCCTCGCGCGCGGCGCTCGACGGCCTCCGTCGAACCGGCTCTTGGTCGCGACCTCGTCGACGAGATTCCAGGCGACGGCGCGCTTCCCCTTCACGCCCTTCGGCCACGGTGCAGAACATGTCGGCGCAGGTCGCGGCGGACCTTGCGCTTGTCCACGAGCCGCGTCAGACCGCCGGTCCCGGGAGCACGCCCAGGAGCGGCACCTCGGGGAGGCTGACGGCGGAGTTCCCGTCGTCCACGAGGACGATCTCGTCGCACGCCAAGGCCAGCTCGTACCCGCCGCCGGCGCAGACGCCGTTCAACGCCGCGAGGTACTTCTGACCCGATGCCGGCGAGGCGTCCTCGATCGCCAGCCGCGTCTCGTTGGTGAACTTGCAGAAGTTCACCTTGAACGCGTGCGTCGAGCTCGCGAGCATGTTGATGTTCGCGCCCGCGCAGAACACGCGCGGTCGAGCGCGCCGGTGACGACGACGCAGCGCACCTCGGGGTGCTCGAAGCGCAGGCGCTGCACGGCGTCGTGCAGCTCGAGGTCGACGCCGAGGTCGTAGCGAGTTGAGCTTGAGGCGGTAGCCCGGCCGCAGAGGCCGATCCTCCTGGACCGCCATCACGAGCGTGGCCTGAGGCCCCTCGATCGTGAGCTTCCAGTGGGCGTAGCGTGTCGGGCGAGCGCCCGAAGGTGATCGGCTCCGGTCGTGTCGTGGTTTCCAAGGAACGTCCTCCGTCTTCCGGTCCTGACGCAAGCGGGCACTATACTGCATCGATCGCGCGGGTCGCAGGGGTTTCGACGATGCACTATAGTGCACGCATGCCGACCGACTCGCCGCAGCGCCGAACGACGCCCTCGAGCTTCTCGCCGCGCGGGTCAGGCGTCTGCGCGAGTCCGCGGGTTGGAGCCGCGCCGAGCTGGCTCACGCTCCGGGCTCTCCGTGCGGTTCCTGGCGCGCATCGAATCGGGCGACGGCAACGTCTCGCTCGTTCGCCTCGTCCACCTCGCCGAGGCGCTCGACACGACCGCCGGACGCGCTGCTGCGCGCCCCGCGCCCGCGCGGTCCGGTGATCGCGCTGACGGGCCTGCGCGGCGCCGGGAAGAGCACGGTCGGGCCGCTGCTCGCCGCCGAGCTCTGGCGTCCCCTTCGTCGAGATGGACGCGCTGGTGCAGGAAGCCGCCGGACTTGCCGCTCGATCAGATCTTCGAGCTTCACGGCGAGCGCTACTACCGGCGCCTCGAGCGCGAGACGCTGCAGTCGATCCTCGCCGGCTCGCGGCCGTCGGTCGTCGCCGCCGCCGGAGGCGTCGTCAACGAGCCGTCGACCTGGAAGGCGCTGCTCGATCGCACGACCGTCGTCTGGCTGCGCGCCCGGCCCGAGGATCACTGGCGCCGCGTCGTCGCGCAGGGCGACCGGCGCCCGATGGCGGACAATCCCGACGCCATGGCCGAGCTCCGCGCGATGCTCGCCAGCCGCGAGGCGCGGTACGCGCAGGCCCACATCGTCGTGGACACCGCGCGCCGGGCGCGCAGGCGCGTCGGCCAGGGCAATCGCGAGCGAGCCTGCGCGGCGCGCTACGACGAAAGATTCGGCGAGACCTGAGGCGCGGGCTGCTAGAATCCGCCGGTCGTGAACCCCGTCGAATCCCATCCGATCGCCGTCCGGCCGCGAAGTCTCGGCCGAGACGTTCTCGTTCGCGACCCTTCGCGATCTCCTCGATCTCGCCAAGCCGCGCATCACCTCGATGGTCGTCTTCACGACGGCGATGGGACTCTGGCTGGCCCCGGGCGCGATCGGCGCGGCCCGCACCGCTCGCTGCTGCTGTTCGGCACGGCGCTGCTCGTCGGGCTCGGCCAACACGCTCAACTGCTGGTACGAGCGCGAGACCGACGGCCTCATGATCCGCACGCGCAACCGGCCGCTTCCCGCGGGCCGACTCGACCCTCGGACCGCGCTGGCGCTGGGCATCCGGCTGCGGCGTGTTCGCGATCCCGATCCTCGCGCATCGCGATCAACCCGTTGACCGCGCTCTTGGGCGCGATCGCGCACGCGACCTACGTGCTCGTCTACACGCCGCTCAAGAAGATCTCGCCGTGGGCGCTCGAGATCGGAGCGATCCCGGGCGCAATCCCGCCGCTGATGGGCTGGACCGCGGCGACCGGCACGCTCTCGCTCCCGGCTGGTTCCTGTTCGGCATCCTCTTCTTCTGGCAGATCCCGCACTTCCTGGCGATCGCGATCTACCTCGAGGACGACTACCGCCGCGGCGGCCTCAAGGTCCTGTCGGTCGACGCGCGGCCCGGTCTCCGCGGCGCGCTGGCTCGCCGTTCTACACGGTCGCGCTCGATCGCGGTGAGCCTCCTGGCCCAGCCGCTCGGCTTGCGGGAGTCGCGCTACACGGCTCGCGGCCGCGCTCCTCGGCGCCGGCTTTCTCGCGTTCGCGCGGCGCGGGGTCACGGGGCCGGTCGAGGGCGCGTGGGCCCGGCGCACGATGCTCTATTCGATCGCGTGGCTCACGGCGCTGATGTTCGCGCTCGTCGCCTTCGCGCGCTGACGCTTTCCCCGTCCGCGTCCCGCCTATACTCGGCTCCATGCCGCGCACGTTCGTCGAAGCCGTCGTCGAGAAGCACGCCTGCGGCACTCCGCTGAATGCGTCCGCCGCGCGCCGGAGACGTCGTCTGGCTCCGTCCCGAGCGGTTGATGACCCACGACAACACCTCCGCGGTGCTACAGCCGGTTCCGCGTCGATGGGGGCCGCGACGCTCGCCGATCCCGTCGCCGCTGCGTCGTCGTCCTGGATCACGACGTGCAGAACACGTCGCCGACCGAACCTGGCGAAGTACGCCGCGATCGAGGCGTTCGCCCGCGAGCAGGGGATCGAGTTCCACGCCGCGGGCACGGGGATCGGGCACCAGGTGATGATCGAGCGGGGCCACGTCCGACCCGGTGCGCTGTGCGTCGCCGCGGATTCGCACGCCAACATGTACGGCGCGCTTGGGCGCTCTGGGCATCGCCGGTGACCCGCTCCGATGCCGCCGGGATCTGGGCCTCCGGGATGTTCTGGTGGGAGGTCCCGCCGAGCGTGCGCGTCGTGTTCGAGGGGCGCCTCCGCCTGCCGCCACGGGGAAGGACGTCGCGCTCGTCCTGTGCGCGCTCTATCCCGACGACGTCGTGGGCGCCGCCGTGGAGTTCGTCGGACCGGGGCGCCGCCACGCTGGCACCGGACGACCGGCCTGACGATCGCCAACATGACGACCGGAGTGGGGCGCGATCGCCGGGCGTCTTTCCCGGGACGGCCCCGTGCAGGCCGACGCCGGCGCGTCGTACGCCGCGACGATCACGCTCGACCTCGTCCGCCGTCTCGCCGCACGTCGCCGGGCCGGACACGCTCTCGCGCGCCGTGCCGGTCGGCGTCGCTCGCAGCGGAGCGGATCGCGATCCAGAAGGCCTACCTCGTGTCGTGCGCGAACGGACGACTGTCGGATCTCGACGCCGCGGCGACGGCGCTCGACGGGCGCCACGTCGCCCCCGGCGTCTCGCTCTACGTCGCGGCGGCGAGCGCCCGCGTGCAGCGCGACGCCGAGGCGAGCGGCGCGTGGGGCGCGCTTCTCGACGGCGGGCGCGGTCCCGCTCCCGCCGGGATGCGGCCCAGTGCATCGGACTGGGCGCCGGCCTGCTCTGCGCCGGGCGAGACCGGGATCTCCGCTTCGAACCGCAACTTCAAGGGGCGGATGGGCTCGCCGGAGGCGCGGTGCTACCTCGCGAGCCCGGCCGTCGTCGCCGCGTCCGCCGCGGCGGGGTTCATCTGCGGTCCGGCCACCACGGCCGAGACGGTTCCGGAACGGCGCCTCACGCGACACCCGATCGCCGGGACCTCCGCGACGAAGCTCGGCCGCACGGTGCGTCGCGCCGCATCACCGGCCGGCTCGTCGTGTTCCTTCGCGACGGCATCGACTCGGATGCGCTCTGCCCCGCCCGCCTCGTCTATGACGACGACGCGTCCCGCGAGGAGCTGGCTCGCGCGCGCGCTTCGGCTCGATCGATCCTGCGTTCGCCGCGCCGGGTTCGGCCCGGCGACGTCCTGGTCGCGGGCCTGCGCTTCGGCATCGGCTCGAGCCGCGAGCAGGCCGTCACCGCCTCTGCGCGCCTCGGGGATCAGGGCCGTGGTCGCGGAGAGTCTCGCGCCGGCGTTCCGGCGGAACGCCTGGAACAACGGGCTTCCCGCCGTCGAGCGACCCGACCTCGTGCGATCGATGCGCGCCCGCTATCCCGAAGCGACGCGCGCGGCGCGAGTTCACCGACGAGGAGCTCACGGTCGATCTCGCGTGGCTTCCGTCCGTCGCGCAGGATCTGATCGCGGCCGGCGGCATGGACGCGTTTCTTACGGACCGAGGCGCATGGCGGCGCGTAGCGCGAAGCGGACCGTCGTCGTCATGCCGGGCGACGGCATCGGCGCCGTCGTCGTCCCCGAAGCGGTGCGCGTCCTCGAGGCCGCGGGGTTCGACGCCACGTTCGTCACGGCGGAGATCGGCTGGTCCTGCTGGCTCCGGGACGGCGACGCGCTCCCGCAGCGGACGATCGAGCTTGCTCGCGGAGCACAAGCGCGGCCTGCTGGGCGCGATCACGTCGAAGCCGCCCGCCGCCGCCGGAAGCCGAGCTCCCGGCTCGTCTCAAGGGCCGCGGACTGAAGTACGCGAGCCCGATCCTGGCGCTGCGCCAGCGCTTCGGTCAGGACATCTGCGTGCGGCCGTGCACGGAGCTTCCCGGGAAACCCGACCAACTTCGTGCGGCGCCGGAGCCGACGGATCGATCGAGGAGCCGGCGCTCGACATCGTCGTCTTCCGGCAGAACACCGAAGGCCTGTACGCCGGGCGTCGAGTGGACCGATCCTCCGGCCGCGGTGCGGCAGGCGCTGGCGAGCCATCCCAAGTTCGCGCCCTTCTCCGAACGTGCCCGGGCGCGACCTGCGCGTGACGGTGCGCATCGTCACGCGCGACGCCTGCCGCCGGATCACGGACGCCGCGTTCCGCTTACGCCGCGGAGCGCGGGATCTCGAGCGTGACGCTCGCCGAAAAGCCGAACGTGCTGCGCGAGACCTCGGGGCTGTTCGAGGAGGCGGCTCGCGAGGCGAGCCGGGCGTGGCCGCAGGTCGCGCTGTCGCTCGTCAACATCGATGCCCTGCTCGATGGATCTCGCGCGCCGTCCGGAGGCTCATCGCGTCATCGTCGCCTCGAACCTCTTCGGCGACATCGTGTCGGATGCCGCCGCAGGATTGACGGGCGGGCCGGGGTTCGCGTGCTCGGCGAACCTCGGCCACGACGTCGCGATCTTCGAGCCGACGCACGGGTCGGCTCCCGGTCACGCCGGGTTCGACGATCCCGATCGCCAACCCGATCGCAGCGATCCTGGCCGGCGCCCTCCTCGCCGAGAACGACGGCGCCCCCGAGGTCGCCGCGCGCATTCGCGCCGCGATCGCGAGCGTCGTCGCCGACGGCCGCGTGCGCACGTACGACATGCTGCGGCTTCCGGCCGGGCCCGACGTCCTGGCACGCGGCGCGGCCGGAACGCGGGCGATGGCCGACGCGATCGTCGCGAGCTCGAGGAGCGGTGACCCGGCCTTGACGCTCGATCCGCTCCCGATCGACCCGCACCTCGACACGATCCGCGGCCTGGTGCGCGCGCATCGCGCCGCCGTCGTCGTCGCGCCGCCGGGCGCCGGGAAAGACGACGCGCGTGCCGCCGGCTCTGGCGGACGACGGCCCCGTCATCGTCTTGCAGCCGCGCCGCCTCGCTGCGCGCTCGCTCGGCGCGGCGGATCGCAGCGGAGCGCGGGCTGGACGCTCGGCGAGGAGGCGGGCTGGCACGTCCGCTTCGACCGCAGGTTCTCCGCCGACGACGCGCGTGCTCGTGGCGACCGAAGGGATCCTGACCGCGCGGTCTGCAGTCCGATCCGCTCCTCGACGGGTTCCGCACGATCGTCGTCGACGAGTTCCACGAGCGCAGCCTCCACGCCGACCTCGCGCTGGCGCTTGCGCGAAACAGGCGTGGCTCGCCCGCGGCGACCTGAACATCGTCGTGATGTCGGCGACGCTCGACGCCGAGCCGGTCGCTGCGCTTCCTCGGCGGGGCGCCGATCGTTCGCGTGACCGGGCGCCAGTTCCCGGTCAGCGTCGACGTACGCCCCGGCATCGCGCTCGCCGATGCCATCCGCGCGCGAGCTCGCGCGCGACGGGCGGACACGTCCTCGCGTTTCTCCCGGGCGTGCCCGAGATCGGGCGCTGCGCCCGGGCGCTCGCGTCGACGTCCGCCCTGCGGGCGCGGCTCGTGCAGCTTTCGGGACGCTCGTCCCCCGAGGAGCAAGACGACGCGCTGGCGCCGTCCGGACACGCGCACGGTGATCCTCGCGACGAACGTCGCGGAGACCGCGATCACCGTTCCGGACGTGACGGTCGGTGATCGACTCCGGGCTGCACAAGGTGCCCCGCCTCGACCCCGCGCTCGGCCTCGATCGGCTTGGAGACCGAGCGGATCTCCGCCGATGCCGCCGACCAGCGCGCGGGACGCGCCGGACGCACCGCACCGGGGCGCGCCGTGCGGCTGTGGGACCCGCGCGACGTCCTGCGGCCGCATCGCGAGCCCGAGATCGCGCGGGTCGATCTCGCCGCCGCCGATCCTCGAGGTCCTCGCGTGGGGCGGCGATCCCGCGACGTTCGAGTGGTTCGAACCGCCGCCGCCGGCGGCGATCGTCACGGCGATGGAGCTGCTTGCGCCGGCTTGGGCGCGGTCGATGGCGATCGACTCTTGCCCCTGGGCGAGCTGCTCCGCCGCCTTCCGGTTCCGCCCGCCTCGCGCGCGTGCTCGTCGCGGCGTCGGGCTCGCCCCTCGCCGTAGCAGGCTGCGCCGTGCTCTCCGAGCGATTCGTCCCGCACGGCGTCGCTGCCCTCCGGGATCGTCCGACGTCATCGCGCGCGCGGACCATCTGGGCAGCGCTCCCCCGCGATCCGTCGCGCCGCGGATGAGATCGCGAAGGCGGCGACGCGCGTCCTCGACGACCGGGCGTTCGCGACGGTCGCGGCCGAAGCACGGGTCGGCGGCGACGACGAAGAGACGATCGTGCGCCGCGCTCTCTCGCCGGATTCCCGGACCGCCTCGCGCGGCGGCGGGCCGCGGGCTCGCCGCGCGTGCGTCTCGCCTCGGGGCACGGCGGCGTGCTCGATCGTCAGAGCGTCGTCCTCGAAGGCGAGTTCCTCCTGGCGCTCGACGTCGAGGCCGGCGCACGCGGCCCCGGGGCCGAAGCTCGCGTGCGCCTCGCCAGCCGCGTCGAGCGCGCCTGGCTTCCGCCGGCGACGCGCCGCGTCGAGCACAGGTTCGATGCCGCGGCGGGAGCGCGTGCGGGCGGTCGAGGTCGAGCGCGTCCTCGATCTCGTCGGTCGCCGAGCGCGCGGTGCCCGCGGACTCCCGAGGCGCTCTGCCCCTTCTCGTCGGCGCCTTCGTCGCGCGCGGCGTGCCCGCCGATCAAGCGTCGATCGCGCGCCCGCGCTGCGCTTCGCCGGCATCGAGCTCGACCTTCACGCGATCGGCCGAAGACGGCCTGCGCGGGTCGAACGACGCTCCCACGCGCTCGACGATGGCCGCGTCGACTCGATCACCAGCGCGGCCGCGCGAGCTTGCCCGCCTCGCCCCGAGACGCTCGCGCTGCCGAGCGGGCGCAGCGCCCGGCTCGTGTATCGCGACGACGGAACGGTCGTCGCATCCGTCAAGCTTCAGGAGCTGTTCGGACTCGCGGATTCACCGCGGATCGGCGCGCAGCAGGGACCGGTCGTCTTCGAGCTGCTCGCGCCGAACGGACGCCCGGTGCAGACGACGCGCGACCTCAGGAGCTTCTGGGATCGGACGTACCCCGAGGTCCGCAAGGAGCTTCGCGCGCGCTACCCGAGGCATCCGTGGCCGCGGGATCCATGGACCGCAGGCTTGACGCACCGCCCGAAGCCTAGGGCGAAGACGAGGACAGTACGTGGTACGGGAGCTCATCCCAGCTGGCGTCGCCGCTTCCAACCGGCCGTCGAAGAACTCCGGCGGTGACGGCGTCGGCGCTGCCAGCTTAGTGTGCATCGGGAGGCCGACCGGGAAGTCGCCCTTCTGATGTCCACGACGGCCACAGCCCCCGCCTTCAGCCCGGCGGCGAGCTTCGCCGAGGATAGTGCAGGCGATCGTCGATGCTGGTGCCAGGTGTCGACGATGAGCACGAGATCGACCCCCTTCGGCGGCAACTTGGGGTCGTCGGCGGCGCGCCAGCACCGGAACGAGCTTGAGCGAGGTTCGCCTTCGTCGCCCGCTCCTTCATGTAGTCCACGAGCTTCGGCTCGACGTGACGATAGCGAGGACGCGCCCCTTGTCGCCTACCGCCTTCGCGAGGTGAACGCTGAAATAGCCCGTCCCAGCGCCGAGGTCCGCGACCGTCATCTCCGGCAGCGACGCCCAAGCGCGTGGAGCACCTCGTCCGGGCTTCTGCCACGCGTCGCGGCCGGGATCGTCGAGGACCTGAACCCATCTCGCGACGTCATCGAAAGAGTGGTGAATCGTCGCGTCGTGGCGCTCTTCGACGGGGCGGCGAGGCCTGCGAGCACGATCGCGATGAAGACCATTTGGCGCCTCCGTTCGTGATGGGACCGGCTGCCAGCATGCCACGTGTGATCGGCATCCGGCGCGAGGACAAGAACCGCTGGGAGCGCAGGGCCCCGCTGGTCCCCGAGCACGTCGCGGAGCTCACGCGCCGCGGGTGGCCGTCGCCGTCGAGCGCTCGCCGCCGCATCTTTCCGGACGAGGCCTATCGGCGCAGCGGGAGCCGAGATCGTCGACGACCTTTCGCGTGTCCGCTCGTCTTCGGCGTCAAGGAGATTCCCGCCGAGCGGCTCAACCCCGAAACGACCTACCTCTTCTTCGCGCACGTCGACCAAGGGACAGCCGGCGAACATGCCGATGCTGCCGCCGCCTCGATGGAGCTTCGCTGCACGCTCATCGAGTACGAGAAGATCGTCGGACGACCGCGGACGCCGCCTGGTTTTCTTCGGACGCCACGCCGGCCTGGCCGGAATGCTCGACACGCTCGCGGCTCTCGGTCGGCGCCTGATGTGGGAAGGAATCGACTCGCCGTTCAGCGTCGCTTTCGTACGCCCACGACTACACCGACCTCGAAGCGGCGCACGCCGACGCTTGCGCGCGTGGCCGACCGGATCCGCCGCGACGGCGTTCCCGACCGCTTTGCACCCCGTGGTCTTCGGATTCACGGGATCGGGAAACGCCTCGAAGGGGGCTCAGGAGATCTTCGAGCTGCTCCCCACGAAGAGGTCGTTCCGGACGATCTCCCCTCGTTGCTCGCGAACGACGACTTGCCCCGGAACATCTCTCTACAAGGTCGTGTTCACCCGACGCGACCGGTTCGGTAGCGCGATGGCGTCGTGCTTGCGGCACCTCACCGTTCTGGTGAACGGGATCTACTGGGAGCCCGGCCATCCGCGCGTCGTCGGTCTCGACGATCTGCGCGCCTATTCTGCAAGGACGCCCAACCGCGCCTGCGCGTCATCGGCGACATCTCGTGCGACCTCGACGGCTCGATCGAGGCGAACGTCAAGATCACGACGCCGGGGATCCCGTCTACGTGTACGACGTCGTCTCCGGCGAGGCCGATCGGCGGCGTCGCGGGGCGCGGCCCGGTGATCCTCGCCGTCGACAACCTCCCCTGCGAGCTTCCCGTCGACGCGTCGCAGCACTTCGGCGACGCGCTCTTGCGCTTCGTCCCGCGCTCGCGCGCTGCGACTGGTCGCGGCCGTTCGAATCGCTCGACCTCCAAGACGAGATCCGGCGGGCGGTCGTCGTCCACCGCGGGCGTCTCACGCCCGCGCTACGCCGCGCTCGCCGGCACCTCGCATGAAGCGCGTCCTCCTGCTCGGAGCCGGCCTGGTCAGCCGTCCGCTCGTGCTCGTATCTCACGCGGTGGCCGGACATCGCGCTGACCGTCGGCGACCTCGACCGCGCGAAGGCCGCGCAGGTTCTCGGCCGGCGGACGCGCGGGCGCGCGCCGTCGCCGTGTCGCATGGACGACGACGGCAGGCTCGCCGTCGCTCGTCGCGGAAGCCGACCTCGTCGTCAGCCTCCTGCCGTACACGCTCCACGTCAAGGTCGCGAGGGTCGCCATCGCGCATCGCGTGCCGCTGATCACGACGTCCTACGTCTCGGCCGAGATGCGAGCGTTGGACGGCGCCGCGCGCGGCCGGCGTTCTCGTCCTCAACGAGATCGGCCTCGACCCCGGCCTCGATCACATGTCGGCGCATGCGCGTGATCCGACGGGTTGCGGGACGAAGGCGCCGCGCCTCGTGTCGTTTCGCGAGCTGCTGCGGCGGGCTTCCGGCTCCCGAGGCGAACACGAACCCGTGGGGCTACAAGTTCTCGTGGAGCCCGCGGGGCGTGCTGGCCGCCGGGTCGCAACGCGGCGCGCTGGCTCGAGGACGGGCGGATCGTCGACGTGCCGGGCGGCGAGCTCTTCACGCACGTCGCCGCCGTACGACGTTCCGGAGTCGGCCGCCTCGAGGTCTACCCGAACCGGGACGCGATCGCCTACGTCGCGACGTACGGCATCGAAGGCGTTCGCACGATGTTCCGCGGAACGCTGCGCTATCCGGGCTGGTGCGAGACGCTGCGACGCCGTCTCGCGGCTCGGCCTGCTCGACGACGCCGTACGCGGTTGGAGAGCGGGGACGACCTACGAGGAGTTCATGGAGGCCGTTCGCCGCGCCGGGGACAGGCCCGTGCTCGCGCGCGTGGTCGCCGCGCCGGGATCGGCGTGGACGGGCGCCGTCGCGGAACGACTCCGCTTGGGCGGGGCTCTTCTCCGGACCGCGCCGCTCGGCGGCCCCGGGTGGCGCCGATCGACGTGCTGTGCGCCCGCTTGGCCGACGTCGCTGGCCTACGCGCGCGGCGAGCGCGACATGATCGTGCTGCGGCACGAGTTCGGGTCGTCGATCGCGACGGCCGCGATCGACCGCGAGGACCTCGACGCTCGTCGCGTTCGGCGAGCCCGGCGGCGATTCGGCGATGGCCCGCACGGTCGTCCCTTCCCGGCCGCGGTCGCGGCCCGCCTGATCCTCGACGGCCGCATCGCGGCGACCGGCGTGCGCATCCCCGTGGACCCCGAGATCTACGAGCCCGTCCTCGACGCGCTCGAGCCGATGGGGATCGTCTTCCGCGAAACCCGAACTGCGCCATAATCGGGCGCGATGCGCATCTTCGGGGCCGACCTCCGCGAGCTCGACGTTGGCTCCGGCGCCGGAACGATCGTCGCCTTGGACGCGGACGGGGCCGTCGCGACCGTCGCGCGCGTCGGCGACGCTTCCCGGCGCTGGCGCGCGAGGTCTCGACGCTGACCGCAGGCGAGCCGTTTCTCCTCGCGGTCGACGTTCCCGTCGCCGTCGGCGGGAAGCCGGGAAAGCCGCGCCGCGTCGACGGCTGGCTGCGGCGGCGCTTGGGCGTCCGGCTCCCCGGTCGTCGCCGGACCGGCGACGCCGTATCTCGGCGGATCCGACCTTCTCACGCGCTTGGCGATGGCGGGGCATCCCCTGCCTGCCGTTCCCGGACCGGGACCGACGGCAGTCCGGTCTCGTCGGAGATCCATCCCGAGCTGGTCGCCAAGGCGCTGATCTGGGAAGCCTCGACGGCCGCGTCGGCGCACGACCTGCCCGACCGCGAGTCGGTCCTGCGCGCTTCCGGTTCCCGAGTACCGCGACCGCGCGTCCGGGCGCGCGACGTGGGCCGAGCGCTACGCGGCGCTCGACGCGCGCGCTGCGCGCCGTCTCCGAGCTCCGACGGCTTCGACTTTCGTCCCGCCGTCGACGAGCTCCAGCGCGCGCGGCTCCGGACCAGGCGCGTCGCCCGGCGGCCTCGCTGTTCGACGCGACGCTGCTCGCGGGCACCGCGCGGCGGTATCTCGAGGCGCCCGAGCGCTGCGCGTTCGTCGGCCTGCGCGACGCGGGCTACGTGGTGCTCCCCGCCGACGCGTTCGTCCGCCGCGTCGCGCTGCGCGAGCGGCGCGCAGCGCGCCGGGTCACGACGCCGCTCTTCCCGCGCGCGAGCCTGGAGTCGCGGCTCGCGCCGCACGCGCACCGTGCGCCCGTCGGCGCTGCTCGACATGCCGGGACAGGCGCAGCAGGTCGAGGCCGTCTTCGAGCGCGCAGCCGCGCTACGAGTTCGACAACCTCGACGAGATGATGTGGTGGAAGCACTGCCGCCATCTGGCCGGGCCCGAGCTTCCGACCGACGGACTCAACGAGATCGTCGTGCGCCTCGAGTCGCCGCGGCGACGACGACCGACGATGAGCCTCCGCCTCGTCCGGAGCCGGCACAAGACGCTGTCGTTCCGCTTCGAGCCGCCGGCCGCGTGGCGCCTGCGCGTCCCGCCGCGCGACGGCAAGACGTATCCGTTCCGCGTCATGCGCGCGACGTTCGACGCCGCGAAATAGGAAAGGGGACACTCCCTTTTCTCCTTAAAGTCTCCTCCGGATTCACCGGATCGAGAGGTATCGGGGAGCGTCCCGACGAGCTTCCGATTTTAGAAAGGGAGTGTCCCCTTTGACTACTCGTAGCGGAGCGCGTCGATCGGGTCGAGCTCGGCGGCGCGAACGGCGGGGTAGATTCCCGACGCGAGGCCGACGGCGATCGACACGCCGGTGGACAGCACGATCGACGCGATCGTGACGACCGTCGGCCAGCCGGCGTACGCGGCGACCGCCCTCGCGATGAGAGGCCCACCGCGATGCCGAGGACGCCGCCCAGCGCCGAGATCGAGAACGACTCGATGATGAACTGATTGCGGATGTCAGGCGCCGCGCGCCGACGGCGCGCCGCACGCCGATCTCGCGGGTCCGCTCGAGCACCGTCGCCAGCATGATGTTCATGATGCCGATCCCGCCGACGAGGAGCGAGATGCTGGCGATGCACCCCATGACGATGCTGAACAGGCGCTGCGTGCGCGCGGCTCTGCTCGAGCAGCGCCTCCGGGACGACGAGCTCGAAGTCCGCGGCGCCGCCGTGGATGCGATCGACCAGCGTCCGCACGACGCTCGACGTCCACGCGCGGGTCCGCCTCGGCGTCGAGGCGCACGATGAGCTCGTCGAGCGGCGCCTTCAGCGGCGGCCGGTCGAACTTCCGGCTCGCCGTCGTCACGGGCAGGTAGATCTCGCGCGCCGTCGCGCCGAGCTGAACGCCCTGGAACGCCGACGCGCCGCCTTCGTCCTGGAGCACGCCGACCACCGTGAGCCACACGTCGTTGACCTTGAGATCGCTCCCCGAGCGCGGGGCCGTAGCCGAACAGGTCGCGGCGCACGCCGGGACCGATCGACGCACACCTGGGCGTGGGTCTCGCTCGTCGAGCGCATCGAAGAACCGTCCCTCGGACAGGCGGAGCCGCGAGATCTCCGCCTGGCGGGACGACACGCCGTAGACCGTGGCCTTCGTCTTGGCGGTCGCGGAGAGCACCTTGTACGGCTCGATCTGGAGTCGCGCCGCGACCAGGTCGACGCCGGGCACCGCCTCCTGAATCGCCTGCGCATCGCGCCACGACAGTCCCTGCGACTTCTTCCGGATCTCCTCGAGCTCCTCGTCTTTCATCTCCTTCGAGCGGAGGATGACGTTGCGCAGGCCGAGGCAGCTCGATCATCTCAACGCCTGCC
>ERZ1370068.534-contig-10486_pt1 | contig 33737 bp, 41 predicted proteins | sample MGYA00561227_ERZ1370068 | MGnify/ENA primary metagenome ERZ1370068 (study PRJEB38410, sample SAMEA6850437) | metagenome | study: Metagenomic assessment of the ecological functions of the soil: analysis of the soil microbiota associated with the...
TTACGTATTGCTCCCTTCTGAACGCCGCGCAAGATCCAAGTTCGGATGCGCAACCGCAGGTCGGATCACTGAGAACCTGGGCAGCCACGGCCCTACTGTTCGAATCGGAGTTCTTCTTCCACATCCTCGGATATCAGCACCGCGCGCCACTTGACGTTTCCCAGCCAATAAGCTGTTGTTAGTATTTGGTGATCGCCATCATCGGGCTCGTCTATTGGAAGGTGAAGGGGAGTGACTCACCCGCCACGGCGATGACGGCGCCGCCTGTGGTGACGACCACGGCGCCGCTGGCCGAGCCTCCGCCGCCTCCGCCGCCGATCGACGAGCCCACCGCCGCCGTCGACGCCGGCCCCACCCGAGTCGCAACGACGAACTATGGCCCGTGCCAGGTCGCCAAGTGCGGAGGTTCCATCAACAACGCATTGTCCTCCGCTGTGTCGGCGCGCGCCGGGGCTGCGCGCCCTTGTTACGAGCGCGCTTTGCGCAGTCAACGCGACGCTGCAAGGCAAACTCACGGTGAGCGTTCGCGTCGACCCTTCAGGGCAACGTCTGCAGCGCGTCGGTCACGCAGGATGCGGTGCACTCGCCGGAAGTGTCGAACTGCGTCACGGGGATGTTTCGGTCGGCGAAGTTTCCGCCTCCCACCGGAGGGTGCATGGACCGTCAACATTCCGCTCAACTTCACGCCGCGAGAAGGCAAATGAGGCCGCGCGAGGCGAGGTCGGGCCGCTGGCGACCGTCGCTTCGCTGCTTCGCTGTCAGTGCCTCGCTCGTCGCCGCTTGCGACATCGAGGGCGTCTACGCCGACCTGCTCGGACGCGGGCGATTGCGCACGACTCCGCCGGGCACGTCCGACCCCACGGCAACCGGCGGCAGGGTGGCACCGCGGCGAGCAACGCGGCAGCGGCGGAACCGGCGGTGGCGACCGGTGGGAGCGGCAGCGCCGCTAGTGGGGGCGGGGCCGGAACCGGAGGCTCGACTGGCGGTGCGACCGGCGGCGCGGGCGGCTGCAGCGGTGGAACGGGGGAGCCGGCGGGGAAGCGGCGGTACGGCCGCGGGGCGGACAGTCGGAACGGGTCGGCCGCGCGGGGACGACGGGCGGCGCGGGAAGCCGGCGGCAAGCGCGGGTTCGAGCGGCGGGTTCCGGCGGTATCGGCTGGCGTCAACGACGCCGGCTGACGCGATGCGACGACGGACGCGACGCGCGACGGGCGCGCCGACGCCGGCAACGTGCTCGACGCGGGCGTCGGGCTCGACATCGGATCGCTCCTCGACATTCGGCGCCGACGTCCCGGCGGGACTGACGCGTCGGCCGGTCACCCTGCGCTGCACGAACGTTCGTTCGGCTCAAGCGCAGGCAGGCCACCAGCAGAGTGGAGCATTGCCAGGTCATCAGGCCATTCGGATCCTTCCTCACCGTCGCCTACGACGGACGGCCTTTTCTCGGGGTGGGCCCCGCAGGAAGGCGCGCGCACGGTGGCGCGGCGAGCTGCTCGGCGCCATCCGCGCCATGGACCCGCGCGTGAACGAGCGTGCGGGCGCAAGCCGGACCGACGCCGGCGTGCACGCGCGCGGACAGCTCGCCGCCGTTCGACCCGACGCGTCGAATCGCCCCAAGGGGTGGGCGCTCGGTCTCTCCGCGCATCTGCCGAGCGAGATCACGCATCCGTCAAGCCGCGCTGGCTCCCGGCTGGCAGCGAGCCGCGATTTTCCGCGATGCGCAAACGCTACCGCTATCTCATCCTGCGCGACCCGCTGCGCGACCCCTTCTGGGAAGGCGAGCCCTGCGCTTCTCGCACCAGCTCGACATCCACAAGCTGCGCGCGCGAGGCGGCGTTCCTCGTCGGCACCCACGACTTCGCCGCCTTTCGGTCGAGCTCGGACGAACGAACGCAACACCGTGCGCACCATCGAAGCAGGTGCGCGTCGAGCACCTGGGCCGGCGATTCGCGCGGTGCTCGCGGTCGACGTCGTCGGCGGCGGTTCATGCACAACATGGTGCGCATCATCGTCGGCACGCTGCTCGACGTCGGCGCGCGGCAGGCTCGCAGCGGGAGCCATCGACAAGGCCATCGCCAGCGGCGTCGCGGGCGGATCTCGGCATGACCGCGCCCGCGCACGGGCTCTACCTGGAGAGCATCGACCACACGCTGGCCCTCGAGAGCCCGTGGCCCTACCATGACCTCCCATGAGCCTGCGCCTCGTCTCTCGGGCCGCGCTCGCGCTCGCCTGCCGTCGCGCTGCGAGCGCCGCGCGCGCTGATCCGCCACCGCGCCGATCGAAGCGCGACGGCTTCTCGGAAGGGTTCGCTGCCGTCGCCGAGAAGGTGAGCCCGAGCGTCGTGCAGATCGAGGTCACCGTGCGCGAGCCGACGCCGCAGGGCGATCCGCTGGTACAAGAGTCCTCCGGCATCGGCGAAGCGCCGATTCAGCGGGGCATGGGCTCGGGCGTCATCTTCAGCTCCGACGGCGCCATCCTCACCAACAACCACGTCGTCGAAGACGCGCTCACCATCACCGTACGCCTGCGCGACGGGCGCTTCTTGCCGGCGCGGCTCGTCGGGCGCGACCCGGCCACCGATCTGGCGCTCATGCGCGGTCGACGCCAAGAACCTGGTGCCGGCCGAAGTTCGCCGACAGCGACGCGGTGCGCGTCGGCGAGTGGGTCGTCGCCATCGGGTCGCCCTTCGGCCTCGGGCTACACGGTGACGACCGGCGTGCGTCAGCGCCAAAGGTCGCGGCGGGTCGGCGTCAACTCCGTCGAGGACTATTTGCAGACCGACGCCAGCATCAACCCCGGCAACTCGGGCGGCCCGCTCGTCAACCTCGACGGGCAGGTGCTCGGCATCAACACGATGATCGTGGGCCGCGGCCAGGGCATCGGCTTTGCGGTGCCTCTCGAACCTGGCGCGGCGCACCGCCGACCAACTCGTCAAGACCGGGCGCGTGCAGCGCGCCTGGATCGGCGTCGGCATTCAGGGACGTCACCCCCGAGCTCGCGCCCGAGCTCGCGCGTCGCGCCCGGGGCGGGCGCGCTCGTCAACAGCGTGGCCGCCGACGGCCCGGGTGCGCGGGCTCAGCTCGAGGCCCGCGCGACATCGTGGCCGCCGGTCGACGGCAAGAAGGTGCGCGACGCTCAGGAGTTCATCCGCGAGCTCTTGGCGCACGATGTCGGAGAAACGGTCTTGCTCGAGGTCATCCGCGGCGGCAAGCACTACGGCGCTAAAGTCGAGCTCGTCGCACGCGCCGTGAGGCGCGCCAGCAGCCGGTCGTTGCGCCCCCGCGCTGCCGGGCGCCCGGCCTCGGCCTCACCATCCGCGATCCACGCCCGAGCAAGCGGCGCAGCTCGGCATGCCGCCGCGCCCTTTCGCGGCGGTGGTGCAAGTGCGCGGCGGGGTCGGCCGGCGATCGCGCGGGTCTCCGCACCGGCGATGTCATCATCGAAGCCGACGGGGTGCGTCGAGCCCAACGCCGACCAGGTTGAATCAGGCCAGCCAAGACGGGCACATGCTCTTGCGCCTGCGCCGTCGCGAAGCCGCGTTCTACGCGGCAGTTCGCCGCTAGCGCACGGCGCGTGCGTGGCGGCGTCGCTAGCGGCGCGGCACACGCCGATCCGCGGCGCACGATCTGCGGCCGGCCCGACCCGTCAGCTGACCCTGTCAGCCTTTTCATGTGCGACGACGTCGCGTAGGTTCCGACCTCGAACGGCGGCTTCTCGCCGATGACGAGCGCGCGCACGATGTCGGCCGTGATGGGCGCGAGCAGAGATGCCGTTGCGGTGGTGCCCCGTCGGCGAGAAGAAGGCCGCGCACCTCGGACGCGCCCGATGAGCGGCCGGCCGCGGTCGCTGTAGGGGCGGAAGTTCGACCAGGTGCGGCCGAGACTCGGAGTCGGACAGCGAGGGTACGAGCTCGATGGCCGCGCTGAGCAGGTCGCGAATGGCGCCGGCGGTCACTTCCCGCCGGTAGCCGACGAACTCCAGGGTCGAACCCACGAGCACGCGCCCGTCCTCGCGCGGAACGAGGTAGCAGCGCGGACCGAAAACGATGCGCTTCAATGACTGGCTCGCGGGTCTCGAGCTCGACCATCTGGCCCCGCGCCGGCCGCACCGCGGACGCATCGAGGGGACGCCTTCCACGAGCGTCGACCAGCTGCCGGCCGCAAGCACGACGCGGTCCGACGCGCACGCGCGTGCCGTCCTCGAGGACCACGCCGCGCACCGCGCCCGCTTCGGCCGCCACCGCGCGCACGTACGCGCCCGAGCGAAACGATGCGCCGGCCTGCGCGGCGGCGATGTCGAGCGCGCGGAGCAGGCGCGGAGGATCGACCTGGCCATCTTCGGGGAAATGAACGGCGAACGTCGGTCTTGAGGGTCTGAGCTTCGGCTTCGAGCGCGCGAAGCTGGCCGTTGTTCGATCTTCTCGACGGTGAGCCCGGCTTTCTCCTGCCAGAGCCGTCTCGCGCAGGATGCTCGCGCTTTCGATCGCTCGTCGAAGGCCACGCGCAAGAACGCCGCAGCGGCGATAGCCGACGTCGATTCCGGTCGCGCTCTTCAGCTCGCTCGGCCCACGCCGGGTAACGTGCGCGACTCTCGCGAGCGAGCTCGAAAGCCGAGTCCAGTTCGCTGGTTTCGACTTGGGCAGCCGAGGATGCCGGCGGCGGCGCTCGACGCTTCTGCGCCGGGCACGCTCCGCTCGAGCACCACGACGTTGACCCCTGCTCTGGCGAGCTCGAGGGCGGTCGCGCACCCATCACCCCGCCGCCTACGATGACGACATCCCCACCGTCCGGCATGTGGAGCTATCCCCCTCGGCCCGCCGACTCGTCCTCAGCGGCCTCTTCGTCACCCTCGGCAGGCGACACGCTTGGCGGGCACGCGCGTTCCCGTGTCCGACGGCCGAAGGATGGCCAGGACGAACTCAGCGGTGCCGGAGGCGTCGATCGAGGCTTGCGCTTGGCCGTCGCGTCGACGGTCGGCCGCGGGCGGCGGCGCGATGGGCCGCGGCGCGCGCAGGCGCCCATCGCCCCGGCGAAGGTCGTGACCTCGACGTCGCCCAAAACCTTCACCTGACAGGCGAGCCGACGAAGGCCCTCGCATTCCGGCGATCTTTCTCGCGCAAGTTCCGCGAACTCGCCGAGCCCGGGGCACCCTCCTTGACCCAAACCTGGCATGTCCCGCACATCCCGAGGTACCCGCAATTGACGCCGCGGAAAGAATTCGCGATGCGGGTTGATGCCGAGCTCGAGGGCCAAAGATTTGAGGTTCTTCCCTGCGGAACCTCGACGATCCGATGCTCGTTGACGAAGACGACTTTGGGCATGACGCTCGGGCACATTTACTCCCGATGCGCCAGGATCTCCAGCGGTAGCACCACTCCGTCGGTTTCTCGCACCGTAGAGCGAAAGGACAGGGCGCTTGCTACCGCGCCGGCCGCAGAATGCGTGCGATCGTGACGCAGGTTGTAGGCGGCGAACATCGCGAGCAGCGCGGCGAGCGCCACGGTCCACTGGGACGACACGGGGTTGCGCCATCGACGAGCACCCAGGCGTCGCTCGCCATGCGGTGCGACGGATGTGGCCCTGAGGGAGCGACGCAAGCCGCCAATCCAAAGGCGACGCTGCGCACGGGAAGCAGACGACCCACGAACGTGACGTGGCGGCGCCGCGGCACCGTTCGGCGCTCCGGGCGGCACGCGTAGCTCGACCCAGATGCGGTCGTTTCCCGACACCGGCACGAGCTGGAACGCGTCGCTCTCCAGCGGGCGATGGTAGCGAATGGCGCCTTCCGCTCGCAAGCAGCCCGTCGCCGCGGACGAACCTGTTGCTGAGCCGAGATCCCGGCGCGAGCTGGGACAGATCGCCCACCGCCTCCGGCGCAGCTGCCGCCAAAGGCATATGATTGACATCGCTCGCGAGCGCGGCGGTCATGAAGGCAGCGCAACAGGACCCGTCAGCGCCATGAGCAAGAGCGGAAATCGTCCGTTCTTGGCGCGGAGGTCGGGCAGCAGCGACGAGCTCGGGATCGACCAGCGCATTGCCGCTCGCCACAAGCTCGGAGGACTCGCCGTTCTTCACTCATGGGAAGCGATCAACGCCGTGTCGATGATACCGTTACTGACAACCGGCGGCGCGCTCGTTCCTTTCCGCGCGCTTCTCGCCGTTTGGCAGCCAATTCCGCCACATCTCTCAATCGCGCGTTTCGCCCCCGACGCCGTCTGGCTCTCCAGCCTAAAGCACCGATTCAATTGCCTTCCGGCCGAGGACGATGATAGGATGAACACCGAGCCAACCTCTCGAGAGAGCGCGCCCATGGCAAATCCAAAGACCATCGTCTGCCCGTCGTGCGGCTTCAGGAACACCCCGCCTCCCGCCCAATCATCGCTGCGGCTCCTGCGGCGCCAAGATGGGAAGCGCTCGGTCCAGGGCCATCGCACGCGTGAGAGGAGCTCGAGCGCCGCTACCAGCAAGAGGGTTTCAACCTGACGTGGATGCTGATCTCGCTCATCGTCCAGGGAGTCCTCACCGCCGGCGCTCGTCATCGGACTGCCCATCGTGGTGCCCCTTTCGATTTCGAAGGGGGCAACGGCATGCTCGTCACGATCCCGGTTTGGTTCTTGGGGGGCCTCTTGGTCGGCCTCATCTCCCCGGGCGCACCTTCATCGAGCCCGGTGGTGGCGTCGTTCTTTGCCGCCATTCCGACTATCTTTATCTCGTGCGCAGCCAAACGGTGCGCACGATGCCGACGTTCATGTACGTGATCAGCTGGCGACGATCAGGTGTCCTCTTCACTTTGATCGGCTCGTACCTCGGCGAGGAGGTCCAGATGGGTCCGCCGCCGAAGCCGACCGACTGAGCCTCGACTTGTGCAGGGCGGAAACCACGACGTCATCGTAGTCGGCGGAGGACCGGCCGGCTCGGTCGTGGGCGGGCCTGCTCGCACGCGCTGGCATGCGCGTGGTCGATGCTCGAAGGCTTTTCCGCGCTTTCATCTGGGCGAGTCGCTCCTCCCGATGTCGCTGGAGGTATTGAATGACCTCGGGAGTGACGCGCCGAAATTCGAGGCACGCTTCATCCGCAAGTACGGCGCGCGCTTCTCCACGGGGCGAGCGGCGAGAGTGAGCTTCAGATCGCCAATGCCGTGCGCGAGGGACGACCCTACGCATTTCACGGCCCCAGGGCGGATATCGATCACGTGCTGCTCGACCACGCCGCCGAGCTCGGCGCCGACGTTCGCCAAGGGTGGCTCGTGAGCGGATTCTCCGAAGAGGGTAAGCCGGGAAGCGGCGTCATCGCGCGCCGCCCCGACGGCGGCGAGGGCGCCTTTCGGCGCGGGTCGTCGTCGACGCGAGCGGTCGCGACGCGCTCGCCGCGCGCCGGCCGGGCGTGAAGATCAAGATCCCGCGGCTCGAGCGAACCCTGGCCGTCTTCTCGCATTACGACGGCTGCCAGCGACTCACCGGCGACGACGAAGGGGATATCCGCATCGTCATCGTCGAGGAAGGCTGGTTCTGGGTCATCCCCTTCCGAGGCGACCGCACCAGCGTGGGGGTCGTTCTGGAACCGAATGCCGTGGCGCGCGCCACCGGCGATCTCGACCGGCTGCTCGACGAGATCATCGACGCCTATCCGGTCATGCAGGGCATCATGCGGGGGCGAGAAAAGTGTTTCCGGCCCGCGCGGCGGCGGATTTCCAGCTATCGGGTGGCGGAAGCGAGCGGCGCGGGTTGGCTTTCGGTCGGCGACGCCGCCGGTTTCATCGACCCCTCTTCTCGACGGGCTTTCACCTGGCCGTCCGCGGAGGGGCGCTGGCGGCGGCGGCGATTCAGAATGCTTTCGCGCGCGGCGATTTTCCCCACCAGCTGGACCAGCTACGAGCGCATGGTCAAAGAAGGCATGTGACACCTACGTTGGGGTCGTGCAGGCTTTCTACGCAGGGAGCCTGGTCGACCTTCTCTTCGAGACCAAGAAGCGAGACATGATGAAGAAGCTCGTCACCTCCGTTCTCGCGGGGGACGTCTTTCACGAGGGAAGAACCGCGTTGGCTGCGCGAGATGCAGCGTCGATTTCCTCCCGTGCTCTCTCCTTTGGCCGCGCTGGCGCCGGTTCGACACGGAGCCGCCCTTGAATGACGCTGCCGTGCATCTCCGCGCCGCGATCGGCCTTTCGGCGCCGCCGTCGCCCTCACTCGCGGGCTGCGGCAAAGGGGACCGCGATCGAGTGGAGGCAAAGTCGCGTCTTGCGAGCGCTCGAGGTGGTGCGCGCCGCGCCCAACGAAACAACGCCGGCCCGCCGACGAGCTAGCGACCACCGTTTGCTCGTCGCCCATCGTCTGCGGCGCGCGCGACAACTGCGCCGAGGCTTTCACCAGCATCTCGCGCGCGGCACCGACGCGGCGCTGCGCGTGAAGAACGAGCTCGACCGCATCGAAAAGCTGGGCGATATCGATGCCGGCGCCGCCAAGATGACGGAGCTGGCCGGCGAGCTCCGATCGCGCCGACCGCGAGATCGGCGGAGCGCGGGACAGCTTACGTCGCTGCGAGGAGGCTGCGTCATTGATGCGCCGCACGTTCGGGATGTGACGAGCACGGCGCGGTCGCTTCTTCGCCGCACGGAGAATCTGACACACTGCTTTTAGCTGGCCCCTTGGCGAAATGGCAAACGCAGGATTAAAATCCTCCGTCTCGCAAGAGACGTCCCGGTTCGAGTCCGGGAGGGGCCACCTTCAATTGCTCGCTAGCGCAGCGTTGCAGGGCGCGCGCGCTCGGTGATGGCGGCGAGGTGACCGTTGCTCTCGCGGTCGAGGGGAGCAAGCCCGCGATGATGGCACCGAGATGCGTGGCGCGGCCGACTTCGGGCGCCCGCTCGAGGTCGATGCCACCGATGGCCACGACGGGCACGGGGCAAGCGGCAGCGACGGCGCGGAAGCGCTTACGCCAACCACCGGATCGAGCCGCGACTCTGGAAAGCGTTTCGAAGATGGGCCCGAACGCGATGTAGTCCGGCCGATCGGCCAGCGCGCGCTGTGCTTGTTCCGGCGTATGACGGGTCGACAGGCCGACACGCAGCGCGGGCGCCATGCGTCGAATGGTGGCGATGGGCATGTCCTCTTGCCCGACGTGAACACCCTCACAACCGGCCAGTGCGGCGAGATCGACCCGATCGTTGGCAAAAGGGGAACGCCCGCCGAGCGTATATGGGATGGAGCGCGCGCAATAGCTGAAGTCTCGCGCGGGGCGGATCATGGCCCTGAGCTGCAATGCCGCCGGATGCGCCTCGATGACGGCTCCGGCCACGTCCACTACCGACAAATGAAGTCGCGTAAGCGTGCTTACATCGACGATTGCATAAAGCCCGCGCATTGGAATCTTTTGCTCGGCGAGGTGCCCCTCTACCGACTTTGCGGTCCGCTGTCCAACGTTTGTGGTACGATTGTGGTGCTCGTCGAGTCTAAGACCATGACGGACAACGACGATCCGGCCCCCTCCGCGCCCACCGCTCATCCAACGGTCTCGGCAAAGAGCACCCTTGGCGAGGAGTAACCGAACCGAGCGGGCAGCGCGCGTACGCTGGGCTCTGCGCAGCGGCGCGCACGTCGGTCCCACCGACCCCGAGGTTCCGAACGCCAAACGCCGCGGCGAGCTGCCGGCGCCGGCGATCGCTGGTGGCCCCCAGCGCGCGTCATCGGTCTTCTTTCGATTACGTTGGCGCTCCTCTATCGCGCGAGCCAGCGCGTGGCGATGCCCAACCCGAAGAGCAGCGACCTGCCCGCGATCGAAGGAACTCGTGCGGATATCGACGTTTCCGCGGCCAGCGGGGTCATCGACGGGACGCTGACCCGCGTGGCACCAACGGCTCCAGTCAGGCCCGGCGGCGAACCTCGGCGACGATGCTCCCGCCTACGGTCAGACCCTCAACCGACAGCGCTCCGGCGGGAGCGCTGCGCCGATGCTCAAAGGTCCGGCGCCGGCGCTCGATATCATCCGCACGCCCGCGTTCTAAACGCTGCACGCGGCGTTCCGTCCCACGCCGGTGGTACGACCAGTGGCACGGCGTGGGCAAAAGTGACGCTGGCAAGTCCGGGCTAGTTCGTCTAACTCGGATGGCTCTATGAAGAAAGGTCACCGGCCTGGATTCTGGCGCTGCTCGTCGTGACATCGCCGCTCGCCGCCGACCCGGTCTCCGCCGGAAATCGTTCTCGGCGCGCGCCCTCTTCGCGGAAGCGAGGACGGCCGAGACGCCGAGGATTGGGCCTTGGCGGCTTAAACTGCGCGACGCCATCGCGATCAAAGAGACGGGCGGCCTGAGGTTCCATCTTGCCTATTGCGAAGAGCAGCAGGGCTTGCTCGTCGAGGCGCTGGTCGATTACGAACGATCGGACGATCTCACCGCGGGCACCAGCGAGGATTTTCGCGCTCAGTTGCCGACCAAACGCGAATCGCTGCGACGTCGGATCCCGACCATCACGCTCTTGGTTCCTCCGCGGCCACCCAATCCGACGCTTACGGTCGACGGTCACGCCATGCCCCCTGCCGTGCTCGGGAAACCCATCCCCTTGAATCCGGGCCGACACGTCGCTGGTGGTGACGGCGCCCGAGCATGCCGCGTTCACCTCTGCGGTTTTGCTCAATGAGACGGACGCCGTCGTCGCCAACGCCATTTGTCGCCACTGCCCAAACGTGCCCCGATGTCGACATTGAAACCTGCACCCGTCGCGATGGCGGCCGCTCAACCGCCACCGATTCCCGACGCTCTCCGCGAACGCGGGATTGCCCACCCGGACCTACGTGTTGATTGGCGAGGCAGCGGTTGCGCTCGGCGCGGTGGGTGTGGGCATAGGCTATACGCTCCGCGCCTCGTCCGAAGAGGAGAGCGCCTATCGGGCGTTGCAGCAGTTGGCAGCCGCCGCGTCAATGGCGCCACACCGCGTCACGGAAGCGATGCAACGTTAGCCACCTGAGAACGCGACGCTGTGTGCAGACTTGCAAGGGGCGAACAGCAACGCCAAGAGCGATCGCACCGTCGCCCGTATCGGGTTCGTTACCGCCGGCGTCGCTGCGGCGAGCTTCATCGGCACATTGATCCTTTGGCGACCAGCGTCGAAAGTTGCAATCATTCCTTCGTTTGCGCCTGGTACCGCGGAGTTGTCAGTAGCGACCCATTTCTGAGATGTGTAAAGTCGAGGGGCCGAAAGGGCCTTTCGCCGCTTGATTCCAGCAGTTTTTCGAGGGGGTATGCAGATACCTCTCTCGCGATGCACTGGACGAATTCGACCAATCAAACACTTTCGTGACCAAGCGCCATGACGAAAGTCGTAGAGAAAATTCGAATGGCCGAGCGATAATTCCTTTGCAAAAGGGTTGCGGTGTGGATAAGCCGCCTCATGGGAACTCTACGCACGGAACTCGAACGAATTGCCTCCTCCTTCGTTTCGTCGGTACTCGACGCAATGAGAACCGCTTCTCTCAGTGAGCTGGCCGATCAGAGCGGTGCCAGCCGCGCTGCCGGGAGCGCTATGGGTACTGGCCGCACGCGCGGTCGGCCGCGCGGCAGCCGACCGGCCGGAACCGCAGGAGCTCCCGTCCAGGCCGGTGCGCCGTGGTGCGGGCCGCAGGCGTCGTCGTGCTTCCCGGACGAGGTTGCCAAGCAGAAGGAAACCGCACTCTCCGCGGCCAAGGGTCTGCGGCCCGGCTTCAGCAGGGCGATGTCATGTCGAAATCGGGGTCCGAAGATCGACCTCGGCCGCGCGCGCTCTCTCCTCTCGTTGCCGAAGGTAAGCTAACGAAGAAGGGTGATCGCCGCATGACCCGTTATTGGGTCAAGTAGCCAACGCGCATCCCGCGCGCCTTCTCGTCCATCACCGATGAGCGATGAAGGCGCGCCGACGGCGCGACCGAGCCCGCATTCAGGGATTGAAACCCTGAAGTCTCGTTCGCCCAATCGCAATTTCGTCGCCATCGAGTATTTCTCTTTGGCCGGTGATGCGCACGAAAGTGCCGGCGCGAGATCCCAAGTCGGTAAGAACGATGGCACCCGCTTGCTCTTCGATGGCGGAGTGGGTTTCACTGACGAGCGGGTCGTTGGGGAACGTCATATCCCCTTGCTGACGCCCAATCTGTAAAGTCGTGCCTCTTGCAACGCAGGCCGCTCCGTGCTGGCCCCCTTCCCATATCTGCACGAGGCGAAACGACGAGTGCCAGCGAGGGCGAAGCGTAGAAGTAGCGTCGGACCCGGGCCCGGTCCGGTCGTCGGCGGGGATTCGCCAATAGACAGAGGACTTGATCGCCCACCAAAATTCGTCGCCGAAGACGAGCTCGACCGGCTGACGAATGCGGACGAAGACGCCGTTACCGCCTTCGAGGTCGATGAGCATGAGCTTGCCGCCTCGGTACGAGAAGCCGCTTCTTTTGCCGCCGAGAAACGCTCGCCGGTGAGCGCAATGTCGCCTTGCGAGCCAATGACGACATCGTCACCTGTCGGTCTCGTAATGCTGCGGCCCGCCCCATAGACTGCGCACGGTCGGTGGAGCCGAACGCGCATCCACGTCGGCGCTCTTGGCACGGTCCGGAAGCTAGGGGGCGCTTTCTTGCGTACCGCCTCGCCGGCACCGCGATGCACGGTGACCACGGGCGACCCTCGAGCACCGACATGCCGCCCACCGCTCGACCGGCAATGACCTCGTCGAACGTGCCCTCGCGGAGGGCAATGCACATCTCCATGTGCTGCGCTTTCATCAGGCCGCGCACGTAGGTAGCGACATCGGGGCGCTGCACCTCTTTGGCGTATGTGCGTTTATTGCTCTTGATGACGCGGCCCCGTCGGCAAAGAGGTGAGTAATGATGTGGGGCGGTCGATCCCGGAGTCTTCGGTTTGGACGTGGTACGTTGCGCCTTGATATTGGACGTTGTTGTTGAAGCCGAGCTGCGCCTTGTGGAAAACGGGGCGCTTGTACTGCTTCTCGATTTCGAGAAGCCTTTTCGTCGAACCGAGCAATCGCTTCGTCGAGGGGGCCGGATCGCCGGGAACTCCCTCCATGCGCTGAAAAGCCATCCCCGCGAGGGAGCTGCCGGGACTGAGGCGCAGCGCCTCGGCGAGAAGCTCCTGCCCCTTCTTGTCATTGGCACCCGCCGCCGCCCATGCCGCCAGCACGGCGACCGCTTCTTCTCCGCGGGACTTCTTCGACGAGAAGCGTGGCGACGCGGTGTGCGAGCTCCCTGCTCTTGTCCGATGACATCGAGCCCCCGCCTCGTTAAAGAGCCTCAGTGGACATTGGCTGGACCGTGCCGATCGGCTCCGCCTTCGCCCGTCGATTCTTGGAATACGACGACTTGCTCCAGAATCGACATCTCTGCTCGCGGGGGACTCCCACGCCGCGATCGGAGAACCAAAGATCATTTCGGCAAGGGTGGTGCGCACCTGTCCGATGAAGAGTATCGCATCGGCATTGCTGCGTGTGAACCGAGCTGCACCAGCGCGCCCTTGGGCCACGACCCGCCCTTCGAAGGTGAGCTCAGCGTCGCAACGTATAGAAGCCTTCCAGCGGCACCTTCACCAGGCTGTCGGCCCAGGAGAGGCCGCGGAACTCGACGCCGGGGCCGTGGAAGTGCCAGCGATTGTAGACGTTGTGATCGGGGGACGGGACTTGCGGCAGGCCCGAATCGGAATGGTTGTGGAAGTACACCAAGAGGCCCGCGGGAGAATTGCTCGTTCGTGGCCGGCCAGTGGTTTGGTGGTGCGATAAAGGCCACAAGGGGGAGCGAGCTCTTCGACGGTCCGGACATGAATGACGACTCCTTTTGCAGTCGGTTGGCCGCGTTCTCTCCTCGTCGCGACACGCATGTGCCAAGGGGCTAACCTAGCACTACTGCTTCGGTCTCGGCGGGAGCAGATCGCGCTCCGGCGCGATGCTAGCACTACTCCGACATCGCTTGGCAGCAGGCGATCTTTCCTTCCGCGGCTCCCGCGGCTCCGTGGCTCCAAGGCGCGCCTGCGCCGCTGTCAGGTTCTTCCCGACCCAATCGCGATCGGATACCGGGGCCACGCAACATTTTTTCGCCTCTCGACTTGACGGCAGGGTCGCACCTTGCAAAGTCTCCCAAGCGACCCGTGTCAGGACTACCGCGTCAGACTTCGCTGCCCGTTCGGAAGCCCTAACAGAGTCATGGTCCGCGTTCGACGCCCTCGTATCGGAAACCCCTCATGTCCGTGAATCCCACCGAGATTCGGAAAGCTCTCCTCGCGTCGGGGTTCGAGCTCTATCGCACGCAAGGTGACCACGTCCACGTGGCCGATCGGGTGCGGGACAACCTGATCATGGATTCGGGGGTCTCGGTCTCCACGGCGCTCAGCGTCAAGTTCGTGGTGCGCTCGCAGCGCAGCGACTTTCCCAACGATGCCACGGCCAACCTCTTCGAACGGGCGCGCGCCCTGGCCGGCGCGGCGCTGGGGCGACGGCTATGTCGAGACGGGGACGGTGACGTAGCCCGATGCACGATCCGGGCGGACCCGTCCCGTACGCTCGACACCTGGTACGAGGTGTCTTTCCGAAAAATCCGTAACCACGCTGGACGAGGCCATGACCGGAAGTCGGTTTTGCCCTGACCGTGGAAAAGGCCGCACGAACGGCGGCACCCACCTCGGTCTAGCCCCGGCAAGGGCCGTCTCGGCGCCAACCGGGACACGGCCGCCCGCGCGACCACTTCGCCGGCACCGCAAGCGAGGGCCGACGGTCACGGGTCTTTCCCGGCGTCGTTTGTCGGCTCTGCCCGTGCATGGTATGTGGCCCGGCCGCTACCCAGGTCTCCGATCTCGATACTTCCCGATGCTCAAAGTATTCCGACAGCAAGGTGTTACCTCCGCGATTTACGGACTCATCATCGTGGCCACGGTGGTGGTGTTCGTCGTGCAGTTTCGCCCCGGCGCTCAGGGCGCCACGGGAAGCATCCGCCAAGAATGCGTTGCCCAGGTTCGCGGTCGATGCATCGACCCGAAGGAATTTACCGCCGAGCTCATGCTCGTGGCTCCCGGCCGTATGATCGAGGCGTCGCAAGTCAAGGCGCTCGGAATCCGCAAGTACGTGCAGGACGGGCTGCTCGAGCGCACGCTCCTCGTGCAGGACGCCGAGCGGCTCGGCATCACCGTCTCCGAAGACGAGCTCGACCACGGAGCTCATCAGGGACGCGCGCACGTTTCATTGCCCGTCGAGCAAGCGCGCATGCTGAGCTACTCCTTGCGACTCGGCGACGATCGCGTGCGGCTCCTCCCCGTGACGACACCCGACAACAAGGCCTTCGACTACAAGGTCTACGACCGCGTCGTCCGCCAGTTTTCGAACCGCAGCCCGACCGAGTTCAAAGCCATGCAGCGCGAGGAGATGGTGGCCGCGCGCATGCGCGACTCTGGTGCGAGCACGCGTGCGGGTGGGGGACGACGAGGCGTTCACCACCTACCAGCGTGAGAAATCGAGCGCGACCATTCGCTTTGCGACGTTTCGCCGAAGCTGGTTCGCGCACAACATCCTCGACCTGTCGCCCGCGGCGGTGGATGCCTGGGCGAAGAACCACAAGGAAGAAGTCGACCGCGTCTTCGAGACGCGAAAATCGCAGTACTTGCCAGAGTGCCGCAGCGCGCGGCACGTCCTGGTGAAGCTCCCCGACGGGGCAACCGACGAGCAGAAGGAAGACCGCGTCGAAGAAGGTCGAACGCGGTGCTCGAGCGCGTGCGAAAAGGGGAAGATTTCGCGCAAGGTGGCGCGCGAAGAGAGCGATGACGGCTCGGCGTCGGAAGGCGGTGACCTCGGGTGCTTTCAGCGCGGGCCGCATGGTCAAGCCGTTCGAAGACGCGGCCTTCTCCATGAACCCGGGACAGATTTCGCGACGTCGTCGACGACGCAGTTCGGCTTTCACGTCATCAAGCTCGACACCGTGCACAAGGGCGACGACGCCGAGGCCTTCGGCCGCCAGCGAGACGGCCAAGAGCTTGATGGTGAACATCGAGGGCGAAGCGCTGGCCGCCGAGACGGCGAAGAAGGTCCTCGCCGGCGGTGAAGGGGGGCACCAAGTTCGATCAGCGCCGTCGCCGACGCGCTCCCCAGCGCCCCAAAGGCAAAGGGCGACAAAGGACAAGTCCAAGAAAGCGGACGCCGACGCGAGCGGACAGAAGAGAGCGGCGAGGCCGATCGTCCGCGCGTCGAAATCTCCGCTCCGTTCAACTCGAGCGGCGATCCCATCTCCGGCGCGGCGGCGGGACAAGGCGTGGCTCAGATCGCCTTCGTCTCGGAGAAGGACGGCGACGTGCCCGACGATCTCGTCAAGCTCGACGACGGCTATGCCGTCATGCAGCTCAAGGAAAAGAGCGCGGCATCGCGCGAGCAGTTCGAGAACGAGCGCGAGACGTTCGTGGCCGCCATGCTCGCCGCCAAGCAGGCCGACGCGCTGAACGGCTTACGTGCTGCGCCTTCGCGAAGCGGCGAAGGTCCGAAACCAAGCTCAACGAGGCTTACGGAAAGACTCCCGAGAAAGAAAAGCCGACGCGAGGGCGACGAAGAGTGATGCCCGGCGTGCCTCGCGAGCACGAGCTCCCGCGGCCGCGCGAGCTGCGCCGTGCGAGGCGGCGCCAAGGGGCCCCGGCGGCGTGAGCCGGGTTACCGGTGGTCGCTGCGCCACTACGAGCGCGTCCTCGCCAACGGGCTCCGCGTGCTCGTCGTTCCCACGCGCGCCGCGCATCGCTCGGTGGTGACCATGCTCTTTCGCGTGGGCTCGCGTTACGAGAACACCGCCGACAACGGGATCTCGCACTTTCTCGAGCACATGCTCTACCGCGGCTCGCCGTCGCTCAAGACGGCCCACGAGCAGGCGCTCGCCTTCGAGGAGCTCGGGGCGTCGCTCTACGCGGCGACGCAAGCCGACTACGGTTCGATGAGCCTCAGCCTGCCGCCCGAGTCGCTGGCACGCGCCACCGCTCTTCGCGGAGGTGGTCTGCGAACCGCGATTCTCCGCCATCGAGATCGAGCGCGGCATCGTTCGCGAAGAGATCCTGGAAGACCTCGACGACGAGGGGCGCCAGATCGACGCCGACAACTTGTGCAGCGAGCTCGTGTACGGCGCGCACCCACTCGGCTTCACCATCACCGGTTCTGCTCGACCACCTTGCGCGGTTCGATCGCACGATGCTGCGCAGGCACCACGCTCGCCACTACACGTCCGAAAACGCGGTGCTTTGCTTCTCCGGCGCGGTACGTCCGGAGGGATGCTTTCGTTTGGCGCAGAAGCGACTCTCGCGAGGCCTGCCGCGCGGCCGGCGGAGTACCGGCGGCTCCCACCACCCTCGACCAGCAGAAAACCACGGCTCTTGCACGTTCCCAACGTCTCAGCCAGACCACGTTGCGGATCGCTTTTCGCGCCGTCTCCGACCGCGATCCGCGCGAGCCGGCGCTGGAGATGCTGCTCCGCGTGCTCGACGACGGAATGTCGACCGCGGCTCTACGAGCGCATCTGCGACGACAAGGGTCTCTGCTACGACGTGGGAGCGCTCTTACGAGTCGTACGAAGACGACGGTGTGTTCTGACGTGGCCGCCGAGGTGCAGCACGAGCGGGTCGTCGACGTCGCCCGCGAGATCTGCGCTTGCTGGGGGAACTTGCTCGGAAGGGCCCGACCTCGGCCGAGCTGGAACGGGCCAAGGCGCGCAACCTGTGGCAGACGAAAGCATTGCTCTCGACGACCCCGATGGCATCGGTGCTTACTACGCCCTCGTCCGCGCTCTCGCGGCTCGTCCCGACGCCGGGTGAACGACATGAGCAGCTCTTGCAAGTGACGCCGCCTGCCGCCGTCCGCCAGGTCGCGGAGGAGGTGTTTCGCGCCGAGCGCCTCAGCCTCGTCACGGTAGGGACGCTGAGCGCCGCCTCCAGAGCGGGCGCTCGCCGCAGTGGTCGAGTCGCCGTTCCCTCGCAACGCCGCGGCGCTCTGGCATGGATCGAACGGATAGACGGACACGATGGATAAGCCCGTAGCCGGAGGCACGGGCGGGGGCCGGGGGCGCTGGCGACGGAGTGGACGAAAGTCCACGGAGGCCCACGGAGCGACGCGAAGTGCTTGTTCGGCCGGCAGGGGCGGGAGCCCCCGATGAACGATAGACGAGGTAGGCGATCGGCTCGGAGCGCGCTAGCCTGTGGTCGAGGAAATGATGGCCAAGATCACTTCCGCCTTCGGGGCAAAGCGGGCGAACCTGAGCCGGAAGGCGGCGAACCCGACCCACCGGCCTCATTGGCGATGACGCAGGCGCGGCTCATCGCGACGAAGGATCAAGTCGCCGACAGCCAGAGGGAGGAAGGGCGCCTCGCCAAGCAGGCGGAAATGGCCGCGGCGCAGCGGGCGACTGGGAGCAGCGGGCCAGCTGGCCGCGGTGCGGGCCGGCGATGACGTCGTCGCCCGCGACGCCCTATTGCGCAAACGTCAGCACGAGCTGGGATCCGAGCTGCGACTCGCGCGCGGCGAAAGAGCAGAACCAGCAAACCGCCGCTCTGACCCGCTCCCTCGTGACGCTGAACTTCCGCGCGTCGAGGAAGCGAAGCACAAGCGCAATGCAGTCGTGGTGCGGGCCGAAAAGGCCGGCGTCCTCCCCGCGCTCGAACAGGAAGCAAGAGACCCCAGGCCACCTCGATGCCGACGAGATGCCTCGCTGCCCTCGAAGCCAAATGACGGACATCGAGACCGAGCTCGAGCTTTCCGACGAGGCGATTGCCAACTTGGCGCGCGAGGCCGGAGATGCGTTGCGGACGCGGCGATCTCGCGCGGCTCAAGCGTGAAGCGAGCGATCCCGCCCTCGTCGCGAGCAAACCATTGGCCAAAACCGTGCCGAACGAAGCCGAGGGGCGTGCGACCATCGCCGTCGCAAGCAGTCGGCGTTTCTGGGCCACAGCGGACGAAACGTTGATCGACGCGGGAGGGTTGCGGCGGCGGTCGCCCCACCGGACCAAGTCGCCGTGAGGCCGCCGCACGCAGAGGACATCGAGCGTCTGCTCGAGAGACTGCACGTCGACCCGATCAACGGGCTGTCGGACTAAGAAGTGCGAGCCAGGCTCGAGAAGTACGGAGCCAATCGGCTCCCCGAACCTCCGCGCAAGAGCGCGCGTCTTGCGGCTCCTCAGCCAGTTCGCCAATCCGCTCGTTCTGACGCCCCTAGCTGCCGGCATCGCCGTCACGGTGGAGTGACGAGCGGAGGGGGAGCACAGTTTCCTCGTCCAAGTTCGGCGACGCGATCGCGATCTTGCTCATCCGTGGGCCGTGAACGCGGCGGTCTCGTCTCGTGCAGGAGAATCGTGCGGAGGCCGCGCGCTCGAGGCGCTGAAAGCGATGACGGCGCCCACGGCGCGGGTCCGCGCGCGGCGGTCAAATCGTCGTCGCCAACGCCGACGATCTGGTGCCAGGCGACGTCCTGGAGGTCGAGGCCGGCGATTCCGTGGCGGCCGATGCGCGTTTGCGTCCAGACCATCGATCTCGCCGCCGACGAGGCGACGCGCTGACCGGTGAAAGCAACGCGCAGCGCCAAGGATGCGCGATTGCCTTCGCCGACGACGCACCGCTTGCCGAACGAGGGACGATGATCTTTCTCGGGACGACGATCGTGCGCGGCAAGCCGGGCGCGTGGTGGCGTCCACTGGGCACCCAAGACCGAGCTCGGGCAACATTGGAGAGCTGATCTCGCGCGCGGGGACGAGAAGACGCCGCTCGAGATGCGCCTCGAGAGCTTCGGGCAGCGCATCCTCTGGGTCTGTCTCGGCATCAGTGCGCCTGCTCTTCGCGTGGGGATGGTCAAGCGGGGGCGCGCCTGGCACGAGCTGCTGCTCGAGGCGGTGAGCTTCGCCGTGGCGGCGATTCCCGAAGGCTCTGCCGGCCATCACCACCATCACCCTCGCGCTCGGCATGCAGCGCATGGCCAAGCGCGGCGCCGTGGTGCGCAAGCTGCTGGCGGTCGAGACGCTGGGCGCGGCGAGCGTCATCTGCACCGACAAGACCGGCACCTTGACCCAGAACGAGATGACCGTGCGCGCGCGTCTACGCCGGCGGCGTGCGCTACCGCGCCAGCGGTGAGGGGTACGATCCGCGCGGGCACCTGGAGTCGCCGAGGGCGACGCCTGGAGAAAACTGCCGCCGACGCTCGACTACCTCTCTGGCCACGGCCGCGCTCTGTGCACCAACGCGCCGCCTCGAGATCGACGCACGAATCGAATCGCTGGAAGGTCATCGGCGATCCCACCGAAGGTGCGCTGCTCACCTCGCCGCCAAGGGGACGCGCCAAAGAGTCGGTGGCGAGCTCCGCACACCGTCGTGCGCGAGCTCCCTTCGACTCCGATCGGCAAGCGGATGACGGTGGTGACGCTCGACGCAGCAGGCCGCGCCGATCGCCCACGTCAAGGGCAGCCTCGACGTCCTGCTCCCCTTGTGCGTGCAAGATCGCCACCGACGATGGCGTGCGCGGCATCACCGACGACGATCGCGCACGCGTGGTCAGGCCGAAGCCGACCGCATGAGCGGCGAAGCGCTGCGCGTCGCTCGCCATCGCGCAGGTCGCGTTCGAGCCCCGACGACAACCCGGAAGAGGAGCTGACGCTGCTCGGCATCGTCGGCATGAAGGATCCGCCCCGCAGCCGGCGTGAAGGAAGCGGTGCGCATCTGCCGCGACGCCGGGATCCGCATCGTGATGATCACCGGCGACCACCCCATCACCGCGGTGGCCATCGCCCGCGAGCTCGAGCTCTGGGCCGAGGGCGACGAGGCCGTCACCGGGAGCCGAGCTCGGCAAGATGGAGCGACGACGCGCTTCGCGCTCGCGCCATGCGCCTGCGCGTGTTCGCCGCGCACGACCGCCGAGCAGAAGCTCCGCATCGTGCACGCGCTTACCGCGCGCTCGGCCACGTGGTGGCGATGACCGGCGACGGCGTCAACGACGCGCCCGCGCTGCAAGCAAGCACACATCGGCGTGGCCATGGGTCGCTCGGGCACCGACGTCGCACGCCAGGCTGCCGGACCTCGTACTCGCCGACGACAACTTCGCGACCGTGGTCGACGCGATCCGCGAAGGGCGCGCATCTATCACGCAACATTCAGAAGTTCATCTTCTTCTTTCTTGTCCTCGAACGCCGGCCTGGCCGTCGCGGTCGTTCGTCGTCTCGTTCATCAAGGAGGGCCAACTCGCTGACGCCGCTGCAGATCCTGTGGATCAACCTCGTCACCAACGGCCTCCCGCGCTCGCCCTAGGCGTCGACCCGCCGACCCGGGGCACATGAAAGAGCATCCGCGCGCCGGCGCAGGCGGGGCTGCTCAGCGCGCGCGACTATGTTCGGACGTCGCGTTCGTCGGCGCGGTGATGGGGCTCGGCGGCGGCCGGCTCTACGTGTTTCCCGCCGGGGCCGCGCGACGGGAACCGAGCTTCGTGCGCGCCATGGCCTTCTCGCTGCTTGCCTTGTCCCTCTGTTTCACGCCTTCAGCTGCCGATCGACGACGCGATCGATTCTCGCAGTGCACCCTCTCATCAGCCTGGCCGCTCGTCGGCGCATGCCTCTTCTCGGCGGCGGTACACCTCGTGGCGGTGCTCGTTCCCGGCGCTGCGCCCTGTTTTTCGCACGCTTTCCGATGGACACGAGCGACGTGGCTTCTTGTAATTGGGCTATCGTTCGCGAATCATTCCGTCGGTTGAGTTCATGAAAGCGATCGGGCGTATGCGCCCGTCATGGTGGGAGAATTGTCTGCTGGCGGGGTCGTTGCGCTCTTCTGTTGCCGGGACTGGCGCGAGCCGACGGCATCGCCATTCGTCCCGATCTGCGTGCAAGCCGGGCGAGATCCGGCTCGACGGGATGATCCGCGCGAGCGGCCCACCGCGCTGACCACGCTCGGCAAGACCATCTCGGGCTCACCCGGGCACGACCCGGAGATGCGCGGCACGATCGCCTACGACGAGACACCAACATCTACGTCGGCGGCCGAGTTCAACGGACGAGAAGCTGGTGCGCACCGCCAGGCCGCGTGCGACGCCGAGGATCACGCCTCGCTCCTCCTCGCGTTTCCCGCCGCGGTGCCGGAGGCTATCGCTGCACGAAGTCAACCTGTTCCCAGGCGACCCGGGCAAGGCGCGCCGGCTGCGTGAAGATGAAGGGGGCGGCGCGGTCGCCGGCGCCGAAGATCGTCGAGGCGTGCCGACGCGGCGTCCCGGCGCAGTACTCCTTCGAGGCGCTCATCCCGTGGAAGGCGCTCCTCGAGGCGAAGCGGCGCGCACGCGTCGGCATTGCGCGCCGCCCTTCGCTACTACGACGGCGACGGGCGCACGCATCAATGACGCGATCATCGGCACATCTCGACCGACCTTCCGGCGACCTGCCCCGCGCCTCGCCATCGACGCCGAGCAATCGCTGGAGGACGGCCTCCTCAAGGAAAGCGCATCACGTCGCTCCGCCCGCACGACAAGTTCGCCGACCTGTTCGGCGACGGCATGGTCGGAGCGGTCGCGGTCTACGATCACGCTATCTGGTCGTGCTCCGGCCCGCGCTACCGCGAAGGCCGGAATACTACTTCAACGATCATCGGGTCGACGTGCAGCGCAGGGCAGCTGCCCATGTTCGACGTTCGCGACGTCAACGGCGACGGCAAAGCCGACATCATCATGCGCCGTCGCATCGGCAAGCCAGGCGAATATCGCGAAATCCTCGTCGTTCTCAGCATGGGGGCGAGCGAGGCGCCCTTCACCCGCTTTTTCAACACGAGGTCGGCATCAGCGACCGTCGGGGAGCATCAGCAACGAGGTCAAGCTCGGCGCCAAGAGCCATCGAGATCCGGCGGGAGCGTCACCGGATATATGGCCGCCAATTACCGCGAGCCCATCGAGAACCAGATGGATCCGATGCTCTTCCCTGGGGACCCGTCCGTTCGCAGGTTTGGGAGTGGAACGGCAAGACGTACATCAAGACCCACGAGGAAAAGCAGGCGCCATCACACGCGCCGCGCGCGCTAAGGCGCGAACGCTGCCGCCCCCCGCACGCCCCCACGGCACGACGAGTGCAGGATCGGCGTACGCGCTCTACAAGCGCGACCACCATGCGTGAACGGGAACGAGAAACCTCGTTCGACGTCGCCACCGACATCGCCGAGGACGAGCGCATCGAGCGGGTCCTTCTTCACGGCCGCGATCTGGTCGTCTTCGGCAAGGGGTTCAAGAGTGGCGCGGTACGCGATCTCACGCTCGAGCAGTTCAACGACCCGAGCGACGTCGTCGATCTGAGCGCGCGGGACATCACCGATGACGGCAAGGCCGAGATCTTCGTGCGCGGCGTGATGCGCTCCAAGGCGCCAAGGAGATTCGGCGATCGGGCTGTGCGGACCGTCGTCGGCCGCGAGGTCTTGCTCGTCTACTCGGTCGGGCCGCGCGGCATCTCGCGCGTGTTCGGCGCGGAGACCGGGCGCGAGATCGCCGGCGAAAGCGCGTGCAAGGCGCGGTCGCGTTCCTCCCCAGTGCGAAGGGGCTCGATATCGAGGTGCGCCCCGGGCAGGCATTCTGGGTTCACTGATCGCACTTACCCCTTCGCACAAGACCGTGAAAAGGTCGGCGGGCTCGAGCCCTTTGCCTTGGAGCGGCGCTGCGCTGACGCGCTACCACTGGGACGGGACGCAGTTCGTCCGTTAGAGCTGAGAACCGGCCGCCCGGAGGTGCCCTGCGGCGGGCGACGGACGCGCGTTCGCTCGGCCATCGCTGCGCATCGGAGGGACGGGCGCCGTCTGTCGCTACGGAGAGCGTCGCGAGCAGACTCGCGGTGTCGCGCGACGGAACGGAGGAGGCTGGCTCGGATCGCGTGGCCTCGCTCTCTGCGCCGCCGCCCGCCGCAGGGCACCTCCGGACGGCCTATGTAAAGGGGTTAGGAACAGTGCAAAGCGCTGCAGCGTTCTTGATCGTCGGTCGAAACCTCGCGCGCGGTCCACATAGCCCGAGCGGGGTGACCTCGGCGCGGCGGCGGAGCAGAGAGGCCGGCCTCTGTCTCTCTGGCGCCATGCTCCCCCGTTCCGTCGCGCGCTCGTCGCGAGTCTGCTCGCGACGCTCTCCGTAGATACACGGGCGCGCGTAACGAACGTCGCGAAACGATGGGCGGCCGAACGCGCGACCGCCGCTGCGCCGAGGTCACCCCGAGCGGGCGATCGTCAAGCGGGCGGTCGGTTAGCGGGTGTTCGGATTCTTGCGGCGCCGCGGGGCTTCCGGCGGTGGCGACGGTGCCGGCGTCCGGGTCCTGCTGGCACGGGCACAGGAACGTCGCGCATCGTGCCGCTCCGGTCGACCGTCACGGCGCCGCCATCGGGGCGTCATGTACGCGCCGGCCGCGGGGTCCGTACTTTGAATGGCCGCCGTGACGGGGTCTTCTGCCGGCCCGACGATGCGCCCTTTCAGCACCTCGACGGGGATGGGTCGCTCGAGTTGGAAGGTGTATCCGGTCTTGTCGAGCTTTCTGACCTCGCACTCCTCGCCGTCGAGTTCCACCGTGCTCTTGGAAGCCGACGAACCTTTCGCCGATCCGCTTGTGCGGGAAGCAGTGATGGCGGCGGCTAGAACGACATGAGGCGCACGGCGATGTGGTCGTGCAGGGCGGTGGCGCCCGCGCGGAGTGGCGCTGCATGATGCCTCGCGTAGTCGACCGGAGCCGTGGGTGCGGATCCTCCGTCACCTGCAGCTCGACTTCGCCGTCGTCGTTCTCGCGGAAGCGCTTATGGGTACGCCGCGATGAGCGCATAGGCCGATGCGTAGCTCGGCCCGGTCTCATGGAGGTTGACGATGTACGTATCCGGTTTCTTCGGATCGCGCTGGGTCAAGACCGTACGCGCCGTGGTCCCGGGCGGTGGGAGCCACACCGGCGCGGCGATCGATCTCGCGCCAAACGCGCTCGCCGACCGGCGAGTTCTTTGTACTTCCACATCTCCACTCCCGTCGACCATCTCGCCGCGCCACCCGCCGATGGTCGTGCCGAACTTCCTTTGCGTGAGCGGGATCTTTGACCCCGGTAGCCTGGTCATGATGGTCAACATCGGGCGGCGAATCTTCGGCTGTGCCGCTGCGCGTCCCGGTTGTCCGTCGCACGCAAATTCGTACCAAACGTCGCCGCGATCGATGACCGCCGAGAACTCCCAGCGTTGGGCGAGTAATATTCAGGCGTATTCGGCCCTTCGAACGCGACCAGCTTCTGGCCGGGGATTTTTCCGAGCGACTCCAGCCACGCCAGCGTCGACTCCGGCGTGCTCGAGGCCAGGAAGGCTTCGATGACGCTTCGCGCAACCTCTTTCGAGGTTGGGAACCGGAACGCCTTTGCCGTCGTGGGCGCCTTGTACATGCGCGGGCTTGTCGGCGCCCAGCGCGGTGCTGCCGTCTTCGAGAAATCCCGCCATGTGCATGGCGCGCTCGGTGAGCACGCGCAGCGTCGATGTGCGGTCGCCTTGCATCGGCGGCTCTTTCAGCGCCTCGACCGAGTCTTTCGTGACGAAACCCCAGCCGAACACGCGGTGCTTCTTTCTCGAAGGACGCGATGGCGTCGTTCGTGGCCCAATCGAGCCCCCCTTCCAAAATTGGCTCTTTCAAAACCCTCAGCACTGGAGCCGCGTCTGCGCCGCGCGGATCAGACCGAGGTCGGGACCCATCTTCTCAGTACTCGCCGGAAGTTCGCTCGGTCGCCCGCGGAGAGCTTGGCGGTGTCGAGCCTTGTCGGGCGTCCACGCCCTGCTTCTGCATGAGCTGTTTGATGCGACGATCGTGATGGCCATCGCCAGCGTTGCCGGAGTCGCGGCGCGCGCCTGGCCAGCATATCGAGATAGGGAATGATGCGCTCGTACAGCTTCTGAAGGGCTCGAGGTCGATCTGGGAGATGCAGTCCTGCTCGCTGCGTTTCGCGGAAGCGGGTCGCGCACCAAGTTCAAGCGTGGGAGAATGCCGAAGACCTCCAGGTAACGGTCCTTCTTGGCGCGGGCGCCGTGGATGTCGTTCTGCGAAACTCGCCACGGGCGAGGGCGCGAGGTACGTCGGGCGGTACGTGACTGCGGCGTGCGCTCATCGGTCGGGAGCGTTCGCTCGGTGAAGATATACGGAACCCGGGGCCCTCGCCGAGGTCGAGCACGACGGTGTCCTGACCCGGCGCGGCGGCGTCGATCTCGCCCGCGACCTTGCCCTCCTTCCAAAGCGGAATGGGCTGGCGCGACGGATCGGCGGGCCTGGCTCTGCTCGACGCGGGCCGCGCCGCTGCCGGAGTCGTCCGACTTCGGCTCGGAGGCGACTTCGGGCTTACCTGCCGGCTTGACGACACCGTGCACGCGCTCGCGAAGAGCCACACACCATGAGCGAACAGCGCGCGCGGCCGGTGGCGGAAACGAGCATCGTTCCCGGCGAGTGACGCTTCCTCGGAGCTCGGGACGATGCCATGGTTCGTAGTCGTTGCACCTGGCACGCCGCCCGCAAAGTACTTCGGTTCCGCAGCAGATGGCGAGTTCCCATCGTGTCCAGTGTCGACATCGCTGGACCGCCGTAGCGTCCTTTCGCGCACCTCCGCGCGCGCCGGAAATCTCTTCGCCCGACCACCGCGCACCGACGAGGAAGGAAGAGTGACCGTTCGCCGGCTGCGAGGTGACGTGGTAGGCCTCTTGCCGTGTCTCGGATTCGGTCCCTTATCCCGGCACCCAGCGCGAAAAACGCCTCCAAAGCGACCGGTCTTTACCTGGTGATCGCGCTGCTTTTGCGTGGATGGTCGGCCTGTTCGGCGCCACGGACGGGTGCCAGACCGATCGCACATCCTGCATCACCCGGAATCGGTGCGGACGGCGCTGGGACGCGCATGAACGACCTGGAGACGACCAAGCGTCAAGAGGCGTTGATCGATACGATCCTCGGTTTCGGCAGATTCGGCGACCCCGCTCGCCGTCGGACAGCTTCTGCTCGGTTCCCTGCTCAACGTTCAGCGCCGGGCTCACGTTGCTCGGCCGGGGACAGGCCTGGAAAAATCGCGCTTCAGGCCATGATCATCTATGCCCTGTTTTTGCCGATACGACTACGTGCTGCGTGCCAGCCCCATGCGCGCCGTCGCCATCGGATGCCGTCGCGGGAAGGGGGCTCTTTCCTGCCTCGAGGAAGGCAGTCTCCCCTGAGGCCAGCGATCTGCGCGTGGCCCTCGTGGTGGGCCTACCGCAGTGCTCTCGCCGGGCAGCTGACCATCCTCGCGGTCGGGCTCACTCGCGATGACCCGCCCGGCGCGTACGGGCTTTTTTTCAGCTCCGCTGCCGCGGAGAACGCGCGCGAGCAGGAGCCGTAAAGTGGCCATGGCGGACCGCGCTCGGTTCGGGCAGGGCGAAGGTGTGGTGCGCAAAGCTCCCCGACGATCTGGCCAACCAGATCGCCGCGGGCGAAGCCGTCGAACGACCCGCCAGCGTCGCCAAGGAGCTCATCGAGAACGCCGTCAGACGCCGGCGCGACCTGCATCCACATCGACGTCGAAGGCGGGGGCATCGGGCTCATTCGCGTGAGCGACGATGGCGCGGGGATGTCGTCAGGCGACGCCACCCTCGCGCTCGAACGCCACGCCACCAGCAAAATTGCGACGCTCGCCGACCTCGGCCGGATTAAGTCCCCACGGATTCTCGTGGCGAAGCGCTTCCCAGCATCGCGTCGGTGAGCCGCTTCACGCTGCGAACGCGAGAACGCGACGACGATGCGGGCACCGCGGTGCCTCGCCGAGGGGGCGCGGGACCGGTCAGTCGCCTGCGGCGCCGCGCGGGGGACGACGGTGGAGGTTCGCGACCTCTTTTTCAAATGCGCCGGCGCGGCGCAAGTTCTTGCGATCGCTGGCGACGGAGTCCGCCCAGCGTGACCGAGGTCGCATCGTGCTGCGCGGCCGTGGCTTCTGCGCGCCCGAACGCACGCTGATTTTGGCGCGCGAAGGCCGAGTCGTGCGCGAGTGGCTGCGCGCCGAAAATCGAGAGCGGCGGGTGACGGCGGCTTTGCCGACGACGCGCTCGCGCCATGTCGCGGCGAACGGGGTCCATTGCGGGTGGGGAGGCGTTCTCTCACGCCCGCGAGCGGGCTCGCGCCAAGCGGCGTCGGCATTGACCTCCTCGTGAACGGGCGCGTCGTCCGCGAGTCGGGCGCTCGCGCTGCGCGCCGTGGGCCCGGGCCTACGGCAGCGTGCTTCGACCTCCCATGCGCTACCCGCTCGGGGCCGTCTTTCTACCTCGCGACATCGACCCTGGCGCTGGCGGACGTCAACGTTCACCCGCAAAAGGCGGAGGTGCGTTTTGCCGACGGTCGCGCAGTCGGAGAGGCCCTCTTCAAGATCCTCGCCGAAGCGCTTTCGCACGCGTTCGGGCTTCCGGTGGCGGTGCGAACGTGGAACCGTGGGCGGCCCAGCGAGCCGGGGCGAGACTCTTCCCGCGGTGAGCCCCTGGCGTGCCGCTCGAGCGCCGCGGCGGCGAGCGACGCCGCAAACACGACTTCCTGAGCTTCCCGCAGGAGCCACGCGCGAGTCACGGCCCCGGCGAGCGGCGCGACGACGAGCACGCCGGACGCGTGATGCGGCGGCAGCTTCCGTCGCGGCCGACGCTGCCCCGGCCAGCCTTCGTGTCCCGCGCCGAAGGAGAATCGCGTCCTTACCTCCGCCGCTCGAAACCCTCGCTCCCGGACGACCGTCGTTCGCTCGCCTCGGCTTCATTGCACAGGTGAAACAGACGCATCGGATCTGCGAAGGCGCCGACGGTCTCTACGTTCTCGGATCAGCATGCGCCAGTGCCGCGGAGCGCGCGTCACGTTCCACCGCCTCCGCACCGCCTACGTCGGACGCGATCGCGACGCAGGCGCTGCCTTCCAGTGACGGTCGAGGTGGGGCCATCCGACGTCGCGTTCGTGGGAGGAAGAGCAGCGGGCACTCGCCGAGGCCGGGCTCGACGTGCGGGCCATCGGACCTTCGACGATCGCCAGTGCACGCGCCATGCCCCGCCTTCTCTCGCGCGCCAAGCCGGAGAACGTGGTGCGCGACCTCATCGCCGTGAGCTGACGCGCACCGGTGGACGCGCCTTCTCCAACGCGGTCGACCTCGTCTTGGCCAACCATGGCGTGCCACTGGATCGGTTCGCGCCGGCGCATAGCCTTTCGCCCAAAGAGGCGGCGGCGCTGTCTCGCTTCGCTCGGATCGAGGTCGATTTTTCCGGTCATCGCCCGCACGGCCGACCCGGATCGCCGTGACCGCATCGGGCTGGGACGAAATTGGAGCGCAAGGTTGGACGTCGATGAGATCGATCTCGAGGGCGCTGATCCTCGCGGTCGTCGTTGACCCACGGTCGTTTCGGCAATCTGATCTCGCGCTCCGGTTGGCCGAAGCGCGCGGCGGAGAAATCATCGGTGCCGACAGCGTGCAGGTGTACCGGCATTCGATGTCGGTTCGGGCAAGCCGTCGCCGCGCGACCGCGAGCGCGTGCGCCATCACCTGGTGGACGTCGCCGACCCCTTGAGCTTCCTCGACGCCGCCAGCCACGCCGCGCAGCGCGAGCGAGGGGCGGTGTCCGACGTGCGCCGGCGAGGCAAGCTCCCCACTCGTCTGCGGAGGACGTTTCTGTCGGGGTGGCGAGCGCTTGCTGTACGGGCTCTCTCCAGCGCGCCACCCGCCGACCCGGCCATTCGCCGGCGCCATGCGAACCTTCGCCCAGGAAGAGGGGCGCGCCGCGCCGCACGCCCGTCTGCGGGCGGTCGATCCCGATGCCGCCGCGCGCCCTGAAGCCAATGACTTCGTACGGGTGAGCCGGGCGCTCGGAGGTATTCTGAGCTGACCGGACGCCCCTTGTCGCTCCTTCCAAAGTGAGCACGGGTTTCGCGAACCGCGTTTCAAGGCCCGTCTCGTCGGGATCGGGTGGACGGCGTGGAGGAACTGGTGACGCATCGCCCAGCGGACCGAAAGGGATGCTCGCGGCGCCGGCCTGATGGTGGAGAGGTGACGGAGAGCTGATGCGCCGCGGGTACCGCGACGCGCGCGCCATGTCGTCGGGTCGGCTACCGTCAGGTGCGCGATTGCGCCTGAGGGTCGCCTGGGGGGCGCGAAGAGCTCGCGCCCGCCATCAATCGCGTGCGACCAAGGCGTTCGCGCGCCGCCAACGCACCTGGCTGCGCGCGGAGAGCCGGTCCTCTGGCTGCGCTTAGCGGCGCAACGGCGGGCCCTCTCGCCCAAGGCAGCGAGCAGCGCCGCACCCCGCTTCCGGCCGTCCCCGGAAAACGTGGAGGCGTCTTGGCCATCACGTCGCGGCGTTCCAAGAGCTTCGTCCGCAATGTCGCCGAGGAAACGGCTCGGCGCACGCGCCACGATCTTGCCTCGCGTCGCGCGCCGTTTGGCGCGGCACAGATAGAGCTTGTCCTTGGCGCGCGCGTGATGGAGACGCAGAAGAGGCGCCGCTCCTCCTCGGACGCGTCGCTGGCGAGCTTGCCTCCCACGTCGGTGACTCTTGCCTTCCCAGCGCCCGCGCGTGCGGCAATGAGCCCTCTTCGAGGCCGGCGATGAAGACCACTTCGTGAATCTCGAGCCCCTTGGCGCCGTGCATCGTCGCCATCGTCACCGCTCGCTCTCCTGCTTCCTCGTCGCGGGATCGGGGTCCAAGCGTGGTGAAACTGAATGAGCTCGCGCGGCTTCTTCTCGCGCCCGCCCCCTGGTGGCGCGCGTCGTAGAGCGGTCGAGGACGCGCAAAAGTGCTTCGATCGTTGCCCCACCGCCGCCGCGCGGCATACTCTGCCTCGAGCCCGAACCGTCGAAGATGTCCTCGGGCGCAGCGCGACCGAGCGCAGGATGCGGACGCGCCACCTCGCCGCCTCGGCGTCGCCGCCGACGAGCGCCTGCATGCGCCCCCTCGATCACACCCGCTAGCGCGCGACAGCCGGCCACGCGCTCGGTGGCGCCATGCTCGGCGATCACGGAGCTCGCGTGACGGCGTCGAACAGGCTCCTTCTCGACGCTGGCCGCGTTCTCGATCTCTCGACATGCGCAGCTGCCAGCCGATCTGGCGCGCGGGATAACCTGGACGATCCTGGCGCAGCGCGATCCTCGTCTCTCGGGTTCAGCAACGACGCGCAGGTAGGCGAGCAGGTGTCACTTCTCTTTTGCGCTTCTGTAGAACTGCGTTCCTGCCAGCTACGGACAGAGCGCCAATCCAGCGCTCCTTCAGGGCCAGGATCTCTGATGGGCTTCGCTCAGGCAGGTTGGAGCGGTACAAGATCGCCATTCCCGCGGAGCTCGGCGCCCTTCGCCGTGTAGTCGCTCGATCCTCGTCGGCAATGAAGGCGGCCTCCGACGGTCTCGGTCCTGCGCCACCACCAGGCTGACGCGCCGCGGCGCCGCTGTCGCGCGTCGCCTTGAGAAACCCCGGCGCGCCGGCGCGCCGAAGTGCGCTCGAGCGATGCTGGAGTTGGCGACTTGCGCGAGCACTTTGGTCGACGCCGATCGGTAGTTCTGTTCGAGCTTGACGACTTTGCGCCTCGGAAAGTGGCGCTCGAAATCCGAGAATGCTGGAACGTCGGCCCCGCGCCAAGCATAGATGCGACTTGGTCGTCGTCACCGACGACGCAGAGGTTGCGATGCCGTCGCCAAGAGGCGCGACACCAGCTCGAGCTGCGCGTGATTCGTGTCCTGGTATTCGTCGACCAGGATGTAGCGAAACCGCTCTTGCCAGCGGGCCAACACGTCCGCGCGCTGGCGAAAGAAGCCGCACCGGTTCGCACACCAAGTCGTCGAAGTCGAAGGCGTGAAAGCCACGCAGCGCCGATCGGTACTTGGGCCACGACGATCTGGCCGATCTCGTCGTAGTCGCCTTGTCCTCGCCCGAGAAGAGCTTGTCGTCGTCCTTCTTCGAGCTGGTTCTTTGGCGTGGGAGATGCGCGCCAAGATGGCTGCTACGTCGTAAGTTTCGGCCCGCCACGCACACCGCGCAGGATGTCCGCGCACCGCGCCCGCGCAGGTCCCCCTGATCGAAGATGGTGAACTCGCCGTTGCGCAGATCGAGCGCATCGCGCCTCGGCCGAAAGAACACGCAGCCCGAAGCTGTGAAAGCGTGGAGACGACGAGGTCCTTGGCCGCGACCGTCCCCCACCATCTGCGCACCCGCTCGTTCATCTCCGCCGCGGCCTTGTTGGTGAAGGTCATGGCGCAGGATCGAGCGGCGAGCACGCCGCGTTCGAGGAGGCGCGCGATGCGGGTAGTCACGACTCGCGTTTTGCCCGGAGCCGGCACCGGCGAGGACGAGCATGGGACCGGAGGTCGTGCTCGACGGCGGCGCGCTGCGAAGCGTTGAGCGAGAGTGCTTGGGAGCGCGGACGGGGACGGCCATCAGGGGAAGGCAGCCTCGTACTTCTGCCTTGCCCGAGGGGGCAGTCTTGATTTCGCGCTACGACCTGTTCGCCGAGCTGGCGATGCTCGCAATGAGCTCGTGCTCGCCGTGAACGTCTTCGGCTCGAAATTGGCATTCTGCCCGACGAAGCTCGCCACTCCGTCCGCGCAATGCGGCGGGGGTGAATGTCGACGCCCATACCTCGACGGGAGGCGCGGGCTTACCGGCCGCCTCACCCGGCGGGCTGGGGCCACAGAGGCGCACGGGGCGCCTCCGGGGCGGATTCCGTCGTGGCGCTGACGGACGGCTTGGTGTCGGCGCGCGAAGGCGCCGTTCGCGCGTAAGGAGCCACCGGCGCGGGCGGGGACCGGCCGCGGGGGCGGAACAGGTCGCGAACCCCCGACGGGGCGGCCGAGGGGACGGAGGGCGCCGAAGCCAACGGAAGGGGTCAGTGGCACTTTCACCGACCCGGCGGGCGCGATGGGCTCGGAGATAGCCGAGAGCGGCGTCATCCCGGCAGCTCGATTCCGGGCCCTGATACCAGGGCGAGACGCGGTTGGGGGCCACTCACCTCCGGGATTCCGGGTCGACCGGCGGCGCTCATCGGCGTCGGCGAAGACCGCGGAGCGCTGGACGAAACCGGCGGGGGCCCCTCGCTCTCCTCCATGGTGACCGTGATGGAGATGTCTTCTCTTCGCTTTCACCGACGGTGATGGAGGGACCGGGCGTTACTGCTGCCGCCCTGATTCGGGCGGCGGGGTCTTGATCACCGTCTCCCCTCGTCGTCGAGATCGCGCTCCTCCGGGGCGACCTCTTCCGGCATCTCGCGCAAACGCGGGGCCGAGGGCGGTCTCTTGCTCGGCGTCGCTCTCCGGTTGCGACGCGGGACCACCGGCTCTGGAGGTTGCCGCCGCGGAGCGGCGCTCGACTTCGGCAACGGGTCGCTCGGAGACGGCATCGGGCGCGGGCCGGAAGCTGCCGCCTCGCCGCGCGATCCGAAATCGAGCGGCAGTGTCGACGACCCGGGGCGCGCGGACGTCTTGGGAGGCTGCGCGCGGCGGCGGAGATCGCCATAGGCGGCGCGGCAGCCATGTGGCGGCGCCACGGCAGGCTGCTGCCGGCACGGCAGACGGTGCAGACGGCGGTAACCCGCGGAGCGGCGGCACGCTTTGCACTCGCTCCAACAAATTGCGCAGAACGGAGACCTTGCGTTCTTGTTTCACGCTTCACCTCTGCCGGATTGAGCGGGTGGAGTCGAACCAGCGCCTCGCCCCACGAGACGCCCGACGCCAGCCACTGTCGCACTCTTCGGCGCCCCGCCGACCGGCAATGAAGAATTCGCGCGGTTCTGGCAATACGTAACCGGAACGGAAGCACAA
>ERZ1370068.9397-contig-8179_pt1 | contig 33733 bp, 64 predicted proteins | sample MGYA00561227_ERZ1370068 | MGnify/ENA primary metagenome ERZ1370068 (study PRJEB38410, sample SAMEA6850437) | metagenome | study: Metagenomic assessment of the ecological functions of the soil: analysis of the soil microbiota associated with the...
AGGCTTCATACTGGCTCGGACTGCTTGTGGATGAACTCCTCACTGGCCTGAACTGGGAGAGATTTATCTCGTTCCACCGTAAAGCCATGTAACTCGAGCTGAACTGGTGGAGCGCGCCGCGTAGCCCCAGTTTCAGCGCGATCGATTTGCTTCAGCTGGTGCTGGTCGTGAACTGAGAGTCGATCTGAGTTTCACGCGCCTCCAGGTCGCTTTCGCCCCGCCGCTGGCGATGTCTGCGCGTCTTTGACGCCGAGGTCCGGTTGGTCCGAGATGATGCCGTCAACCGCGTCGTTCAAGTAGTCGCGCATCTGCTGCTGGTCGTCGACCGTCCAGACGATCACGTTGTAGCCGGCCGCCCACGCCTGTCGTTCGAATCTGGGTGCTGTAGGACTGCTGTTCAACGACCAGAAAGTCGGCCTTCGACATTGGGTACGCCACCGAAGTTGATCGGGCATGATGAAACCGACCACCAGCTTGGGGCCGCAGTCGCTTCAGCTCCTCGACTACCTCTCTGCTGAGCGTGTGGTAGGTGTAGGACTCCGTCACCCCGGCTCGATCGAGCACGGCAAGCAGTCGCGGCACCAGATCGGGAGTTTCGCCACCGTGCAGCTTGATCTCGAGCAACTGAGGCAGATTGAGCTGAATCGACAGCTGGATCCATCCTCGAGCGAGGGGATCTTGGCCTCCATATTTCCCGATCGGACAGTGATCTTCGTCAACTCGTCTTGGGTGAGATCTTTGACGTTGAGATTCTTGCCTGCCAATCGCTTGAGGTTGGTGTCGTGCATCACGACGAACTTGCCGTCCTTGGTTTCCATCACGTCGAACTCAACCCTGTCGGCTCCAGCCTTGGCGGCCGCCTGCAGTGCGGGAAGGGTATTTTCAACTCCGCCCTGGATGAACCCGCGATGAGCTATGACCTCGGTCTCCTCGCTGTCGACGAGATTGAGCATGGTCTGGTGGTTCAACACGGCGGTGATAGCGAAAGCCACCACAATCACCGCCGCCGACACGCCCCAGAGCACGTTGCTACGCCGGACGGTGATGTGCGACGGCTCTGAGTAAGAAATAACGACCGGGGTGTGTCGATGACCTTCGGGCAATCGGGCCAGCCAATCGCGCATCATCGCGATCAGCGATTGGACGATCATGATCGTGAGCAGTGCCGTGATCACAAAGGTGCCGATCTGCCAGACACTGAGTCCGACGGCGGCCATCCACGGCGACGCAGTGGGCTCGAGCAGGTCGGTGGCGATCGTTGGGGTGATGGTCAACGCGGCCAGTAGGAAGATGCGCGAGCCCCGCCGGGATGGAGACCACGATCAGCAGGCCGACGATGCGGAGTGACCGCCGACGCGTCAGCCGCCAGCTCGTCACGAAGGCTTCCCAGACACCCGCTGTTGTCGTGCCCAGCAGCGGCAGCGTGAAGAGCAATCGCACATTCAGGTAGAAGACCACGAGCAAGAAGGCGCCGTAGAGGAGGCTTCCCGACCCGCTCTTGCTCAGTTCCTCGCTGACGAACGGTGGCACCGCCACCTTCTTGGTCAAGATCGCGGTCAGTCCCAGCTGGCCCAGCGGCAGCAACAAGATCAGGTAGATGACCATCAGCAGGCCCTGTGGGTGAACCAGTTTCTTGATCGTCTCCCAAACCTGATGGAGCATCAGCCGGAACGAGGTCGCATCGCCGTCCTGGTGGTGCGATGCCAGCACGAACAACGTGATCAGTTCGGCCGTGATCGTGACAACCGCGACGACCGCGATCAGCAACAGTGTGACGTCGGCCAGCGGATTGCGCAGCACATGAGAAATCCGGTCGTACGCGATGCTGCCCAGCCCCGTCTCAACGAGCACCAGTTGATAGAGCAACCGGATCACTGGAATGGCGATCAACGAGCACCAACAGCTGCATTGCGCCAACCACGAGGACATATAGCTGTGGACTACGCCACGTCGTCCGATGCGCGGTACCGATGGCGCGGAAGATGCCAACCGGCTTGTCAGTTGGTTGGGATAGTCGCCCTCCTCAGCGAGCTTGCTCGCGCCCACTGGCATCACCTACTAAATTCCGCGTCATCTCCAGATAATGCCAAGTCCACGTAAATAATGCGAAGTAATGAATGCGTCCTGAGCCTTTCGACGGGCGCATCAGGCGCTATCCAGCTGTCGGAGTCCTTCGCTTGATACCAAAGAGCGTGAAGAGCAAGTGCGCCGGCGGCAGTGATCGTCAGCAGCACCAGTCCGATTGTGTAACTGTGCGCGGCCTCGTTGTACGTGGCCCCAATGACCAGCGGCGGGAAGAAGCCACCGAGCTCGCCGCAGGCGCCGACGATTCCGGTGACAGCGCCGACCCGTTCGGCTGGTGCCAACTCCGCGACCCAGGCGAAGACTCCGCCGGTGCCGAGTCCGAGGAACAGGGCCATCAGGACGAATGACGCTCCCGGCCGGGATCTCGGGTGGCAGTCGGAGCGCGACGATCAGCGACATCACCGGCCGCCCCGGCAAGGGAGATGGCGACGACCGTACGCGGGCCGATCTTGTCGGCCACAATGCCGCCGATCGGCCGCGCGATCACCGCTGCGATCGCGAAAGCCTGCGCAGGTTCTGGTGCCAGCCTGCCGGTCAAGCCGAAGCCGTAGACGTTCTTCAAATAAGGTCGGCAGGTAGGTCGAGAAGGCCACGAACCCACCGAAGGCGACGGCGTAGAGGAACGACATCTGCCAGGTGAGCGGCAGCTTCGCGGCGGCGGCCAGCTTGGGTACGACGGGTGCGAGATTGGGCTTCCAGGCAGGTGAGTCTCGCATCAGCAACCAGAGGACGGCGCCAACGACAACCAGGGCGGCCGCAATGAGCAGGTGCGTCGGGACGTAGCCGATGCTCCGCACCAGCCGCGGAGTGAAGAAGGCAGACAAGCGCGGTGCCGCCCATGCCAGCGCCGAAGACCCCGGTCGCGAAACCCCGCCGTGCTGGTTCGAACCAGGCGTTCACGAACGGGATGCCGACGGCGAATGTCGTGCCAGCCAGCTCCAAGAGAAGAAGCCGAACACCAGCAGCAGCGGATAGGACTTCAGCGATCCCGCGAAGGCGACCAGCAGCACGGGGATCGCCGAGGCGAGAGTGAGCACCGTGAACATCACGCGACCGCCATAGCGGTCGGTGAGGGCTCCGACCGGTACCCGGCCTAGGGATCCGACAAGCACCGGCATGGCGACAAGCAGCGATGCCTGCGGTCGGACTCAGGCCCAGTTCGGCGCTGTATCGGACGCCGAGCGGCGCGATGATGTTCCACGCCCAGAAGGTGATCGTGAAGCCGAGGAGCGCCAGGATCGGAGTTCTTGGTCTGACCTGTCTGAATGGTCGTGGCACTTGCAGCCGTGCTAGTCACGAATTGTCCTCTCCGCTCTCAGGCGTCCGGGGCGCGGTCACGGGTGCCGACAGGGGCCCAGCCTCGGTGTGTTGGGGCGGCTCCCGGAGCCGGCAGATCATCGCGGCTCCGGTAGACGATGTAGGGGCGGAACAGGTAGTGCAGCGGAACTGTGAAGGCGTGCACCAACGCGCGTGAATGGCCAGATGGTGAACAGCAGCATCCCGATGAGCGTGTGGACCTGGAAGGCCAGCGGAGCCGCCGCCATCGAGTCGATCTTGGGCGAGAAGTAGAACAGCGAGCGGAACCACGGGGACACGGTGTCCCGGTAGGTCACGTCGGCGTGTCCGCCGAACACGCTGAGCACGGTGGTCGCCAGCCCTGCCACGATCGCCGCCACCAGGACGACGTACATCGCCTTGTCGTTCTTCGTGGTCGCCATGAATCACCGGGCCCGTGGTGCGACGGCGGTAGATCAAGATCAAGATCCCTACCAGCGTGCAGACGCCGGCAAGGGTCCCCACAGCAGCGCGTTGAAGTGATACATGCCCTCGGTGACTCCGACCGCCTCGGTCCAGGACTCCGGGATCACCAGCCCGCCGAGGTGCCCGATGATCACGACCAGGATCCCGAAGTGGAACAGCGGCGAGCCGATCCGCAGCAGCCGTGACTCGTAGAGCTGGGAGGATCGGGTGGTCCATCCGAACTGGTCGTAGCGGTACCGCCAGATGAGGCCGCCGATCAGCACGGCCATCATGACGTACGGCAGCACGCCCCACAGCAGGACATTCATCGTGAACCTCCCATCGGAAGGAGTCGAGGATCCTTCGGCTCCAGGCCGACCGTCTCCGTCGGAGGGCCGGCAGCCGCCATCGCCATCACGGCCTTGCGGTCGGCAGGTGAGGGACCGGGCAACGTGCTGCACACAGCCGTCAGCACTCCGGCGTACGGCGTGCCGCGTTCCGCCAGAGTGCCAACCGCAGCAACTCCACGCTGCTCCGGTACTGCTGCAGCAACGCGGTCCCATCGACTGGGTCGACGATCGCCGCGTACTCAGAACCATCGGCAGGTAGTCGGGCAGTTCGCCTCCGGTGTTGACCAGAAAACCCGAGCGGCGGTAGCGCTGCTTGAACGCGGCCAGGACCTCGCCTCGGCGGCGGGTGTCGCCGTCGGTCCAGTACGACAGGTAGAGGCTGTGCTTGCGGGACAGGTCGAAAACGTCGACGTAGTGGGTCTGGATCGCCGTCAAATCGGAGGACTCCCAGAAGGCCAGCAACGGCTCAATGGCCTCTGGCCTGACGCGGAGCCTCCTCAGCAAGGGCCGCGCGCAGCAAACCCGATGTTGAGAGTGACCTCCCGCTCGGGGATAGCCGAGGCAGACCGCGGCCGCCTGGCGAACTACACCGGGATCGCCTCTCGGCGCCGAGTTCTCACGCCGGCTCCTTCGGTGTCGGGAAGATGCCTTCGGGTGTCCCGCTTTGCCGTCCCAGTTGAGCAGGTTCACCCGACCGCGGAGTTGATCGGCGGAACGCGGTGAGCTCGGAGGTCTGCCGTCCGCTGCAGCGCCTGGAAGGTCTCCACGGCCACCGGCGACCGGCGACCGCTGGCCTCGCCGAACGGTCCTGACTCGTACGGTCCGCCGTCGAAGTCGAGCGAGCAGCCGAGCTCCTCGAGGCTCATGGGCCTGCTCGACATGAGCCTTGGGATCACGTAGCGCTCGTCGTACTTCGCGATGGCCATCAAGCGGTACATCTCACGCATGCTCCGGTCGGTCATCCCCACCGATGCCGCGATGGAGTCGTCCTGCGGCTGCTCGAGGGTGATGTTGCGCATGTGGCGCGCATCGCCGCCAGCATCGTCAGCACGCGCTCGATCTCGACCGACGTCGTCCAGCCGTGAACAGCTCGGCCAGAGTACTCCAACGGAATGCGCAGCGCTCGGATCGCTCCGAACAGGACCGTCGGCGGACTCGGCGTCGTGGCCCTGATCGCGGAGCAGGTCGACGATGGGCGAGAGCGGCGGGACGTACCAGACCATCGGCATGGTCCGGTACTCCGGATGCAAGGGCAGTGCCACGCGTGTAGGTCTTCGCCAGCGCATAGACGGGCGAGCGTCGCGCGGCGTCCAGCCAGTCGCCGGGATGCCCTGCTCGCCGAGCCGCCGCGACCACGTCGCGGATCTGTTGGGATCCAAGATCAGGTCCAGCTGCGCGGCGTACAGGTCTTCTCGTCGCGGTGTCGCCGCGGCCGCGCGTCACCCGGTCGGCGTCGTAGAGGAACAGGCCGAGGTAGCGCAGCCGTCCGACGCACGTCTCCGAGCACACCGTCGGCAGCCCGACCTCGATCCGCGGGTAGCACAGCGTGCACTTCTCGGCCTTGCCCGTCTTGTGATTGAAGTAGATCTTCTTGTACGGGCAGCCGGTCACGCACTGCCGCCAACCCCGGCAACGGTCCTGGTCGACGCAGGACGATGCCATCCTCGGCGCGCTTGTAGATCGCGCCTGACGGGCAGGAGGCCATGCAGGACGGGTTCAGGCAGTGCTCGCAGATGCGCGGCAGGTAGAACATGAAGGTCTGCTCGAACTCGAACTTGATCTTGTCCTCGGACTCCCGGCGCACCCGCTGCACGATGGGGTCGAGATGGCCCATCTCACTGGCGCCGCCGAGGTTGTCGTCCCAGTTCGCCGACCAGGTGATCTTGGTGTCCTCGCCGGTGATCAGCGACTTCGGCCGGGCCACCGGGAAGTCGTCGCCGAGCGGTGCGTCGATCAGCGTCCGGTAGTCGTAGGTCCACGGCTCGTAGTAGTCGGCGAGCTTGGGTTGCACCGGGGACGGCGAAGATGCCGAGCAGCTTGCGGACCCTGCCACCGGCCTTGAGCTTGAGCCGGCCGCGGCTGTTCAGCATCCAGCCGCCCCGCCAGGTCTCCTGGTCCTCGTACCGGCGCGGGTAGCCCTGGCCGGGCCGGGTCTCCACGTTGTTGAACCAGACGTACTCGGTGCCGGCGCGGTTGGTCCACGCCTGCTTGCAGGTCACCGAGCAGGTGTGGCAGCCGATGCACTTGTCAAGGTTCATCACCATGCCCATCTGGGCCATGACGCGCATCAGTACGCCACGTCCGACCTCCTGCGAGCGACGCCGCGATGCGTCGAGACCATGTCGCGCTGGTTGCCGGTGGGACCGAGGTAGTTGAACGTGTACGACAGCTGGGCGTATCCGCCGATCAGGTGGCTGGGCTTGACCAGCAGCCGGGTCACCGAGTTGTGGATCCCACCGCGGCGGCCGGTCGCCTCGGACTTCGGCACGTCGATGGTGCGCTCCTGAGCGTGGTGCACGTAGACCGACGCCCGTCCGGCATCCGATGGCTGACGATCGGCACGGCCGACCAGGCACGCCGTTGGTGTTCACGCACTCGATCCAGTCGTTGTCGGCCACATCGATCGCAGCCGCGTCCGCCGGGCTCAGCCAGATGGTCGGTCCGCCGCGCGACAGCGACAGCATGAACAGGTTGTCCTGGTACTCAGAGTGGATCGACCACTTCGAGTGCGGCGTCAGGTAGCGCACCGTCACCTGCTTCGCCCCGTCCGGCCGAGGTCGGCTCGCCGAAGAGCCGGTGCATGTCCAGCGGCGGGCGGATAGGTCGGCAGCGTCTCGCCAAGATCACGCATCCAGTCATGATCAAGGAAGAAATGCATCCGGCCGGTCAGGGTGTGCCAGGGCTTGAGCCGCTCGACGTTGACCGTGAACGGGGCGTAGCGGCGGCCGCCAGTCTCCGATCCCGACCATTCCGGCGAAGTGATCACCGGAACCGGCGCCTGCTGAGTCTGCGCGAAGGTGATCCGCTTCTCCTCAGACCCTTCGGCAAGATCAGCGAGGTGAACGCCGGTGCGTTGCTCCAGCGATCGGAATCCCTGGACGGCCAGCTCACCGTTCGTGGTGCCGGAGAAGGTCAGAATCGCCTCCGCCATCTTGGTGTCGGTGTCCATGGCGGGTCGACCATCGGCCGCACCGCCGAGCATCACGCCGCCCGACGCCGCCAGCTGCGCCGCTTGGTGCTCGACCCGATAGGTGACGTTCTTCACCGTGAAGCCGAGCTTGTCCGCCAGTGGACCGACGGCAGCGAGCTTGTCGGCGATGGCGGTGTAGTCCCGCTCGACTATCTGGAAGCTCGGCATCGTCGTGCCCGGGATGCCGATGACATCTCCGCGCTTCCAGTCGCCGCACGACCGCCATGCGGCTGCAGCGGTCTCGCCGGGAGTGTCGTGCTGCATCGGAACGGCTGACGAGGTCCTGTCGCGTGCCCGAGGTGCGTCTGGCGCCTGGCGAGACAGTTCCGCGCGATCAGGTGGAACATCTCGAAGTCGCTCTTCGCCTCCCACGGCGGGTCGATGGCCGGCGTGAACGCGTGCACGAAGGGATGCATGTCCGTGCTCGACAGGTCGTACTTTTCGTACCAGGTGGCTGCGGGCAGCACGATGTCGGAGAGCAAAGTCGTCGACGTCATCCGGAAGTCAGCCGACAGCAGCAGGTCGAGCTTTCCTCCGGAGCCTCGTCCGCCAGGTCGACGTCGCGCGGTCGCACGTCGGCGGCGCTCCTCCTCGGCCATGACGTTGGAGTGGGTGCCGAGCAGGTACTTGAGGAAGTACTCGTTGCCCTTGGCCGAGGAGCCGAACAGGTTGGAGCGCCACAGCGTCAGCGTCCGCGGCCAGTTCTCCGGTGCATCGACGTCCTCGATCGACGCCTTGATGCGTGCCGGCGTGCCAGAGCGTTCGCGACGTATGAAGCGGCGTCTGGGAGCATTGCCCGCGGCGACTGCGGCCTCAGCCTGCGTCGGCGAGATCCAGCGGGTTGACGTTGAACTGCGGATAGAACGGCATCCACCCCAGCCGCGCCGACTGAGCGATGGTGTCGGCTGTGTGCATGCCGGCCAGGTGTCCTTCAGCCAGCGGCGAGGCGAGCGCGTCGGCGGCAGTACCCGTCGAAGCGCCACTGGTCGGTATGCATGTACCAGTACGCGGTGCCGATCATGGTCCGCGGCGGTCGCGACCAGTCGAGCGCGTTGGCCAGCGAGATCCAGCCGGTGATCGGCCGGCACTTCTCCTGGCCGACGTAATGGGCCCAGCCGCCGCCGTTGCGGCCCATGCAGCCGGTCAAGATCAACATGCTCAAGATCGACCGGTAGGTCGCGTCGCCGTGGAACCACTGGCAGATCCCGGCACCCATGATGATCATGGACCGACCGTTGGACTGCTCGGCGTTGGTGGCGAACTCGCGGGCGATCCGGATGCATGGCTTCGGCCGGAACGCTGGTGATCTCTGCCTGCCAGGCCGGCGTGTACGGCGCAGTCGACGTCGTCGTAGCCGCTCGGCCAGTCCCCGGGCAGACCAGTCGCGGGCAACCTCGTGCTGCGCCAGCATCAGGTCGAACACCGTGGTGACGATGCGACCGCCGATCCTCATGACCGGGACGCCGCGGCGCAGCACCGACCCGATCCGTCGGCCGCCTCGAAGCAGGGCAGCAGCACCTCGACGACTCTGCGTCGTCGTCGACGTCGCGGATCGAGAGAGCCGGGGTGACGCCCGTCGAGATCGAGGTTCCAGCGACCAACGCCGGAGTCGGCGTAGCGGAAGCCCATCGAACCGTTGGGAACGACCGGCTTGCCGCTGGCGGCGTCCAGCAGCACCGTCTTCCAAGAGGCTTCCGGCGGCAACGTCAGTCCGCCGGAGTCCAGGTCGGCCTCGGTCAGGAACTTGCCCGGCACCAGGCCGCCATGCTCGGCGTTCTCGGTCAGCGTGATCAGGAACGGCAGGTCGGTGTAGGTCTGCACGTAGTCGGTGAAGAACGGCACCTGCCGGTCGACGAAGAACTCCTTCAAGATCACGTGGCCCATCGCCATGGCCAGAGCGGCATCCGTGCCCGGCCTGGGCCGGCAACCACTCATCGGCGAACTTGGTGTTGTCGGCGTAGTCGGGGCTGACGGTCACGATCTTGGTGCCGCGATAGCGCACCTCGGCCATCCAGTGCGCATCGGGCGTTCGGGTGACCGGAACGTTCGAGCCCCACATCATCAGGTAGGTGGCGTCCCACCAGTCGCCGGATTCGGGCACGTCGGTCTGATCACCGAAGACCTGCGGACTGGCCACCGGCAGGTCGGCGTACCAGTCGTAGAACGAGGTCATCACTCCGCCGATGAGCTGGGTGAAACGCGTGCCGACGCAGTGGCGAGACCATCGACATCGCCGGAATCGGTGAGAAGCGCGGAGATCCGATCCGGCCCGTAGGTCTTGATCGTGTGGACCTGGGCCGCCGCGATCATCTCCACCGCCTCGGCCCAGGACACCCGCACCGAGCCCGCCCTTGCCGCGCGCCTGGTGGTAGCGGCGCCGACGCTCCGGGTCGTTGACCACGTCGGCCCAGGCCAGCACCGGATCGCCTCAGGCGCTGCTTGGCCTCCCGATACATCTCCAGCAGGACGCCGCGGGCGTACGGGTAGCTGACCCGGGTGGGCGAGTAGGTGTACCAGGAGAAGGCGGCACCGCGCGGGCAGCCGCGCGGCTCGTACTCCGGGCGATCGGGACCGACGGACGGATAGTCGGTCTGCTGCGCCTCCCAGGTGATGATCCCGTCGCGGACGTAGATCTTCCAGGAGCAGGAACCCGTGCAGTTCACACCGTGGGTGGACCGCACGACCTTGTCGTGACTCCAGCGATCCCGGTAGAAGACATCGCCAGCTCGACCGCCCTTGCGGAAGGCCACCCGACCGTCGTCGGATCTTCCCATCTGGTGAAAACCGGCCGAGAGCTTCAATAGTGCATCGGATGCGCGCTGCCATCAACCCGGCCGGGACCGGAGGATCATGACGCAGACTGACAGATCGATCCGATCGCGTGAAGCGGTGGAAGTTAACTCATTTGCCCTGCTCTCGGACTGACCCAATGTCCCCCATCGCCGGGTTGCCGTCGATCTCGCCCTGCGCGGCAGCGTGTATCTTGGTCCGTTGAGCCGCCCTTGCGTGGCATTGACGCGCCCCTATAGCTCAGCAGGCAGAGCGTCTCCATGGTAAGGAGAAGGTCTGCGGTTCGATTCCGCATGGGGGCTCGGACTCCGTCTCCGATGCCACCGCGCGTCGGCGGAATATGCGGTCTGATGCAGACCGTTGCCCGACCGGGATAACTGGTAGGGGAGACCACAGCGGGATAGCTCAGGCGGTAGAGCAAGCGGCTCATAATCGCTGTGTCGCGGGTTCGAGTCCCGCTCCCGCTACCGGCACTACGAGCACCGACAGGTTTGAACAACAGAGTTTGAACAACAGAGATTTGAGGACAGGACCATGGCCAAGACCGCTGATATCCGGCCGAAGATCACGCTGGCCTGCACCCAGTGCAAGGAGCGGAACTACATCACCAAGAAGAACCGGCGCAACGACCCGGATCGCCTTGAGCTGAAGAAGTTCTGCCCGCGCTGCAAGACGCACACGCCGCATCGCGAGACCCGCTGACCAAGCTGAGTGATCTCGGCCTTCCACTGATCGGGCTCGCCCACGGCAGCAGGCATCCGGAGGGCAGTCTGGGCATCCAGCGGCTCATGGCTGCGGTCTCCCAACAGGCAAAGATCACGGCTATCTCGGCCTATCTCGACCTGGCGGAGCCAGACCTCGAGGCGGCCGCCGGGCAGCTCGCTGGAGCTGGGCACACGAACGCCGTTGTCAGTTCCGCTCCTGTTCACCGAGGCGTTTCATGCCGCCGTCGATGTCCCGGAAACCGTCGGGAATGTCACCGAGTCACTCCCCATCCAACTCATCGTCGCCGGCATTCTCGGCACGGGCGACGACGTCGCAGATCTGCTGCAGCAAGAGCCTGGTCGACGCACGCATCGATGATCATTCCTCAGTGCTGCTCTTTGCTGTCGGGTCGTCCAGGACCGGCGGCCAACGAGGCCGTTGCTGATCTTGCGGCTCGGCTCGCGACCGGCAGGCGTGGCGCGGTACGCGCCATGCTTCGGCACGTGCTTCCCTGGCAGTCGCTGACGTGGTCGATGAGGCTGGCCGAGCCTGTTGCCGTCCTTCCGCTATTCCTCACCGAGGGCCTGCTGCTTGCGCCGGTCCGCGCGCTTGCCGCTCAGCGTGGCTGGCGAATCATCGAACCGCTCGGAGAGCGAGCGGCAGGCCTGGTGCGTCGGCGCTACGACAGCGCACTAGGTATCCAGGTCAGTTAGCGTTGTTCCATGGCGATCACCGAGGCGCACGCCGGCCGGCGCTATCCAGCGTGCGATCCCTATCAGGTATCGGCGGCGAAGATCGCCGAGTTCGCGACAGCGCTTGGGCGATGACAATCCCCGCTATCGCGGCGACTCGCCGATCGCGCCGCCCACCTTCGCCGCAATGTCATTTCAGCGCGTGCGTGGCATCAGCTCTTCGGCGACCCGGAGTTGAGCTCGCGCTGGATCGGGTTGTGCACGCCGACCAGCGCTTCAGCTTCCGTGCGACCACTCCGCACCGGTGACGTGGTCATCGCGACGCTGACCATCGACAAAGTACGGGTGCGCGCAGGTTCGGAATTGTTCTCCGCCACCGTGGACATTTCGAGCATCGGACGCTGAGCCCATCTGCTCCTCGCACGCCACGTTCCTGCATGCCCGTGAGGCGATCGGAATGAAGGCCACGGTGAGTCGAAGCGCGTCGATGTCGGCACCCAGCTTCCGTCACTCGACTGTCCGGTTCACACGGGAACGGCTGGTGCGTTATGCAGGCGCTGCGACGGACTTCAATCCCATCCACTACTCAGACCACTTCGCGCCGTCAGGTCGGACTGCCCGGTGATCATCGCTCACGGCATGCTCACCATGGGCGCGGCGCTTGAGTCGTGACCGAACTGGGTAGGGGACCCTAGCCGAGTCACCTCCTACTTCGCCCGGTTCACCCGGCCGGTGGCGGTGCCCGATGATGCGGACGGAGTCGAGGTGGAATTCAGTGCCAGTGTCGTGGCGATCGACGGATCGCTGGTGACTATCGGCATCGAAGCGATCTGTAATGGGCAGAAGGTGCTGGCGCGGCGCGCGAGCTGAAGTTGATCTTGGCGTACGGGTACCGCATGCTGATCATGGAGCCTGCACATGCGCCCTGAGCTCACTGACCTTCGCACTCCGCAGCTCACCGACGTGGGCCCTGAGCCCACCGAGATGCGCCCTTGAGCTCTGTCGAGACGCGCCCTGAGCTGCTGGCACACCACACGACCTCCGGGTCGGCGGTCCGGCACGCCGGATGATCATCGTCGAAACCGAGACCGGAGTTGGTCGAGGCCGTACGCGGATCTGGACGCGGCCAAGAGAACCGATCTTCGTCCTCGGCGGCGGCTCGAACGTGCTGATCGGCGACGCCGGCTTCGACGGCACGGTGATCAAGATCGCGACGCGCGGCATTGCGGAGGACACCGCCGCGTGCTCCGGCGCTGTGATCACGGTGGCGGCGGGTGAGCAGTGGGACCCGCTGGTGCAGCTCTCCATCGAAAGAGACTGGAGCGGCCTGGAAGCCATGTCCGGCATCCCGGCCTGGCGGAGCGACGCCGATCCAGAACGTCGGCGCGTACGGGGCCGAAGTCAGCGAGCTGATCTCCAGCGGTGCGCACCTCTGACCGGTCCACAGGGCAGATCAAGACGCTCTTTCCGGTGGAATGCGGCTTCGGCTATCGGACATCACGATTCAAGTCCGATCCCGGACGCTTTCTGGTGCTCTCGGTGACCTTCCAGCTCCGACTTGGCTCGATGTCGCAGCCGATCCGCTATCCCGAGCTGGCCCGGAGCACTCGGCAGTTGAGGTAGGCCAGCGGGCTCCGGCAGCGGACGTGCGCCAGGCCGTACTGGCCCTACGCAATGCCAAGGGCATGGTCTTGGCCGAGGATGATCATGACACCTGGAGCGTCGGGTCCTTCTTCACCAACCCGATCCTCGCGGCCGGTCAGCGCTTCCGAGTTGCCCGGGCGACGCGCCACGCTTCAGGCAACCTGACGGCATGATCAAGACGAGCGCAGCCTGGCTGATCGAGCACGCCGGTTTCGCCAAGGGCTACAGGTCATGGCGCAGCGCGGTTGTCGGAGCAAGCACACGCTTGCGCTGACCAACCGCAGGCAGTGCCACGGCAGCGGATCCGCTGAGCTTGGCACGCGAAATCCGAGACGGGGTGACAGGCGAGGTTCGGCATCGAGCTGGTCCCCGAGCCGGTCCTCGTGGGGTGCGAGCTGTGAGCTTGGCGCGGTTCGTCGTCTGGGCGCCACACCGGTCGTCGGTCAGGCTGATGATCAAGGAAGGTCGGCGACAGTACGCCGGTCGGGGTGGCGATGGAACGAGACGACGAGGGATGGTGGCATCCCGGCTGAGTCGCTGCCGCATGACGGCATCGGCGAGTTCGACTACGGCTTCGTGCTCGACGACTCCGACACCGTGCTTCCGGATCCGCGCTCCCGTCGCCAGCCGCAACGGGTGCATGGCTGGTCGCGGACCTTCGACGCGGACCAGTTCTCCTGGTCCGACCAGCAGTGGGACCGGCACGCCAGCTTGCCGGCGGCATCATCTACGAGCTGCACGTCGGTACCTTCACCACGCGAGGGCACCCTGACGGCGGCCATTGACCGGCTCGACCACCTGGTGGAGCTCGGCGATCGACTTCGTCGAGCTGATGCCGGTGAACGCTTTCGACGGTCCACACAACTGGGGCTACGACGGCGTGCATGTGGTACGCGGTGCACGAGAGGCTACGGAGGCCCGCTCGGCTACATGCAGTTCGTCGACGCCTGCCACCGGCGCGGTCTGGCGAGTGATCAGGACGTCGTCTACAACCACCTCGGGTCCGAGCGGCAACTACCTGCCGCAGTTCGGGCCCGTACCTGAGCGACGACCGGCGCCAACATCTGGGGCGATTCGCCGAACCTCGACGGCGAGGAGTCCGACGAGGTGCGCCGCTACATCATCGACAACGCGCTGATGTTCCTCACCGACTATCCACGTGGACGGGCTGCGCCTGGACGCCGTGCACGCGCTGCACGACGACGCGCGCAACGCACCTGCTCGAGGAGCTGAACATCGAGGTCGTCCGCGCGCAGCGCGTTCCTGCGCCGACCGATGCCGCTCATCGCCGAGTCCGACCTCAACGACCCGCGGCTGATCACCGCGCGAGAGGGCGGCGGCTACGGTCTGACCGCCCAGTGGAGCGACGACTTCCACCACGCCCTCTACGTGAGCCTGACCGGCGACACCAGCGGCTACTACGCCGACTTCGACTCGCTTGCCGCGCTCGGCAAGGTGTTCTGCAGCGGCTTCTTCCACGCCGGTACTCGCTCCAGCTTCCGCGGCCGCACCCACGGACATCCGATCGACACCTGGCGGACGCCGACCTGGCGGCTGGTCGTCTGCTCCGACAACCATGATCAGATCGGCAACCGGGCCACGGGCGAACGGCTCTCGAGCAAGATCAGCCCGGCAGCAGCAGGCCATTGCGGCGATGCTGACCCTGCTCAGCCCCTTCACCCCGATGATCTTCATGGGCGAGGAATGGGGAGCCGCGACGCCGTGGCGCTTCTTCACCTCCCATCCCGAGCCCGAGCTCGCCGAGATGGTCCGCGCTGGCCGGCTCGAGGAGTTCGCCGCAGATGGAGTGGGACACCAGCGAGGTACCCGATCCGCAGGACCCGGCGGACCTTCGAAGTCTCGAGACTGGACTGGTCGGAGCTCGAGCGGCCCCGCCACGCCGAGTTGCTGGCCCTGACCAGACGGCTGATCACCATCCGGCGTACCTATCCGGACTTCACGGATCCCAGCTTCGACCGAGGGACGCGCGCTGTCGAACGACGAGGCGCGGCTGGCTGTTGCTCGAGCGCGGCGAGATGATCATGGTGGTCAACTTCAGTGACCGTCCGACCGAGGTCAGATGTCGGTCGAGCGGTGGATCCGGTGATCACCATCGGGCAGGATCGAAGTGGCCGGCGACGTAGTCAGGCTGGGACCGCATAGTGCTGTCGCAGCCGACGCAACCCAGGATCTGGTCTTTCTCGGCTCACCCGCGCCCCGACGTCACGGTTCAGGGTCATCAGCGGATCGTTTCTGATCACAGCCACCCAGGGGATCCACGCCGGCGCCTCGCACGCCGGGTTGACGCAGGCGCGAAGCGCTCACGGCTCGAACTTGATCTCCGCTTCAAGATCTTGCCGGTCGGGCCCTTCGGAATTGGGCCGAATCGGACGATCCGGGGATACTTGTAACGCCGCGAATCCGGTCCTTCACATAGTCGCGCAACTCGCCATCGGTCGCCGAAGCGCCGTCCTTGAGGAGTCACCAACGCGGCGACCTCTTCGCCGTACATGCGCGCATCCGGCACTCCGAAGACCGCTGCCTCTGCCACCGCCGGGTGGGCGTACAGGATCTCCTCGACCTCGCGAGGGTAGACGTTGTAGCCACCGCGGATGATCATGTCCTTCTTGCGGTCGACGATGAAGTAGTAGCCGTCCTCGTCGCGCCGGGCCAGGTCGCCGGAGTGGAACCAACCGCCGCGCATGGCGTCGGCCGTCGCCTCCGGTTTGATTCCAGTAGCCCTTCATGACGTTCTCGCCGCGGATCACGATCTCGCCGATCTCGCCGTCGGCCACCTCGTGGTCGTCATCGTCGCGCAGCCCGAACTCAACACCGCGAATCGGCGTTCCGATCGAGCCCGGCTTGGTCGGCCGGTCAGGGTGGTTGAACGACGCGACCGGCGAGGTCTCTGAGAGCCCGTAACCCTCGAGCAGCGTGAAGCCGAAGCTGTCTGCTCGACGCCGCGCAACGACCTCGACCGGCAGCGATGCTCCGCCTGAGGCCGCCGACCTTGAGTGTCGAGGTGTCGAACCGTTCCTTGTCCTTGACCGCGAGCAGCGCCATGTACATCGTCGGTACGCCGAGGAAGATCGTCACGCGGTCGCTGGAAATGATCGACAACGCCTGCTCGCCATCAAACTTCGGCAGCAAGGTCAGCACGCCCCGCCGGCCATCGCCGCATTCAGGCCGACCGTCTGGCCGAAGGAGTGGAACAGCGGCAGCCCACCGAAGATCACGTCGCCGGGCGCCATCGGTAGCACGGTTTCGATCGTGGTGCGAACGTTGCTGCTGAGGTTGGCGTGGGTCAGCTCGGCGCCCTGGGCTGGCCGGTGGTCCCGGAGGTGTACAAGATCACCGCCGTTTCGTCACCGGCTTTGCTCGCGCAACCCGATCGGTTGGTTCGGTTCGTGCCAGCTCAGCGTCGAACTCGCCGGGACGGTAATGATCACCTCGGTGCCTGTCGCGCTTGCCGCCTTGGCAGCTTCCTCGGCGAAGAGCGGGAAGACCACGCCACCTTGGCGTCGCAGTCGTTCCAGACAAAGGAGATCTCACCCGCCTTGAGCAGTGGGTTCATCGGCACGGCGATGGCACCGATCGCGCAAGATCGCGTAGTAGACGATCGGGAAATAGGCCACGTTCGGCATGATCATCGCAACTCGATCGCCCGCCGTGAACACCGCGAGCGCTGAGGATCGTTGCGCATCGTGCGACGGCGGCATCCAGAATCGGCGTAAGCTGAGAGCGATCTCGCCCTGTTTGATCGCCGGCAGGTCAGGGTCGCTGGCAGCTCGTTCGCTTACCCAGCTGCCGATATTGGCCGTGGCGGGACTCGACGACGTGTGTCATGTTTCGACCCTACTTTGCCGTGTTTGACTGCTCGCTCCGCTCGCTGCGCATTCGAGCTTCGCAGCTGCGCGTGTCGCGTCGGTGACCGCTCGCGGGCATAGCGCCTGGCATGCCGTTCGTCCTCGCGGTAGCACCTGGCACGCGAGGACGGTGTTTGCTTGCTCGCCGCTCGCTGCGTTTCGCGTTTGAGGCGCCTTGTTCGTGAGTTCGCGAGGAAGGAACGCCTCGGCTCCCTTCTCCTCACTGCAGCGGCACGCGAAACGCGGTGTTACGAGGCGAATGAACCGAGGCCGCCGTAATAGCCCGATACCGTGGCCGAAGTCCGACACTAGACTCGCGCACGGCCTCAATCTCGCAATCGAAAGCTGAATCAATGATGTCTTTGTCCGACCTCAGCCACGACGAGCTGGCAGCGATGCACGAGGAGCAAACCAGGGCGTACGACGAGTTGCTGACCAAAGGCTTGAAGCTCGACCTCACCCGCGGCAAGCCGTCGCCGGCGCAGCTCGACCTCTCAATGAGCTGCTCACTCTGCCGGGGAGGGCAATTACATCGGACGCCACAGGCACCGACTGCCGGAACTACGGCGGCACTCAAGGGCTGCCCGGGATCCGGACGATCTTTGCGCCGCTGCTCGAACGTTCCGGTTGACCAACTCGTCGCGGGCGACAATTCCGAGCCTGTCGATCATGCACGACACGCTGTGTGTACTCCCTGCTTATAGGCACCGTGGACTCAGCTGAACCGTGGTCACGCAGCCCGATCAGGTTCCTCTGTCCCGGTCCCTGGCTACGACCGGCACTTTGCGCTGTGCGAGCAGTACGGCATCGAGATGATCTCGGTTCCGCTCAGCCAGGATGGGCCCGATCTCGACCAGGTCCGGCAGCTGCTCGCCGAGGATCCATCCATCAAGGGCATGTGGATCGTTCCGATGTACTCCAATCCGAACGGCGCGATCTACACCGAGGAGGTCACCTCGGGCGCTGCTCGAGATGCCGGCAGCTGCGCGATTTCCGCATGTTCTGGGACAACGCGTACGCGGTGCATCACCTGACCGATGCTGGAGACTCCCGCGCTCGACGTGCTCACCATGGCAGCTGAGGCCGAGCATCCGAACCGGGTGTTTCTGTTCGCCTCGACGTCCAAGATCACCTTCGCTGGCGCCGGGGTCTCGTTCTTTGCGAGCTCACCCTCAAACGTGGACTGGTATCTGAAGAACCTGAGCAAGCGCACCATCGGGCCCGACAAGATCAACCATCTGCGGCACGCGCTGTATCTTGAAGGGTGCCGACGGTGTGACCCAGCTGATGCGCGACATCGTGAGATCTTAGCGCCGAAGTTTGACCAGGTGACGTCGATCCTCAGCAAGCGCCTGGGGGACTACCAGGGGGCGACCTGGACCGATCCCGACGGCGGATACTTCGTCAGCCTCGATGTCGCCGACGGCACGGCGACTCGCGTGGTCGAGCTGGCCAAGCGGGCGCGGGCATCTCGATGACGGGAGCCGGCGCAGCCTTTCCGTACGGTCGGGACCCGCGCGACCGGAACATCAGGATCGCGCCGAGCTTTCCTCTCCGGACGAGGTCGCCGCGGCCATCGACGGCCTCGCCACCTGTGTCCTGCTCGCAGCCACCGAGAAGCTGCTCGGCGAAGTCGGACTCAGCTCAGCAGTAACGCCGCGGCCAGGCCCAGCATGATGAGCGCTGAGCAGACCGAGATCCCTAGTTGCCCGCGACGACCGCTCAGCACCCGGCCGAGCAGATTTCCGCTTCCGGTGAGCAGTAGTTGCCAGGCGGCCGATGCCACAAAGGCGCCGACCGCGAACAGCACGACTGGCAGGCCAGGCAGCGTCCCCCTCGGACTGGGATCGACCGATCACGACCGCCGCAGAAGTGATCAACGTTGCGGGGTTCAGAGCCGTGAGCGCCACCAGGCTGAGGTAGGCGCGCGCCGGACTCAGCATTCCCGGCTCGTCCGACAGCTGCCGCCGATGCTGCGATAACGACGAGCGCAACCAGCAGCGTACGAACCGCGACCGCGGCGAGGACAACGGTCGCCACCCACTCCAGCCAGTCAGACGCCTCGTTCACGAGGGCCTGCAACCCAGCTCCGCCGATAGCGGCGACAACCGGCGTAACCGCCATCCACCGAAGCGACGCCCAGCGCGGCAGCCGTGGCGACAGAAATGCGCTGCCGAGCGCCGAGGCCGACCAGATAGCTTCCTACAGCTCCGATAGGCATCGCGACCGCCAACCCGGCCAGGATGCCCGACGCGAAGTCGCTGATCATGATCTTCGAGTGCGCACCAGACCGCATTCCGCACCGGATTGCTGGCGCGGCATATCTAGGCGAGCCAGCGGATGCGGATAGGCGACGGTGATCATGACCTGCACACCTTGCACCGGAGCCCTTGAGACAAACCGATTTTGACGGCGCGTTCGAGCGAAGGGCCCCGAGCCTGCCTTGAGTGGCTGGCCGGCGGGCAGACCGGCCGCGACGCCGGCAGCCAAGATGCCGCGACGGCATCAGGCCCTCACAGCAGGAAGAGCAGGTCCGCAGCATGCTGGCGTTGTGCGATGGCTTGGCCTCCTCTGGAGCCGTTCCGGCATCGCTTGGCGAACTCGTCAGCGCCTTGGGAGGCCCGTACCTCATTCCAGCCCGTTCGACTCTCGTCGCAATCGTCAGTAGACTCTGTGGTTTGGTGGCTCGTCACCACTGTTTTTGTGCGCCCATGTAACGGCGTGTTCAGCGACTGAAGCAGCCGGTGAGGGGGCGCCGGAGGGCAATAGCTCAATTGGCAGAGCATCGGTCTCCAAAACCGAAGGTTGGGGGTTCAAGTCCCTCTTGCCCTGCAGGGCTGGAGGCAGACAGATCGCGGCAGGAAAGGTCGTAGCGTGGCAGACAAGGAAGAGGTGGAGCCGACCGCTGAGGCGAGCTCTTCCGAGTTGTCCGGCGCCAGCCAGACCAGTGCCGATCTCAAAGACCTCCCGGACCGAGGTGAACGGCGGCACGCAGTCAACGGCAGCGAGACGGCGAAGGAACGACGGACGAGGCGAACCCAGACACTCCATCGGGAAAGGTGCTTGGAACCAGCCGGTGTCGCTGCTGCGACCGACGGCGCCAGTGCCAAGACGGCGACAGGCGGCGCCACGAACGGTACGAAGGGAGCAGCCCAAAGGGCGCTCCCACCAACAAGCGCGACCAGCGGGTTAAGCCGGAGCGTACGACGCCAGTGAAGTTCGTCCGGCAGTCGATCGGCGAACTGCGCAAGGTCGTCTACCCGACTGGGCCAGCAGCTGATCAACTACTTCGTTGTCGTGCTGGTCTTTGTACTGTTTGTGATCGCCTACGTAAGCTTTGCTCGACCTCGGCCTCGGCTGGGCAATCTTCAAGATCTTTAGCTGATGACCAACGAACCACGCAACGGAGACATTAGACGTGCCCGACGAACAGCAGCAGGATGCAGCCGCGCTGGAAAGCCCTGCATCTTCCGCCTCCGCCGAGACGCCAGAGAACGACTTCGATATCGACCTAGGCAGCTACTCGGCGAGTCGCGAAGACGACGTCGACATCAACCTCGACTTCGGCGGTGCTCCTGCCGACCAGTCAGCAGGAGGACGATTTCGAGCTCGACTTCGGCAGCCTCGCGACGACCGAGGAAGGAGCCGGAAGCGGCCGAGGCTCGAGCCAGAGGAGGAGTCCGATGCCGGTCACGACGCGCTCGAGGCGTTCCGTGCCGATCTGAGGGCCAAGCCGGGCGACTGGTACGTCGTGCACACCTACTCCGGCATGGAGAACCGGGTGCTGCAGAACCTGGAGAACCGGGTGTCCTCCCTCAACATGGAGGACTACATCTACGAGATCATCGTGCCGACCGAGGAAGTCACCGAGATCCGCAACGGCCAGCGCAAGCAGGTGAAGCGTACGGTGCTGCCGGGCTACGTGCTGGTACGGATGGACCTGACCGACGAGTCCTGGTCGACCGTACGTCACACCCCTCGGTGACCGGTTTCGTCGGGCACTCCAACTCCCCAGTGCCGCTCAGCCTTGACGAGGTGGAGAAGATGTTGGCGCCTGCGGTCGTCGCGGCGGCAACCGCGTCCAGCGACAGCCCCGCCCGTCGTAAGAAGAAGGTCGAGGTCGCCGACTTCGCTGTCGGAGATTCGGTCATGGTGGTCGACGGACCGTTCGCGGGCGTTCACGCAACCATTACCGAGATCAACGTGAACAACCAGCGGCTCAAGGCCCTGGTGGAGATCCTGGGTCGCGAAGACTCCGGTCGATCTGACCTTCCCGCAGATTCAGAAGGTCTGAGCGTCACAACAGCACCGCTGCCAGCCGCGGTCGCATTGACCGTCACACGACCACGACAAGGATCAGGAAAGAGAAATGCCTCCCAAGAGAAGAAAGTCGCTGCGCTTGTCAAGATCGCCTTGAATGCGGGCGCCGCCACGCCGGCGCCGCCCGTCGGTACCGCGCTCGGTCCGCACGGCGTCAACATCATGGAGTTCTGCAAGGCGTACAACGCCGCAACCGAATCCATGCGCGGCACGATCATTCCGGTCGAGATCACCATCTACGAGGACCGCACGCTTCACCTTCATCACCAAGACGCCGCCGGCCGCCGAGCTGATCAAGAAGGCCGCCGGCGTGCAGAAGGGGTCTGGCGTGCCGCATCGGGAGAAGGTCGGCAAGATCAGCCGCGATCAGGTGCGTGACATCGCCACCACCAAGTTGCCCGATCTCAACGCCAACGATCTTGACGCAGCAATGAAGATCGTCGAGGGCACCGCCCGCGCTATGGGAGTAACCGTCGCTGACTGAGCTAGCTCGACGCTCGCGCGAGAACGCGGCGACCGCTGGAGCGAGCGACATCTGACCCGAGATCGGCGGAGCGAGCAGTCAAGCACCGTGGGAGAGCCAGCGCGGCTCGACCACAACTGGCCACAGAAAGGACCAGCACATGAAGCGCAGCAAGGCTTATCGCGAGCGGTCGCGCAGAAGGTCGATCCCGGAAAGTCTGTACGCACCGACCGAGGCCATGGACTTCGCCAAGGCCAATACCCGAGGCGAAGTTCGACGAGACAGTGGACGTCGCCGTGCGACTCGGAGTCGATCCTCGCAAGGCGGACCAGATGGTCCGCGGCACCGTCAATCTCCCCAATGGCACCGGCAAGACGGCGCGGGTGCTCGTGTTCGCCACCGGCGAGCAAGGCCGAGGCCGCCGATTGCGGCCGGGGCCGACGAGGTGGGCTCCGATGAGCTGATCGACAAGATCTCGAAGGGCTACCTGGACTTCGACGCCGTCGTCGCGACGCCCGACATGATGGGCAAGGTCGGTCGCCTCGGCCGCACTCCTCGGCCCCGCGGGCTGATGCCGCAACCCGAAGACCGGAACAGTCACCGTCGACGTCGCGAAGGCGGTGAGCGACATCAAGGGCGGCAAGATCGAGTTCCGGGTCGACCGGCACGCCAACCTGCACTTCATCATCGGCAAGGCGTCCTTCAGCGCCGAGCAGTTGTCGCAGAACTACTTCGCGGCGCTGGATGAGATCGTCCGGCTGAAGCCGAGCGCCGCCAAGGGTCGCTATCTCCGCAAGATCACGCTGTCCACCACGATGGGTCCCGGAATCCCGGTCGATACCAACAAGACGCGTCCGGAAGCCGAATAGCTTTCCAGCCCAACTGCTGTTCCAGCGGCCGATCCGGTCTGTCGGCGGAGGTTGTGCATGCTGGTGCTGAGCTGGTTGGGTGCCATCGTCGCCTGCTTCGGGTACGGGGTGGCCTCTGTTCTTGCAGTCGGTCGCCGCGAAGCGCGGCGCCGAAGTCGTCGGGCTGACCGGGCTGGCCCTGATCATCAAGCAGGTGCCGTATCTGCTGGGATCTGGCGCTGGACGCGCTGCCGTTTCGCCGGCAATGTCGTGGCTCTGCAGCGACTTCCGTTGTTCCTGGTTCAGTCAATCGTTGCAGGCAGTGTCGGAGTCACCGCCGTCATCGCCAGTCTGCGCGGCGCGCGCCTGTCCTGAAAGGACTGGACCTCACTCGCCGTGCTCGGCGTTGCGGCTTGATCTTCCTCAGCGTCACAGCCGATCCCTGACCGCTGCCGCGCGGATTTCGCTGTGATCGAGGACTGGATCATCCTGCTCCGCTAGCAATCGTTCCAGCGACCGTCGGACTCATCGGCTTCCGGATGAAGGGTCGCGCTTCCGCCATCGTCATGTCCTGCGCCGCTGGGCTCGGATTCACGGGTGGCTGTCGGCTCTCGCGGCATCGGCGCAGACGACATTTCATGGTCTTTGCTGCTCAATCCAGCTGCTCTGGGCGATCATCGTGCATGGCGCGAGTCGGCATGAGCTTCTTCACTGTGGCGCTGCAGCGAGACTGCCGTCACGTTGGTCACCGCAATCACATTCGTATTCGAGGTCGTCGGTGCCCTCACTGATCGGCATCAGCGCTGTTTGGCGATGCCATCGAACCCGGGCGCATGCCCCTGGCCATAGCGGGATTCGTCCTTGCCATCGGTGGGGCGGTGTCCCTCGAGTCGCTTCGCCGAGTGAGCCAGGCGCGAGTCAGGCAGCACTAGACGCTGGCTGCCGACGAGCGCGTCGCCGCTGAGTCGATACGACAGTCCACTCGTCCATCGCGACCGCCCCAAGGCTGCGGTAGAAGTCGATCGCGGGCTGGTTCCAGTCGAGAACAGCCCACTCCAGCCGTGCGTAACCTCGCTCGACGGTCAGTTCGGCCAGCGACATCAGCAAGGCCCTGCCGAGACCTGAACCGCGGTACTCAGGCATCACGTAGAGGTCCTCGAGATAGAGCCCGTGGACTCCTTCCCAGGTTGAGAAGTTTCGAAAGTAGAGGGCGAGGCCGACCACACGCTTGTCGCTTTCGCGCGACGAGCGCGTACGCCGCAGGCTGCGGTCCGAAGAGCGCGCTGCCGAAGCTGCTCGGTCGTGGTCTTCACCTCGTGGGCAGCCTTTTCGTAGCTGGCCAGGTCGACGATCAGCTGAAGGATTCGGTCGAGGTCAGACTCCCGCGCCTCGCGTACGCCGGGATGCATCGACCCATCCTCACAGCAAGTGGTCACAAACGACACGGAGCGGACGGGACTCGTTGTCGCCTGTGACCACTTGCGTCCCCGTGCGTGGTCTGCAGCTGCTCGCAACGCCGACGCTCGCACTGGTGGTTCAGCCGGGCCGGCGTGCGCCCATGTAGGGCATGTACTTCATCTTGATGTAGGTCACCTTCTTGCCCGGGTGCGGCGCGTGGATGACCTTGCCGTTGCCGGCGTACAGCGCCACATGTTTGATGCCCGGGTAGAAGAAGACCAGGTCGCCGTTCCTGAGATTGGACTTGGAGATCTTCTTGCCGATGCGGTACTGCTTTCCGGCCGCAGTGCGGCAGCTTGACTCCGGCCGCCTTCCAGGCCTTCATGCTCAGGCCGGAGCAGTCCCAGCCGTTCGGGCCGGCGCCTCGCATACACATAGCGATCGCCGAGCTGCTTCTTGGCAAAGGCGAGTGCCTTCTCGCCCTTGGTCTGCGTCTTTGGCGCCTTGGAGACCGGCTTGGGACCGGCTTCTTGACGACGACCGTCGTGGCGATGATCTTGCCGGCTTGCAGCGCCTTCCAGAACTCAGCGTTGACTTCCCCGGTTCGCTTGAGGTGCGCGCGACTTCTGGAATGATCTTGATCACGGCGGCGGTGGCGGCGCCGTACCTGCCCGTTGTAGGGATCTTGGCGAAACCGGCCGACCGCAGCGCCAGCTGCAGCCGAACGGACGTCTCTTACCCTTGTCACCGGCCTTGAAGGTGCGGCGTCGTGCCGCGCGAGAGCAGTGCGCTCCAGGCACGCCGACCGCCCACGAGAGCGGGTTGAGGCCAATGGATTTCCGGAACTTGGCCAGCTTCCTGAGCGTCGGCGGCGGAGAAGCGGCCGTTGACGGTGGTCGCGTAGCCAGCTTTGTGAAGCAGGCACTCCATGCCTTTGCCTGGGCTCCGGGGGAGCCGCTCTTGATCGGTTGTACGTCTTGAAGGTGACGTCACACCGTGTTGCAGCGTCGGCCGGAATCGTGCCCACGAGTGGCGGTGGCAGCCAATGCGAGTCCGGTCACCAGGCAGGCTGCAGTCTTCAGGAATCCTCCCCATGACGGTGGATCTCCCCGAGTGAGACAACACCGGCCCGTATGCTTCGAAACATCGGCCGAACAGTCCTCGTCACGTTATCAAATCGAGACATTTATCACTACGGACAGCGGAAATTATCTCGATTATGGTCACGCGTACGGATGCAGCACCTCTGCTGCGAGAAGCGGTCAAGCCGCGCGATTTGGCTGGCGCTTTTGCAGCCGTCGGTAGAGTGTGTCGCTGCCGAAGACCGCTGGTTGGTCGAGCTCCAGTTCGACCCGAAGTGTCCGTACGAGAGCACGGACGGCCCGCGTAGGTGAGTACAGAGTGTGGCGGGAGACATCTGGTTTCCTCGATTGCCCTTTGCCGCCTGCGCAAAGGGCTTTCATCTCCACGGCCCTTCTCAAACGGCCGAGCCAGCCCTTCGGTAGCGCTTCAGACGAAGCGCGCGACGAAGTGGAGGTAGACACATGGCGAGGTCGGACAAGGTAGCGGCCGTCGCCGAGCTGGCCAACAGGTTCTCCAGCTCGGCCGGCGTGGTGCTGACCGAGTACCGCGGGCTCTCGGTCAAGGCGCTCAAGGAGCTGCGCCGCTCGCTCGGACATGACGCCAGCTACTCGGTCTCGAAGAACACGCTGACGACAATCGCTGCCCGTGAGGCCGGCGTCGACGGGATCGAGCAGCATCTCGTCGGGCCGACGGCGATTGCCTTCATCGATGGCGATCCCGTGGTCGTGGCCAAAGGTCTGCGTGACTTCGCGCGGACAAATCCGCAACTCGTGATCAAGGGCGGGGTGCTGGACGGCAAGTTCATGAGCCCCGACGAGGTCAGGAGAGCTGGCGGATCTCGAGTCGCGCGACGTCCTGCTCGCCAAGGTCGCTGGCGCCATGCAAGGCGTCCTGCAGCAGGCCAGTCTCGCTGGCGTCCGCTCCGCTCGTCGCAGGCGGCTCGGCTGTTTGCCGCCCTGGAGAAGGCGGCCGCAGAGAATCCGTCGCTGCTCGCCAGCGCGCCCGAGACGACTCCGCGGCCGAAGACCCGCGACCAACGAGGAGCCGGCCGCCAGCGACCCAGAGCCGACGAATGACGAGCTCGCGGTCGAAGCGGCCCCTGGAGCCAACGAATCAGAAACCGGCGTCGAGACGATCTCGGAGCCGACCAACGAAGAACTCGCCGCCGAGGCGGCGCCAACCCGCAGCGTCAGCTGCACCTGAAGCGGGCACCACGCCCGCGGCAGAACCACTGGCAGCACCCGCTGCGGAAGACAACTAGGAAGGACGCCCACCATGGCGAAGCTCAGCACTACAGAGCTCCTTGACGCCTTCAAGGAGCTGACCTTGATCGAGCTCAGCGAGTTCGTCGAAGGAATTCGAGACCACCTTCGGCGTGACAGCGGCCGCTCCGGTTGCTGCTGCCGCCGCTGCGCCGGCCGCTGGGGGCGGCGAAGCCGGTCCGGTCGAGGAAGAGGGCAGCGACGAGGTCGATGTCATCCTCGAGGCAGCCGGCGACAAGAAGATCCAGGTGATCAAGGAGGTGCGCTCGCTCACCAGCCTTGGCCTGAAGGAGGCCAGGATCTGGTCGAGGCTGCCCCGAAGGCCGTTCTGGAGAAGGTCAACAAGGAGGCCGCGGACAAGGCTCGCGAGGCCCTCGAGGCCGCCGGCGCGACCAGTCTCGTACAAGTAGAAGGGTCGCAGATGATCAGTTAGCGTGTCACTTTCTCCCGATGTCGGGAGAAAGGACACACATCGATCCGACCATGGCCGCGGCAGAATGCCCCGTACGCGGGCGCGAGTCAGGTCCGGAGCCCACGCGGATTGGGCCGACTCGAGTGGAAACTCCGACTCCCGTGAGCTCTTCAGACAAGGTCCACAGCCGCTTGGCCATCTCGACATCTGAGGCAGCGGCGGTGCGGCCGACCAGTGTGGGATAACCACGGTGCTCGCCGCAAGCCATCCGGACCGACGTAAGCTTGCCCCAGGCAAGATCCTGGCTGGCCGCGAACAATGTCGGCCGATGCTCCGGCCTCGTCTGTCTGGGCGAACGAGCCGGTTTGCGATGGCCATCACCCGATCCTCCAGCCCGCTCTCGCTGCGGAATTGAAGATTGCGTGGCTGCGTAGCCCGGATGCGCCGCCAGGGCTACGGACCGGCGAGCCGGCGGTCAGTCAGCAGCCGCTGCAGCTCCAGCGTGAACAGCAGAGTTGGCCAGTTTCGACTGCTGGTAAGCCGCCCAGCGCTGATAGCTCCGGCGTTGCCAGTTGAGGTCGTCAAGCGAGATCGAGCCACCGCGGTGAGCGCCCGAGGCGACAGTCACGACTCGATCCGTCACACGCGGAAGCAGCAGATTGGTCAGAGCGCGAAGTGGCCGAGGTGGTTCGTACCAATCTGCAGCTCGAATCCGTCACGCCGTACCGCCTCTCGGGCGTTCTCATGACACCGGCGTTGTTGATCAATACGTCAACCTCGCCCTGCCATGAGTCCGCGAAGGCGTGGATCGATGCGAGATCGGCGAGATCAAGACGGCGAACCTCACGTAGTCACCGGAAATGGACCGGGCAGCTGCCTCGCCTTTGGCCACGTCGCGTACGGCGAGTACGACATGGGCACCGGCTTCGGCGAGCGCCCGCGTCGTGGGAGTCCGATGCCGCTGTTGGCGCCGGTGACGATGACGAGATCCGTCCGTCCTGCGATGGCAGGTCAGCTGCGGTCCACCGAGTTGTGGTCATGATCTTGGACTCTAGATGGCTGAACAACGAGGTTGTCATGATCACGGCCAGAGAGTGGTCGCGGACGACATGAAATCGCGTAGATCATGTCGTCCGCGACCACTTTCTCGGGGAGGACGAAGCAAGTCCAGTAGGCTATGGATCCCTGAGTTCAAAACCTTCGACGGTGTTGAGAGGCAGGCAGATCACCGAGGTCCGTACGTCAGGAGGCCAGTCCTCTTCGAATGCCGCCTGATCGATCAGCGGGCGTTGGCCGCTCTCCGCCAGGGCGGCTGTGCCGGTCACGACGACGGTTTCGCGATGGGCGGCGGCGAGTCCCACCGTCGACGTCGAGGCTGACCTCAGCACCAGGCGCATAGTGCACGATGTCGTTGTAGTCGGGCAGCCGCACCAAGATCTGATCTCCGGCGACGGCGTAGGAGACAACGACCGAGCGATGCCCGCGGCCAGATTGATATCCCAACCTGCCCTCATGATGGCTGCAGAGCCAGGCCTTGCACTCATGCGGGGATAGCCTGCGCAGGCGCTCGCCTGGAGACACGTGACCGCCAAAAGTTGGCATGATCGACTCCTGTTCCACCCACCCTCATCTCGATTGTGCGCTTGTCGTCGATCAACCCGGTAGGGGTTGGGGCGGTCCCAAATAAAGTGGGACTAAAGTCCCATCGCGCAACCGGTTTCGGCAGTGATCATCATCACAGAAGTGCTGGTCGGCCCGGATTTCCGCATATCAAGGCTCAGCCGGACCGTGCCGCCACCACCCGACCGGTTACGCGGCGCGGAGTGACCTGGATAAAGACGTTCCTCACGCCGGCAGCCCACGGAACGACGCCGCCAACTGTCCACATGCGTACGAGCTGATCGGGTTCGGCAACTCCCTGGGCGCGGCCCTGCACCACCACGCTCCATGCCGCGCGCGGCTGTCCTGATCAAGCTCATCGATCTCCAGCGCGACGTCGGTTGGCCGGACCAGCTCAGACAGCACGCCGTAGGGCGAGGTCCGAAGATGATCGTTCCCTCATGCCAGGCGTAGGTGACTGGCAGGATCTGCGGACCGTCAGCGGCCTGCCATGCGATGCGGCCGACGCTTTGGCTTCTGCAGCAGCTCCTGGCAACGGGCCGGAGTTGATCGCTCGAAACTCGCTCGTCGGCTCGTCGTCGATGAATCGCTCCTCCGCCATCACTGCTGCCTTTCCGCAGTTGCCTGATCGAGCTGGTGTGCAATGTCAGACGCCCAACCACGAGATTCGCTCCCGGTCCCGAAAGTCGCCCGAGAGCGGTCCCTTCTCGCCCATCCATCTGCTCAGCCGGACCGGTTGCATGTTCGGTGTCAAGCCGGCCGCCAAAGGTGACGGGTGCGGGCAGCCCGAGTGGAACGATCACTCGCGCGATCGCCTTCAGGGTCGCCACCTGCTCCTCCCCGGGCTCCCTCGCCGCATGGGCCGCTGTGGAACAGCCAGGTGCTCTTCGGGTCCAGTCTGTGGGCGTGACGTTTGAGGAATCGCGCGTCGCCGCCTTGATCCAGCGCCGGGTGTAGATCGCGCTGCCGATGATCACGCCGTCGAATCCATCGGGGTTGACGTCGTCGGCACACGGTGCGACAACCACCGCGCATGCCACAGCGCTCGAGCTCCTTGACCGATGGCCTCGGCGATCTCCTGGGTCGGAGCCCATCTTGCTTGCATAGGCCACGAGGACCCTCGCCACCGTGCGTTCCTCTCAGTCCTGGATTGATACCAGCTCTAGTCAAGATTGATACGGCTAGCCAGATCCAGCCGTGCCGGGAGGGTCGAAGGTCCCGGCCGGTCGGGCCGAATGGCGTCATGAGAGAGCCGTTGCGAGCTGGAGTCCAGGTAACTGGATGTCCGGCCCATTGTCGAGCCTGCTCGGGAGTGGCGAAGATCTGAAAGCCGCGACATTGCCCCTTGTCGCGCGGCTGTCGAAGAGTATGATCTCCTGCCAAGGCAGTCGAGGATTTGACTGCTCTGAGCTAGTGCTGCGCCCGGTTCTTGACTTTCGGCGTAACAACGTCTATATTGGGGGTTTGCCCTCGCCATCTGCCGACCCGTTTCACTTTGACACGGGTCGTTCAGCATGCGTAGAAGCACTTTGCTCCTCCACTGCGAGCCCTCGGAAGGACACAGGAGTTGGCCGCCTCGCGCACAGCCTCGAAGACCAAAGTTGTATCCCCTACCGGCAGGATCTCCTTCGCGAAGATCGCCGAACCCATGGAAGTTCCATATCTGCTCGATCTGCAGATTGATTCATTTGACTGGCTTGTTGGCAACGAAGCCTGGCGCGACCGCGTCGCAGACCGCGTTGGACCAAGGCCGTACGGACATCAACACCAAGTCGGACTCGGAGGAGATCTTTGAGGAGATCTCTCCGATCGAGGACTTCTCCGGCACCATGTCGCTTTCGTTCCGCGACCACCGGTTCGAGCCGCCGAAGAACACGGTCGACGAGTGCAAGGAGCGCGACGTCACCTACGCCGCGCCGCTGTTCGTCACGGCCGGAGTTCATGAACAACGAGACCGGCGAGATCAAGAGCCAGACGGTCTTCATGGGCGACTTCCCGCTGATGACCGACAAGGGCACTTTCGTCATCAACGGCACCGAGCGGGTCGTCGTGTCCCAACTGGTCCGCTCGCCCGGGCGTCTACTTCGAGCAGACCACCGGACAAGACCTCGGACAAGGACATCTTCACCTGCAAGATGATCCCGTCGCGCGGCGCCTGGCTCGAGTTCGAGATCGACAAGCGCGACATGGTCGGCGTCCGCCTCGACCGCAAGCGCAAGCAGAACGTCACCGTGCTGCTCAAGGCGCTCGGCTGGACCGACGCGCAGATCCTCGAGCAGTTCGGCGAGTACGAGTCGATGCGGCTCACCCTGGAGAAGGACCACACCACCACCCAGGACGAGGCGCTGCTGGACATCTACCGCAAGCTGCGTCCGGGCGAGCCGCCGACCCGTGAGGCCGCCCAGGCGCTGCTGGAGAACTACTACTTCAACCCGAAGCGCTACGACCTGGCCAAGGTTGGTCGTTACAAGATCAACAAGAAGCTCGGTCTCGAGCTGCCGTTCGATCGTCACGGTGCTGACCATCGAGGACATCGTCGCTGCGATCCGCTTCGTGGTCGCACTGCACGAGGGCAGAGGAGACGCTGGATTCTCCGCGTGGCGAGCTGCTGGTCGAAGAGGACGACATCGACCACTTCGGCAATCGGCGGTTGCGTACGGTCGGCGAGCTGATCCAGAACCAGCTGCGCACCGGGCTCGGCCGCATGGAGCGGCGTGGTCCGCGATCGGATGACGACTCAGGACGTCGAGGCGATCACGCCGCAGACCTTGATCAACATCCGGCCGGTCGTCGCGGCGCTGAAGGAGTTCTTCGGCACCTCGCAGCTGTCGCAGTTCATGGACCAGACCAACCCGCTCGCCGGCCTGACGCACAAGCGGCGGCTTTCCGCGCTCGGCCCGGGTGGTCTGTCGCGGGATCGCGCCGGCATGGAGGTCCGCGACGTGCATCCGTCCCACTACGGCCGGATGTGTCCGATCGAGACTCCTGAAGGTCCGAACATCGGCCTGATCGGCTCGCTCGCCTCGTTCGCGCGGGTGAACGCCTTCGGGTTCGTCGAGACGCCCTACCGCAAGGTCGAGAAGGGCCACGTCACCGATCAGATCGACTACCTGACCGCTGACGAGGAAGGACCGGTACGTCATCGCGCAGGCCAACGCCAAGCTCGACGCGCAAGGCAACGTTCGCCGAGGATCGCGGTGCTGGTCCGTCACGCGGCACGGCGAGGCCGACTACAGTCGCCGGCCGGAGACCGTCGCACTACATGGACGTCTCGCCGCGCCAGATGGTCTCGGTCGCGACCGCGATGATCCCGTTCCTCGGAGCACGACGATGCGTCCGCGCGCTGATGGGCTCGAACATGCAGCGCCAGGCCGTGCCGCTGATCCAGCCCGAGGCACCGTTCGTGGGCACCGGCATGGAATACCGCGGCGCGGTGGACGCCGGCGATGTCACGGTCGCAACCGCGGCCGGTGTGGTCACAGCGGTCAGCGCGGACCTGATCGACGTCGCACAGGACGACGGCACGTACAAGACCTATCGGCTGAGCAAGTTCCGTCGCTCGAACCAAGGCACCTGCATCAACCAGCGCTCCGCTCGTGACGGTAGGGCAGCGGATCGAGAAGGGTACGCCGGCTGGCTGATGGGCCCTGCACCGATCATGCCGAGATGGCGCTGGGCCGTAACCTGCTGGTCGCGTTCATGCCGTGGGAGGGCCACAACTACGAGGACGCGATCATCCTGAGCCAGCGGCTCGTGCAAGGACGACGTGCTCACCTCGATCCACATCGAGGAGCACGAGGTCGACGCCCGCGACACCAAGCTGGGCGCGGAGGAGATCACTCGCGACATCCCCGAATGTCAGCGAGGAGATGCTCGCCGATCTCGACGAGCGCGGCATCATCCGGATCGGCGCCGAGGTCTCGACCGGTGACATCCTGGTCGGCAAGGTGACCCCGAAGGGCGAGACCGAGCTGACCCCGGAGGAGCGGCTGCTGCGTGCGATCTTCGGCGAGAAGGCGCGCGAGGTCCGCGACACCTCGCTCGAAGGTGCCGCACGGCGAGTCGCGGCACTGTCATCGGCGTACGTGTCTTCGACCGCGATGCCGACGACGAGCTGTCGCCTGGCGTCAACCAGCTGGTCCGGGTCTACGTCGCTCAGAAGCGCAAGATCAGGACGGCGACAAGCTCGCCGGCCGACACGGCAACAAGGGCGTCATTTCCAAGATCTTGCCCATTGAGGACATGCCGTTCCTCGAGGACGGAACCCGGTCGACATCGTGCTCAACCCGCTTGGTGTGCCGAGCCGGATGAACGTCGGTCAGGTCTGGAGACCCACCTCGGCTGGGTCGCGAAGCAGGGCTGGGATCTCGACGGCGTCAAGGCCGCGTGGTCGAGACCGGCTGCGTGGCGTAGGCCTCGGCCATGTCGAGGAAGGCCGGCCCATCTGGCAACCCCGGTCTTCGACGGTGCCACCGAGCAGGAGATCACCGGCCTGCTCGGCCAGACGCTTGCCGAACCGAGACGATCAGCGGCTGGTGAATGCCGACGGCAAGGCTCACCTCTTCGACGGTCGCTCGGGCGAACCGTTCCCGAGCCGGTCGGCGTCGGCTACATCTACATGCTGAAGCTGCACCACCTGGTGGACGACAAGATCCACGCTCGCTCCACCGGGCCGTACTCGATGATCACCCAGCAGCCGCTGGGCGGTAAGGCACAGTTCGGCGGTCAGCGGTTCGGCGAGATGGAGGTCTGGGCACTCGAGGCGTACGGCGCGGCTTGGGCTCTGCAGGAGCTGCTCACCGATCAAGTCCGACGACGTTCCCGGCCGGGTGAAGGTCTACGAGGCCATCGTCAAGGGCGAGAACATCCCCGAGCCTGGCATCCTGAGTCGTTCAAGGTGCTGGTCAAGGAAATGAAGTCGCTGTGCCTCAACGTCGAGGTGCTGTCCAAGCGACGGAACCGAGGTCGAGTTGCGAGACTCCGAGGACGACTACCGGTCGTCTGAGGACTTCGGCATCGACCTGTCCCGTCGCCCCGGTGACTCCCTCGGCGAGTCGAAGAAGTCTGAGTGCCTCCGCTCTCCTGCCGACTTGTCAGCGTCCAGCGGCGCTATCGCGCTCATCTGGACGCTGACAGATCGGCGGAGGTGAAGGCTCAGTCACTCGACAACTTGAGATATCGCGTTAGTTGAGAGAAGAGAGATAAGCAGAGCATGCTCGACGTGAACTTCTTCGACGAGATCCGCATCGGCCTGAGCAATACGTA
>ERZ1370068.11313-contig-9938_pt1 | contig 33731 bp, 45 predicted proteins | sample MGYA00561227_ERZ1370068 | MGnify/ENA primary metagenome ERZ1370068 (study PRJEB38410, sample SAMEA6850437) | metagenome | study: Metagenomic assessment of the ecological functions of the soil: analysis of the soil microbiota associated with the...
AGTTACGTATTGCTGGCTGTAGCGGCTGATGTTCTTTACGTCGGTGTCCACTTCGTAGCGCAAGCCGAGATTCAGCGTGAGCGAGGCCGCGACGCGCCAATCATCCTGAACGTAACCGCCATGTAGGAGCTTGCCAGCGTCGGAATCAGTAGCGGCTAGGCTTGCCGCTGCGCAGCGTGACCGCGAAAGAGCAGATCGTTGTCATCGACTTTGCCGTCGCCGTTGCGATCGAAGTCCGGAAAGTCTTCGATCATTTCAATGCGTCCCGTCTGGAATACTCGCAGATCAAAATCAGCATCGACGCGCTGAACCTCGATGCCAAAATTTATGGTGTGATTGCCGCGAACCATCGAGAACGAGTCGCTGAACAGCAGGCGCCGTTGTTTCGTTCCCTGCGGCACGCGGAAGGATGCGCCGTCCTGAATGCTGGGAAGCGGTCAACTGCGGGCCCGGGGTGACCGGCTCGATGTCGTTAAAGAAGGTGCTGTAACTAAAGTTGAAACTGTTTACGTCGCGAGCGATTAAAGACGTGCGTGTAGTTCATCGAGGAAGGTGGCGTATTGTTCACGCTCGCCTGGCGGAAGGAAGAAGAACCGATCGCGCTGATCCAGTGTGCTTAGCGCTACTGTCGTCTTCGCGCTGCAGCGAATAGCGAAAGAAGAGATGGTCTACAGCGGTAGGTTGCCAGTCGAGTCTGCTCGGTGCTCAGTAGATCATTGAGTGGCGCATCCGCAAACGTGCGCTGGATTGTGCGAGTGGCCAGATTTCGTACGCCGACCAGCGCTGCGCCATCCTGATTGCGGTATTCAACCGGAACCCAAAAACCAGGCTTTGTCTTTCTGAATAGGGCCGCCCAGGGTGAAGGCATATTGTTCACGGTCAAAGGGCGGAGCTTGGCCCAGGCCGTGGTCGAAGGTGGCCGGCAAGCCTTGCAGCGACCGGATCGCGAAAGTAGAACGAACCTGATCCGTGAAACAGGCTGGTTCCGGGATTTGGTGACGATATTAATCACCGACGAACCGGAGCTGACCGGAGCTGAGCGTCGAAGCGGCTGGTGGCAATTTGAAACTCCCGCACTGCGTCCGCGAGATGTTTTGCACTTGCCCGCTCTTGACGAGCGATCGTCGTTGCTCGTCGGCGTGCCATCAACCGTGACGTTGCCGCCGCGCCCGAGCTGACCGGCGGACGAGGATCACTACCGTGTTGCTCTTGGTGGGATCAAAGCTCTGGCGCCGGGCTGTTGCCGGAACCGGCCAAGGCCAGCTCGAGAAAGTTGCGCCCGTTGAGCGGCAGATTGTCTATCTCGCGCCTGCTGACTACGCCATCGACGACTGAAGTTTCCGTGTCGATCGCCTCAACCGATCGTGGACAGTCACGTCGCCGACAGGCGCGTTTCCAATTCGCAGAGTCGTGTTCAGGGTTTCACTCTGCCCGACCTGGAGGGTCACATTCGCCGTCGAGGGGAGTAAACCCGTGGATTGAATCTTGACCAGATAATCATCAGCCGGCAGATTGGTCAGGACAAACACACCCTCTCCGTTGGTGGTGGTTGATCTCTCAATGCCTGGTTGCCTTCTGCACAGCAGTTACCTGGGCGCCAGTTACTACCGCCTGGTTGGGATCAACGACACGTCCAGCTCAGCGTTGCCAATCCGGCCTGCTGTGCATAGCGCCTGTTGAAATCCAGGCTGGCGATAGCCAGATTGCCGCCATGATCAAAGTTGCTGTTTAGCAGGAGCTATACCGGATGGCGGCTACCGGGAGCGAAAGTTTCTGTGAGATCATCATGATTCCTTTGCGCATTCGTCTTTTTGGGGCAATCCACAACCGCAGCCCAAGGTCCAACACAAGAAAAAGTCGCGCCGCAAGTGCTTCGCGAACCTGAGTAATTAGAGCGGGTAACCACCGGTATCTGCTCGTCAATTTTAATAGGGAAGGTTGGTCCCGAAACGGTTACTAGATTGGCTTATCAGGAGCTTTTTCAGGTCGGCAACAATTTAGGAAGGATGCCTCTGATACGCCCCGCCCCGAGACTCACTAACTGTCTCGCAACGCGGGTAAGGTACCACCCGTCAATAAGCGTGTCACGAGACAGATGATTGAATTTTGCCTCCACCTAAAGTTGGAGAGGCGCAGAATCGCGGTTTTTGATTTTGTGGATTGAGGACTTCTCCTCGTCAATGAATGAAAGACTGGAGTTTAGCAAGCAAAGCGACTTCAAATCCGCGTTCCGCAATTCGAAATCCGCAAATTATCTCCGCCTGCTTTCGCGAGCGCTTGCGCCAAACCGCGACAAACCATAACAGTCCGACCGCCAGGAAAGGCAAGGTGTAAATGAGTAGATCCCAACGTCCATAGCCCGGTGGAGTGGCCTCGACCGTAGCCAGAGCCTCGCCGCTGCCTCGTGCGCTTTGTATGTGGATACGCACTCGCCAGATCTCCGGTGCATCAAACTGGACCAGCGCTTTGTACTGAACCTGACCGTGGAGATACTCGCGCTCCGCCGGGTAGGTGACTTCAGCCAGACGGTTGTTGGCCGGCTGTACGCCGACTTGACTTTTAGGGTCGCCTGGAGTTTCGCCGCCGGGTGGGCTATCCACAATGACGAAGAATGTTCCAGTGCCGACATCAGGATCGGTCCAGACAGATCACACAGGGGCCGACGTTTTGATCGACAATGATGGGAAATGGTGGACCATCGTGGGCCATTGCCATAAATGGAATCAACAATAGCAACAGGACCAGCATGCCTCGCCAGCAACGATAGCCGATTGATCCGTGTATTGAGCAGAGAGCATATTCCAACACGCCAAATAAAATTCTCCCGCCAACTGCGTCTTTCTCCAACCGCATCTCTCCTGTTTAGACAGGGCAATTTGTGCCCCTTTCTGCGTCGGCGGACAAGTCCGCTGTCTAAACGGATCGTATCGTGGTTAATTTGAGACGCCTGTGTCGAGACGTTTCTTCTACCCCTTTCCCTATCCTCCGCCCAGAGAGTGCCGCGCATCTCCATCGGTTGAGACATTAACCGCAAACCGCGGCGATCCACAGCACCAGCGACACGCCAGCCCAGGAACGAAGATTCCAAATGGGTGCCCATGGCGTTCCGTATTTGCCAGGCGATAACTCACGAGCCAATCGATCCCACCAGTCCCAGGCCCAGCACACCGAATTCAAACGCATGGACCACGTTCTTCGGAAAACTCCACCAGATCCCATCGCGGCGATCCCAGCGCTGCCCATCCTAAATTCGCCACCGCGCTCTGGGTAACCGAATGAACGTGTAGAGGCCAGTGAGAAAATGAAAGCCATATGTGCCAGCCAGATGCCGAAACCCAACGGCACAAGCGTGTAAGAATAGCGCACAGCGATTGGCAGCAGTGCCCTTTGTCGTTGCCCCAAAGGCGCGTCAACCACGCGGCGAATCCGATCAGCAGTACCGGCTCGAGTATTAGGAAGAGAGCAAAATCAGCGCCAGCACCGGAGCTTCGTGATTGATATGCAAAAGATTGGCGACTGAGGTTTCCAATGCATACACCGGGCTGACCATGGCAAAGGCATTGGGAGCAAGGCGCCAAAGCAAAGACCAGCGCGAGCGCGGCGAGATCCTTCGGCGCGAAAAACCCACCCCGGAGCGCAACGGATCAACCATCAACCTCTTCCGCCGGCAGCCGGCTCAAGATCCCGATGTTGTCGTGGGGCAGGCCTGATGCAGTCCAGGCAGAATGTGCAGTCCATGTTGCCGGTCTTGCGTGGTTGAAAGAGTGCCAACTCACAACCGCGCTGAATCACTACCAGATCTGAAACCGTATCGCGCTGACCGCGGATGCAGTCCTTTGTTCGACAACTGGTACACACGTCATTGTCCCGCACCTTCACCTCGAGCGGAGAGAGCGTGAGGCGACAAAGTTGAATTGCCCTATCGGCAAAACAAATTTACAAAACGAAGCGTGTTTGAAAAGAGCGTCAACCAGCACCGCGCCCAGAAAGTAGGCGATGATCACACGCAGTCCACCATGGTGCGGACCACAAGTCAGAAAAGCTCATAAACGAAGAGGATGGAAAACAAAGAGCTCCAGCGAGTTTCACTATTACGCAACCATCGCGTGCCAGCCACGCACCGGTTTGAAGAATTTACGCGCGAAGTTGCGCACCGGCAGTCATGAACGGGCAGGCCAGACAAAAGAAGTTACCGGGGCAACCAGCAGAATCAGACCAGCGCGCCGCGAAAGTGAACCCAACTCAAGGTTGTTGCCAAATTTTTCGGGGCCAATGGCGGTCCGAACAGCCCAGGCAGCAGATCATCGCCACACCGACAAGCAGAGTGGCGGTGTTCGGGGAGTAACGTGCGCGCATGACGCCAGCGAAGCAGCACCGCCCCAGGATCGGTGCTCGCAGTAAATCAAACCCGGGGTGAATGAGAAGTTGCTGAAGACTGCGGATGGGATGCCTGGTTGGACACTTTGTCAGCATGGAATGAATACTATCCTGCGTCATGTCCACGTAATCTGTCGGGTTCGCGCCGAGGAAGAGCCTCAGGAAGCGAGATCCGCATTGCGCGCGGGTGACCAGCTGCACATTCCCCGATAGCTGGGATTTGACTGGCGCGCCAGAGATAGGAGTAGCATTCCGCCCGAATCGGATTGCAGCGCGTGGGAAGATTCTGGCACGCGCGATCCGGCAAGAAGCCCAGAGACTCTCACACTAGCTCTCAACTGCCCTGACACAGCTCCCGACGATTGCACCTCCTGACGATTTCCAAGCCTCGACGTTCTTCGACTCCCCGACGATTGCACCTCCCGAGTTTCCAAGCCCGACGTTCTTCTACTCCCAGGACGATTACGCGCCTCCCGACGGGGTTCCAAAGCCCCGACGTTCTTCTTCACTCCCGACGATTGCCTCCTGACGGGTTCCAAGCCCGACGTTCTTTCTCACTCCTGACGATTACATCTCCCGACAATTGATTGCTCGTTGCAATAATCCTGTAGAATTTTGATGAGCTACTGACGATGTGTGCTGCCAAGGCAGTCTTCAATCATAGTCGCCACCAATCCCGCCACCGAACAAAGTCAAGACCAGGGCGTGCTTGGCCAGCCCGACGAACTTAGGTTCTCAAGGTTCCAGGGGGTTCTACGCAATAAGGTGTAGTCCGCTGCTTGGCGGATCGTGAGTTTTTATCTTGCGCAGCGAAAGCGCCAAGTCTTCTTGTGGAGGTGAAACCCAAAAACGACCAAACGGGTGAAGATTTCTTCAGTCTATTTTGTTCGCCGCGGCGCCCACACTGCCAATGTGGATCCCCGCGGCTAGCCAAAAGTGTTTCTGCTCAACACGCCGGGATGGCGATGGCGACGCAGAGTCAGCAGAGCACAAAACACAGAGACCGTCGCCATATGCATATGAAAAACTGGGCGCTGGAACCGACCGGAGTCGCCGGCGTGTTCCTGCTGGATCCCAACACGATTCCGAAGTTCAAGAACCAACTGATTCGGATGCCGACCTCTCGTTCCCGTGGGGACGCGATCGCGAACCGTCGACCGGCAGAGACCTTCCGCTCTATGAGGTCACGGAAGAGACGGTTCTCAGATTCCACTATTGCCGCCGGGATTTCCGACGACGAAATCTTACGGCTTACGGCGGTAAGGTTAACACTGGCCGACCCCGGCCAGCCCGCACAACATTGTGACGGCGTTCTCGGTCGCCCGGACCGACCTTCGAGGCCGATTCGCAACCAGCGCATCTTCGTTCACTACATCAATAACCTCGATGGTCGCCCACATGTTCCCGGTCGATCCGACGATCATGGCGGCCAACCCCAACAACGCGCCGATACCCACGGCTCCGTTCAAGCCGTTCCCTGGAGGCTACCCCGAGTTTCAGAGTCCTATCGTCACCGTGGCGCACCTGCATGGCGGCGTCACGCCCTCTGACTCGGACGGCTTTCCGGAATCCTGGTTCTCGAAGGGATTGACAAAGAAAGGTCCGACATTCACGAAAACCACGTTCGAATATTTCAACGGGCAGTTGCCGACCATGCTCTGGTATCACGACCATGCCATAGGACTGACGCGCCTCAATCTGGCGGCAGGCCTCGAGGGCATGTACATCATCCGCGACCCTCGGAACGACAACGTTGCACCGCTCCTTCCCTCGGGAGAGTTCGAGGTTCCGCTCATGCTGACGGACAAGGCGTTCAACACCGATGGCTCGATCCATTTCACCACAGTCGGCGACAATCCCGATATCCATCCGTATTGGGACCCCGAGTACTTCGGCGACCAGATCATGGTCAACGGCAAGGTGTGGCCGAACATGAACGTGGAGCGACGCCAGTATCGGTTCCGCATCGTCAATGGCTCCAACGCACGCTTCTACAACTTGAAGCCTGTCGAACGGCATGTCCTTCATACAGATCGGCGGGCGACGGCAGCTACTTGCCCAAGCCCGTCACGTTGACGTCAGTGTTTCTCGCCGCCTGCGAGCGAGCGGACATCCTGATCGACTTCTCAAACTTGCCGGCCGGAACGAAAATCGTGCCTGCAGAACACCGCCAATCAGCCCTTCCCAGGCGGAGATGCTCGATCGATGCGAACACAACAGCGTATCGTCATGCGCTTCGACGGTCAGTGACTCGCCAGGCGGTGCATCCGCATGCCTTGCCCGCCACCTGATCACCATTCCGACGCTCGTTGAGACCGAGGGTATCGGGAATCCCGAAGCTCTTCACCCTGAACGAGCAGGAACAGCGATGCCGGCGAACCCGTAGCGGTGCTCATCGACGGACAGTCATTTCGATGACGGATATCACCGAGATCCCCAGGGTCGGCACGACGGAGGCGTGGTACTTCCAGAACCTGATCGGAAGATGCCCATCCCATTCACATTCACCTGGTCGAGTTTCAGTTGGAGGATCGACAGGATATCGACGTCGAACCGCTTCAGGGCTTACTGGGAGAGTCTGAATGGCTCGACACTTCCGCTCGATCACCCAACGATCACGAGCCAATGTCGAAACTCCGGTGTTCGATCCGGCGACGGGTACAGTACATGACTTCTCTGACCAGGTCCCTCGGAACCGCCATCGCCTCGGGAGAGCGGTTGGAAGGACGTCTTCGTAGCACCGCCGGAAAGGTCACCCGAATACTGATCCGCATCGCGCCGCAGTCCACGAGAGAATCGGACCTGTTTCCCGGCAAGAATGCGTTCCCGTTTGACCCGACCGCGGGCCCGGGCTACGTATGGCACTGCCATATTCTCGATCACGAAGACAATGACATGATGCGACCAATGAAGATCACGAATACGCAATCCGTAGCCAGTACAATCAGGCCAGCCGGCAGACGTAAACATCACCACCACTAAGCGGTGCGACTTTGCGGCTCGACCTCTGACTGATTCAAGGGTCTATTGATCAACAAGAGGAGCTGAAGTGCTGGCAGCGTTTCAGCTCCACTTTTATGCCTTGTCGCTCTCACAGGACTGAAAACGAATGATTCGTTTAGAGCTGGGGTCGCCCGCCGATTCAAGATGGAATTTCAAGGGCCCCACGTTGCGTCGGCGGGCAACGCCCGCCTCTAAACGGATGGAAAAGATGCTTTGCGTCCGCTGCCGGTTTGATTGGGCATTGAACAATCCACTCTTTCCATCGAGTCAGCTACCGGTGGCCGCGGACTAGCAGGGTTAGTCCGACCGCACTCCGCTGATCCGGAAACTGTTGTTCGACGTGGTTGACCGTTCGAGAGTGTTAGGTGGACCAGAACGATCCAATCGCCGCTCATCGAAAACTCAAAATGAGCCTGATATCGTCCCGGCTCTGATTCTTCAGCTTTTGCGAATACGGGAGCCATGCCTGGATGCGACATGTTTCCTTCCAGGAGATGTGGGCCCCGGTCAGCGCTTTCCTGAAGGCTCTGTCACCTTCAAAAGAATTGCCGCCGGGCCTACGCGGGCCGGTTGGGGGCGATCTGATGTTCAATCGTGAAGGTCGGCGCCGGCTCCCGCCCGCCTTATGACACGCCGCCACGAGCAGAACGACCGCGCAAGCCAAAGCCTCAGGCGTCCGGCTGCGCGTGCGTAGGTCCGGGCCGTTGTTTCGCGGCCACCCCACCCATTCTTCGAAATCACTTCTCTGATGCTCAAAGCTCGGATCAGGCAGTCATGGGGTTTAACGACTGGTGCCGCAAGGCGCAGGTGCAGGCTGCGTGCTCTTCCTCCCGCTGGTGGCCACATGTGGTAGGTGCATGGCAATCACCATGCGGGATGAAAACGATCTGCGTTATAGAACAGATGAATCTCCACCCGCGAAGTTGGGAAGGCCATTTGCAGAAAACTTACGGGCATGGAAAGCCCAATAGGGTTGTGATGAAACAACACCTGGCCTTGTAGCAGCAAGCGTTCGATGTGATGCCAAAAACTGGATCACCAACGCCACCAGTCCACCATTATGGGACGTCCCGGTGAAACCCTTGCGCAGGACCCAGAGCAGAACCAACATGAATCAGGCGTAGCCGTAGTGAAGTATTCTCGGAACTAACCAGCCAGGAAAAAAAGAGACCCAGGAAGCCTCCCGCCTTCGGGCGCGGCCAACCCATCACATAGATTTGTACAGCTTGTGCCAGGTGCTCGGCCCAGTCGTCCGCCACGATCAGCTATGAAAAGCCGAAGCGCAGCGCTTGTGCCAGGTTGTGTTCAGCTTATCGAAAAACTCGGTTCGCATGCCGCCGACAGACGAGCAGTGATCACAGATGCAGCCATGAGACACCTCTTCGGGTTTCTAGATCCCTAAAACAGCGAGAATGAAGACTTCATGCCTCAGTAGATCTATCGCTGGTGTTGCGCTTGCTCCAGCACAAATAGCCAGCGGCCATGATGTTATGCGACAGCCTTCCACGAAAATCAAAGCTTAGATTGGCAACGCAGGCTAACATGAGTCATTGTCCATGTAATGAACCGCAGTTGCAGCCGGACGCCAACCTATTGATGGAGAATCTCGTGATGTCCGACGAACTCAGTTTGTCGTAACAGAAGAATCGCAAGCAGCGAAATTATCGGCTTCGAGGCTCGAAGAGCTGGCATCTCCATCTTTCTAATCGACTGTGACCGGCGAGCATGATGGCCCGACAAACTGAGTTTGCTCGGACACTAGCCTGGATAATTCCATGAAGGCATATAGGCCATTCGTAAAGTACGCGGTAGGCGAGCAGCTGAGCAGATGAAACAGCAACAAATAGTTACGGAACCGGGAGCGGTAGCGACCGGATGCTACACTCAACTGTGGCCGCTTTGCAAAAACAGACTGACGAAAAGTTGTGGCTTGAATGCCCGCATCCGGTCGCTACCGCTCCCGGTTCCGTAACAATGTTTTCAATCGTCTGCGACAAACTGTCAATGACCTCTGGTTTCGTTCATGAATAATGGCTAACGGCAGGTGGACCAACCCGCGCTGCCAAGGCCATGGTGGCGGCCTGCGTCGGTCGGTCACGCCAAGCCGCTGAGCAGAGGTTGCTGATGTGACTCCGACCGTGGCTTCGCTGATATTCAGGCGCGTGGCGATCTCTTTGTTACTGTTACCACGCACGATCAACTCGAGCACTTCCATCTCACTGGCTGTCAACTCAGAGCCGGCCATGTCGCTCAGCCAGTCTTCGGCGATCGCCGCGGGGATACGGCGCGCGCCTGCCATGGAGACAGTTCTGAATTGTCGTCTCCAATTCCTCAGGAAGAACACGTCCTTCAGCAGATAACCCTTGGCCCCGCCTGCAGCGATCGATAGATGTACTTCATCGCCGTCATAAGTGGTGAGGACGATCAACCTCGCATCCGGAAATCTCCGTGAGATGGCAGTGATGGCCTCGACGCCGCTCGACGACCGGCATGCGCAGATCGATCAAGCGTGACGTCGCCAGCTCGATGCCGGCGATAGACGGGATCGATGGCCTGCTGGTCCGTTAATGCCCTCGGCGATCACCTCCATATCGGCAACGGTGCTGATTAAGGCAACGAAGTCCCTGCCTCAGCGACCGACTTGGTCGTCGATTACCATGATACTGATCTTCGAGTTACTCACTTGTAGTGTTCTTCTCTCCTGGTGATCCTGTCCTCGCGATGATGACGGGCGCCTCGGCAACAGGTGTTAAGAGTACCAACTCCAGTTCTGCATCTTCAGCCCAGAAGCAATGCCAGAGCTTGAACTCTGAACCCTGGTTTTTAACCGCTGTGGGTTAGCTGCTGATCGGCACTCTCAACCACGATCTCGGTTCCTGAACTGTTCGCGCTGTGGATCGATAAGGTACCACCGATCTGTTCCGCGCGCCTCTGCGCATCCTGACCAGACCACAGATGCCCGGTTCCTCCACTTGCCAGTCGCCTGACTTTAACAAAGCCGCAGCCGGTCATCTCTCACGCTGAGGCGCACGTGCCGGGCATCGAAGAAAAGGTTGATGAAGATATGCTGAGCCTCTGCGTGTCTGCACTCGTATTGTTGAACCGCCTCCCGCGCTGAAAGTGCGTAAGCAGATTATCTTCAACCAGGCTGGTCAGCGGTCGAAAGGTGCCGCTCACCTGGATTTGGACCTCGACGCTGGTTTCAGCGGTCAGTCGCCCTGGCAGTCTCGCTCAGCGCTGTCGGCAGATCATTGTCGTCGAGAGCCTGCGATCGCAAATCCCAAACATAGCGGCGAGCTTCGGCGATGCCGTGACGAACCAGCTTGCGCGCATCGGTCCAGTTGAGTGGTGGCCACTTCAGCCCCGGGCGGCATCGTGCGAGCGACTACTTCCAGTTGCACCGAGATTCCAACATTTCCTGGGCCAGGTTGTCGATGAATCTCGCGGGCGATGCGCGTTCGTTCCGCCAGCACAGCGCCAAATTGGGTTTCCATCCGTCGCACCCGCAGGCGATAGAGTTGCCACACCAGCAGCGCCAGGCCCAGCACAAAGAGAAAGTAAAACCAGTATGTTCTGGTAGAAATATGGCTTCAGATAAAGAGCAAAACCAGCGCCCGTGTTGTTCCAAACTCCGTCGTTGTTGCAGGCGATTACCTGGAACCCGTAGTTGCCCGGCCAGCAGATTCGTATAGGTACGCGATCCGGCGCGTCCCGTAGCCTCGATCCAGTGCCGGGTCAAAACCGTCCAGTTTGTATTCCTTGAAGCGTATGTTCTCGGGTGCTACGAAGCTGGGTGCAGTGTAATGAAAATCGAAAGCGAGTCTTGCCCGGCGGCAACTCTCGATCTTCTCGCCGGGGGCGACAATTTGATCATCAATGCGTATTGCTCGATCACCACTGGCGGAGGGTGTTGGTTGATCCGAATTCTTGCCGGGTCGATTGTCGCCACTCCCCGGATTGTCGCAAACCAGAGCTTCCCGTCACTACTCCTCCAGGCCGACGGATCGCCACCGCCGCTGCACTCTCGCGTCATCATACCGTCAGCGGTGCCATAGGCAATCGGTGCAATCGAGGAGGCAGTCCCAGCGGCAAACTGATCAAGCTCCTGCCTGGCTGATTTGGAAGATGCCTTCGCCGGCAACTCAGCCAAAGGTTATGCCCGCCATCCGACAGGACTTGATAGACAACGTCGTCCAACAGACCCTGGCGCGTAGTGTATGTGACTATTCGCCCGTCTCTCAGGCGATCCAGCCCTCCTCCATTCGTGCCGATCCAAAGGGGTGCCGTCAGCATCTTCATAGGAGCGAGGTGACGACATCGCTCGAGAGTCCATCTTTGATAGTCAAAGTGGAGAACTCTTCGTTGGTGAATCGGCTCAGGCCTCCGGAGTGTGCCGCAACCCATAGATTTCCACGGCATCATCGAGTATCGCGCTGACAAAATCGTTGGGGAGTCCATCGGCCTCGGTGTAAGTCTTAGAAGACACCATCCCCTCAATCGCGTCAGTCCCCCGCGCGTACCGACCCAGAGATTACCGGCGTGGTCTCCGCTGAGCGCCCTGACAAAATCATTTGCCAACCCATCAGCCGCCGTATAGATTCGTGAAACGGCCATCCCGAAAACGACTCAAGCCTTCGGGAGTGCCGGCCCAAAGATTGCCATCGCGATCGCCGTGCAAAGCCAAAACGCTGTTGCCGGCCAGGCCATCCCTGGGTTGTGTAATTTGTGAACCAGGCCGTTCTTTAAGAGATTCAACCCGCCGCCATCGGTGCCAACCCAGGTATTGCCGCGCTGGTCTGTGTAGATCGATCTTTACGAGATCACTGGAAAGCCCGTTTTGTACGGTATAGGTCGTGAACTTTGTGTCCTTTAACAGATTGAGTCCGCCGGATTCCGTGCCGATCCAGAGGTTGCCCTCGCGATCAGCAAGCAGGCACAGAATGGTGCTGGTCGCCAGTCGTTCCGTGGCATTGAAGACGTCGAAGTGGTTGTCCTTAAGCCGGCTCAGACCGTTGGCCGTACCAACCAACAGATTGTCTTCCTGGTCTGCGTATAACGCCATTATTCGATCGCTCGGCAATCCATCTCGAGTGGATATAGGTTGTGAACCGGCCGCCGCTGAATGAGCTCAATCCTGAGAGAGTGGCAAACCACAAACGGCCGGTGCTGTCTTGCTGGATCGAGCGCACGCTGTTACTGCCAAGTCCATCGCGGACAGTGTAGTTGGCAAACTTGCCGTCCTTGAGCCTGGCCCAGTCCGTAGGGAGTGCAGATCCAGAGCGCAACCTTCGAGATCCTCGAACAACGTCTGGATGCCGCCGCCGATGAGCCTCTCCCTGGTGGTGAACGTGCTAACGGTGCCGCTTTTGAAGAGGCCTAGTCCGGCCGCAGTAGCAACCCAGCCAGATTTCCTTCCCGGTCCTCGTAAACTGCCTGGATGGTGCTACTGGGCAGGCCTTCATTGGTGGTGAATGCCGTGAACTTCCCGTCAAACATGCGGACCAACCCCTCGGCTGTGCCAATCCAGAGAGCGCCGCGGCGATCCGCCAACAAGGTACGAATGTAATTGCTCTTCAGCTGTGCGGTATTCTTTGGTTAAAAACGGTAAATTCAAGACCATCGAAGCGAGCCAGACCTTCCTCGGTGCCGATCCAGAGATAGCCGTCACCGGTTTGCGCAAGGGCGTGAACCGTATTTTGCGGCAAGCCATTCTCCGTTAGCCACACTTCTGGTGCCGGAACTGAGATAACTCGCGTTGTGAATCGAGAGCGAGCGCGGTGCTGCTCGTAAGCAGGAGCAGGAGACCGAGGTGTCTCAGGCGATATGTCAGCTGATGAACACGGTTTGATCGCGGCATTCTGGATTTTCGATTTCAGAATTGAGTCTTCAGAATTGAATTTTCAAATTCTGTCTTAGATAGATCAGCCCTGGAGTCTGCACCTGCAAGCCTGAAGAAAGCCTCTGCCACCTCACTTCCGGGCTACTGTAGCATTCTCTATCACCGTTGTAATCATAACGGTACTGTTGGGCCCAACGCCAAAATCACCTTGAACAAAACGCCGGAATAAAAGAGAATGGACTCACAGCTTCTTCAATTAAGATCTCTTTAGGACACAACCGGGAATGAAAACTATAGCGCTTGCCCTAGTGGTGATCATCTGTGCGCAGATCTTTTGTATGCCAGTACAACAAACCCTCGCGTTTCCCAGAAGAGGGGCGGCTCTAGCTGAGATCTCAAATCCCAGATCTCAGACTTCAGATCTCAGATCTCAAATCTCAGATCTCAGATCTCCAGATCTCAAATCCGAGATCTCAGATTTCAGATCTCAGATCTCAAATCTCAAATCTCAGATCTCAGATTATTGGCGATGTTTCTGACAGCGACACCTTCCTGCAGGCTGCGACTCGTCAGCCTGAAGCCGGCCCGCGACAATTCACCGTCGCGTTGCGGATCTGCTGGCGCGCATGACGCTTGAGGAAAAAGTCGGCCAGATGACGCAGTTGGCGATCGGGTTCATCTCGACCGGCGCCGGCGACGATATCCAATTCGATCAAGCGAAGCTCGAGAAAGCAGTCGTCAAGTATGGGGCCGGATCCATTCTCAACGTCAAGGACCAGGCGCTCACCGTCGATAAGTGGCGGCAGTTGATCGGCCAGCTTCAGGCTGCGAGCCAAAAGACTCGGCTCAAGATTCCGGTGCTCTACGGCATCGATTCGATTCACGGCGGCACCTACGTCCGAGGGGCGACGCTTTCGCCACAGGAGATCGGCATGGCCGCGACCTGGAATCCCGCCTTGATGCAGCGTGTCTCGGAAATTGCCGCCTCGGAAACGCGCGCCGCGGGCATTCCCTGGACTTCTCGCCCGTTCTCGACCTTGGTCGTCAGCCATTGTGGCCGCGCTTCTATGAAACGTTTGGTGAGGATCCTTATCTGGCGACCGTCATGGGCGTCGCTTTTGTGCGCGGCTTTGAGGGCGACGACATCTCGTCACCCGATCATGCTGCGACTTCCCTGAAGCATTACGTTGGTTACAGCTTTCCCTGAATGGCAGAGATCGAACGCCAGCGTGGATTCCCGAAAACTACCTGCGCGAGTATTTCCTCCCTCGTTCGCCGCCGCGGTGCACGCCGGGGCGCGCACTGTGATGGTTAACTCTGCAGAGATCAACGGGACTCCCGGTCACGTAAATCATCACCTCCTGACCGACGTGCTGCGGGGCGAGTTAGGTTTCAAGGGTTTTGTCGTTTCCGACTGGGAAGACATCAAGAAACTCGTCAGCACGTGGCGTGCGGCGCCGGATGAAAAGGAAGCAACGCGTCTGGCGGTGATGGCCGGCATCGATATGAGCATGGTGCCCCAGGACTACAGCTTCAGCGATCTGCTCATCGAGCTGGTCAAGGAAGGCAAGGTGCCGATGTCGCGCATCGACGAAGCGGTGAGCCGTATCCTGCTCGTGAAATTCGATCTCGGCTTGTTTGAAGATCCGCTGCCACGGCCGAAGACGGGTTTCGCGACCGCCGAGTCCCGCCAGGTGGCCCTGGAAGCAGCGCGCGAATCGCTCGTCCTGCTGAAGAACGATGGCGGCATGCTGCCGCTCACCAGGGACCGCAAAATACTAGTCACGGGACCGACGGCTGACTCTTTGATAGCCCTCAACAATGGCTGGACCTATGTCTGGCAGGGCAACAACGCCGCACTCTATCCGAAGGATCGGCCTACCATATTGAAAGCAATCCAGGAAAGGGTTGGCAGCAATGTGACCTACGTCCCAGGCGTAGCATTCGATAAGGAGATCGATATCGGGGCGGCAGTCCGGGCCGCGCAGGACGCGGACCTCGCCGTTGTCTGTGTCGGCGAAAGCTCTTATGCCGAGACCCCGGGAAACATTACCGACCTGACCTTGAGCGCACCGCAATTGAAACTGGCGGAAGCGATTGAAGCCACTGGCAAGCCCGTCCTGCTGGTGCTCGTCGAAGGCCGACCGCGGGTCATCAATCGCCTCGTCGACGGCGCGAAAGGAATTCTGCTGGCGCTCAATCCGGGCAACGAAGGCGGCACAGCTATTGCCGACATCTTGTTTGGCGACTACAACCCGAACGGTAAGCTGCCTTTCACTTATCCGCGCACGCCGAACAGCTATATCACCTACGATCACAAATTATTTGAGACCGAAGAGACGGGCTTTGGAAATGAAGCCTTCGCACCGCAGTTCGAGTTTGGCAGTGGTTTGAGTTACACGACGTTCGCCTACAGCAACCTGCAGGTGAGTCCGAAGAGTGTGCCGCGAAACGGCGAGGTAAGGATCAGCGTCACGGTGACGAATAGTGGCCAGCGTGCCGGCAAGGAAGCGGTCATTGTCTATCTGCGTGACGAAGTTGCGTCGTTAACCCCAGCGGGCAGGCGAGTCAAACGCTTCGCCAAGATTTCGCTTGAACCGGGACAAAGCCGCACGCTCTCGTTTACCTTTAGAAACGCTGATTTCTCCTTCATCGGCGCGGACAACAAGCCCACCGTCGAGGCCGGCGACTTTCGAGTGTTGGTGGGTAAACTGTCGGACGGCTTCACGCTGCAGCCGAAATAACAAGGGGAGCCAGAGGGATTGCGGGTATTGATTTCTAATGCCGGTTTCTCCGTCAATCGGCGTGGTGAGATAGTCCTGATAAGCAAAGGAGACGACTCCCATGAAGGCTTTAGGGTTTTTGCTTGGCGTTATTTGTTTTGGCTTCTTCTTCGATGTTTTTGCCAGGCGCATCGCCTTCGCCGTGCAGGCAGCAACCATGCAAAGCGATGACAAGTTGGTCTACGCGGATTTTGAGAAGATGGAAATTAACCGGCCGGTTAGCGCGCGCGGCGGCTGGATTGGGTTATCAAACAATCAGGAGAACCCGGGCAATCCCGCCAAATTCACCGGACTGAAAGAAGCCAACGACGCCCCTGAGTTGGTCCACCTGAAGGCGGATGATCCCAACAAAGCCGCCATGTTTAGCTATGAACTCAAATCGCCGAATAACTATGCCGCGGTCACGCTCAGTATTCATGGACTGCCGGACAAAGATGGCAAGCCCGTGCCTGAAGACGTCAGCGCCTTCAGTAATATTTCCTCCAGATCTATGCGAAAGGTGTTCCCGGGCCCACCGGGGTCCAGGCCATGCGAGTGGAGTTGATCAGTCGAGGACAAGGCATCAGCCTGGCTTATGGGTTTCCCTCAAAAGAACTTCAAGCTCACTGCCAGCGGCTTTAACACCTACAAGATACCTTTGAAATCGCTGGCCCAGCCACCGTGGGTACAAACCCGGGTTGATGCGAAAGAGGTGCTGAAGAAGTTAACAGAGGTGCAGATTAGTGTGTATTGCGAAGGCGGATGCACTCCGATCAACGGAACCGTGGTCATAGACAATGTCGTGTTCACAAAGAATTGAACCCTGAACACAGGAGCCTCTCTTTCAATTTTGGTTGCCGGAAAGAATGTTATGAAACCTATAAAAGTGGCCCTGATGCTCGGGGCGATTGCTTTACTCTCCGCGGTTGCCGAGGTGAGTCTCTCAAAGACGCAGCTGGCGGGTGTTACCCCAGTAGTGATTCAGAAGAAGGAAGAGCCGAATGATTTGGTCTACGCCGATTTTGGCACAATGAAGTATGACCGGCCGGCTAGCAACCGCGGCGGCTTTATCCAGATCTTTTCGTTCCAGGAAAATGAAAAGGCGCCCTCCAAGACCAAAGGTCTGGAAGGCTCCAATCCTCCTGCTCCTGAATTAGTGAGGTTGAGCAAGGACGATCCGAATCTGGCCGCTTCGTTCGAGTACGCGTTATCCGCGCCCAATCAATTCGCGGGCGTCGGTATGATCATCATCGGGGCGGCAGATCATGACGACAAAGCGGTGGCCGACGATGTCAGCGGCTATTCCTCTCTGACGTTTCAGGCTTCGGCTACCGGTACCTCCACGCTAACGGTTGAGTTCCTCAGCCAGGGGCAGGGGATCAATATCAGTGTCGGCTCGCCGCAGGAAATATTCAGATAAACCCAGGCTTCAACGCTTATAAAATCGCGCTGTCCGAGGTGTCCCAACCGGCTTGGGCTCCCGTTAAGGTCAGCTCGAAGGATGTACTCAAGAAGTTGACGGCGATCAATTTTATTGTTGGTTGCGCACCATGCACGACGACCAGCAAGGGAACGGTTGTGCTGGATAACATCGTCTTTCACCGCTGAAGCACGGACGGTACCGTCTGCGCTCGCGCGGATCCGTTTAGAGAGCGGACTTGTCCGCCGCCGTACGCCGGGCACAAGTGCCCAAGCTAAACGAATGTTTGACTTCGCAAATTGTCGCAAATACGAAATCCACACGCCGTTTAGAGAGCGGACTTGACCGCCGCCGAACCCAGGGCACAAGTGCCCAAGCTAAACGGAGCGTGATGGATCTGGCCATAAGGGATGGATCTACCGCATTGATCTACGGATTGACCCTGCTGGATTGTCGAGGGATTCTAAGATGAATGGATCGAAGCGCCTGCACTTCATACATGTGTTCGTCTGCGTTGCGTTAATCGCCCTCGCGCAGGCTCGCGACTCGCGTGCTCTCGACAACGGGCCTCGCCCGGACGCCGCCGATGGGTTGGAACAGTTGGAACAAGTTTGCCTGCAACGTCAGTGAGGAATTGATCAAACAGATCGCCGACGCCATGGTCACGAGCGGCATGAAGGACGCCGGTTATCAATACATAGTGATTGACGACTGCTGGCAGGTCGACCGCGACAATCAGGGAAACATCATTGCCGACGCCAAGCGTTTTCCCTCCGGCATCAAGGTGCTTGCTGATTACATTCACGCCAAAGGGCTCAAGTTCGGCATTTATTCTGATGCCGGCACGCTAACTTGCCAGAAGCGGCCGGGCAGTAGAGGCTATGAGTTCCAGGATGCCAGACAGTACGCCAGCTGGGGTGTGGACTATTTGAAGTACGACTGGTGCTCGACCAGCACGCAGAACCAGCAGGCCTCTTACTCGATCATGCGCGACGCGCTGTCGAAGTCGGGACGACCGATGGTCTTTAGTCTATGCGAATGGGGTTCGAGCAAGCCCTGGCTCTGGGCGCGGGACGTCGGCAATCTCTGGCGCACGACGGGTGACATTCAGGACTGTTGGGACTGTAGGCGCGATTGGGGCGGCATGGGCTTTGTGCACATCCTCGATCTGCAAAACGGTCTCGAATCTTATGCAGGGCCGGGCCACTGGAATGATCCGGACATGCTGGAAGTCGGCAACGGCGGCATGACGACCACGGAATACCGATCGCATTTCAGTCTCTGGTGCCTTCTGGCAGCGCCGTTGATTGCCGGAAACGACATTCGCAGCATGAGTCCGGAGATTGCTGAGATCCTGACGAACAAAGAAGTGATTGCGGTCGATCAGGACGCGTTGGGACTGCAAGGCCGCAGAGTGAAACGCGAGGGCGAACTTGAAGTTTGGGCCAGGCAGTTAGCCGATGGCAGCCGCGCGGTGGCGTTGCTGAATCGGGGAGCGACGGAGACGAAGATATCCGTTTCCTGGAGTGACCTGGGCTATCCCGGCTATTTACCGGCTGCGGTTCGCGATCTTTGGGCCAGGAAGGACTTGGGGAAAGAGCACCGGTAGTTATTCTGCGACGGTTGCCAGTCATGGTGTCGTGATGGTCACCATCAAGCCGTAGTGTTTCTGTAAACAGGGACACCATGGCGCGCAGGAAGAAAGAACGCGAAAAATCAACGCGAAAAACAACCAGCGCAAAAACACATTTCGGCGCCGTTTAGAAAGCGGACTTGTTCGAAAATAATTACCGTATCGTTTAGAGAGCGGACTTGTCCGCGCGTCGCACCCAGGGCACAAGTGCCCAATCTAAACGGGCCACTTAGAGGTGACTTCCTAAACGGGCCTTTTAGAGGGACTGCTCTTCTAAACGGGCCTTAAATTGAGGTTTGGAGGATGAAGACATTGCCACTTATCAATGATCAGCGGCTCTCTCGCACCGCTTCCATTATCGCCGTGATCACAACCTGCGTGCTGGTGTCCGCGGTCCTGACAAAGGCGCAAGTGCTCGGCGATCCGGTGGATGTCAGCCAGGATTTCCAAAAGATGGAGAACATCTACTTTGTTGGCAGTAAGGTTGTCGACTTCAATCCGCTGAGCGGTCAGGGCACGTTGCAATGGAATCGCTATGTGCGAAGCACCACCTCGTCCTTCAACAAGATGGACGTCACGTTTGCGCGGGGTAAGTCAACCGAGTTTCCCGGCACCGAATACGATCAGGATCCGACGTTGCCTTTCTCGGTTACCTTCGTCAGTCCGCGCACCATCAGGTTGCGAATGAACACGCGTGCAGTGCCGTTGAACGACGGCTCGTCATCTGATGCTGGCTGGTCCGGTAGCGAAAGACAACTCCTGGAAGGTCGAACAGACTGATCAGGCGATCACCTACACCGGCGCCTTCGGCCAGGTCCGCATCATCAAACAGCCCTGGCATATCGAGTTCTACGATCAAGAGCGGGCCACTTGCTGACCAAGACGCAGAACATCGGCGATCCGGCCACCTTCATCACACCGATTCCTTTCTCCTTTGTGCGGCGCGCGAGCGATCTGAGCCGCCGCACCGCAGCCACTTTCAACTGCAGCACGACGAGAAAATATTCGGCTGCGGCGAGTCCTTCACCGGCTTGAACAAGCGCGGTCAACATGTCGTCGAGGTTACGCGCGACGGCATGGGCACGCAGAACGAATACATGTACAAGCCGATTCCTTTCTTTTGAGCAGCAATGGCTACGGCATGTTCGTGCACACCAGCGCGCCGGTGACTTTCGACTTCGGCAAGTACTATGACGCTCATAACGTCATCTACTCGGGAGACGAGAACCTTGGACATCTTTGTTTTCTAGGCGAACCCAAAGACATACTTTCCGAGTACACCGCACTAACCGGTCGCAGCCCGGTGCCGCCGCTCTGGTCATTCGGCTTCTGGATGAGCCGCATCACCTACAATCCGAAGATCGAAACACGCAAGGTGGCGGCTGAGCTGAGGGAGCATAAAGTGCCGGCGGATGTCATCCACCTCGATACCGGTTGGTTTGAAACTGACTGGCGCAGCAACTATCAATTCTCGACTTCGCGATTTCGCGATCCGGCAAAGATGATCGCTGACCTGAAGAAGCAGGGATTTCATATCAGTCTCTGGCAATACACCTACTTCACCAGCAAGAACGAACTATTCAAAGAGCTGGTCGACAAGGGCTACGAGGTAAAGAATGACGGTGGCGCTCATGCCCTTTGAAGATGCCGTTGTCGATATGAGCAATCCCGAAGCAGTGAAGTGGTATCAGGCCAAACTGGCGAACCTGCTTAGGATGGGTGTGGGCGCGATAAAAGCGGACTTTGGCGAAGGCGCGCCAATTACCGGGCAATACGCTTCGGGCCGCACCGGTTGGTATGAGCACAATCTTTATCCGCTGCGTTACAACAAGGCTGTCGGAGAGATCACCAAAGAAGCAAATGGCGAGCACGTCATCTGGGCTCGCAGCGCCTGGGCGGGCAGCCAGCGTTATCCGCTGCACTGGGGTGGCGATGCCGAGAACACGAACTCAGCGATGGCCGCGGAATTGAGAGGCGGCTCTGTCTTTCGGGATGTCGGGCTTCACCTACTGGAGTCATGACGTGGGCGGCTTTGTCGCAAAAGGCGCCGCGGGATCTCTATCGCCGTTGGCTGGCCTGGGGAGTGCTGACTTCGCACACACGCGCCGCATGGCGCGCCGCCCCGTGAGCCGTGGGAATACGACGAGGCCTTGACCGAAGACTTTCGCCGCGCATTGGGGCTGAAGTACTCGCTGATGCCCTATCATCATCGCTCAGGCGAAGGACTCTCCGCGCGCGGCTTCCCGATGTTGCGCACGCTGTTCTTTGAGTACCCGAGCGATCCGACATCATGGACGGTCGGATGATCAGTACATGTTCGGCTCTAACCTGTTGGTGGCGCCGATGTTTGACGAGTCGCCAAGCCGCAAGGTCTATCTGCCGCCGGGCGCCTGGATCGATTATCAAACGGGCAAGGTATACCAGGGAGCGCAGTGGCATCAGATCACGCCGGGGCAGATTCCCGTGGTGCTGCTGGTGAAGGATCATTCTGTGCTGCCGCATATCAAGGTGGCCCAGAGCACGTCAGAGATGGACTGGAACAATGTTGAGTTGCGAGTTTTCAGCACCGACGATTCAGTGGTGTCCGGTCTGTTCGCTTTACCGCAGGGAGATCTGAAAAGGCTCGAATTGAATGGCAGCACGAGTGGTTTCGCACTGAAGACTGATCCTCTGGCCGGGAAAGTGAAGTGGCAGATCACTCGCGCTCCGGCTAAATAAAGGTTGGAATCACGTAGTGAGCTGCACCATACGAATTGAGCGTTCGCCTGCAGGTCCGGAGGACCGGCAATCAATAGCCACGTCCGTAAGGGCGTGGTGGCGTGCCAGACTAGTAATCCTGAGCGCCGAAGGTGCGACATAACTTATGCCGGTCCTTCGGACCTCCGGACATCAAGGGGCCGCCGATCCCCGCCTAACGGACGGGGCTATTGACTGTCGGTCCTTCGGACCTGAATACCAATCAAAGCAATGTCCATTACCAGACGGAGGCCATTAAGTTATTGGCGGGAGCGGTTCCGGCGCTGAAGGCGGCGCAGGTTCTGGCGTCACGGCAATCGGTGCCACGAATTCAAGCGGGTCCCTTCAAAGCCACCCGCGAATCGCTCAAGGCTTACCGGATACCCGAATGGTACCGCGATGCGAAGTTCGGCATCTGGGCGCACTGGGGGCCGCAATCGGCAGCCGAATATGGCGACTGGTACGCGCGCGGCATGTACCTCGAGGGAGAATGGCAATATAAACATCACCTCCAAACCTATGGTCATCCGTCGAAATTTGGGTTCAAGGACGTGATCGGCACCTGGAAGGCCGACCAATTCGATCCGGATTATCTGGTCGGTCTCTACAAGCAGGCGGGCGCGAAATACTTTGTCAGCATGGGTGTGCATCACGACAACTTCTGTCTCTGGAACTCGAAGTACACACGCTGGAACTCGGTGCAGATGGGGCCAAAGAAAGACATTGTCGGGATGTTTCATAAAGCAGCGCAGAAACACGGGCTGCGGTTTGGGGTGACCGAGCATCTCTGGATCACTTACAAGTGGTTCTCTGTCAGTCACGGCGCCGACAAAATGGGGCCCTACGCCGGCGTGCCGTATGACGGAGCCGACCCGAAGAACGTGGACCTGTATCTCGACTGCCCGAAGATCTACAAGGACCTTCCCTGGGATGAAGAAGGGATCCCGGAATCCTGGAAGCGCGCCTGGTTCCTGCGCATCAAGGATCTGATCGATCAGCATCAACCAGACTTCCTCTACAGCGATGGCTCGCTGCCATTCCAGCAGTGGGGCCTCGATATGGTGACGCATTACTACAATCAGAATGCGCTGCGGCATCACGGCAAAGTCGAAGGCGTCTACACCAGCAAACACCCGGAAGATTGCGCAGTCGGCACCTGTGCTCTCGATGTGGAGCGCGGAGTGGTGCAGGATATCTGGCCCAATCCCTGGCAGACTGATACCTGCATCGGGAATTGGCATTACCAGAGGGGAGTGACTTATAAGTCACCCAAAACCATTATCGATCTGTTGGTCGACATCGTCAGTCGCAACGGGAATCTGCTGCTCAACTTTCCTTGCCGAACAACGGCATGCTGGATGCCGAGGAATTGAAGATCCTGGCGGAGATCACGAAATGGATGGCTATGAATGGCGAGGCCATCTATGCCACGCGGCCGTGGAAGATTTACGGCGCCGGCCCGAGCACGCAAGAGACGAACGCCGATGCCAAGTTCAACGAGAAGAACCGCAAGCAACTGACGGCAGAGGATGTCAGGTTCACCACCAAAGGACAGACGCTCTGTGCGTTCATTATGGGCTGGCCCGAGAAACAGGCTTTAATCGAAACGCTCGGAACCAACGCTAAACATGTTGCGGGTAGAGTGCGCAATGTAGAACTGCTGGGCTATCAGGCGAAACTGGTATGGACGCAGAACGAGTCTGGGCTAACGGTGCAACTGCCGTCTGAGATGCCCGGCGCGCATGCGTTTGGCGTTTAAGGTTGAGGGCCTGATTTTGCGGTAATTTTAGACAGCCCCACTTACGTATCGTTTAGATAGCGGACTTGTCCGCCATCGCAGCGAGGGCACAAGTGCCCGGAACTAAACGGGCGAAAAAATAAGACGCTGGTTCTTAAGCTAACATTAACGAAAAGTTGAGGAGTCCTGACTGCTTTATGACCAAGAAGATTAATCGTCGACACTTCATCGAATCATCAGTTCTGGCTGCCGGCGCGGCAATGTTAGCGCCTTCGATTATTGAAACACGGGCAGCAGCTTCTGGTGCTGCGCCAGGGAATTCACCAGTTCAAAAAACCGCTCTCGTCCTACGATGGCCAGGTTCAAGCGCTGCTTTCCCAAATGACTCTGGAAGAGAAGCTTGGCCAGATGACCCAGGCGGAACAGGATGCGCTGAAAGATGTTAGTGACATCCAGAAATACTTCCTTGGCTCGCTGCTGAGCGGCGGTGGTTCGGACCCCAAAGCCGGCAATAGCCTCGAGGCCTGGACCGATATGTACGACAGCTATCAGGCGCAGGCTCTTAAAACCCGGTTGGCTATTCCGATTCTTTATGGCGCCGACGCCGTCCACGGACACAACAACGTGCTGGGTGCAGTGGTCTTTCCGCACAACATCGGCCTCGGCTGCACCCGCAATCCCAAATTGGTTGAGAACGCGGCGCGCGTGACGGCGGAAGAAGTACGCGCCACCGGCATCAACTGGGCCTTTGCACCCCTGTGTCGCGGTTCCTCGCGATGAAAGATGGGGCCGCACCCATGAAGGGTTTGGAGAAGTCCCCGAACTCGCCAGTACCCTGGGAGAGGCGGCTGTCAGAGGGTTGCAGCGAAACAACCTCAGCGATCCCCTGAGCGTTCTGGCCTGCGCCAAGCACTTTGTCGGCGACGGCGGCACTGCTATCGGTACTGCCAGCTTTCCTAATCCGCAAAAAAGCGCTTGCTTGATCAGGGCGACACACAGTTGAGCGAAGCTGACTTGAGAGCGATTCACTTACAGGGCTATATCAGTACGGTCAAAGCCGGGGTTGGTCCGATCATGCCTTCATATAGCAGTTGGAATGGAGTGAAGGTTTCAGGCAGCAAGAAATTGCTCACCGACATCCTCAAGGAGGAAATGGGTTTCAGGGATTCCTGATTTCGATTATCGCGCCGTCGATCAGATAACCAAAGATTATAAGGAGGCGATTGGGATTCGATCAACGCGGGTATGGACATGGTGATGGTGCCCACCGAGTACCAGCGGTTCTTCAACCTGTTGCGCGAGTTGGTGAAGGAAGGAAAAGTGCTGATGACCCGGATCGACGATGCCGTCACCCGGATTTGCGAGTCAAATTCGCCATGGGCTTGATGGATAAGAGCCGGTCTCCTTTGGCAGACAGACGACGTTTGCAGCGGACTCTTTGGCTCGGCGCAACACCGGCAGGCTGCTCGTGCCAGTGCGCGCGTCAGTCTCTCGTTCTGCTGAAGAATGAGAGAAAGACGCTGCCTCTTTCAAAGAAGCTGGCGCGCGTGCATGTTGGAGGCAAGAGCGCCGACAACATCGGCAATCAACGTGGCGGCTGGACCATTGACTGGCAGGGAAAGAGCGGTGAAGTTACCCCGGGCGGAACTACGACTCTGAGAGCAATCCAAAACGCAGTCTCCCAGTCGACGAAAGTGACGTTCTCGAAAGATGGCAGCGGCGCCGGAGGCGCTGACGTGGGCATCGTCGTGGTCGGCGAAGGACCGTACGCGGAAGGTATGGGTGACAGAGATGACTTGACCCTGGCGGCCGAGGATCTGGACAGCTATTAAGAACATGAAGCAGGCGGGAATTCCGGTGGTGGTGGTACTGTTTTCCGGCCGCCCGCTAATCATAAGTGACGCCCTGAGCGAATGTGATGCCTTTGTTGCCGCATGGTTGCCGGGCACTGAAAGGGCAGGGTGTGGCTGATGTGCTGTTCGGTGACTACAAAACCGGAGTGGCAAGCTCGTTCTCATGGCCCATGATCCATGGCCCAGATTCCGATTAATGTCGGCGATAAGAATTACGATCCGCTCTTTAAATATGGGTTTGGACTGGACCTTCGGCTAAAGACGTCTGAGATCAACGTTTAAGCCCCAAATCCCGGTTGAGGAGCAGTTAGAGAGCCCCAGTCCCGAAGGGACCGAATGTTTATAGAAGGCAACTTCTCAAATCGTTTGCGGAAGCCCGTAGGAGCGAAACATAGCTTGCCCGCGACCCCAGTAGATTGAGAAATGCTTCGCTCCTACGGAGCGAAGACGTGTGGCATAGTAAACTGGGTGCTATAAACATCCAGTTCCGACGGAGCTAGGCAACTTGTCGTTTCAGCGGGAACCGCTGGGTCTGAATACAGCATTCGGAAATGAGATTGAACCGAATCATTCTTCTACTCTCTTGTCTGGCGCTCTGCATGTCATCGCTCTGCGCCCCTGGTGGTGAAAGCGCGCAGGGGCCAACGGTGACGATCAACATCGACGCCGGGGCGAATCGCCACGCCATCAACCCAAACATCTATGCGAGTCCGCTTTTTGCGACGACGGCCCAGCTTTGCCGACTCGAAACGCTCCTCTGAATCGCAGTGGCGGCAATGCTACTTCGCAGTACAACTGGCAATGTAACTGCGACAATCGCGGCAGCGACTTCTACTTCGAAAGCCTCGATTCCGGTAGTGCTATTCCGGGTAAGCTTAACGACGACTTCATCGCCGCAAGCAGCGCTGCGGGCGCCGATTCCATGGTGACCATTCCGACGGTCGGTTGGGTGGCCACGCTTGGTTCTAATCGCGGCAAGCTGGCCAGCTTCTCGATTGCTAAGTACGGCCCACAGAAAGCGAATGACTGATCAATCACTTCCCAGACGCCGGCAACGGCCTGCGGCTGCTGTCGGATGGTTCGAAAATCACTGGCAACGATCCGAACGACGCCAACATTCCCGCCGACTCAACTTTTCAACAGGGCTGGATGCAGCATCTGGTCGGCAAGCGGGGTGCGGCGGCGAACGGCGGCCTGCGTTACTACCTGATGGACAACGAGCCGAGCCTTGGTGTGAGACGCATCGCGACGTGCATCCCGTCGGGCCGCTGATGGAAGAAATCGCGAACGATATTGCCGAACTATGAGCGCCAGGGTTACGGGCGACCGATCCGTCGGCGCTGGCCGGGGCCCGAAGAGTGGGGCGGCCCGCAGCTATCTCTACAGCGGCGACGATTGGCAGTGGGCCGGAGCCAGCATAACAACATGGCTACAATCCTGCAAACTTTCCTGATCAGGCGTCGCGCACAGCGGCGCTGGATTACCTACCGTGGGCTCTTGGACCAGGCCCACCAGCACGACACGCAGTGACTGGAAAGCGCAGTCTCGACGTCTTCACGGTGCAGTTTGGTATCCGCAGGGAGGTGAAGCCTTCAGCGACGATGCCACTCCGCAGATGTCCGAGCTGGGCGCAATCGCTCGACGCGGATCGCTGCGGGACCCGAACGATACGTGATCCAAGAGTTGACCAGCGACAACCAGTGTCTGTGTGGACTGCGTGGGCGCGGCCTGAGGATCAACGCAGCACCTTTCTTCCGGATCGCAGACGGGGCGGTCACACTGGAATACAACTGGGGTGCCGAGGGATTCATCAACGGCGCTATCGTTTGCGCAGGCCGATGTCTGGTGGAATCTTTGGCCGCGAGGGCTCGGTCATGGCACACGCGCCAGGACCACGCCGGACGCTTCTACGCCGGACGCACACGGCGTATTGAAGATGTACCCCGCAACCACATGACGGCAACAAATCAACATTCGGCGATATCTGGCAGCGTAGCGGCGGACACCGTGCCCGATCCGGACACGCTTCTTCTTTTGCGGCGGTTTCGCCACATCGATCCGGTGCGCTGACCGTGATGGTGATCAACAAGTCAATGATCCAGCAACCCGCTCGCGACCATCAATCTCGCGAACCGCTATACAGCAGCCGCGGACCGTGGCCCAGGTATGTGGCAGTCCGTCCTTCGGCGAATGCCAGGTCAGCCACCTTAGCGACCTCAGCTTTAGTGGCAGCAGCTTTAGCCTGACGGCGCCGGCCCAAGGCATCACGCTGGCGGTGACGGTGGGGCCGCCGCGCCGGTTTTGTTCACCGTACAGAACTCTCAGCGTGCGCAAATGGCGCTCGAATCAGCAAACCTGCCGCACGACCCGCTCAGCTTGTCACGACTACATCACTGAATAACTCAGTACTGGACCAATAGCGCACCGCGCATCATCTCTGTTGGCGGGCAGTGCTGATACTTTGAATACCCGCTGAGACCGCCGGTGGCCGTGTTCACGGCGCAGAAGCGCAGGATTCGCTTCAACGTACCTATCCGCTCGGCGGTTAAGCATAGTTTCGTCGGTAAGGTGCCGGGCTTCAATAGCTGGTCGTGACGCGACGTCGTAGTGACGTTCCCGATCCACACCCTGGTGCCGCGCAGGACTACCTGGTAACTATCAGCTGCGCGGAGTGCATGAGTGAACAAAGCTCCTCGTCACATTAGTTCAGGATCTGCCTCCCAATGCCTGGTGGCTGAACAACTCGGCATGCGGTGTCGCCAGCAGATTGTACCCATTTCTGAATTGTGGTAAACAGTGGCCACTCAACCCAGCAGAGTCCCTCTCATCCAGCTTGTCTCTTAGCTTGCTCTTCCTTGCTGGCGGCTGTCGTGCCGGTGTGGCGGCATGCCAGATCTTCGGCAGCACCGCATCGCGCAGGTAGGTCGCGCATCGCGCGAGAAGGTGAAGGATGCGATCAGAAAAACTACTACGATCCGAATCACAGGCGACAGTGATGAGACGTTCAGCGCAGCGGCGAAGAGATCAGCCCAGGCGATTTCCCAGCGGACGGGTGTTCGGAATTATCGCCCAGGCGTGGTGTGCGCAGTCTGAATGGCTCCACACACCTTCTTTCCTCCCTCCCACGCAGCGTGCTATGGCATATCGAGGTTCACGAGCTGGCAAACTGCCCAAATGGTGGTGGGAGACCACTGCTACATTACGGCGAGCCAAGCCTGCAGCGCTGATGGGTGTGAGAACCAAAGGACTAAAGCCCGGTGGATGCGATCCTCCATAAGTCAGTGGACGAAGTTTACAAGGCCGACGCCACGGGAAAGTCTCCGCTGAGTTGCCGCTATGCTATTATAGTGGAACTTCTTTGCAGCCACAACGTGGCGCTGGGAGTTTAGTCATTGCAAAGCCCCAGGCGAGTCACCCAGGAAAGTTGTGACTTCCCCAGTCGCCACAACGCGGCAGGGAAGAAGGCGCTGGACCATAGAAGTTCTGGCGGCAGTGACTACCACGACAAGCGTGGTTAGGGAAGCGTCTGGGAGTGGAGAATCTCTGCGCAAAGCACCGCTTGAAAAGGATCTGGCGATGATTGCGCATGATCTGGAAGGTGCCCGAGTTCCGTGTCGCCCCAGAAGTACTGCCTGCGGTCAATGAGTTTATGAGCAAAGTTGCGAACAAGCACAAAGAGACGCTTATTCGCCGATCTTCGCGGCAATCCTGGTGTGGTTATGTGGATATGCTGGAGCAAGCCTGCCATTGCGCGACCTTTTCGACCATGACGTGAAGTTGGGAGACGAGAAGCAGCGCAGGAAACAAAGCCGCTGGGTTCGCAAAGACGGGGTCCGCGATGATCTTCTCGTTAGGGCCAATGAGTCGTTGCTGATTGATAACGGCTCGGCATCAGCCGCCGAACTGCTGGCGCGGAGTTGCGCAAATCGGAAAACGAGGCGTAGATCACCGGCGATCGCAGCGCGGCGCGGTAAGATGGAGTCTCTGGCGCTACCCCTTCGCGATCGGCGAGGGCAACGTCCGCCTCGATCTGGCGACGCCGAGCATCACGGACGCGCACGTGTCGATTCGAAGTCGACGGACGACAGCAAGCCTCGGGCATACCGGGTAACTCCGGATAAACTAACACCTCCCAGCCGGGGCCGACCTGCGCGCCAGGAGTCGTGGATCACAGTGCCGCCATGCTGCGGCCTCGCTCGCTGGCGTCAAGCTCGATCCCAAAGAAGCTGGTGCGCTTTCCGATTAAATGGAAGCAGCAGCCTGATGATGAAGTCGTTTGCTGTTTCTTACGGCTAATCGAACTGTACTCGTCTTTTGCGCTTACCCTGGTTGTTTCGACGGCGGGCGCTGCTGCCCAGGATCAGCAGTTCGCCAGCCTCGGGGATTTCAAACCTGGGAGTGGCGAGGTGATTCGCGACTGTCGTATCGGCTACCGCACCCTTTGGCAAACTCCACGCCGACAAGTCCAACGCGATTCTTTTTCCGACCTGGGCCGGTGGTACCAGCGAGCAGGCCAAATCCAACTTTGGTCCCGGCAGGCTGATCGATACAGACAAATACTTTGTAATTGCGGTCGATGCCTTGAGCAACGGCGTTTCCTCTTCACCTTCCAAACAGCGAGCAGCAGCCGCGCATGAGTTTTCCCAGGCTTCACTTTTCGCGACCTCGGTGAACGACACAACACCAACTCCTGACCAGCGTGTTTGCACTTAATCATCTGAAGGCGGTGATGGGTGTTTCAATGGGAGGTAATGCAGACTTTCCAGTGGATCGTTTCTCTATCCCGAGTTCGTGGACCAGGCGATTCCGATTGTTGGTTCTCTCCGCGCCTGCAGCGCCTTACGATCTGGTGCTCTGGCAAATCCAGATCGATGCGATCATGAATGATCGCAGCCGGGACTGGACACGCAACTTCACAGGGTAAATCCGGCGCGCTCGGCAGAGTCTCGAATTTGGCGCCCTGCTGCTTGACGACTCCGGAAGACTACAACAAAAAGAAGACGCGCCAGCAAACTTTAGAAGACCTGGCGGAAGGCAAGACGAGCGGCGGGTCCGACGCCAACGACCAAGAATCCGCCAGGCGCAGGCGATGATGGCTCCCGATCGGCCACGGCGCTGGGTGGTTCCTGGGAACGCGCGGCGGCTGCGGTCAAGTGCCAGATGTTTGTAATCGTCGCCAGGTTTGACCACGTAGTAACGCCTTGACCGCGGGCGTTGGTTTCGCCCACCGCTGCACGCGCCAGTGCTTGAGCTGGAAAGCGATTGCGGACACCTGGCCCGCGTCCTGCGAGGCGCAAAAGTGAATGCACGCAGTGGCCGCGTTTCTTGAGCGCTGAAGCGCTAGCGGGTTCGATGAAAAATGGGGTGTCGATCAAGAAACGATACGATCCACGAAACCACCACGAAAGGAACACTTTGAAATATCACCAATAGAAAACCGAGTCTTTTTCGCGTTGGTTGAAAGTTGGTTCTGCTCAATGTCCTTTACGTGGATCTCTCATTTTTTCAGCAACCTGCTGGAGCGCGAAAATCCAGCCTGTGAAGCCCGTTGAAACGGCTGGTTGCAGAGATGCAGTCTACGCAGCGGTAAAATCGGCGGGCCAGATTACTTGTGCGACAAAACCCGATGCGAATGAGTCAAGCTTTTCAGTTGGGTTCTTCCTTTACCTGCTTGGCGCCTTGCGTGAGACTGTTTTACAAGTTGTGCCGCTGACTACCTACGAGATTTCACGCACAAGTCGCCAAGCACGCAAAGGCTTTCTTGTTGGTCTGAGGCGCAGCCTCGCTAGATTACTTGGGCGACAAAACCGTGTCTCCACCAACTTGGTATAAGACAAAGTTCACAGGAACTTGAGGAGTTCAAAACCAATGAGTGGTGTTCGGATACTCTTGAAGAAACGGCTGCGCTTGCTGGCGCAGATCCATGGTGTCGGTGTTTTTACTGACGGCGCTGCTGCCGGGTCACGGTGGTGCGCTCAGATGTGCGCGCACCTTTGGCTGATCGATGGTGCTGCCATGCGCGATCAGCCCAAAGGGGTGCAATCAACCGCAATCTGTACGGCCAATTTGCCGAGCACCTCGGACGAGACATCTACGACGGCCTCGTGGGTTGGCGAGGACTCGGCGGTAGTTAAACACGCGCGCATCCGCAACGACATCATCGCGGCGCTGAAGAACTGAAGCTATACCCGTGTTGGTGGCCGGAGGCTGTTTTGCGGACGATACCATTGGAAGAGACGGCATCGGCCCCTCGCGATAAGCGCCCCGAGGAGACTCAATACCTGGTGGGGCAATGTCATCGAGACGAACGCCTTCGGCACACAGCGAATGCATGGATCTATGGCGAGCTGGATCGGCGCGGACGCCTATGTGGGCGGCAACGTCGCGCAGCGGCACCACCTCAGGAGGTTGCAGGAATGGATCGAATACATGACCTCCGACTCGCAATTCCACGCTGGCCAGTTTGCGCCGACAGAACGGCCGATGAAAGCCCCGGAAACTCCCTTATGTGGCGGTGGGCAATGAGAACTGGGGTTGTGGTAGGAACATGCGCCCGGAGTACTACGCGGACGTGGTATCGCCGCTAGCGAAGCGTTCGTCAAAGACTATTTGAGAAACCACGTGCAGAAATTCCAGCGGAGCCAGCGCTGGAGATGCAATTACGGTTGGACGGCAGTGCTGATGTCCCAGGCCGCCAGGCGGATGCAGTGCACCTTCGCTGCATTGCACGCGTTGCCGCCTACGCAGGATGGAACAGAAGGGATCGGCCACACAATTTGGCGAAGATGCATGGCATGCGACCGTCTGCGCTGAACGCTGCAGATGGATGAGTTCATTCGGAAACACAGCGCGATTATGGATAAATATGATCCGCAAAAACAGGTTGGCTTGATGGTGGACGAGTGGAGTGTACCTGGCACTGACCAGGAACCGGGGACAATTGGGAGCGCTATGCACCAGCAGAACAGTATCCGTGATGCGCTGGTGGCTGGCATCAATCTGAACATCTCCGTCGACCGCTCGGACCGACCGTGCAGATGGCCAATATCCGCGCAGTTGGTCAGCGCTGCTGCGCAGCTCAATATGATCCTTGACCAGCAAGCGAGGAGAGATGATCTGAGCCGACGCTGACCTACCATGTCTTCGGAGATATGGCTATAAGGTCCGCATCAGTGGAGCAACGCTGATACCAGATGGTAGATGACGTACGGCAGACCAAAGCACTATGGGCAGTAAGCTGCGTCTCTGTCTCTTCGCTTACATGACATGGGGCAGCTTCAGACGCGATCAAAGTCTACGGCAAGCTTCAGGCTTCTGATAGTAAACCCGGATCCGAATCGCTCGGCCCAGGCCCCAGCAAAGGGCTGGTAGCCCTAAAGAATCCCAGACAAGTGTAACTGATCGGCGTCAATCAACATCGTGAAGATTGAGACAAACTGTTGGTGGTCAGCTGGTGGCGGTGTTGTTCAAGATTTTTGAAACCAGTAATCAACTTACTCTTTGATTCTTACTTCATAAAGTCAGTCGTGGTATTGGAAATCTGTAGGGACGCTAAGGGGGTGAGTCTCATTAGGTGGATCTGTCTGCCTCGCAACGTAAAGGTACTTCCATTCGAAATTGAGTCTGAGGTGTTTCTGGAGAGTCGGCAATGTGGCGTCAATCGCATCGAGTGTGGCTTATTGTCAAGTCTGGCCATGAGCTGTAACGCTCTATTTTGGTCTGATCAAGATTTAGCCAGGTAGTCGGGCAGGATGAATGTCACCCGAGTGATCCATTCAAAGCTCGGAAGTTTCTCAAACATTCTGGACGATTAGTCGCTGGTTGACTTGCCCCGGTCCATCCCTCGCCGTGGCGGTGACTACTGACGCAGTGTCGCCAGTTCCGGGACGATGTTGGCCACGTAAGAGCAGCATCTTCGCGTATGTAGGTCCGGGCCGAAGTTATAACAGGAAGCAACTTGAATGATCCGGCACCCACAAAACTGAGTCCAGAGTTACGAGAGCGATCGAAAGCTCGGCATCAGTAAGCATCAATGTGGAACACTTGATTTGGCGCGTGCTGGTACATCGCGCGACGGAGAACGACTTGCGCCAGGAAGACCGTAGTCAGTCCGATTTGCGCCACCCATCGCGCTAACCGCCAGGTTTGGAATGATAAAAGAACGGACAGATCGAAGACCCAGTAGTCTCGCCTCGGAATGTACCGGCAGGCGTTCGCGTCTTAGAGGATCCGTCGCAGTAAAAGTGTACCACATTGGGTTCCTATCTGACCCTGAAAGCGTAGTTTTAATTGGGCGAAGCGCTGATTGCCGCTGGGGTGTATGATGCCGGGCCTCCGTTGAGCAAATACGTAACCGAACTGGGGCAGCAT
>ERZ1370068.10403-contig-9105_pt1 | contig 33721 bp, 43 predicted proteins | sample MGYA00561227_ERZ1370068 | MGnify/ENA primary metagenome ERZ1370068 (study PRJEB38410, sample SAMEA6850437) | metagenome | study: Metagenomic assessment of the ecological functions of the soil: analysis of the soil microbiota associated with the...
CATCGAGCGGGTCCTGCCCTCGGTCCGCCTGGAGATCGGGATCCTGGAAGGGATCGCCGCCCTTCGCCGCGTGGAGGCTCGCCATGCGCGTTCTCCGCGACCCTGCCTACCTCCGGCTCTTCGCCGAGCGGGCCCAGGCCATCGAGAGCGACCTCGGCGCGCTGGCCGACCTCGTGTCGACGGCGGAGGAGCGGCTGGCGCTCGCGAGCGCGGCCGAGCAGCTCCGCAGCTACCGGGCCCTGGCCGAGCGGTCGCCCGGCTGAGAGCCGAGACGGCGAGCAGGCCGCGATCCGGCTCGAGACGGTGACGCAGCGCCTTTACGGCCATTCCAGCGCCGAGCTCCGGCGGCGCGGAGCCGAGGCGGGGCGCCTCGAGGAGCAGAGCCGGCTCGTGGCGCTGCTCGCGATCGCGACCAGCCTCCTCGTGTCGCTCGCGATCGCCGGGTTTGCCAGCCTCAGGATCGCCCGCCCTCTCGAGGGGCTTCGGGCCGCCGCTTGGGACGTGGAGCGGCGCAAGGCCACCGAGGCCATTCCCGTCCGCGGGCGCGACGAGATCGCCGAACTGACGATGGCGTTCAACCGCATGGCGGACCGGCTCCGGGAGCTCGACACGCTGAAGCAGCACCTCTTCTCGGCGATCACCCATGACCTTCGGACGCCGCTCACGATCATCGCCTGGTCGGCCGAGCGGCTCGGGCGCGGCGAGGCCGGCATGCCCCGCGAGCGACAGGCGTCCCTCGTCGAGAACATCCGCATGAACACGGCCCGGCTCCTTGAGCCTCGTCACCCAGCTCCTCGATCTCGGCAAGCTCAGAACCGGCAAGCTCCAGCTCGATCTCGATCCCACCGACGTCCACGCCCTGGTCCAGGACGCGGTCGACGAGATCCGCCCCTGGGCGGAGGACCGCGCTCTCCACCTGGATGTCGCGGGTCTCCGACGCGATCCCGAAGCTGCTCCTGGACGCCAAGCGGATCCATCAGGTGATCGTGAACCTCTCTCGCGAACGCCGTGAAGTACAGCAAGGCGCGCGGGGCTCATCACGCTCACGGCCGAGATCGCCGACGAGCACGTCGTGGTGAAGGTTGCCGACACCGGGATCGGCATTCCTGCCCATCTCCAGGCGACGGTCTTCGAGCGCTACGAGCAAGCGCACTCGGAGCGGGGCGGCACGGGCCTGGGGCTCGCGATCGTGAAGGGCTTCGTGCTTGCCCACGGCGGGCGGGTGTGGGTCGAGTCCGAGGAGGGGATCGGCAGCTGCTTCGGCTTCGCCCTTCCCCTGGAGGTACCGGATCCATGACGACGCCTCGATCCTGCTGGCCGCGCTCCTGGCGCTCTCCGCGTGCAGCGCGACGCCCTCCTGGACGCGTCTCAGCTCGTCGATGGAGGCCGGCCGACTCGTCCGCGAAGCCAACGTCCAGCTCCGCGAGGGCAGCCCATCGGCGGCCGCCCGCATCCTCGAGGACGTGGTGCGCCGATTCCCCGACGCGCCCAGCCACGATCAGGCGCTGTACGATCTGGCTCGCGCCCTCGTGCTCTCGGCCAACGGCGGACGCGACTACCGCCAGGCCTCCGCGCACCTCGACCGGCTGCTGCGGGAGTACCCGGCGAGCTCGTATGCTCCGGACGCCCGGGCCCTCCGGATCGCCCTGGGGGCCTACGTCGCGCGGACGGCCGAGCTCGACCGGCTGCTCGAGCGCCTGAAGGCCATCGACCTCGAGTTCGAGACGCCCGCGACAGCCGTAGCGGGCGCCGCCCGCGCCCGAGGACGATCTGCCGGGGTCGCGATAGACTCTCTGTGTGCTCGACGACCCGAATGTCCTTCGCCTGAGCGTCCTCGACCAGTCACCGATCCGGACCGGACAGACCCCGGGCGACGCGATCCGGGAAACGCTCCACCTCGCGCAGGCGGCTGACCGTCTCGGCTACCACCGGTACTGGCTGGCCGAGCACCACTCGACACGCCGGGCTCGCCGACGCGGCCCCCGAGATCCTCATCGGCGCGGTTGCGGCGGAACCCGGCACATCCGGGTCGGATCGGGCGGCGTCATGCTGACCCACTACAGCCCGCTCAAGGTCGCCGAGCAGTTCCGGATGCTGGAGACGCTGCATCCCGGGCGCATCGACCTCGGCATCGGCCGGGCGCCCGGAAGCGACGGCCGCACGGCGCTCGCCCTGCGCCGGGGCGCCGACGCCGCCCGCGGGCCGGAGGTCCCCGACCCGTGGGCGGAGACCGAGGTCGCGCGCTTTCCGGACCAGGTCGGCGACCTGATCGGGTTCCTGACCGACGGGTTGCCGCCCGATCATCGGTTCTCGACCGTCCGCGCGATGCCGGCCGGCGACGGCGTGCCCGAGATCTGGCTCCTCGGCTCGACCGACGCGAGCGCGGCCTGCGCCGCGCACTTCGGCACGGCGTTCTCGTTCGCCCACTTCATCAACGCGGACGGCGGCGCGGCGGTCACGCGCGCCTACGCCCGCGCGTTCCGACCCTCGCCGAGCCCTCGCCGCGGCCCGCGCCAGCGTGGCGGTCTTCGCGGTGTGCGCGGACACCGAGGCCGAGGCCGAGCGCCTGTCGCGGAGCCGGGACCTCTTCATCGTGCGCCTGTACACGGGACGCGCCGGCCCCTACCCGTCCGTCGAGGAAGCCGAGCGCTATCCTACTCTCCCCGCGAGCTCGCCATCGCGGAGCACGCGCGCCGGCGCACGGTGGCCGGGACGCCCGAGCAGGTGCGGGCCGCCTCCTCGCCCTGGCCGCCGAGTACGGCGTCGACGAGGTGGTCGTCGTCACCATCACCCACGATCCCGAAGGCTCGGCTCCGCTCTTACGAGCTCCTGGCCGAGGCGTTCGGGCTTCGAGGAGACCCCGCATGACAGTCAGGATCGGCGCTCTCTGCTGGAACCAGTACACGGGCTGGCCGGCGCTTCTCGAGGCCGGGCAGCGCGCCGACCGCCTCGGCTACGACTCGCTCTGGACGTGGGACCACCTCTACCCGATCGTGGGCGACTCGAACGGCCCGATCCTCGAGGGCTGGATGGCGCTCGCCGCCTGGGCCCAGGCGACCACGCGCATCCGGATCGGCCTCGATGGTCTCGGCCAACACGTTCCGCGAGCCGACCCTCACCGCCAAGATGGCGACCACCCTCGATCACATCTCCGAGGGGCCGCGCGATCCTCGGCATCGGGGCCGCCTGGTTCGAGGCGGAGCACGCCGCCTACGGCTGCCCGTTCGGCTCCGGCGCCCCCGAGCGACTGCGCTGGCTCGGCGAGGCCCTGCCGCGTGATCCGCGGAATGCTCCGCGGGAGACGCCGTCGGCGGCGGGCGTGCGCTATCACGCCAGGTCGGTCCGCAATCTGCCCGCGCCCGTGCAGGCCCGGCTCCCGATCCTGATCGGCGGCGGCGGCGAGAAGGTGACGCTCAAGCTGGTCGCGCGCTACGGAGACGCGTGCAACATCGGCGGCGGCGTGGACTCCGTCCGCCGGAAGGAACCGATCCTCCAGGAGCACTGCCGCGCCGTGGGTCGCGACCATCGGGAGATCGAACGCACGACCGTCGTCGGCGCCGTGGTGATCCGGGACTCCCGGGCCGAGGCCCAGCGTGTCTTCGAGAAGCTGTTCGAGGCCAACGGCCGCGCCCGGTCGTGGACGAGCCAGCCCGTCGGGACGCCGGCCGACGGTGGCCGAGGCCATCCGTCCGTATCTCGACATCGGGCCCGGATACCGCCACCTGCTGGCCGGGCTTCCCGCCCCGTACGACGAGGAGTCGATGACGCGCTTCGCGACGGAGGTGCGCCCGCTTCTGAGCGCGCGCCGGGACGCTGACCGCCTGCCCGCGCAGGCCGACGCCCGTGGCCCGCGAGCGCCCGGCCCGGACCGTCAGGCTGGCACGGAGGCTCCGGAGCGCCTCGTAGACCGGGCGCGCGTCGGCGAGAGAGGCGGCCAGCCGAGGAACGGCCGTCGCGTCCTCCACGTAGGCCGGCCGGCGCATCCCGACGAGCACCGTGGTGACGCCGGGCGTGCTGGCGATGGTCCAGAGCGTCTTCTGCGAGAGCGACGCCCCGCGGCGCTCCGGGGAGCAGCGGATCGACGGCGGCGGCGATCGCCCGGCTCTGCACCTGGCTCCGGCTGCCCGCCTCCGCGCGGAACCCGTCGAGCAGACGATCGAGCTCCGGCACGTAGCGGTCGCGCCACGCGCTCCACCGGTGGGCGAGCTCCCCCGCGATCCCGGCGTCGAGGGCACCGATCACGCGCGTCGTGAGGCCCCGGACCTGCCACTCGATCTGCTCCCAGTACGTCACGCTCGCGATGCGGTCCCGGACGCCGGCGAGCTGATCCGTCCAGCGGAGGAAGTTCTCGGGCTTGTCGCTGTCCGGCCCCACTCGGAGGTGCGCCGCGATCTCCCGCCGGTACTCGGCCTCCAGCTTCCCGCACGATCTCCAGCTGGCGATCGACGGCCCTGGCCGGAAGGATGGGAAGTCTGCCAGCCGCACCATCCCGCGTCCCACGACCGCGTTGAGGGGCCGGTTGATCAGGACGCCGATCCCGGCCGTCGACGCGAGCTCCAGCACGGAGCGATGCGCCGCCGCCGGTGCGTCCGGCGGGTTGTTCGAGTCGAGGACGCCCCCTGCCTCGAAGAGGTTCATGGGCAGCTGGACGACGCCGAAATGATGACCGGGGCCGCCGGCCGCCTCGGCCGCGGCCAGCATCCGCTGCGAGACTCGTGGCCTCCGGGTCGTCCACCGGGCGAGCGACCGTGTTCGACGACACGCCGTACCACCCGAGGGTCCCGGCCGCCACGCGCTCTTCGAAGAAGCGGAAGGCCGCGGTCAGGCGCCGATAGAACTCGCCCCGGGTCTCGTCGAGCGGCACTCCGCCGTTGTGGGCGGCGTCGGACAGGAAGTACTCGGGGTTGTGGAGGGAGACAGACGTCGAGAGTCTGAAGGCCCAGGCGGTCGAGGGACCGGGCCAGCTGGTCCTCGAGGAACGCCGGATGCACGCAGTGCCAGCAATCCGCGCTGGTAGTGGACCATCTCGGGGAACGGGTCGATCGGCGCCCTCGCGCTCCCGGGCGAGCGCCATGTTCTGCCCCTCGACGTAGCCGATCTTCGAGACGACGACGATCTGCTCGCGCGCGATCCCGCCCCGCCGGATCGCGTCGCCGAGCACCTTCCCGACCAGACGCTCGCTTCCCCGTCGGTGTAGTTCGTCGAGGTGTCGATCGAGGTTGACGCCGCTCGCGAGCGCCTGCTCGAGGGCGCTCCGGTGGACCGCAGTCCCGTCGTTCACGCGGTAGCCGCCGAAGCCGAGCCGGCACACGGTGAGGCCGGTGCGTCCGAGCGGCCCGTAGGCCGCCGCGGACCGGCGCTCCGCGAACGCCCTGGTCCCCGCGGGGGTCGCGGTTCCGGGCGTGACGGATCCCGTGTGTGGCGTCGTCATGGATGGCCTCCATCGGCCGCGAGGGTGACCGGGCTCGCGCGTCACCCCATCGTACCGCGCCGGGCGTGGACCGGCGTATACTCGGGCAGGGTCGCTGCCCGGCGCTCCCCGATGAGGCCCGGACGCGCGGCGGTCCCAGGAGGATCCGATGACTGTGTGGCTCGGCTTCCTCGCGCTCCTCCTCGTCGCCGGCCCCGCGCGAGCCGAGGTCAACCTGCCGCCCGGCTTCACGACCGAGGTGTACGTGACGGGCCAGGGCTTCGACACCTCCGGCGAGCGCGGCGTGAGCGGGATCCCGTCGGTGGGAACGCTGGGCGTCGACGCCGCAGGGGACGCTCTACATGTCGCGCACCGGAGCCCGCTTCCGCGTGGGCGACATCGAGGACCTCTCGGCCATCTACCGGATCCCCGCGGGTGGGGCGCGACTGACGCCCGAAAGCGAGACCCGCTACCTCTACGGACCGCCGCTACCCAACCCCCAGATCGGCGCGGTGTCGGCCCGGGGCCCGGTGTGGGTCACGACGTACGACCGCGAGCGCCGGCTGGGTGCGCTCTACCGGTTCCTCGACGGGAAGCCGGCGCTCTTCGCCGGCGGGCGTCCCGACGCGGGCGGAACGCCGGTCCTGCGCCATCCCGAGGGAGTAGTGATCGGCCCCGCGGGCGACATCTTCGTGACCGACCGCGAGGAAGGGCGATCGTCCGCCTGGACGCGCGCGGCAACCTCGTCAACCCTCGCCATGCCGCCGTCCTCGCGTCCCCGCATGCTGACCATGGACGAGGCCGGCAACCTCTGGGTCGGCGGCGACGGGACCGCGCGAGACGCCGTTCGGCGCGGGCAACGGCGAGATCGTACGACTCACGCCCGACGGCCGCACGGAGTCGGTGCTCAGGGCCCCTGCCCGCGGGCTTCTCGCAGAGCCCCGGCGGTGCGCTGTTCGTGGTGCAGAGGCGGACCGGTCAGCTCTTCGCGCTCATGCCGGACGGGCGCCGCCTCGACTTCGCCACCACCCGCAACGGCAGCTTCCTCCGGGCCCCTCGCGTTCGTCCCCGTCACGCCGGAGACGGCGCCGGCGCCGGCATCGCCGGCGACCTCTTCGTGGTTCTCGTCTCGCGCTCGCTGTGGCTCCTCAACGAGGTGGTGCGCATCTCGGGGCCGTTCGACGAGTGGGTGCGGCCAGGAGGCCAGCCGGCCGGCGCCCTGATCCATCGCGCGAGGGCAGCGACGGACGATTCGCTCGGGTCTCACTCCGGATCTCTCGGGAGGTGCTGACCATGAGACATCCGATGAGCTCCAGTCGACAGATCCCGCGCAGCATCCACCGGTTTCGTTCCGGTTCAAGCGGCGCGAGTCTCGGCGGATCGCGCCCGCCGGGGTGCGCCCTGGTCCCGCTCGTCGCCGCCCTCCTGGTCGTGGGCGGACTCGCGAGCCGCGCGCCGGCGCAGCCTCAGAAGGGCGCCGTGGCAAACCCTGGCGCGGCGGCCCAGAGCAGCGTGCTGGGAGCCACGTCGGTTGGCGCGGCGGCCAGGCAGTTCCAGTGCCTCTCGAGAGACGCTCAGGGCAACTGCACCAGGAACAAGTGCACGCGGGGACCGGGCGGCCAGTTCTACGACTGCGGGACCTTTGCCCAGTCCTGCAAGAACGCGGGGCTCGACTGGACCGGTTCCAAGGAAGGAGACGAGGCAGGCGGAGTGTGCTCGGTCAAGAAGAAGGCTCCCCAGTAGAAGACCGCCGGCTGGATGCCCGCGTCCCGGCGCGGCTACGGGGCTACTCGCGGAACTCCTGGTCGAGGATCCTCCCGGATGAACCGGTCGATGGACACCGGGTAGTAGCGGACGTCCGGGGAGCGGATGACGCCCGTGTTGATGACCTCCTGACGGAGCAGCTCGTCGAGAACCAGCTCGAGCTGCGCTTGCGGTGCGCCGGTCCTGGCGCTGGATCCGGAGGTCCTCGCTCTCGACGAGGACCTTCGGCGCGTACTTGAAGCTGAAGACCTCTGGCGATGAGCGCGTTGTGCATCAGCTCCCGCTCCGAGAACACGTCGCCGTAGGTCGGACCGTCCGCGCGGACGGGCAGCACGAGACGCGGGGACACGCGGATGCGGCCGCGAACCTCCACCGACCGGCCGGGGTTGTCCCAGTGCGGACCGACGAGCACGTACGGGAGCACGTGGTGCCCGGTGATGATGCCGCTGATCGGCTTCCGGAGGACCTCGGTTCCCTCGAAGACGGTGCGGAGGAGCTCGGGGTCTGCCCAGCCCTCGCTCACGATGCCGGCAGGGTGTCCTGCCGGATGGCCGCCTCCGCCTCGCGGTCCAGGACGTCGACGGCCCGCTGGTAGATCTCGTCGGCCTCCGCCTGCGTCTCGCCGACCGCGGTGAGCCCCAGACGCCCTCGCTCCGACAGCGCCGTCAGCATGTGGAGCACGACGCCGGTCTGCCTCGTCTGGTTGAAGTGAAGCCCGTGGCGCACCATGATGTCGAAGACGTCCTGCGGCAAGAGGCCGCGATACAGCTCCGACTCGAGATGGTCGGTCGCCACGAAGCACTTCGGCCGGCCGCTGGGCGGCGTGAACGTCGCCGACTCGGGGTCGTACCGCCCGTCGGTCAGGAACTGAAGCGTGAGGAACGGGTGGGTCGTTCCGCCCTTCCGCAGGTTCAGCTCGATCGCGTAGGGCGTCCAGTCCGCGCCGTTCCTGACGACGACGAAGTCGAAGGCGAAGCGCCCGAGGACGCCCTCGCCGACCAGCTCTTCGCCCACCTTCACCGCGTCCCGCGTGATCATGGCCGCATAGGCGGGGTCCGCGGGGAAGCGGCAGCCGAGATAGCTCTGCCCGCTGGGCCCGCCGAGCACCTGGTCGTGCGTGGACAGAACCTCGAGCTGGCCAAGGGGGTGATGCGGAGCTGGACGCTCGGGCTCGGATCTCCTCGCCGATGACGCGTTCTCCACGATCCCCGCGAGCTCGGCGAGCTTGCGCCATGTACATGTCGTAGTTCTGGCGCGCGCTCTCGTACTTCATCCCCTTGAGCCGCTCGAGGAGGGCCGCGCGCTCGCCCTTGTCGCCCGGCGCGGGCAGACCCGAGAGGTTCACGACCGCGTTGCCGGCACCCGAGACGCCCTCGTTGTGCTTGACCATCGCGGAGCGTACCGCGAGGCCGCGCGACCCGGAGGCGAGCGAGGGCGTCGAGGACCTCGTCCTCGGTCCGGAGGTCCTCCGCGCCCATGGGATACGACACGCCCGCCCGGCCGAACAGCTTCCGGCAGCCGCTCTTGGTCCCGAGCTCGAAGTGTCGGGGATCAGCCCCGTACATGGGGATCCCCAGCCGGATGGCCAGGTCCCGCTCGAGCTCGGTCGTGTTGTACGGCACGAGATGCGCCCGGTCCTTGTCCGGGATGAGGTCCCGGATCTGGGCCAGGAGCCTCGGCCGCTCGAGGAGCTTCAGCGGACAGCGGCCGGAGCGTGCTGTCGTGGGGCACCGGGTTGAAGAATCGAGCGCGAGCGTGCGCCGGGATGACTCCCGGCAGGAGCCCAAGATAGTAGTCCACGACGTCCGGCAGGATTGGGCGGACGTGACGTAGATCATGTCGCGCGCTCGGCTGCCGGAGCAGGAAGAGCATGAACAGGAAGCGCTCCTCCATGGCCTGGAGCACCGCCGACGCGCATGTTCAGCGAGTCCAGCGTGATGGAGGGCACGACGACGATCGTCTGCGGGTCACGGGTCAGGCTGGCGATCGACTTCCAAAGCGGGATGAGCTTCGCCTGAAGCGCCGAGTAGCGGACTGCGATCTCCTCCGGCGTGAGGCCAAGGGTCGGCGCTGGGCGCGTGCTGTCGTGGGTGCTCATCGGGCTCGTGATCCTCGTCGCTTGGGGTCGTCGAAAAGCAGGCCAGCCTGGCGGCGCGGCAACCGGTCCACGATACCACGCTTCCCCGGGACCTTCCGCGCCGCACCGTCCGGGCTCGCGCGGGCGGTCGGAGGGCCTATACTGGGATCCGTGAACGCGCCGCGCCGTCGACGAATCCTCCGGCTGTCGCCGGGCGCGACCGTGCTGCTGGCGTTGCTGGTCTTGCTCGGGGCCGCCGGCGGGAGCGCTCGCGGGCGCCGCGGCGCCCGCCGCGCTGCCGGCGGCAGGAATCACCGCCGGCGTTCAGGAAACGGTGCTGCCGAACGGCCTCACACGTCCTCGTCAAGGAGAGTCCGGAGCGCGCCGGTCGTCAGCTTCAGCGTCTGGTACCGGAGTGGGCTCGCGCAACGAGCACACGGGCATCACCGGAGTGTCCCATCTACTCGAGCACATGCTCTTCAAGGGCACGCAGCAGTTTCGGCTCGGCGAGATCGCGCGGACCCTCTTCCTGAACGGCGCGTCATTCAACGCGAGCACCTACTACGACTGGACGAACTACTACGCGACGATCGCCGCCGATCGGCTCGAGCTCGCCATGCGCATCGAGGCCGACCGGATGGTCAACAGCCGGATCGACAAGGCGCAGACCTCGACTCCGAGATGACCGTGGTCCGGAGCGAGCTCGAGGGCGGCGAGAACAGCCCGGGCCGGCTCCTGTGGCGAGGCGGTGGTTCGTCGACGGCCTTTCAGGCGCATCCCTATCGCTGGCTCGTGATCGGCTGGCGGAGCGACGTCGGAGAACGTGTCCCGGGACGCCCATCTACCAGTACTATCGGACTCACTACGGCCCCGGCAACGCCGTCGCCGTCGTCGTCAGTGACGTCACGGCGGCCGAGGCGCTCCGGCTGGCCCCGCCAGCACTTCGGTCCGATCAAGCCGATTCCGACGCCGCCTGAGGTCCACACGACCGAGCCGCTCCAGCGCGGAGAGCGCCGCATCGATCGTGCGGCGATCGGGCCCGTTGCCCATGGTGCTCATCGCGTGGAAGGCGTCGGCGGCGCTTCCGATCCGGACACTACGCACTCGACGTGCTGTCGGGAGTCCTGGGCGAGGGGCCGGACGAGCCGGCTCTATCGGGGCTGGTCGAGAGGGGCTTGGCCACGCGCGTCGACGCCGGATCCCAGAGCCTCCGGGATCCCTTCCTCTTCACCGTGAGCGCGACCGCCCGCCGGGCGCGTCACGGCGGAACAACTGGAGAGGCGCTCCTCGACGAGGTCGAGGCGCGTGACGTCGAGTCCCATCACCGCCGAAGAGCTGACTCGCTGCGCAGCGGCGCGCTGGGGCCGACTTCGTCTTCCAGACGAACAGCGTGACGGCGCAGGCCCGTCAGCTCGGCTACTGGGCGATGATCGGCGACTGGCGCTATCTCACGACGTATCTCGACCGGGTCAGGCTCTGACCGCGGCCGACATCCAGGCGGTCGCGAGAGCAAGACCTTCACCGGCGACACGCGGACCGTCGGGCACTTCGATGCCGTCCGACGGCGGAGGTCCGACCGCAGCGCCGCCGCGCGAGGCGTCGGCCCGCGTCGAGCGGCCGACGCGAGGAGACCGACCCATCCGCCTCCGCTCGCACGCAGGCCGCTCGGGCGCCCAACCGCCTCGTCCGCGGTTCTCGCTCGACAACGGCATCTCCGTCATCGTGCAGGAGAATCATGCGACTCCGACGGTCGCGCTCCGGGCGAGCGTCCCGGCGGGCTCGCTCGCCGATCCCTCTCGACAAGCCCGGTCTGGCGGGATTACAGCCGCCGCCATGCTGAGCCGCGGCACCGTCCCGCAGCGCAGCGCCCTCGCCTTTGCGACGGCGCTCGAGGACGTGGGGGGCGAGCCTCGGGGCGGAGCGCCGACACGCTCGTCACCTCGATCACAGGCGGAAACCCTCACGCGGACTTCGACCTCGTCCTCGGACCTCTTCACCGAGATGCTCCGGCAGCCGGCATTCCCGGCCGCCGACTTCGACCGGACTCAAGAGCGAGGCGCTCGCCGGCGTCGCCCAGGCGAGGACGAATCCGGACCGCATCGCGAGCTCTCAACTTCGACCGGGCCATCTATCCGGCGGGGCACCCTCTCCGCCCGCAGACGTTCGAGGACGCGGAGCAGACGATCCCCACGATCACCCGGGACGACCTCGCGGACTTCCATCGGCGGCAGTACGGCCTGGATCGGAATGATCGTCGTGGTGACGGGGACGTCGCACCCGACCAGGTCGGGACGCTCCAAGAAGCGGCTCGGCGACTGGTCGCGCAATCCCGAGACCCGAGCGATCGCCTCCTGACCTGCCCACGGACGGCGCCCGAATCGCTCGAGATTCCGGTCCCGGACGGGAGCCAGGCGTCGATCGTCTGGGGCCACGCCGGCGAGGCCTCCGGCGAACGACCCTCGATTTCTATTCGACCCAGGTCATGAGCCTCGTCCTGGGCGGCGGCTCGCTCTGACCAGCCGGCTCAGCACGTCGATCCGCGACGACCAGGGGCTGGCGTACTCCGTCTACGGGTATTTCGACGCCAGCCTCTACCCGGGCCCCTTCCGCGTGGTCTTGGGAACGAACCCGCGAACGCCGAAGAAGGCGGTGACCGCGCGTCGAGTCGGAGGTCCAGCGCATCCGGTCGGGACGGCGTGACCCAGCGCGAGGTCGACGAGGCGGTCGCGTACCTCACCGGGCGCTTCCCGCTCCGGCTCGAGACAAACGGCGGGGTCGCCGAGATCCTCCGGGGCATGGAGTTCTACAACCTTGGCGCCGACTACATGGATCGTACTGCCGGCTACTACCGGGCCGTCACGGTCCCCAGGTGAACGAGGCGGCGCGGCGCACTCCCATCCGGACCGGGCGGTCGCAGTCATGGCCAGCCCGCTGCCGCCAGCAGACCAGATCCGCTTCGGTTTCCATGAGCCGCGCTCGCCGCGGCCGGGCTCGCTCCGGCCGGCTCCTACTCTGGCTCGGACTGGCGCTGTTGGCGGCGAGCGGGGCCAGCGCCTCCGGCTCGGTCGATGCAGCCGGCCCGATCGGCCATCCGCGGCAGCACCTTCCGCTCGCCGTCTACCTCGCTCCGCCGAGACGCCGCCTTGGAGGCGCCGGTGCGCCGCGCGGTGGACGACCTGGAACGCCGGTCACTCCGAAGCGCTCGGCGTGGAGACGCTGCGCTGACTGGACCGGGAAGAGGGGCGCCGATGTCGTGATCCGGGTCGTCGCCGCGGCGCGCCGACCGGCCGCCTGGCTACGCGCATCTGGACGCGGACGACGCGGGCGTCATCCGCACCTTCCGGTCCGAATCGATCCTCGCTCGAGCCGGCGGCGATGGGCGCGACGTCGCGGGACGGTCCTCTTCCAGGTGGCCGCCCACGAGGTCGGCCACGCGCTGGGGCTGTCCACACGGACGACCCCGGATCGATCATGTGCTGCATCCACGGAGCGGTGAACCTCGGCGATCCGGCCATCCGGGCCCGCTACGTCGAGGCACGGCGCCGCCCCGAGGTGCAGCTCCGCGATCCCGCAGCTGCTGCGAGCTCTACCCGCGGTTCTGGGCGCCGTGAGCGGCGCCCACTGCGCCATGCCGGCGAGCGGCGAATGGCGCCGGGGCCGATCTCCGGGACCGCGCCCCGGCTTCCACAGTCGGGTAAGATAGCGTCCATCCCAGTCACGGAGGTGGCCGGATGTCGGACGAAGGTCAAGAAGGTTGGTGAAGGTGGACCAGGAGCGGCAGCCCTATCGCACGGAGCTGACGCCGGTCTCGTTCCTGCGGCCGGAGCGCGTACGTCTTTCCGGACCGGACCGCCGTCATCCACGGCGCCCGCCGGCTACACCTACCGCGCAGTTCGAGGAGCGCGCCAACCGGCTCGCCTCGCATCTTCGCTAGCTCGGGCTTCGCCACCTCGACCGGGTCGCGCATCATCGCGCCGAACACGCCGGCCATGCTCGAGGCGCACTTCGGATCCCCGCGGCGGGGTTGGTGCTGGTTCCGATCAACACGCCGGCTCAACGCCGACGAGATCGGCTACATCCTCGAAGCACTCCGGCGCGAAGGTCCTGCTTCGTCGACCGCGAGTTCGAGCGCGCTGGCTCAGGCGCGCTCGACCTCGAGGGCCTCCGGGTCGTGCGCATCGACGACACCGGCGCCCCCGGCGATCCCTACGAGGACTTCCTCGGCCGCCGGCTCGCCCGAGCCCGTGCGAGCCGTGGCTCGAGGACGAGTACGAGACGATCTCGCATCAACTACACCTCGGGGACGACCGGACGCCCGAAGGGCGTCATGGTCCACCACCGCGGCGCTTATCTGAACGCCATCGGCGAGACGCTGGAGACGGGGCTGTCGTTCGACGCCGAGTACCTGTGGACGCTTGCCGATGTTCCACTGCAACGGCTGGTGCTTCACCTGGGGCGTCACCGCGTTCGGCGCGACCCACGTGTGCCTGCGACGTGTCGAGTCGAGCCGGGTCTGGGACTTGATCGACGCCGAGGGCATCACCCACTACTGCGGCGCGCCCACCGTGCAGATCGGCATCGTCAACGATCCCAAGGCGCACGCGCTTGTCGCGCCAGGTGACCGCCGCGGTCGCCGGCGCGCCGCCCTCGCCGACCCTGCTCGGCAAGCATGCGCGCCCTCGGATTCCGCCCCGTCCACGTCTACGGGCTCACCGGAGACGTACGGCCCGCACACGCGTGTGCGCGTGGCACCCGGAGTGGGACCGCCAGCCTGACGAGGAGCGGGCTCGCGCTCGCTGACCCGCCAGGGCCAGGGCTACGTCATGCGCCGATCTGGTGCGCGTGGTCGACGGCCGGATGCAGGACGTCCCCATGGACGGCGAGACGCTCGGGCGAGGTCGTGATGCGCGGCAACAACGTGATGAAGGGCTACTACGAGCAGCCCGAGGCGACGGCCGAGGCGTTCCGCGGCGGCTGGTTCCACTCCGGGCGACCTCGCGGTCTGGCACCCCGACGGCTACATCGAGCTGCGCGACCGGAAGAAGGACATCATCATCTCGGGCGGCGAGAACATCTCCACGATCGAGGTGGAGCAGGCCGTCGCCAAGCATCCGGCGGTGCTCGAGTGCGCGGTCGTCGCGATCCCGGACGAGAAGTGGGGCGAGCGCCCGAAGGCGTTCGTCGACGCTCAAGCCCGGCGCGCAGGCGACGGAAGCCGGAGATCATCGAGCACTGCCGGAAGCACATCGCGCACTTCAAGCGCCCGGCGGCGATCGACGTTCGGCGATCTGCCGAAGACCTCGACGGGCAAGATCCAGAAGTTCGTGCTGCGCAACAAGGAGTGGGGCGACCGGGCGAAGCGGATCAACTGAGGGCCGCCAGGCGTCCGGCGGTGCTCAGCTTCCGTCGATCTCGGCTGAAAGCTCGCGCCGGAGACTCGGCCAGCCGCGCCTCTCGGCTTCGGCGTGCAGGTGAGCGGGCCGCGCGGCAGCTCGTCGAGCAGGCGCGACACCTGGCCCTCCAGCTCGCTGATGGTCTTCTGACGCATCATCAGCTGGTGCTCGATGTGGCGAATCGTCTCGCGGATGCGCAGCGTGCGCTGCTCGAGCTCCTCCACCGCGAGCCGGGCGGTCCGGGTCCGGTCCCGCCGCTGGTCGACGGCTGATCTCCTAGCTCCCGCCGGGTCGCCATCACGGCGTGGCGCTCCTGCTCGAGGGTGTCGAGGCGCGCCCGCATCTGCCGGATGCCCTCTACGTCGCGGGCCGTCCGGATCGTCGTCGACGCCTGCTCCATCGCGTAGCGGAGATGGCGGTCGCGATCGATCAGGCCCATCAGGACGCCGCGCTCGGCGGCCTCTTCCCGCTCGGCGGTGGCCAGGTCCTGCCGGGCCCGGCCGAGAAGGTTGTCCAGGGCGCGCTCCACGCCCCCGGCCATCGCGGCTGGCTCCGGGCTAGGCGCGGGCACGCGACAGGTACCCGCCGGAGCACGCGCTGAGCCTCACGCGGGGCGCGGCGGACTCGCTCAGCACCTCCGCCGCGCGATCGACGGCGGCCGCGAAGACTCGGACCAGGCGTCCCAGCCGGATCGCCGCCAGGTCGCCGCGCCGGATCATGGCGCGGATCGTCTGTTCGTGGCGGCGGAGCCTCCGGGCGGTATCGGGAACGGTGAGCAGCAGGGGCGAGCCGGACGGACGCGGACTTCATCGGTCTTAGTGCGGGCAAGATGAATGCCAGATCTTCCTGGCCGGCCGCGATCGTTTCCGGCGCCGAAATCCGCGGAAGATTGGCCTTGCTGCGGCGTCGCCGAGGCGCACAAGCCCGCCGCCGGCCGAAAACACGGGCCAGCCGGCGAGTAGCCGCTACACGATGTTTATTACACACCCCTTGTAGAACCGACAGGTTAGCGCCCATCGTCGCCCGCTCGTGGTACGAGGGTGACGCGTGGGGCTGCACCGCCGCCGCCCACTCGACCGGCCGCATGGCGGTCAGGGCAATCCGCGCGCCGTGGAGGCCGTGAGCCAGGCTGAAGGGCGCGCGTCGGTGCTGGCGCCTCCACTCGGCTCGAAGCCGGGGCGTCCCGAGGTCGACGCCAGAACGGGCCACGCTGGAAGCGCATGGGAATGCCGAGCCTCGCCAGCTAGGACGGCCGCACGGTCTGCGATTCCCGTGTGGGCGTCGACGCCAGGCTCGCCAGAGCCTGTGCTTCTCATCGGGTGATTGCCTTGCTGTCATCCACGATAGTGGAATATGATGCACTATCGTGGCTTCCCGAGTCCCGACCGGACGGTTCTCCACCGGGCTCGACGTTACCGCTCTCGGAGCGCGGGTCCGGGCAGCGCGCGCTCGGACGCGGCCTGTCGCTCGGTGCTGTCGCCGCGCGGGCGCAGGTCAGCCGGAGCATGTTGTCGGCCGTCGAGCGGGGCGGGAGGATGCCGACCGTGCTGGTTCTCGACCGCATCGCCACCGCCCTCGACACGAGCATCGCGCGACTCCTCGGCGAGGAGCGCGCCGCGCGCGGTGGTGGTCCTGCGGCACGCCGCCCAGGACGTCGCCCGGGATCCCTCGGGGTGGGAGCGCCGGATCCTCTCCCCGTGCTGCCCGGGGTCGAGTTCCGAGTTCATGCGGACGACGATCGCGCCCGGCGTCGACGCCGGCGTCTTCGCGCCGCACGCGGGCGGCTCGCGGGAGTACCTCGCGGTCGAGCGCGGCGCCCTCCAGCTGACGGTCGACGGCACGTCGCACGTGCTCCGGGCGGGCGACAGCGCGTACTACGCGGGTGACTGCCACCACCAGTTCGTCAATCCCGGCCGCGAGCCCTGCGTGTACTACCTCGCCATGGCGTTGACGCAGAGCAGACCGCACGCCCGGCGAAGCCGGGTGCCGCCGGCCGGCGTGAGGAGACGCTCGTGACCCCAACGCCGCCGGTCATCCCCGCTGGACACGCCCCTGGCCATCGCTCCCGAGGCGTTCCGGCGCCTGGCCACGTCGCCGTCGACATGATCGCCGACCACCTCGAAGGGATCGGCGACAAGCCGGTCTTCGCGCCGATGGCGCCGGCGGAGCGCGCGGCGATTCTCAAACGTCCCCTGCCCGACCGGGGCGCGTCCCCCGAGAGCCTGCTCGCTCTGGTCGGGCGAGAGATCCTCCCCACCCCATGGGCAACGGGCATCCGCGCTTCTTCGGCTGGGTGAACTCGCCGCCCGCCCCGATCGGCGTCCTCGCGGAGCTCCTCGCGGCCGCGATCAACCCGAGCTGTGCCGGGGGCGATCACGCGGCGATCTACGTCGAGCGCGCGCGCTGTCCGGTGGCTGATGGAGCTCGTGGGCTTTCCGACCGACGGCAGCATGGGGCTCCTGGTCAGCGGCGGCTCCATGGCCTCGCTCACGTGCCTCGCCGCTGCGCGGCACCGGGCCGCGGCCGCGGACGGCTGGGACGTCAGAGCAAGAGGGATCGCCGGCATCCCGCGCCCTCTCGTCCTCTACCTCTCCGAGGAAGGCCACAGCTGCATGCGGAAGGCCGCGGAGGTACTGGGTCTCGGCGCGGAGGCCGTGCGGACGGTGCCCGTCGACGCCGGCTTCCGGATGGACGTGGGGCGCTCCGCGCCGCCGTCGCCGAGGACCGCGCGGCCGGGCGTCGCCCCTTCTGCGTGGCGGCGAGCGCGGGGACGGTCAACACGGGGGCGATCGACCCGCTGGACGAGATGGCCGACCTCTGCCAGGCCGAGGGCTCTGGCTCCACGTCGATGGCGCCTACGGCGCGATCGGCGTCGCGGACCCGCGCTCGCGCCGCGCTATGCGGGGCTCGAGCGTGCTGACTCGCTCGCCCTCGATCCGCACAAGTGGCTCTCCGTCCCGGTGGAGTGCGGGTGCGCCCTCGTCCGCGATGGGCGCCTTCTCCGGGACGCCTGGAGTCTGGTCCCCCTATCTCCGCACCGAGGAAGGCAAGGGCTTCGGGGGCTGCCCTGGTATTCGGAGTACGGGTTCCAGCAGACCCGCGGCTTCCGGGCCCTCAAGCTGTGGATGATCCTCCAGCACCTGGGCCGGGACGGCGTGGCCGCGCTGGTCCGCCGTCACGTCACGCTGGCCCAGCCGCCTCGCGTCGGCCGTCGATGCCGCGTCCGACCTCGAGCGCGTAGCGCCCGGCGGAGCTATCGGTCGTGTGCTTCCGCCTCGTGCCGAGGATGTGGGCCGGGGACGCGGCGCGGCTCGACGCCTTGAACAAGCTCCTGGTCGAGCGAATCCAGGCCGAGGGGCAGGCGTTCCTCACCGGAACCGTGCTGCGAGGGCGGTTCGCGCTGCGCGCCTGCGTCCTCCACTACGGGACGACGGCGGCGGACGTGGACGCCTTGATCGACACCGTGCGCGAGACGGGAGCCCGCCTGGTCAGCCAGTCCTGACGTCCCGGTCGTCTAGGACCGGGCCGTGAACGTGTCGCAGCGCCGCACGTCCCCGCTCTCGAGGCCCGTCCGGAACCACTGGACGCGCTGCGCGGACGACCCGTGGGTGAACGACTCTGGGCACGACGTGGCCGCGCGCCTGCTTCTGTAAGCGATCGTCGCCGATGGCCGTGGCCGCGGCCAGAGCCGCCTCGACGTCCCCGGCTCCAGGATGTTGCGCCGAGCCGCGGAGTAGCCCCACACCCCGGCGTAGCAATCTGCCTGGAGCTCGAGCCGCACGGAGAGCGCGTTGGCCCCCGCCTGATCCATGCGGGCGCGCTGCCGCTGTACCCGCTCCGAGATCCCCGTGAGGTTCTGGACGTGATGGCCGATCTCGTGGGCGATGACGTAGGCGCGCGCGAAGTCCCCGGGGGCGCCGAAGCGCTCGCTCAGCTCCCGGAAGAAGCCGAGGTCCAGGTACACGCGGCGGTCAGGGGGGACAGTAGAACGGCCCGACCGCCGCGCTCGCCTGACCGCACGCGGACTGGACGGCCCCGCTGAACAGGACGAGCCGCGGCGGCTCGTAGGTCCTGCCGCCCTGTTGGAAGAGTCGGGTCCAGGTGTCCTCGGAGTCCCCGAGGATGGCCCGGATGAAGTCAGCCTGCGCATCGTCCACCGGGGGCTTGCGCTGGGGTCCGCTGTCGATCGACGGGGGGCGGACTCTTCGAGGCCACTCAGGATGTCGAGAGGATTCGTGCCCGTGAGCAGGCTCAGCACGACGATCAGGAGCAGGCCCCCGCCCCCGAGCTTGAGCCCCGCCCCGGCCATCGGCATGCCGCGACGATCCTCGACATTATCGCTGCGGCGCATGTCCTTCCAGCGCATCGGGACCTCCAGGGCGGCCAGCCGGGCCGGCGATCGCCACCTCAAGCATGCGCCAGGCCGTCGCCGCGCCGCAACCAGGGAGTCGGCACCCCGGGCGGCGAGACCCGGACGCGGATGGCCCCCTTACAGCCGGCCGGATGGCATCGAAGATAACCGCCGGCCCGACACCACTCATGTCGAACCTCGGTCGTCCCGACTCCGCCATCGCTCTCGCCCGGTCACCGCTCTTCTCCTACCTGGGACGGCTCGATCTCGCCCGGTTGGCCGGGGAGCTGGAGGAGCGACACTTCAAACCGGGCGAGATCATCGTCCGGCAGGGTGATCGCCCGGACGGCTTCTACGTCATCAAGCAGGGCCGGGCGGCCGTGATGGCGGGCGGCGCGATCCCGGCCGGCGGCGGCGACGCCGCGGGCGAGCGGCTCACGACCCTCGGCCCGGGTGAAGTGTTCTGGGGAGATGGCGCTCCTCACGGATTCACCGCGCACCGCGACGGTCGTGGCCGAGACCGATCTCACCGTGTGGCGTCTCACCCGATCCCCGCTTCGAAGCGCTGCTCGACCACGAGCGCGGCATCGCCCGGAGCATCGAGCGCTCGCTGAGCCTCAGGCTCGCCGCCATGAACCTGGAGACGGGCGCCCTCCTGGCGTTCAGCCATCGGCTCACTGCCGCCGCGCTCGGCCGGCTCAGCCCCGCGGCGGCCCGCCTGCTCGCCGGCATCGCCATGCGGTCCCATTGGACCGCCGAGGCGCTTCACCGGCATCTGCGCCCGCACCGGGGACGAGGGCGCGCTCGCCGAGCTTCGTCGGAGCAGTCCGCCCTGCTACGCGCGGATGGGGCGGACCTGGTCGTGGACCCGACGTTCCTCGCCCTCGCGGGCCCCGAGGTTCGCGAGCCCAATCCCGCCTGGCTTCGGGCTGCATCCGAGCAGATGGCGGGGGCCGGCGAGGTCGTCGCGGCCACGGATCTCGCGCTGGCGGCGGGCGCGGTGGAGGACGCCGAGAAGCTGCTCGGCACGCACGAGACCCGTCTACTCCAGACCGCGTCCGCCGGGGACCTCGACCGCTGGCTGGCCACGGTGAGCGAGCGCTCGCCGAATCTCGGGGCCCGGCTCGGCGCCCTGCGGACGCGACTCAGCGAGCGGCTGGCGGCCCCGGCGGAAGCTCCGGCCCCGGGGAGCCGCGAGCGCGCGACGCCCCCCAGGCCGGCTCGTCCAGGGCCTGCAGCGACCGTACGCGCACTGGCCTCCATCGCGGCGGTCGTGATCTTCGGGCTGGGCTGGATCCTGCCCTTGCCGGAAGGGCTGGGGCGCGGCGGCCTCGTCACCCTCGCGGCCATCGTCGCGACCGTGCCCCTGCTCGTCGCAAACGTGCTGCCCGACTACATCGTCATGCTGTTCATGACGCTGGCCCTCGTCGCTGCCGGGCCTGGTGCCGGCCTCGGACATTCTCCTCGGGCTTCGCAGCACCGGCGTGGCTGATGATCTTCACGCTGCTCGCGGTGGGCGTCGCGGTGTCCCGCTCGGGCCTGATGTTCCGGCTCGTGCTGCTCTCGCTCCAGCGCCTGCCGCCGCGATTCGTCCCGCAGAGTCTGGTTCTCTGCCTGACGGGCGTCCTGATGAGCGCGGGCCTGACGAGCGGCTCCACGCGAATCGCCCTCGGCGTGCCGATAGCCCGGGGCATCACGGATGCGATGGGGTTCGCGCCGCGCAGCCCGGGAGCGGCCGCGGTCGGGCTGATGACGTTCTTCACGTTCCTCCAGGTCGGAGAGTTGTTCCAGACCGGCACGTTCACCGGGCCTGGTGGTGCACGATCTGCTGCCGGCGGCGGCCAAGGAACCCAGATCACCTGGTGGCGCTGGTTCTTCATCGCTCCTGCCTCCGTTCGCGATCGTCGGCGTGGTCACGTACCTCTCGATCCTCTTTCGCTTCCAGCCCCATCGGACCGGGCGAGTCAACCTCGACGCCGTTCGGCTTCAGCGAGACGCTCCTGGGCCCTCTCACCCCGAACGAGATCTGGAGCGCGGTCGTCCTCGTTCTCCTGATCGTCGGATTCGCCAGCCGCCCGTACCACGGGGTCTCCCCGGCCTGGCTCGCTCTCGCCGCCTTCCTGTTCTCTTCACGCTGGGGGCGCTCGACCGATCGGCCTTCCAGGGCGGCGGAACGCTCGGGCTCCTCATCTACGCGGGTGTGATCCTGAGCCTCGGAACCGTGTTCACGACCCTGCACATCGACACGTGGCTGACCTCGCTGGTCCAGAGCGGCATGCCGGCGATGGTCCGGAATCCCTACGGCTTCGTCCTGACCATCTCCATCATCGCCTTCGTCCTCCATTTCTTCGTGCCGTGGATGACGGCGTCCACGATCATCGCCCTCGTCGCCATGCCCATCGCCGAAGGGCTCGGCTTCCACCCATTCATTCCGGTCCTGGTGGCGCTCATCGCCGGGACCACACGATCCTGCCCTACGTGAACTCGGGCTACGCGATCGTGTACTTCGCGAGCGAAGGCGATCTCTTCACCCACGCTCAGGCGCGCTGGTCTCTCGTGCTCGAGGGCCTCCCTCCGCCCGGTGGCCCTGCTCCTGAGCGTACCCGTGTGGCAACTGATGGGGCCTGCGTGACGCCCCGATCGATCCCGGAGGAGGTAGTCAGCATGACCGATCGTGTCGCCAAGGCCGCCCGGCAGGACGTGTACGCGCTGATCGACCGCCGGTTCGACGAGTTCGTGGAGGAGCTCAGGCCTACGCCCGGGTGCCGACGATCAGCGCGCGCCAGAGGCCGAGGCCGAGGGGCGGATGCCACGCGGTCGCTCCTCGAGCGCCACGGCATCCCCGCGCGGCTGATGGACGTGCCCGGCGGGCCGCCGATGGTGATCGGCGAGGTCCCGGGCGCGTCGAGCGCGCCACCGCTGATCCTCTGTAACCACTACGACGTGCAGCCGGTGGACCCGATCGAGCAGTGGCGCCGCGCGCCATTCGACCCCGTCGTCGAGGACGGCAAGCTCTTTGCCCGGGGCGTGGCCGACACGAAAGGAAATACCGCGGCTCAGGCCTACGCGCAGGCGGCGGTCCGCGAGGTCGTCAGGCACCGTGCCCGTGAGCCTTCGATTCATGATCGAGGGCGAAGAAGAGGTCGGGCAGTCCACATCTGCCAGCGTTCGCGCGCCAGCACCCTGCCCTCTTCAAGGGGGCCGGCGCGACGATCGAAGGCGCGGGGCACTACGCCGCAGGGTGTCCCCGAGGTCTACCTGGGCAGCAAGGGCATCCTGTACGTCGAGCTTCAAGGTCCGGACGGCCGCCGTCGATCAGCACAGCTCGCTCGCCGCGTCGCTGCCGAACCCCGCCTGGCGACTCTCGAGGCGCTCCGCGTGATCCGCGACTCACGGGGGCGCATCCTGATCCCGGGATTCTACGACGGGGTCCCTCGTCCCACCACGCGAGGCCCGGGACCTCCTCCGGAAGAATCCATTCGACCCGCGCGAATGGCAGAAGGCGTACGGGGTCACGGAGGTCTTCGGCGGCAAGACGCGGCTCGGGCGCCTGATCGCCTACTGCTACAACCCGACCTGCAACATCGACGGGATCGTGTCCGGCTACACGGGGCCGGGCAGCAAGACCATCAACCCTGCCCACGCGGCGGTGAAGCTCGATTTTCGCCTGGTGCCGGGCCAGCGGCCGCTCCGCATTCTCGGCGCGCTGAAGGCACACCCTCCGCCGCAAGGGGTTCGGCGACATCGAGGTGATCCAGCACCAGCACCTCTTCGAGCCGGGCGCCTCGCCGGTCTCGTCGCCCATCGGGCAGGCGCTGATGACGGCTTGCCAGGACGTGTACGGGAGGCCGCCGGCCGTCTTTCCCTGGATGGGCGGCTCGTCGTCGACGTTCTTCTACACGAGCCGGGGCACGCCGGCTGCCCTGCCGCCAGGGGTCGGCTACAGCGGGAGCCTGATCCACGCGCCCAACGAGCACATCCGGCTCGAGGACGCCCGTCGCGCGATCAAGGCCTTCGCCGCCTTGATGCTCCTATGGGGTCAGACGCCGTCTTCCACGCGGTCCTGACCCGGACGCCGCCGCCGGCCGGGGGTGCCGCCCCGGCCGGCCCGCGGCGAGAGTGTCCGTCAGTCGCTGGCGAGCTTACCGTTGTAGCCCCAGTGCGACTTCTCGACGTCCTGAAAGACGATGTGGACCTGATCGGCCGTCGTCTTGCCGATGCGGACCATGGCGTCCGTGATCGCGACCGTGATCTCGCGCCGCTGCTGGTCCGTTCGTCCCGCGTACCACTGAATCGTGATGTTGGGCATCGCTAACCTCCGTGTGATGGGTTCTTGCGGAGTTTTACCACGGGTCGTTGCGCCGCGCACGACCGCAGGGGCCACGCGCGGCTCGCCGCCCAGGGGAGCCAACCGTCCGTGCGGTGCCCGGGGCGGCGCGCCCAGGCCAATTGACCAGGCCCCGCGATGCTTTACTCTTACCGTGAGACTCCGGAGGATGCGACCCATCCAGAACGGACGCGGCGCGAAGCCCACGCTGGTGCTGCTCGTGCGTCACGGGCAGACGGCGACCACCGGCGTCACCTTGCCCGGACGGGCCCCCGGCCTCCACCTGGCCGAGAAGGGTCGAGAGGAAGCCGCCGACGTGGCCGGACGCATCGCGCAGCTCCCGCGGATCGCCGCCGTCTACGCGTCGCCGCTCGAACGGGCCCAGGAGACAGCCGCTCCCATCGCGGCGGCGGTCGGCCTACCGGTCACCGTCGAGCCGGGGCTGCTCGAGTGCGACTATGGCGAGTGGACGGGGCTCGCCCTGAAGGATCTCAGCCGCAAGCCGGAGTGGAAGGTGATTCAGCGCTACCCGAGCGGCTTCCGGTTCCCCGGCGGCGAGTCGTTCGTGGAGATGCAGGCCCGCATGGCCGACACGCTCGCCCGCCTGGTCGGCCGCCCACCCCGGCAGCACCGTGGTGGCGATGTCTCACGCGGACCCGATCAAGACGGCCGTCGCGCACGCGCTCGGCACGCATCTCGATCTCTTCCAGCGCATCGCGGTCTTCACGGCATCGGTCACGGCCATTGCCTACGGGCCGTCGGGGCCGACCGTTCTGGCCGTCAACGCCACCCGGGGCGACCTCGTCCCCTCGCCGGAAAGTGGAGACAGCTCTTGTTCATTCCGCACGAAGGCCGCTCCACCGCCCTCCCGCCGGTCGGCGGGGCGGAGGCCGTCTGGACCAGGGATAACGGCCCGCGTCGATGAGCGAGTCGTTCGACTTCTCCACGCCGGACCTGTTCACCGCCGGGACGATCGGCCCGCCGGGCCAGCGCGTCTTCTACCTCCAGACCCGGCGAAGGCGATGCGCTGGTGACGCTCAAGTGCGAGAAGGAGCAGGTGCGCGTCCTGGGCGAGTACCTCGACGTGCTCCTCGAGCGCCTGTCGACGCCGGCGACGGCTGGCGGCGGAGACCTCGCGCTGATCGAGCCGGCGACGCCGGCCTGGATCGTGGGGTCGATCGGCGTCGGCTATGACGAGGCGGCGGACCGTGTGGTGCTGGTGATCGAGGAGGTCAGGGAGCAGGACGAGGCGGAGGCCGAGGAATCGGATCAGGAGGAGGAAGAGGAGGAGGAGGCCCAGCCAGAGGTGGAAGAGGCGGAAACCGAGTCGGAGGAAGAGGGAGGAGCCGGCGGGAGCGATCGGGCATCGGGTCGCGTCCGCCTCACCCGCGCCCAGGTGGCGGCGTTCGTCGAACGCGCCCGAGGCCTCATCGAGGCCGGACGGCCCACCTGCCGGCCCTGCGGCCGCCCGATGAACGCGGGCGGCCACCGGTGCGCCCGCACGAACGGGCCACGGCTCCGACCAGTGCCGGTCATGACGCGAGCCGCCGCCATTCCTCCGATCGAGCTTCGAACGAGGCGAGATCACGGTGAAGGGCGGCTTCCCTGGGCCTCGAACGCGACCTTCCTCGTCGAAGTCACCCGCGGGCGGTCGACGGCACTCGGGGTCTACAAGCCCCAGCGCGGAGAAAGGCCGCTCTGGGACTTCCCCGCGGGCTCCACCGGCGCGGAGGTGGCCGCGTACTCTGCTGGTCCGAGACGCTCGGGTGGGGCCTCGGTGCCCCCGACCCTGGAGCGCGACGGGCCGTACGGCCAGGCTCGATCCAACTGTTCGTGGACGCCGATTTCGAGGAGCACTACTTCACGCTCCGCGAGCGACCGGAGCACCGCGCCGCGCTCGCGCGCCTCTGCGCCTTCGATCTCGTGGCGGAACAACGCCGATCGCAAAGAGCGGGCACTGCCTCCTCGGTCGGGACGGACACCTGTATGCGATCGACAACGGCCTCTGCTTCCACGCGGAGTCCAAGCTGCGGACGGTGGTCTGGGATCTCGCGGGAGAGCCGATTCCTGCAGAGATCCGGACGGCCGCGAGACGACTCGTCGCCCAGAGCCTGCCCGAGGGGCTCGCCCGGCTCCTCGGCCCGGACGAGGCGGGCCGCGCTTCTCGCGCGGGCCCGCGCGCTCGGCGCCGCCAGAGCAATTCTCGAGGACGCGACCGGCATGCGGTACCCCGGCCACTCGTCTGACGTGATGATCGAGTCACACACCCCAGCCACTGAGGAGAGAACGCCATGGCCGTGAAGATGATGGGCGCCCAGGTCAAGGCGCAAGCGGAAGACCCGCGTCTGATCACGGGTGCATCCATGTACACGGGCGATATCCGCTGCCGGGCCTCCACTACGTGGCGTTCGTCCGTAGCCCGCACGCGCACGCGCGGGATCCGCCGGATCGACGCTGCGGCCGTGCTGAAGCGGCCGGGCATCGTCGCGGTGGTGACCGGCGCCGACCTGAAGCCGCACTGCGGGCCCGTGCCGGTCGACCAGGCGTCGACCGAGGGCGGATCGGGCGAGGCGTCGGATCGGCCGGAAGCACTATCCGCTCGCCATCGACCGCGTCCGCCACGTGGGCGAAGCGGTGGCCGCGGTCATCGCCGCGACCGAGGCGCTCGCGGTCGACGCCGCCGCCGACGTGGTCGTCGACTGGGAGCCGCTGCCCGCGGTGAGCGGCCCGCTGGAGGCCCGGAAGCCCGGAGCCCCGCAGATCCACGCCGACGCTCCCGGCAACGTGGAGCACGAGAACCGCATCGCGGCCGGCGATCCGGACGGCGCCTTCGCCAAGGCCTTCAAGGTGGTCCGCCAGCGGATGGTCAGCCAGCGTCTCTGCGGCGTCCCGATGGAGGGGCGCGCCACGCTGGCCGCCCCCGATCTGACCACCGGCGGGCTCGTGGTCTGGGCCACGACGCAGGCGCCCCACGCCATGCGGAACGGCCTCGCCACGCTCCTCGGGCTCGAGCAGAACCAGATCCGCGTGATCGCCCCCGAGGTCGGCGGCGGCTTCGGCGTGAAGTTCGGCGTCTACCCGGAGGACGCGGCCCTGGCGGCGATGGCCAGGCTCCACCGCATACCGCTTCGATGGGTCGAGAGCCGGGTCGAGCACATGGTGGCCACGACCCACGGTCGCGCCCATGTCACCGACGTCGAGGCGGCGGTCGAGCGGGACGGCACCATCACCGGGCTCAAGGTGCACGTCCTCGCCGACATCGGCGCCTATCCGATCTTCACGTTCATCCTGGACCTGGCGCTGATGATGGGGGTGGGGTCTATCGGATCGCCAACATCGATCTCCGCTCGACCTGCGTGTTCACCAACACGACGCCCGTGGCGGCCTACCGCGGCGCCGGCCGTCCGGAGGGCTGCTACTACATCGAGCGCATCGTCGATGTCGCTGCCCAGAGCTCGGCCTGGCGCCCGAGGTAGCGGCGCCGCAACTTCATCGCCCCTGGACGCCTTCCCCACACGACGCCCACCCGGCCAGCGCTACGACAGCGGCGAGTACGATCGCGCGCTGACGAAGGCCCTTCAGGTGTCGAAGTACGAGGCGCTCCGCGCGGACCAGACGCCCGGGCCGCCCGGAACGACCGGAAGCTCCTCGGCATCGGGATGGCCTGCTACGTCGAGATGTGCGGGTTCGGGCCCTTCGAGAGCGCCATCGTGCGGGTGGAGCCGTCGGGGACCGTGACGGCGTACACGGGCATCGTCGGCCCACGGCCAGGGTCACGAGACGACCTTCGCCCAGATCATCGCCGATCATCTCGGCGTCGAGTTCGACCAGATCGTCGTCCGGCACGGTGACACCATCCAACACGCCCATGGGCAATGGCACCGCGGAAGCCGGAGCCTCGGCGGTCGGCGGCACGTCCATTCTCCGCGCGACGCTCGAGGTCCAGGAGCACGCGCGGGCGATCGCCGCGCATCGTGCTGGAGGCGGCAGCCGTGACGACGTCGTCTCGACGACGGGCGATACGCAGGTACGTGGCGTGCCGTCGCGCGGGCTTGCCCTCGCCCAGATCGCGGGACACGCCTACGGGGACAAGCTGCCCGACGGGATCGAGTCTGGCCTCGAGGCGACCGACTTCTTCCGGCCGCCCCAGCTCCTCTCATCCGTTCGGCGCCCACATCGCGGTCGTCGAGATCGACCGAGACGGGGCAGGCGGTCACGGTGCGCGACTCGTGTCCGTCGACGACTGCGGCGTCCGCGTGAGCCCGGTGCTCGTTGCCGGCCAGGTGCACGGGCGGCCTGGCGCAGGGCATCGCCCAGGCGCTGCTCGAGGAGAGTTGGTCTACGCGAGCGGACGGCCAGCTCGCTCGACGGCTCCCTGCATGGACTACGCGCGTGCCGCGCGCGGACGACCTGCCGTCGCTTCGTCACCGACAGACCGTCACGCGGACGCCGGTAAACCCGCTGGGCGCCAAGGGCATCGGCGAAGCGGCGACGATCGGCTCGACGCCGGCGGTGGTCAACGCCGTCGTCGACGCGCTGAAGTCGTTCAACATCCGGCACATCGACATGCCCCTCCGGCCGGAGCGGGTGTGGCAGGCCATGCACAATGGCGGGCGCCTGAGCGGCGATTCTGGGTTCCCGCTCGCGGGGCAAGGTGGGCGTGGGTCACCGGCGCGAAAGCCGGGGCCCCGGCCGGGCGATCGCGCTTGCGTTCGCCGACTCCGGCGCCGACGTGGTCCCAGCGCCCGCAAGCCGGAAGCGTGACCGCCGGCGACCGGCTCGCCCGCGAGGTCGAGGCGCGATGTGGGGCGTCGGGCAGTCGTCCAGCCGACGGACGTCACCACCTTCGCCGAGACCCGGGCGCCGGCTGCGGCTGCCGTGGGAGCGCTTCTGGGCGGATCGACGTCTGGGCCAAACAACGCGGGCGGGTTCACCGATCATCCCGGGCAGCACGACCGAATGGCTGGACGTCACTCGAGTCGGGGTGGAGGCCATGGTGCGGCTGAACCTCACCGCCCAGGTCTTCGGTGCGCCCAGGCGGCCGCGCTGGGCATGGGCGCGACCGCGGCACGGGCGTGATCCATCATCTTCCTGTCCTCGATCGACAGCCTGTACGCGGCGCCCCCGGGGGCGAGGGCATCTACGGGGCGTGCAAGGCGGCGCCTCAACAACATCGTCCAGGACGATGGCGGTCGAGCTTCGGCCAGCACCGGATCCTGGGTCAACGCCGCCATTGCGCCGGCGGCTGCAGAGACCCCGCTGACCGCGCCCTGGCTCGCGACCGAGGCGGACCGCCGGAAACGGTCGGCGTCTCATCCTCCGCCGGGTGGGCCAGCCTCGAGGACGCCGCGGCCGCGGCGGTCTACTTCGCGGCGGACGAGGCCGAGTGGGTGTCGGGCGCCGTCCTCCCAGTGTCCGGGGGCGCCGTGATGACCAGCGATCCCTACCGCTATCTGATGCGGGTCAACAAGGCCGAGGGCTGAGGAGCGGGGCCGGGCTCCCGCCCATGGCCGCACCCTACGCACCGGCTACACCCAGCAGCTGGTCGTCGAGGTGCTCGTCCGGGACCTCGATCGCGCCGTCGGCTTCTTACCGAGATCTCGGCTTCGAGCTCCTCAACCGAAAAGATACGGCTTCGCGACAGTCGCGTGGAGGGGGCAACGAGCTTCTTCCTCGACCAGCGCCCCCACCACGAGCAGCAGCCGCCGGCCCCGCAGGCCAACGTGCGGGTGATGGTGCCGGACGTCGACGTCTGGTGGCGCCGCGCGATCGGCATGGGAGCCCGCGTCGTGACGCCCATCGCCGATCGCGAGTACGGGCTTCCGTGACTTCACGATCGCCGACCCCGACGGATTCGGCGTCCGGTTCGGAACGCGCATCGACTGGAGATAGGAGACGCGGTCATGAGGGAGTCCGTCGATCTCGTGGAAGTCGTCGGCGCCGGCATCGCCGGCAAGCGTGAGCACGGCCTGTTTCGCGGCGCGCGCGCGGGTCTCCGCGCGGCGGTCGTCGACCAGGGCCCCGGCCGGGGGCTCTGGGTCGGACCGCGGGCTGCATCCGCCAGCCAACTACGCGCCAATCCGCCCGGAGGCTCACTTCGCGGTGGAGGGCTGGCGAAGGGGCACCTGGGCGTGGGGGCACTGGAGATCGGAGGCGAGAACGGCTACCGCCGGAACGGCTTCCCTGTTCATCGTGCCGCCGATCCTCGTCCCGACGCTCGAGAAGAACGTGGCGTTGATGCAGGCGATGGGGGTGCCCATCGAGGTGCTGGACGCGGCGGGGTCAAGAGGCTCCTGCCGTTCGCGGAGACGGACGGAACCGGCGCGGCGGCGTGGGAGCCGGAGAGCGGCCACGCCGATCCCTGGACTGCGTCACGAGCTTGCTGGCGGGCGTCCGCGGCCGCGGCGGCGCGTCGACGGATGCGGGACCGGCGCGGCCTCCTGACCGAGGGCGGCCGGGTCGCCGGGGTCCGGCTCGGCGATGGCACGATCACCGCCCGCTCGGTCGTTCTCGTGGCCGGCGCCGGCATCGCGCGAGCTCGCCGCCGAGGTCGGGGTCGACCTGCCCTGTGTTCCCGATGCCGATCGGGGCGGGCCTGCTGCACGGCCTGCCCGGGCTCGAGAAGGTGCCGTGCACGATCGACCACGCCGCCGAGCAGTGGTACCGGGGTGAGATCGGCGACGCGCTCGTCATCGGCGCGGGTTACGAGGACTCGATCGGCTTCCGCGGCGAGCCGTTCCACGGGAAGGTGGAGTTGCGCCGCCGACACTGACGAGCTGGTGTCGGCGGCGACACGGCTCGTGCCGCGCATCCCGGCCCTGAACGGGCGTCCCCCGGCCGCAGCGCGGGACGGCCTCGACTCGCGCACGCCGGACGGTCACGCGCTCGCCGGCCCGGTCCCGGGCGTCCTGGCCTGTTCGTCCTCACCGGGGCAACGGCAAGGGGTTCAAGTTCGGCCCCTGGATGGGACGGGCCCTCGCCAGGGTCGTGGGCGGCGCCGACTCGCGCAGAGCCCCTCGCCCTGTTCGCGATCGACCGCGAGGCGCGCGGCCAGACGATCCGGGGCGAGCACGAGTACGAGTGGGGCCTGCTCCGCCTGACGGGTCGTGCCGCGCATCGTTCTCGTCCAGGGCGACATCACCGAGCAGTCCGTCGATCGTGGACGTCAACGCCGCCAACTCCTCGCTTCTGGGCGGCGGCGGAGTGGACGGCGCGATTCACCGCAGGGGCGGGCCGGCCATCCTCGAGGGCCTGCCGGCGTCTCCGCCGAGCGGTACCCGGACGGCCTGCCCACCGGACGGGCCGGGAGACGCCCGCCGGTCGCCTGCCCGCCCGCTGGGTGATCCATACGGTGGGACCGGTACACGCCGCGCGAGATCGCTCGGCGCCCTGCGGAGCTGCCACGTCGAGGCGCCTGGGTGGCCGACGCGCTCGGCTGCGCGACGGTCGCCTTCCCCGCCATCTCGACCGGCATCTACGGGTACCCGGTGGACCTGCCGCCGCCCTGTGGCAATCGGTGCCGTCACGGAGCCGGGAACCCGCGTCGAGGAGGTTCGGTTCGTCCTGTTCGACCGGTCCGCGTACGTCGCGTTCGGAGCGGCGTCCTGGGCGGCCATGCGCCGCTAGCGCGCACCCACCGGTCGAGCTCGCCGCCGGCAGTGCTCGTCAATCTTGACACTGTCCGAGCTAGGTCCCTATCGTTAAGGTTGGGGATTTTCCCATGATGCGCTGCGTCCAGTGCAACCGTGACTATCCCGAGCTTCAGGACTTCTGTCACCAGTGCGGAGAGCCACTTCAGCCGCCACTTCCGCCGCAGGTTAGCCGCCACTTCCGCCGCAGGACGTCTCGGTGGCGGAGCGGCTCCCGGCGCGGGACGGCCCGAGTCGAGTCAGCTGCGGGCCCGGGCGATTCGAGACGCCAGCGCCCGCGCCGGTCCCAGTCCTCGTGTTTGCCAGCCCGTCGTGCTGGGAGCCTTCACCGGCCTGGTCTCTGGTGTGGCGTCAGGCGTGGCTGCCGTCGCCCCGCGGATCACCGTGAGCCTCCTCCGCGAGCAGGAGCAGCGTCCCCCCAGCGTTGTCGTCAATCCGCCCCAGCCCCAGGTGGCCGCGACGGCTCCCGCAGCGACTGTCGCGCCGGCCCCGCCGTCGACGCCTGCCCCCGAGCCTGCCTCGGCGGCCGTGGCCGCACCGGCGCCCGTTGCGCCTCGCGCGCCTGAGCCGGTCGCGGCGGCGCCTCCCCGGCGCCGCCGAAGTGGACCCAGGATCCGGCGCCGCCCAAGGTCGCGAGCCGGCTGGAGCCGGCTGCACCGGCGGCGGACCGCCCGGCACCGCCGAAGCTGCTCAGCGCCCGGACCGATCCGGGAACGTCGATCCCCACGGGCGGAACGCGAGTGATCGCCCTCGTCCCCGTTGGCCCGGCCACGGGCGCGCGAGGACAGCTCCCCGTGGAGCCCATCGGCGGAGGGACGCTCGTCGTGTCGGGTCTGCCCCAGCCTCCGGCCGGTCGCACCTACCAGCTCTGGCTCGGCAGCATCAATCTCGGCAACCGCGTGTCGGCCGGGCTGCTCGCAGTGGACTCCGTAAGGCACGGGACGCTCCGCGTCGCCCCGCCCCGAGCCACGTGGTCCGCGGACATTCGGAATCACGATGGAGCGACAGGGCGGCGCACGCGAGCCCTCGGACGATCTCGTCCTGGTCGGTGAGCTATCCAAGCTGACCCCGAGCGCGCCCCCGTCGGCCTCCACCGCCGCCGCGGCGACGTCCCCTCCGACCCCTGAGCGCGGGGCGGCGAGCTCCGCACCTGCGTCCCCGGATACGCCGCTTGGGACCGTGACTCCCCCGCGGTCACAGCGTCGATTCCGCCGGCCGCAGCCACGACGACCCGGGGGATCCGACGGTCAGCTGGTTCGGGTGTACCCAGCTTCAGCCGAGCGTGACCTGGGCGGTCGCCCAGTCGGTCCCGCGCCTCGGCTGGGACATCGATCAGGCGAACCAGGGGACCGGCGTCATCCGACCGAGCCTCGCAACGTCACCTTCACGGACTTCTGTCCTGCGCCGCCGAGGGCACTCTGCCACACGCTGGACGTCGTCGTTCGTCCGGTCTCGGGGAACGAAACGTCAATTTCGGTGAGGTGCCAGGTGGTGCTCCGAGGAGCAGCGCATCTTCTTGGACGAAGGAGCGGGAAGGTCCTGGCGACGCCCGAGTCCTCGGTGGAGCAGGACTGTCCTGACGCGATCTCCCGCCTGCTCTGAGCTACCTGGGCGGCCTGGTGCAGCTGCCTAATCCGGATCGCGTAGAGCCGTGAGCCCACCGCCTCGCGGACCGCTCCCGACGGTGGACATCGTCGCGGAGATGCCGGACGGCGGTATCGGTGCTCGTTCGGCGGAAGCACCCGCCGCCCGGATGGGCTCTCCCGGCGGGTTCATCGAGGCCGGTGAGAGCGCGGCGACCGCCGCGCGCGCCGCGAGCTCCGGGAGGAGACCGGCCTCGACGTCCAGCTCGTCAATGAACAGTTCCACGTCTACCTGATCCCGGCCGGGATCCGCGCGGCCCCCACGCTGAGCGTCGCCCTCATCGGCCGCGCGCTGGGCACGCCCGTCGGCGCCGACGACGCGGCCGAGGCCCGGGGTGTTTCCGCCTCGACGCGCCTCCCTGCGCCGCTCGCGTTCGACCACGCGCTGATCCTCGCCGACTGCCGCCGCTGCCGGCGAGACGGCCGGAGTGCCACCGCCGGACCACTGACGCGCCGGGCGGGGCCTCCACCGCCCCCGTCGGAGACCGCCTCAGGATCCGCCTTGCAACGCGTCACGGACGCCGAAGTAGGCGGGCTTTCGCCCAGGTGGCGGCGTCGAAGAGGAGCGGTCATCGTCCTCTCCGAACTCGTCATCGACCCAGGAATGAGCGTCCGTCACGCCCCAGAACGACACGCCCGCCAGCCCGGGCTTCGCGAGGCAGGCGGCGAGGGAGGTCGCGGCACATTAACGCCCCGCTGCACCGCGAGTAAGTGGTCGCGCGTGCGGGATCCGGCGGATCCGCACGTCCATCTCGGAGAGATCCGGACGCCCAGGCCGAGCGCGCCGCGAGGCGCTTCGACGTTGACGGGCCACGTCCGACGGGGCCGGCGGACTCTTTGCCGCGTCGAGGTGCATCTGGAGTCCCACGCCGTGGGATCGGCACGCCGCTGCCGGAGCAGGTCGCGCACCAGGGCAAACACGGCATTCGACTTCCCCGCCTCGAGCCCCCTCGGCGCCGTAGTCGTTGCGGTAGCAGAGCCGCGCGTCGGGATCGGCAGCGTGGGCGTGGCGGAACGCGTCCGGAGATGTGGCGGGGGCCCAGCCGGCGCAGGAAGAGTGGTGCCGCGCAGGCGCCCCCGAGCAATACGCAACTGAACGAAGCACAA
>ERZ1370068.11159-contig-9799_pt1 | contig 33721 bp, 48 predicted proteins | sample MGYA00561227_ERZ1370068 | MGnify/ENA primary metagenome ERZ1370068 (study PRJEB38410, sample SAMEA6850437) | metagenome | study: Metagenomic assessment of the ecological functions of the soil: analysis of the soil microbiota associated with the...
GATGTACTTCGTTCAGTTACGTATTGCTATTGCCACAGAGGCACAGAGACACAGAAAAGGAGTGCGACGATCGCGAATCGGACGCGCCGTACGGTCGATTCGGCGGGACGGCCTGACAACGCAGGCCGACGCGCATGGTCGGATCGCACCGAGACACGAGCCAAGAGGGTTTCGAGACCTGGTTCGTGTCTCGGTGCGAGCACGGACCGTGCCGCCGCTTCGCGGCGCCCGCCGAATCGACCCGGAAGGCGCCTCCAGTGCCTCGGTGACTCTGTGGCCTGATTCTTCTTCGTGCGCGTCGGCGTTTCGTCGTGGCTTCGTGGTCCCGGCTTGATGGTGGCAAGGCCGCCGCGGTTCAGATCGCCGCGATGATGAAGCAGGCCCAGCCGGCGAGAAACGCCAGGCCGCCGAGCGGCGTAATCGCGCCGAGCACCGTGACGCCCTGACAGGGCGAGGGCGTAGAGGCTGCCGGAGAAGAGCACGATGCCGGCGGTGAACAGCCAACCCGCGGTCCGGAGCAGCCAGCCGTCGAATCGCGCCAGCGCCAGCGCCGTGATGAGAAGCGCGAACGCGTGGTACATCTGGTACCGGACGCCCGTCTCGAAGACCGCCAGCATGTCCGGCGACAGCCGGCCCGCGAAGTCCGCGTGCGCGCCGAAGGCGCCGAAGCCGACGCCAATCAACGCGGCGACCGAGCCGATGAGCATGAAGGTCTTGTCCACTGGACTCAGATTGTATGCGGGCCAGCTTCGCTTGCACCACTCGGCGCTCACGGCTTCGGCGGAGCGAGTAAACCAATTCGCCACGAGATTCCGTCTATAGCCATGAGCAATGTAGCCAGTGTGGCTATAGTGACGTATACTGAGCGCCATGATCGACAAGCACGAGATTGACGAACTGCTGCCGCTTCCGCCCGCGACCTTCCACATCCTTCTGGCGGTGGCCGGGCGAAGACCGGCACGGCTACGCCATCATCCAGGACGTCGCCGATGCGGACCGACGGCGAGCTGAAGCTCAGCGCCGGCACGCTCTATCGATCGATCCAGCGCATGCTCGAGCAGGGACTGATCGTCGAGACGCGCGAGCGCCCGGCGCCGGAAGACGACGACGAGCGGCGGCGCTACTACCGGATCACGCCGCTCGGGCACCGCGGTCGCGAAGGCGGAAGCGCGCCGGCTGACGCAACGCTGGTGCGGATGGCGCGGGCCGAAAGGATTGCGCCGGGCGCGCGATGAAATGGCTCAGGGATCATGAACGCATACGACCGCGCTGCTGCGGCTGTATCCCGCCTCGTTCCGACAACGAGTACGGCGACGAGATGCGGGCCGCTGTTCGCGCGGCGACGGCGCGAAGCCGGCCGGATCGTCGGCGTGCTCGGCCTCGTGGCTGGTCACCGATCGGCGAGGTCGCTGGCCAACGCGGCGCTCGGTCCACCTCGACATCCTTCAGGCAGGATCTCTGGCTACACGCGGCCGCATGCTGCGGCGACGCCCGGCTTCGCGATCACCGCCATCCTCATCGTCGCGCTCGGCATCGGCGCGACGACGGCGGCGTTCTCGGTCACCGACTTCGTGCTGATCCGGCCGCTGCCGTTTCCCGAGCCCGGACGCCTCGTCAAGGTGTCTGGAGAACGACGCCCGGCTACTCGCGGCATGGAGCTGTCGCGCGCCGAACTACCGCGACTGGAAGGCGGCGGCGACGTCGTTCGAGTCGATCGGCGTCTATCACGGCGACGGCCGATCACGATGATCGGCGCCGGCGAGCCGCGCCGGCTCAGCCGGCACGTCGGTCAGCGCCGATCTGTTTCCGACGCTCGGCGTCGCCCCGATCATCGGCCGGACGTTCACCGACGAGGACGATCGGCGGGGCGCGCCGGGACGCTCATTCTCAGCTACCGCCTCTGGCAGACCGAGTTCGGCGGCGATCCGAGCGTCGTCGGGCGGCAGCTCGCTGCACGTTCGACGACGCGCCGTTCACCGTGCATCGGCGTGATGCCGCGCGAGTTCCACTTTCCCGACAGAGCGACGTCGCTGTTCTGGACGCCGACCCGCTTCAGCGAGCGCGACTACCAGGCGTCGGAGCGCACGAACAACTGGCTGGAAGCGGTCGGGCGGCTCCGGCGCGGCGTGACGCTCGAGCAGGCGCAGGCCGAGATGCAGGTGATCGCCGCGCAGTCGCGGCAGGCAGTATCCGACGGAGAACAAGCGACACGCGGCGCGCTCGGTGTTCCGCTCGGCGACGGAAGTGTCGCAGCGATCGCGCGCTGCTGCTGCTGGCGCTGTCGGCGCGGCCGGCGTGCGTGCTGCTGATCGCCTGCGCCAACCTGGCGAACCTGCTGCTCGCGCGCGCGCTCGAGCCGTCGCCGCGAGCTGGCGGTGCGCGACCGCGATCGGCGCCGGACGCGAGCGGCTCGATCCGGCAGTTGATGACCGAGAGCCTGCTGCTCGCCGGCGTCGGCGGCGCGCTCGGGATCGCGCGTCGCCGTCGCCTCGGTGCCGCTGCTGGCGCGGCTCGTGCCGGCGACGCTGCCGATCGCCGCGACGCCGTCGGTCGACCTCCGCGTGCTGCTCGTCGCGGTCGCGCTGACGGCGCTCACCGGCATCGCTTTCGGCCTGGCGCCGGTCGCTGCGCGTCGGCGCGACAGTCCGGATCTCGACGGCCTGCGCGAGGCGCGCGATCGGGCGGCGGCCAGAAGGAGCGTCTGCGATCGGCGCTCGTCGTCGCCGAGATCATCGCGTCGGTCGTGCTGCTCGTGTCGGCCGGCCTGCTGATTCGCGCGCTGCTGACGGTTCAGGCGATCGATCCCGGCTTCAACGCCGAGGGCGTGCTGACGCTGCGGACGGAGCTGCCGATGCCGGAGTACGGCCGCGTCGTGACGCGCGAGGCCTACTGCGCGCGTGCTCGTCAGGACGTCACGCGCGCTGCCCGGCGTGCGAGCGGCCGGCTTCATCAGCTTCCTGCCGATGTCGTCGTTCCGCGGCGGCATCTGGCCGGTTTCGGTCAAGGGCGACGCCGACGCGGGCATGGACATCCGCAGCGCCGACAACGTGGCCGCGATCCGCTACGTCACGCCCGGCTACTTCGAGACGATGGGCATTCCGCTCAAGCGGGGGCGCGACATCGCCGACGGCGACACCCGCGATCGGCCAGTTCGTCGCGGTCGTCAGCGAGTCGTTCGTCAAGCGCTACTGGCCGAACGAGGATCCGATCGGCCGCCACTTCACGCTTCGCCTCGCCGACCGCGAGGTCGTCGGCGTCGCCGGCGACGTGCTGTTTCGCGGGCTCGAGCGCGATGAGCGAGCCGCAGGTCTACCTGTCATCGCAAGCAGGTGACCGACGGCGCGATCACGTTCTACTCGCCGAAGGCGCTGGCGGTTCGGACGAGCGATCGCCGCCGAGCGCTTGGCGCCGGCGATTCGCGACGATCATCCGGCGCGCCGATCCGAAGCTGCCGATCACCGAGATGCAGACGCTCGACCGACATGGTCGATCTCGAGACCGCGTCGCGCGCCGTGCAGGTCGCGCGTGCTCGGCGCGTTCGCGGCGATCGCGTTCGTGCTGGCCGCGATCGGCATCCACGGGCTCCTGTCGTTCGCGGTGTCGCAGCGCGTGCAGGAGATCGGCGTCCGGCTCGCGCTCGGCGCGCAGTCGAGCGACATCCTGTCGATGATCGTCTGCGCGCGGCGTTCTGCCTGGCGATCGGCGGGATCGTGCCCGGCGTGCTGCTGGCGTACGCGGCCGGACGCAGCATGGAGGCGCTGCTGGCGGGTGTCAGACCCGCAGACGCCTCACGCTGGCGAGCGCGATCGCGCTGTCGGTGCTGATGACCGTGCTCGGCACGCTCGCCCCGACGGTGCGCGCGCTGCGGGTCGATCCCATTACGGCGCTCAGATTGCGGCGCCGAGTGACGGACTGGAGGCACTTGGCCATGCGCTGTCGTATGACCTCCTGCTTCGCCTCTATCCGGCGTCGTTCCGAAACGAGTACGGCGACGAAATGCGTCCGGCTGTTCGCAGCGCCGGCGTGCGCAGGCGAGCTGGCTTCGGCATCGTGACGCTCTGGGCTGGGCACGATCGGGGAAGTCGTGGCGAACGCCGTCGCCGTCCACGTCGACATCCTGAAGCAGGACGTGCGTATACCGGCCGCGTCTTGCGGCGCTCGCCGGGATTCGCGATCACGGCCGTGCTGATCGTCGCGCTCGGCGTTGGCGCGACGACTGCTGCATTCTCGATTACTGATTTCGTCCTGCTGCGGCCGCTCCCGTTTCCCGAACCCGATCGCATCGTGACGCTCTGGGAGCACATGCCGAAGTTCCGGAACAACCTCTCGCCGGCGAACTTCCGCGACTGGACGGGCGGCGAGCACCTCGTTCGAATGCGCGGGGATTTACCACCCTGCAGCTCTCGAGCCTGACCGGCACCGGCGATCCCATTCGTGTCGAAGGCGCGTCCGTGTCGGCCGGCGTTCTGCGGATCCTCGGAGTCTCGCCCTGCTGCTGGGCCGCACGTTCGCCGACACGACGATGGCGCTGGCGCGCCGGGCACGCTGCTCCTCGGCTATCGCTTCTGGCAGACGCAGTTCGGCGGGATCCCAACGTGATCGGGCGGAAGGTCCTGATGGACGACGAGCCGTTCACCGTGATCGGCGTCATGCCCCGCGAGTTCAGCTTTCCGGCCGCCGAGTGGTCCTCGTTCTGGATGCCGCTGCGCCTGAGCGAACGCGAGTCCTCCGATCGGAGCAACCATTCGTTCAACGGCATCGCTCGCCTGCGCCGCGGCGTGACGCTCGAGCAGGCGCGAGCGGAGATGGACGTCATCACCGCGCGGTCGCGGCAGGAGCACCCCGCCGAGAACAAGGACGCGTCGGCCGACGTGCTGCGGTTCAGCGACGAGGTGCCCGGAGCAATCGCGGTTGATGCTCTACGCGCTGGGCGGCGCGTCGGCGTGCGTGCTGCTGATCGCGTGCGCGAATCTTGCGAACCTGCTGCTCGCCCGGGCGCTCGGACGCCGCCGCGAGCTGGCGGTCCGCACGGCCATCGGCGCCGGCCGCGAACGGATGATTCGTCAGCTGATGACCGAGAGCCTGCTGCTGGCGGTCATGGGCGGGGCGCTCGGCGTCCTCGTCGCGTACGCCGGCGTTCCGCTCCTGAATCAACTCGTGCCTGTGACGCTGCCGCTCGCCGCACGCCGACTGTCGATCGTGCGCGTGCTGCTGTTCGCGATGACGCTGACGATCGTCACCGGCCTCGCGTTCGGCCTCGCGCCGGTGATGCGCGTCGGCGGCGATGCGAGCCTGACCGGGTTGCGCGAAGGGGCGCGATCCGGCGGCGGCCAGAAGGAAGGCGCTCGCTCGGCGCTCGTCGTCGTCGAAATCGTCGCGTCCGTCGTGCTGCTGGTGTCGGCCGGTCTGCTGCTGCGCGCATTGCTCAACGTCCGATCAGTCGACCCTGGTTCCGCGCGGAAGGCGTGCTGACGATGCAGACGCCGCTGCCGATGCCGAAGTACGCCGAGACGCCGACGCGCGAAGGCGTTCTACGCGCACGTGCTGACCGGACCTGCGCGCGCTGCCGGGCGTGACCAACGCGGCATTCGTCAGCTACCTGCCGATGGGACGCATGCGCGGCGGCGTCTGGTCCGTCGCGGTCGATGGACAGCCCGTCGTGCCGCACGGCGACTCCGCCTACCTGCGATACGTGACGCCCGGCTACTTCGCGACGATCGGCACGCCGCTCCAGCAGCGGGCGGGACATCGCCGCGTCCGACGCGGCGGACCGCCAGTTCGTGGCCGTCGTCAGCGAATCGTTCGTGAAGCGCTACTGGCCGAACGAGACGATCGCATCGGTCATCGGGCGCCGCATCACGTTCGCCGGCTACGATCGCACGGTCGTGGGCGTCGTCGGCGACATCCGCATGCGCGGGCTCGAGAGCGACGCAGCGCCGCAGAGTACCTGCCCTCGCCGCAGGTCGGCGATCGCACGCGATCCTCGGCTTCGTGCCGCGGGCACTCGTTGTGCGATCGACGCATGCCGCCGGAGAGCCTCACGGCATCGATCCGCGCGATCGTGCGGAGGCCGATCCGATGATGCCGGTCGCCGAGGTGCAACCCGCATGACCGACGATCGTCGAGCGCGATACCGCGTCGCGATCGACGCAGGTGCGCGTGCTGGGCGCGTTCGCGCTGATTGCGTTCGTGCTGGCCGCGATCGGCATCCACGGCCTGCTGTCGTTCGCGGTGTCTCAACGCGTGCAGGGAGATCGGTGTCCGTCTGGCGCTCGGCGCGCAGTCGAGCGACATCCTGTCGATGGTCATGTGGCGCGGCGCGATCCCTCGCGATCGCCGGGATCGTGCCCGGCGTGCTGCTCGCGTACGCTGCGGGCCGCAGCATGGAGGCGCTGCTGGCGGGCGTCAAACCGGCCGACGGGCCTCGACGCTCGCCGCTGCCGTCGCGCTCGGCGTTCCTGATGACCGTGCTGGCACGCTTGGCGCCGACGCTGCGCGCGCTGCGCGTCGATCCGATCACGGCATTGCGGGCGGAGTAGAGGCCGGTCGCGGCCGGGCGACTGCTAACGGCAGTCGCCATCGTCCGTCTAAGAGGCATGATGTTCCAGGATCTGCTGGCAGGACCTGCGCGTCACTCTTCGCGGCCTTCTCCGGGCCCCGATGATGACCCTCACGATCGTGGTCACCGTCGGCCTTGGCATCGGCGCGACCACCGTCATCTTCAGCGCCATTCACGCCGCCCTGCTGCGGCCGCTGCCGATACGCCGACGCCGGCCGGCCTGGTGCGGATCTACACGGACGCGCCGCCGAACCGATTCCGGTTCTCGGTCGCCGACTACCTGGCGCTGCAGGCCGAGCAGACCCATTTCGAGCAGGTCGCGGGCTACACCGATCGGCTGATGTCGTTCAGCGACGGCAACGTCGCCGAGCGCCTCCGCGGGAAGCTCGTGTCGTGGACCTACTTCAGCCTGCTCGGGCTGCGCCCAGCCATCGGACGCGACTTCGCGGAAGCCGACGGCCGCCCGGGCAACCCGCTGGCGGTCATCGTCGTCGCGCGGGTTCTGGCATCAGCGCCTTGGCTCGGACGCCTCGATGCGATCGGCAAACCGATCCGCATCGATGGCGCTGACCACATCGTCGTCGGCGTCCTGCCGTCAGACGGTCGGCCCGCTCGAGAGCAGGGCGCAGGACTTTTCATCGCCGCCCAGTGGCAGCCGCCGCGACGCAAGGGACCGTTTTTCATCACCACGCTCGCCCGTCTTCGAAGCGAATCGGAACGCTCGGCGGCGGCTGACGAGCTGCGCGCGATCAACCGGCGGATGTTTCCGATCTGGCGGTCGTCGCATCAGGACGACAAGGCGACCTGGAGCTTCATCGACTTTGAAGCGGCATCGTCACCGGCGACGTCGAGCTGATCGGCGGGTCTGGCGCTCGCCGCCGTGGCCCTGGTGCTGGCTGATCGCCTGCGCGAACGCGTCGAACCTGCTGGTCGCGCGGGTGACGAGCCGGCGGCGCGAGCTCGCGGTCCGTGCGGCGCTGGGCGCGTCGCGCGGACGCGTCGTGCGATATCTGATGGCGGAAAGCGCGGTGCTCGCGATCGGCGCTGCGCGTCGCTCGGGATCGTCGCTGGCGCGGACGGGCGTCGTCTGCTGCCGCGACTTTGGCAGCGCCTACTTTCCCGCGCACGCACGAAATCGCGCCTGATGGGCCGGTCTTCTGGCTGCTGATCGGTCTGCACCGCGGCGAGCGCGGTCCTGTTCGGCGTGGTGCCGGCGATGTACGGCACCGGCGGCCCGGTCGACGAGTCGCTGCGGTCGATGGGGCGATCGTCGACCGGCAGTGTCGGCGTGAGGCGGCTGCGGCAGATTCTGGTGGGCAGTCAGTTCGCCATCGCCACGCCGCTGCTGGTCGTGGCGGGTCTGCTGCTCGTGAGCCTGAAGCAGCTGGGGCGCGTCGATCTTGGGTTCGATACGCCACAACGTCCTCAGCGGGTCGATTTCGCTGCCGGCGACGCGAGTACGACACCGCGGGCCGCGTCATCGCGTTCTGGGATCAGCTGCAGCGGCGCCTCGAGGTTCTCCCCGGCGTGTCGCGCATCGCGTTCGCCGACAGCCGGCCGCCGAACGGCGCCGGCAACTTCAACAACTTCGATCTCGAAGACTTTCCGACGGCAGCGGGGCAGTCGCAGCCGGTGACGCCGTGGGTGTCGGTCAGCCCCGACTATCTTCCGTCTGCTCGGGCTGTCGCTCCTCGATGGCCGGCTGCTCGACGAGCGCGACGGCAGCGCCGAGAATCTCGGAGTCGGTGGTCGTCGATCGCGCGTGGGCCGAGGCGCTTTTTCCCCAACCAGAGCGCCGTCGGCAAACGGTTTCACGAAGGCGGATGCACCACCTGTCCCTGGACGACCGTGGTCGGCGTCGTCAGCGAGGTGAAATACGCCGGCCTCGACAAGCCGGACGATGGCACGGTCTACACGGCGATGCCGGCGCAGGGTTCGTCGTCGCCGGCCCGCGTCCGATTCTTTCTCGCCCGTACGGACGTCGACGCGATCTCGCTCGCGCCTGGCGTACGTCAGATCGTCCGCGAGCTCGACCCCAGCGTCCCGCTGTCAGGGTTGGCGACGTTCGACGATCTCGTGGACCAGTCCCTGCAGCAACCGCGGTCGATTTCGCTGCTCGTCGGCGGCTTCGCTGGCGTGGCGCTGATGCTGTCACTGGTCGGGATCTACGGCGTGATGGCGCACTACGTCCAGCAGCAGACCAAGGACATCAGCATCCGTCTCGCGCTCGGCGGGCGGCCGGCTCACGTGCTTGGACTGATTGTCCGCGAAGGCATGAAGGTCGTGACGGCCGGCGTGCCGTGGGTCTGGCGGTTGCGGCTGGCGGCGCACGCTTGATGTCGAGCCTCCTGTTCGGCGTGGGCGCCGCCGACGCCGTCACCTACGCTGCCGTCGCCGCCCTCATGCTCGGTGTCGCGCTGGCCGCCTGTTTCGTTCCCGCGCGGCGCGCCATCGGCGTCGAACCCGCCGCGGTGCTTCGTAACGAGTAACAAGCTCTCAAGTCTCGCTCAGCTCAGCGCTGGCGCTGTGAGGTGGTGCGCGTTACTGCAGTGACGGTCGGGACGAGCCGCCGAGCAGCGATGTGTTGATCGTGAACGCGAAATGATGACCTTCGGTGCTGCCGGTGGACCACGAGGCGATGACCGCCGGGAACCCGCCGGCTCTGAGCGTCAGGCCGAATATGTAGCTGCGAACCAGGTTGTCGAAGTTCAGGCTGTCCTGCTGGAGCGCCACCTTGCCCTGTTCGGCGGCCAGCCAGATGCCGACCGGCGTCTTGAAGATCGAGTGCTCGAAGCTCTCCTGCAGCACGAGCAGCTTCGGACCGCGGAAGCGATAGTCCTCGTAGCTGGGCAGGATGCGGTTGCCGTTGATGTCGGATCCGCCAGATCGTCTGCTGAAAGTAGAACGGGACGACATGTCCGGACGAGACGCCGGACTTCGACGCGAAAAGCGGAATCCGATACTTCCCGTGTAGTTGCGCGAAGCCGCCGGCGGAATGATTGGGGGCACCGGAGGTCGCCGGGGTTACACCGCACTGGTTCGGGCCGTTCGCATCTCGAGTCAGCGGCGGCGCCGCGGTCGTCATAGCGCGAACTCGTTCGACAGATCCAGCGTCCACCGCCGGAACGAGAATGTCGAGTCTGACGCCGCGAGGAATTGCTGAAACGTGCCCAGATAGTTCAAGCGCACGCGGCCGTCCGCCAATCGCGGCATGATGCGGACGCCCTCGCCGAATTGTGCGAAGCCCGGCTGTGTGGCGAGACCAGGTGCGGTCACCGGCGTGTAGAGCTGGTCGATCGACGGCCCCTTGTCCGTGTTGGCGCCGCCGACGTCGACGAAGCGGCCGTTTGGCCTCGCCGACCAGCGACAGATTCAGCCGGCCGAGACGGGTGATGGGGTAGATCGCGCTGGTTCCCACGATCGCCTGCCGCATGTCGAAGATCGACTTCTCGCTGATGGTCGTGTTGGGCCGAGGCCGTAAGTGACGAGACCGTCGGCAGCGAGATGCTGCTGCGCGTAGATGTTGAAGACCGGATAGAGGTTGATGCCGGCGGACGCGTCCGATCCGGCGCCCGCAGCAACGGGGATCGGCAGCCGCGACGCCCGGTGCGAACCATCTTCAGCATACGCGCCGGCTCTCCACGCGCCGCCGGTGGCGCCGACGACGTCACCGCTCCAGCTGAATCGCCAGGTTTCACCGATCGGGCGTTCGGCGACGATCGCCGGTCCGAACGCGAACCCGTTCTGCGGCGCAATGCTGCCGATGGCGACGTGCACGGGGTGGTTGGTGGCCAACGTCGAGGCACAGCCTCACGAAAGTCTTGAAGCTCTTGCAGTCCTCTTTGATCGCCTCGCCCTCGAGTCGAAATCTCGGCCCCGAGCGTGCTCTCGCCTTGCGCCAGCGCGGGCGCGGCGGTCAGCACGCACGCGATGATGATGATGAAGCGCATGCGTCAGCCTCGCTTGCGGGCTCTGCGCCCGCGCTTCGGCGCCGCGGCCTTCTTCGGCGCTTTGCGGCCGGCGGGCGTCGCGCCTCCGCCGGCGGCGCCAGGTTCTTCCGCGTGACTAATCATCCGTGCGGTGGGCAGCTGCACGCTGTGCGGCGTGCGGGTGCAAGCGTCCTGGTCAGCTCGTGGATGCGCGCGGCGACCTGGCCTTCGGTCAGCGGTTTGCTTCCTTCTTTTGCGGCGGCGGATACTCGCCAGCCGCAGGCCGATCTCGAGATGCTCGAGCTGCGCCAGCAAGAGGCCCGACGCCGGGCGATTCTTGTTGAAGGCGCTCTTCGGCGTCTTGGGAACGCTGATCTTGGTCACAGCCATCGTAGTTGCCTTCGTGCGTTGATGGAAATCAGAGGGTGAATTCCGGACAGTCCGGCCGCATGACCGGGCAGCGACAGGAGGTCGAGGAACGTTTCGGCACGCCGCTTCGCGAGGCGATCGGTCGTTGTCGTTGAAGCCGGGCAGCAGCCACTTCGACACCGTGTTGGGGATCGAGGCGTGCTCGAAGATCCGCTCGGTGCCGTCGGCCCGCTTTAGTGCACGATGGTGCCCTTCTGCACCCACGGCGAGACCAGAATGGCCGGGACGCGCACGCCCAGGCGATCGAAATGAAACGGCTCGCCGGTTTTCGTCGCGTCTGGCTGCGCCACGAATCCGTCCGGCATGCACGCCGGGCGGCGGGACGTGGTCGTAGATGCCGCCGTGCTCGTCGTAGGTGATCAACAGCGCCGTGCTCGCCCAGAGCGCCGGGTTCTTCCGGATCGCCTGGTAGACCGACGCGATGAACCGCTCGCCTTCGGCCACGTGGTGATCGGGATGTTGGTCCGACGCGATCAGGCGTTGCCGCCGGGGCCGTCGTGGTCGCTGTAGTTCGGCTCGACGAAGCGAGTAGTCGGGAAGCGTTACCTGCTTTGCAATCGTCGAGAAACTGGGGATAGTGGCGAACAGCTGCGGCTGGTTCTGGAGCAGGTTCACCACCTCGAGCGTGGAGCTGACCTGGTCGAAGTAATACAGCTTGGCGCAGTCTTCTCGCTTGTCGACCACGCGGTCGTAGATGCTCTTGAACTTCGTGGTTGGCGTAGAAGAGCTCCATGCCGACGTGGCCGAACGACGTCCCGTAGTGCGCGAACGCCCGATTGCAGAGTGTCGGCCCGGGATCGACGCGAACCAGCGGTTGAACACCGCGAACTCACGCGCCAGCGTCGTCAGCACCGGCAGCTTCTCGGGCGCGAAGTAATACATGATCGTTGCGCGAGTGCTCGACGTTCCTCTGCTTGCTGAAGTAGCTGGCGATGAAGCCCTGCATGTTGGGCACGTCGCCGCCGTTGAAGATCTGCAGGTCGACCGGCGCGAAGTCGTGGTCGGGATCCGGCGTCAGCTGGCTCTGATACTTGGCCTTGGCTGGACCTTCACGATCGTTCCGGTCGTGTCGGGGTTCGATTCGTCGCCGCCGCAGCCCGTCGATCGGCGTGGTTCTCCTTCCAGAGCCCACCGAGCATGTGATCGAACGAGCGGTTTTCCATCATCAGCACGACGAGGTGCTTCGAGATTGTCGAGGCCTGGCGGCATGAGAGTCGCGGCTCCAGAAAAAGTGAGCTCAGCTGCGCGGTGCGAACCTACCTGTCATCGCCAGTACGGATTCGCGATCGGCTGCAACGCTTCGCCGTTCAGCCGATCGATTGCGCGCCTGCTAGCTCGACAGTAGCGGCGGCGTACGTCATGACACACCAGCGACTCGCGTTTGCGCTTACAAATCTGAAGCGACGAATGTCATCGTGAAGACGCCCGCATGTGTGAACGTATGATCACGACGATCCCAACAATCATCGTCACGCCGGAGGAATTGTGGCCGAGAACATTCCGGAACTGAGAAAACGGCAGCCTGCCGCGCACGGCGGCGGCGTGCGCGGCGATCAATATGTCGCGCGTTCGTCGCTCTTCGAAGGGCGATTCGGCCGGATGTTCCGGTCGCTGCCGCCGGCCAGTGTGGCCGGTCGAGGCGCTGATGGCGCTCGGCGCCACCGGCAACATGACAGCGGAGCCCGAAACCGGTGAAAAGGATCCGCGCGCTGCCGGCGGCCGCGCGTGAGAATCCGAAGAAGCGGATCCAGGACGACGAGGAAAACGCGGGGATCGCCGCGGGCTACACGTATCTCGGGCAATTCATCGACCACGACATCACGTTCGATCCGGCCTCCAGCCTTCAGCAGCAGAACGATCCGATGGCGCCTGGTCGACTTCCGCACGCCGCGGCTCGATCTCGACTCGGTCTACGGCCGCGGGCCCGACGACCAGCCGCTATATACGACGGGAAGAAGTTCAGGCTCGGACGGCCGCTCTTCGATCTGGACCAGCCGACGAAGGCTCGGATCTGCCCAGGTTCAACGATCCGGACGATCCGAACGGCGCCAAGCGCGCGCTGATCGGCGACAAGCGAAACGACGAAAACGTCATCGTGTCGCAGCTGCATGCCGCCATGCTGCAGTTTCACAACAAGCTCGTCGACGACCCGGCCAACAAGACGCGCGACCTTCCAGGAAGTCCAGCAGCACGTGCGCTGGCACTATCAGTGGATTGTCGTCAACGATTTCCTGGTCACGATCTGCGGCGAGGATGTCGTCAACGACATCCTTCCGCACCGTCGCAAAGAACCTGCCGATCTGGAAGAACCCGCCGAGGTTCCAGTTGTATCAGTGGCGCACCGATCCGTTCATGCCGATCGAGTTCTCGGCGGCGGCGTATCGCTTCGGTCACTCGATGGTCCGGCCGATCTACCGCCTGAACACGCGGCTGAACGGCGGCGACGATCCGACTCAAGGCGACGCCGGATGAAATCGCGCGCGGCCTGGACGGCCGGTTCTTCATCTTTGCCGGCGTCCAGCGGCGCGGCCTGAATGGCTTCGACGAGTTCCCGAAGCAGTGGGCGATCGACTGGAGCCTGTACTTCGACATCAAGGGATCGATCAAGAACGTCGGCAAGCGAAGGGTCCAGCCAGCGTACAAGATCGACACCTCGCTCGTGGACCCTCTCGGCTTCCTGCCGGAGTTCTCGCCAGCCGGCGCGCGCCGCAACCGCCGCTGACGGTGGAGCAGCTGCATTCGGTCCCGATCGATCCGGTGAACAACCCGGCCAACCTGGCGCAGCGCAACCTGCTGCGCGGGCTGCGCATGGGGCTGCCGAGCGGCCAGGATGTCGCGCGCTCGATGGGGATCGAGCCGATCAGGGATCGCGATCTGCGCGTCGGCAAGGCCGTGGTGGAGGACTGGGACAGCAATCCGACGCTGGCCTCGATCCACGACAGCTTCATTGGCCGCGCGCCGCTCTGGTACTACGTGCTGGCGGAGGCGCAGCATGAGTGGATCCAGCGCGCAACCGGCAGAAGGCGGCAAGGGCGACGAAGAGCCGCTCAGGCTCGGCACGATCGGCGGGCGCATCGTCGCCGAAAACGCTGCTCGGTCTGCTCTGGGGAGATGGGGCACTCGTATCTCCGGCAGGCGCCGAACTGGACGCCGGCGACCGATTCGCAGCATGAGGGGACCTGATCGACTTCGCGTTGACGTGATCAGACCGCTGCCACGGCAGCGCGAACGCGACGATCGATGCTGCCGGACGGCGCGCCGTTCTTGCCGCCGCCGCAGACGATGACGACGATACTGCTTGCCGTCGATGCGTGTAGGTGGACGGCGTCGGCGTTGCCGGCGGCCGGCAGCGTCGTCTCCCAGAGCAGCTTGCCGGTGAGCTTGTCGTAGGCGCGGAACTTCTTGTCGAAGTTGGTCGCGCCGATGAACAGCAGGCCGCCGGCGGTCGACGATCGGCCCGCCGTAGTTGTCGCTGCCGGTGTTCTTCAGCCCTTTCGCCGCCAGCTCGGGATACTCGCCGAGCGGAATCTTCCAGCGGATCGTGCCGGCGTTGAGATCGATCGCGTTGAGCGTGCCCCACGGCGGCGTGATCGGCGGGTAGCCGTCGGGGTCGCGGAAGATGCGTTTCGCCGTCGCTGCGGTATTTCAGCCAGCTCGGATCGCTGCGTCAGCTGCCGGATCCGCGCCCTTGTCGCGCCCGGTGATCAGGAACTCGACGAGGTCGGCGATGTTGCGCGCGCCCATGTCCGGGAACGCCGGCATCCGTCCGGTGCCCTCGCGGATGACGCGTCGGCGATCTCGCTCGCGCGTGCGGCGATCGCCGATGCCTTCGAGCGACGGCGCCGCCGGCGAGCCTTTGCGGTCCTCGCGGTGGCAGCGTCGCGCAGTTCACCGTTGTAGAGCGACGTGTCGTTGTTCGGGATCAGCCGCACGATCCACGGCATCTCGTTCGAGTTGACGTAGAGCAGCGCGCTGTCGCGGATCGAACGCGGCGCCGCCCCATTCGGCGCCGCCGTCGAAGCCGGGAACACGATGATCGCCGCGCTCGGTCGGCGGCGCGAACATGCCGGATCCGAATTGCCTGGAAGCGCGCCAGCACCGCCGCGTGCGCCTCCGGCGTGCGCGTCGTGAGCATCGCTTCGGTCAGCCCCTGCCGCGTGAACGGCGGCGGCTTCAGCGGATAGGGCTGCCGACTCGGCCAGCTTCTCGCCGTCGATCGCCGACGGCGGCACCTTGCGGTTCGCGAGCGGAAACAGCGGCGCGCCGTCTGGCGATCGAGCACGTAGACGTAGCCGAACTTGGTGACCTGCGCGACCGCTTCGACGAGACGGCCGTTGCGCCTGACGGTGACGAGGTTCGGCGCGGCGGGAAAGTCCCAGTCCCAGACGTCGTGCCTGATGCCCTGGAAATGCCAGACGCGCTTGCCGGTGCGGGCGTCGAGCGCGAGCGACGCAGTTCGGCGAACAGGTTGTCGCCGTGCCGGTTGACGCCGTAGAAATCGAACGAGGCCGGAGCCGGTCGCGGCGAAGACCATCGCGTTCTTCGGCGTCGACGGTGACGCCGGCCCACGCGTTGGCGCCGCCGATCAGGCGCGTGGGCGTCCGGCGGCCAGCGTGTCGTACGCCGAATTCGCCGGGTTGCGGGATGGTGTGGAAGATCCAGCGCAGCTTGCCGGTGTGGACATCGAACGCGCGGATGTGTCCGGGCGTCCCGGGCAGCGTTTCGGGACGCTGCTGCCCATGATCAGCAGGTCCTCGAAGATGGCGCCCGGCGTGCTGGCGCTGACGCTGGCGCGCTCGGGCGGCATGCCGAGGCCCTCGCGCAGGTCGATGCGTCCCTCGACGCCGAACGACGCGATCGGCGTCCCGGTCTTGCCGATCGAGCGCCCACAGCCAGTTGCGATAGGTGACGAAGACGCGGTCGTCGTGGACGGTGACGCCGCGATGGCGGAATCGCGCGCCGCTCGGCGCGCCGCCGCTCGGGTCGAACTTCCAGATCTCGCGGCCGCTTGCCGGCGTCGATCGCCACGACCTTCAAGCGTCGGCGTCGTCGCATAGAGCACGCCGTCGACGACCGACCGGGTTGCTCTGCATCTCCGAGCCCTTGAACGCATCGTGCGAGTCGTAGGTCCAGGCCACCTGCAGCCGGGCGACGTTGTCGCGGTTGATCTGCGCGAGCGGCGAGTAGCGGATGTTGTCGACGCCGCCGTGCATCGGCCATCCCCTCGTCGGCCTGTTGCACGAAGGCGGCCTGGCCGAGCAGAAGGACACACGCGGCGAACAGCCACGCTCGATTCATGAAGGCCACGGTTATTCTGATCCATCGGCGCGCCCGATGTCGACCGACCGGTTCTCGCCCGTTCCGCGGACCCGCACGCGCCACGGATTGCAGCAGACCTCGCAGTCCTGCACGAACGTGCCGCGGACGTCGGGCTCGAGATAGATCTCGACCTGCTCGCCGCAGTATGGGCAGGTGACGGTGAACTGGTCCAAAGTTAAAACTTAAAGGTAAAGTCAAAACCACAAAGACAGTCACGTTGCGAGCGTGACTGCCTTTTACTTTGAACTTTAACTTTTAACTTTTGACTTTGTTAACTTTCGACGAGCGAGGCGGTGTATTCCTCGTAGGTGCCCTTGAAGTCCTGAATCGCGCCGTGATCGAAGTGCCAGACGCGCGTGCCGACCTCTTCCATCAGGTCTTCGTCGTGCGTCACGAGGAGCACGGTGCCCTCGTAGCGCTGCAGCGCGATGTTGAGGGCGTTGATCGACTCGAGATCCAGATGGTTGGTCGGCTCGTCGAGGACGAGCACGTTCGGCTTCTGCAGCATGATGCGGCAGAACAGCAGCCGCGCGGTTTCGCCGCCCGAGAGCGCCTCGGTCGGCTTCAGCCCTTCTTCGCCGCTGAACAGCATCTGGCCGAGCAGGCCGTGGATGTCCTGCCGCGACGCGTCGGGATCGAACCGGTGCAGCCACTCGACCGCGGTCAGCCCTTTCTCGATCGCGCCGGTGTGATCCTGCGGGAAGTAGCCGATCGACACCTCGTGACCCCAGCGGAGTGCCGATCGATCCCGGAGTCCGTCGGCGCATCGCAGCAGCGTCTTCAGCAGCGTCGTCTTGCCGAGGCCGTTGCGGCCGACGAGCACGATCTTCTCGCCGCGATTGACGATCGCCCCGAAGTTCGAGACGACGGGGACGCCGCCGAACGCCTTGGTGACGCCCGAGCACTCGAGCGCGACCCGGCCGGACGGCCGGTTCATCGTGAACCGGATGTACGGACGCTGAATGTTCGAGCGCGCGAGCTCGGTGGTCTGCAGCCGCTCGACCTCCTTCTTGCGCGACATCACCTGGCTGGCGCGCGTGCCGGCCGAGAAGCGCGCGATGAAATCCTGCAGCTGCGCGATCTTCTTCTCGCGCTGCTCGTTCTGCGACTTCGACGCGCGTGCGGATCTGCGTCTTGGCGAGCACCATGTCGTCGTAGCCGCCGGTGTAGGTGATGATCGTCTGGTAGTCGATGTCGGCGATGTGCGTGCACACGCGCGTTGAGGAAGTGGCGATCGTGCGAGATGACGATCAGCGTGCCGTCATAGCGGACGCAGGAACTCGCGCAGCCAGTGGATCGAATCGAGGTCCAGATGGTTGGTCGGCTCGTCGAGCAGCAGCGCCTCGGGATGGCCGAACAGCGCCTGCGCGAGCAGGACGCGGACCTTCTGGCCGCCCTGCAGCTGCGCCATCGTCCGCTCGTGGAGCGTCGTCCGGGATGTCGAGCCCCTGCAGCAGAATCGCGGCGTCGCTCTCGGCGGTATAGCCGTCCTCGTCGCCGACGATGCCTTCGAGCTCGCCGAGGCGCATGCCGTCGGCGTCGGTCAGTCGCCGTCTTGGCGTACAGCCGCTCGCGCTCCTGCGAGCGCCTGCCAGAGCCGGTGGTTGCCCATGATCACGGTGTCGATCACGCGGAACGCGATCGAAGGCGAACTGATCCTGTCTGCAGCACGCCGAGCTTAGCCGGCGCGTACCACGGTGCCGCGCTGCGGCAGCGAGCTCGCCGGTGAGCAGCTTCATGAACGTCGACTTGCCGGCACCGTTCGGCCCGGTGAGGCCGTAGCGCCGGCCCGCGGAAAACGTGGTGGTCACATCGTCGAAGAGCAGCTTCGACCCGAACCGCATCGAGACACCCTGCACTGCAATCATCGCGCGCGATGCATCCTTCCTGAAAAATGGAGCGAGAGGAACTCACTATTGTAACATTCCACACGATGCGAAGTCGTGCACCTGGTCGTGATGACCATCGCCGGGCTGTTCGCGCAATCGTCGCCGCGCGAGCGACCTGGCGCGAGGGCAGAAGTTCTGGGATCAGCGGCTGGCCAGGAGCGCGATTGCGGCGCTCGGAGTCGGCGGCGCGCGATCGCGCGACGGCCGCCGAGGCGCACGAAGCGCTCGGACGTCTCTACACGTTCAAGGGCTGGCAGCAGGAAAACGTGTTCCCGGGCTGGCACGACGAGCCGTCGTTCCGCGCGAAAGCGTCTGGCGGAACTGCGGGCGGCCGTCGCCGCCGATCCCGCTCGCGCGTCGGCGCAGGACGCGCCTGCGGACGGCCGAGGCGTTCGATGCGGCCGAGAGCGTCGATCCGGCACCGCCGCGACCCGAGATCCGCGCGCTCGACGCGAAAATCGCCAGCGCGGCGAACGTGCCGGACCTGCTCGCGGCGATCGAGCAGCGGGCCGCGGCGCAGGCCGATCCGGTCGCCGTTTTTCGCCGGCGCGCAGTCGCTGATCGATCGTGGCGAATACGATCGTGCGATGGCGATGGCCGAGCGTGGCGGCACCGCCTCCGATCGGTTCATCGACGAAAACCTGAGCGCCTATCAGCTGACGGGAAAGTCCCAGGGATCCTACGCGCGTGGACGTGCGACGGCCGCGGATCTGGTCGGTTGGGCGAAGTTCCAGAAGAAGGACTACGCCGGAGCCCGCGACAAGCTCATGGAGGCCGCCCGGCTGTCCCAGGACCAGGACTTTCTGAACCAGTTTCACCTGGCCGAGCTCGAACGCGCGCAGAACGCGCCCGCGCGCGCACGCGACCGCTATCTGACGGCGCTGTCGCTCGCCGGGGGCCCGGCGCCGCTCCGGCAGCGGGCGACCGAGGCCCTCACCGGCCTGCAGAGCGCGGCCGGCGCCGGCGGATTCGACGCGTGGCTCGAGACCGAGCTGACCCGCCGCCGCGACGAGCGAAAGGCCGAGGCGCTCAACAGCCTCGTCGATCGACCGCTCCCGAAGCTGCCGCTCACCACGGTCGACGGTCGCCCGTACGACGCGAAGAGTCTGCAGGGGAAAGTGCTCCTGCTGAACTTCTTCGCGTCCTGGTGAGGGGCCTGCCGTGCGGAGTTACCGCACCTCAAAGCGTCCTACGCGAAATATCAGAACGACCCGGCTGTCGCGTTCCTGCTGGTGAGCATCGACGAGGACTCCAAGCGCCTGCAGCGCTATCTGAGCGAGGCGAAGTTTCCGTTTCCGGTGGCGCGCATCGACGCGACCCAGGCGCAGCAGATGATGAGGTTCGACAATACGCCTTCGACGTTCTACGTCGATCGCAGCGGGATTGTCCGGTATCAGATCACCGGCGGCGAGGCGCACGGCGATTCGCCCGCGCGGGTGTCGTGGTTCATCGATCAGCTGAAGAAGTAGCTCTGAGTGGCTCGCTCCGCCTCAGGACGCGTTGGCGATGCGGTACAGTGTGTGTCGCTGCGAATGAAGAACGACCCATCCGCGACGGCGATTGACGCGAGCGTGGCGCCGTCGAGCGAAGCGGTCGCAAGCCTGACGAACGCCTTGCCAGGCGCGATCGCCGTCGCCATGCCTTCCTCGTTCAAGAAGTAAATCCGGCCGTCCGCGAACACCGGCGATGCGGAGTAGTCGCCGCCGAGGCGCTGCTGCCAGCGAGTGTCGCCGGTCCTGGCGTCCAGACACGAGGCGATGCCGCCGTCGTTCACGACGTAGATCTCGTCTCCGACGATCAGCGGCGAGGGCGTCAGCGGGGCGGCCCGACGCAGCGTCCACGCGACGTGCGTCTTGGTCACGTCGCCGCTGCCGTCCGGCCGCACCGCCAGCAGCGTCGGCTGCTGGAATCCGGTCGCGATGATACACGAGGCCGTGGCCGTACACCGGACGCGGCACGTTCGAGAAGCCATCGGCGTAGCTGACGCGCCAGAGTTCCTTGCCGGTCTGCGGATCGTAGGCGGCGGCGCGATAGGCGCCGACGCTGACCACCTGGTCCTGTTCGCCGACGCGAATCAGCAGCGGCGTCGTAGTACGCCTGGTCCCACGGCTGGCGCCGCCACGTCTTCCACCGGACTTTGCCGGTCCGCGTGTCGAGCGCGACGACGAAGGCCTGGTCGCTGCCGTCGCAGCTGAGGATCAGCAGATCGCCGTACAGCATCGGCGAGCCGCCGTTGCCGTGCTGCGACTGATACGGCAGCCGCGTCTTCCAGACGATCTCGCCAGACGTCGTCAGCGCGGCGGTGCCTTCGGCGCCGAAGTGGACGTACACGCGATCGCCGTCGGCGATCGGCGTGGGCGACGCGTGACTGTTCTTCGCGTTCAACAGGTCGGCGCTTCGCAGGTGAAAGACTTCGACGTTGACCGACTTCGCGACCGGTCTCCACGTCGTAGGCGACGGCGCGCAGCGACGCGCCGTTGGCCTTCACCGACGTGGTCAGCCAGACGCGGCCGCCCGCGACCACCGGCGACGACCAGCCGCGGCCAGGCACCGGGGTCTTCCACTTGACGTTGCGCGATTCGCTCCAGTCGAGCGGCAGCCCGCGTTCCGACGGAGTGCCCCTGGCCAGTCGGACCGCGGAACTGGGGCCAGTCCTCGGCGCGGATACCGGCGCTGAGCAGGGTCAGCAGTGCCGCGAACGACGAGGTAACGCCTCACGAGCTGATTCTACGACTGCCGCGCGCACTGTCGGGGCTCGGGGCTAGGGGCTAGCGTGTGGGGTTCGTGGCCGATGCTCGAGCGATTCAGCTAGCCCCAAGCCCCGAGCCCCGATATCTTTCACTGATGCGCTGGATGACATTCGCGATCGCCCTTCTCTTGACGGCACGCTTGCGCTCTCAGGCCAGAGCCAACGCCCGGCCATCATCGATCTCTGGATGAGCGGCAAGCCCGCCTTCGGCATCTATGCGCCGAACGAGAATGCCGGCGCCGCGCGGACAAGGCCCCCGCCCGGCGGTTACACCCGCGAAGGCGGCGAGAAGCTGGCGATGAACCCGCTCTACGACTTCGTGTTTCTCAACCTGGAAGGCAGCTACGACGGTGCCGCGATCAAGGCGATCGCGGACGGATTGCGCAGCGGCGACCGCCGCGGGCCGCAAGGCGCTCATCGTCCGCATCCCGCCGATCGAGAAGGATCGGTGCCGACGCGACCCGCACGCGCGTCAAGGAGGCGTTCGATGCCGGCGCCGACGGTGTGACGATTCCCCACGTCCGCAGCGTCGACGAGGCGAAGCAGGCGATCGGCTTCTTCCGCGACGCGCGGGCGAACGTCTGGTCGCCGTCGAATCGCACCGGCGACCGGATCGCGATGCTGATGCTGGAGGATCCGGCCGCGGTGGCGCAGGCCAGGGAGATCGCCGACCTGACGGGCTACAGCATTCTCGCGTGCGGCATCGGCAGCCTCGCCGCAGGCGCTCGGCGGCGATCGCGAGGGCGCCGAAGCGGGCACGCAGAAGGTGCTGGCGGAAGCGCGGCGCGCGAAGCTCGTCGACATGCTCACGTTCAACGCCCAGGATGCCGGGAAGCGCGTGAAGGAAGGATTTCTCGCGCTGCTGACCAGGGAGCCGCCGCGGACGACGCGATCAAGGCCGGCCGCGCCGCCGCGGGGAAGATAAGGCCGATCCCTCAGCGCGCGAACAGCGCGGCGTTGAACAGGACCCGGAACGTGCCGAACGGCTGACCGCGCCACGTCGGGCGAAATCCGAGCAAGACGACGTGGCCGTCGCCCAGCTGAACGTCGAGCGCGGCCGCTTTGCCGTGCAGATATTTTTCGCCGATCAAATACCCCGACAGCAGCGGCGAGCCGGTTTCGGCGTACGCGCGCGATGACCGATGCCCTGGAAGCCGTCGGTCGTCTCGAACACCGGGACTGCCGTCGACGAACACCGCCGCACGCTCCGGCATGCCGGCCATCACCGGAGTGAGAGGGATCGGTCGTGACCTCGACGATCGAGCCTCGCAGGAAGAACTCCTCCGGCCGCAGTCCGGCGACCACGTTGCGCACCGGCAGCCTGAACTGCTGAATCGCGAACGCGCTCGCGTTGCTCAGGCAGACGAGCGTGCCGCCGCTGCGCACGAACCGCTCGAACCCCTGCAGGTCGTTCGGCGTCAGCTGATACGCGCACTCGCCGGAGCGGACCGCGCCAGGGCCCGCCGCCACTGCCCCGGGCCGCCGCGTCCTCCCGCCGCCGCGCCCGCGATCGGCACGCGGGCATCGTCGGCGATGATCAGCACGTCGATCTTGTCCGTCAGCGGCGACTTGAAATCGTCGGGATGGACGAGCAGGTAGGAGAAGCCGTACTGCTCGAGCAGCCAGCGCGTCCACCCCTCGTCCATGCTGCCGGTCCACGGCTGGTAGAGACCGAGGCGCGGCTTGCGCACGGCCCGGCCGGGCGCGGATAGCGTTCGCTCGGCGCGCAGCGCGAGCGACTCGACGAGATCGTTCTGCGCGCCGTCGGACAGCCCCATGATCGCGTAGCGGACCGGCGATCCCGACGCATCGGCGCTGGCCTGCACCTTGCGCGCCCTGGCTCCCACGCGCGATTCAGCGCGCGATAGGCGTTGTTCTGCGCCGGATCGATCGACCAGGATTGGACCCGGTGCCCGTCACGCGACCGGCCGGCGGCAGGATGGCCGCCGCATTCGGGATCGCTGTTGAAACCGAGTCCGGGGACGCTGTCGAACGGCGCGGCGTCGCTCTTGAGCGCCGCCTCGTACGGCGTCGGTTTCACCTTCGAGTCGGGCATCGCGCCGACGAGTCTTCATCGTCCGCCGGATCTCGTCGGCGCAGCGGCGCGATCGGCTGCCACGACACGAACGCCCATCTGCAGCGGCAGCGACCAGCCGGCCGCGTCGTAAGGCCGCTCCGGCGGACCACCCGGATACTGACGGAGATCCGGATACTTCTGCACGTCGAGCACTTCGCGGGCCATCGCCGCGAATTCCTGATCGGTGGGAATCACCCATGTGCCTTCGGCGAGAGGTGTCGCCGCCTACCGTGGCCGCAGCCGCGAGCTGGTAGATTCGCAACCCGCCGAAGGCCAGGCGCCGCACCAGCTCCACGGCGGCCACGGGATCGCGTTGATCCCGGGGACGAGCTTACGCATACGGCGCCTTCTGCCGCCCGAGCGCGATCTGGTCGACGCCCGACTTGTAGCGATCGAACAGCAGCGACTCCTTGTAGCTTCGCGGCGAACTCGAGCACGGCCATCGACGCCGTCTCCATGTAGTCCACCGCGTCCCGGAGCCGCCACAGGCCCGGCGGCCACGGGCTCGAGTACAGGCTCTGCGGACGCAGGTCGCGCATGTTCTGCGGGAAATCGTTGATCGTGTATTCGTGCGGCGTCGCGTACTGATAGAGCGCGGTCTCGGTCCAGAAGGCGGCGATGTTCTTGAAATTCGGCGCGTAGTCGACGTAGCCCGGGATACCAGGCGTCGAACGCCGTGCCCATGTGCGTCGCGCCGACCTGGCCGCGCTCCTCGAGGCCCTTCGCGATCGCCATGCCGATCATGTTCACCTCGCGCGACATGATGAACGGCGCGCTCGATGCCGACCGGTTCGGAGAACGGCGGCAGCCAGATGCGCGTCGGAAACGGTCCCGACTGGTGGTGCACGTAGATGATCTGCGGCTCCCATTGCCGCCACGTGTGCTCGAGCACGCGCGACTCGACCATGTTCAGCATGTAGGCGTCGCGGTTGTTGTCGTGGCCGACGTATTCCTGATACAGCCGCGGCAGGCCCGAGAGCTCGTACGGCGTGCCGACGTTCTGCATGTACCACTCGGCCACCATCTGCTGGCCGTCCGGGTTGATGGTCGGCCACAGCATCAGCGACGACGTTGTCGAGAATCGCCTTGGTGTCGGGTTCGTTCGCGCGGCTGACCAGGTCGTAGAGCAGCTGCGGCGTGTGCGACCAGCCGGCCACTTCGGTCGAGTGCAGGCCGCCGTCGATGTGCACGAACGCCTTGCCTTCGCGCGCCAGACGCCGCGCCTCGGCCTCGCGTCAGCCCCTGCGGATGCGCGAGGCGCCGGGCGATTTCGCGATAGCGATCGATCTTGCCGAGGTTGTCGGGGCACGACACCAGCGCGTAGTCATCGGCCGGCCCTGGCTGGTCTTGCCGGCCTCGACGAGCTTCACGTGCTTGCGTCGCCGCCGCGAGCTTCTTGAAGTAGTCGACCGACTGGTCGTAGGTCGCGAGTTTGTAATCCGCGCCGGGGCGAAATCCGAACACCGATTCTGGTGTCGGGAGGCTGGTCGCTAGGCGACAAGCGGTAGATGCGGCGAACGAGGACGAACAGAGGCGAGCGGGTCTGCGAGAAGGCGCACGCGCCGAGTATAAGTCAGACGGTCTGCGTGCGAGACCTCGTCTCTGACGCTATTCGGCGGAAGCTCAGCGCGAGGTGATTTGCAGGTTGCGGAAGTAGGCTTCCGTGCCGGAGCCGATCCACAGTCCTACCTGACCGCTGACGACGCCTCGTTTCAAGTCGTTCACGATCAGCGCCGGCTGCGGCGCGCCGTTGACGAACAACCGGGCCCGCACGCCGTCGACATCGACGCGGCAGGTGCGTCCAGACTCCAGTTTCGAGGTCGACGTGCGACTCGTAGACGCCCGGGTTCTCGCGCTCGGAGCTTCTGCCACGGGAACTGCGGTTCTGAGATGTGCTGCGTCGAATGATTGCGCCGCAGCTGATCGTCGGCGCGTCCGTTGGTCGGTCGAGTGTAGAAGCACTCGAAGGCTTCGGCGTGCGCCGCCGACCGGAACGCGACGCCGCACGAATCCGCGCGCGCGCCTCGCCGCTGCCGGTGCCGGGAAGGCCCGCGACGTCCACCTCGATCGTCGCCGTTCTTGAATTCGACGCCGTTGACCTAGAGCGACACCCTCGCGCGTGGCGTTCGGCGTCTGGACCAGCCGCAGCGCTTTGCTGCTCTTTGTAGGTGGCCGTCTGCGGGACGACCTGCACGAATTCGAGACCAGTCCCGCCTTCGACGGCGATTGGCTTGGCGGCCTGAGCCGGCCTCGAGTGAAATCGCGAGCGGAACGAGCGCGGCGGCGATGACCAGCGTGGCAGCATGCCCGGTGAGACAGAGCGTCCGCTAGTTCGCTGAGTTCATGCGCCGTGTAATCCATCGCTACTCGTCTCGCAGCACCGCGATCTGGATCGACACCGCGCCGCGCGGCGCGCCGGAATGATACGTGGCCAGCAGCGTGGCGGCCACCAGCACGAACGTCACGGCCGCAAACGTGACCGGATCCTGCGGTTCGACGCCGACGACAAGGCCGACGAGCAGCCGAGTGGCAGCGACCGCGACCACGAGGCCGATTCCCACTCCCGCCGCTGCCAGGTGCAGCCCTTCACCGACGACCAGGCGCACGATCGTGCTCTGCGCTGCGCCGAGCGCGACGCGAACGCCGAATTCGTGACGACGCTGCGACACGCTGTAGGCAATGAGTCCGTAGAGACCGACGCAGGCCAGCACCAGCGCGAGGAGCGCGAATGCGCCGAGCAGCGTGGCATAGAGTCGTGGCTCAACGATCGAGTTCGAGACCACGTCGTCAGCGGTTGCAATCCGAGAGATCGGGACGAGCGGGTTCGCGCTGTGCACCGCCGCACGAAGCGACTCGGCGAGCGCCTTCGGATCGCCTTCGGTCTGGGCCACAATCGTTGTCGAACTCCCGCGAAGGTGCGATTGCATGGGGCTGACGGCGATCTCCGGACGCGGCGGAATCCCGAGGCTCGCCTGTCTCACGTCGCCGACGACTCCCACGACGGTCAGGATCTGCGACGCCTCGTTGTTGATCGGCAGGACAATCTGGCGTCCGAGCGGTGACTCGCCGGGCCAGAACGCACGCGCCGCGGCCTCGTTGATGACGGCGACGTCGGGTGCACTCGCCGCGTCGCGCTCCTCGAACTCGCGACCCCGACGAATCGGAATCCCCATCATCCTGAAGTAGCCGGCCGACGCCATGTTGAAGACGGCGTTGAATCCGCGATCTGGGCTTGGATCGGGTTTGCCGACGATGTGAAAGGATTCCGTGTTGTTGCGGTTATTGAGCGGCAGAATGCTGACGAACGCCGCGGCGCGGACGCCGGGCAGCGCACGCACGCGCGTTGGAGCGCGGCGTGATAGAACCCCACGCGCGTGTCGAGTTGCCGAAGCTGGGCAGCGGCAGCGAGAGATCCGCCTTGATCAAGCTGGCGCTGTTGAATCCCGGTGGTGTGGCTCGCAGTTTGAGAAACGTCCTGATCAATGTTCACCGCCGACGAGCAGCGCCAGCGCGAGCGCTGTTTCCGCGATCACCAGTCCCCGCCGTGCGCGTGGTGCGCGACGACCGGTCGCCGATCGGGACGCCTCGCGCAGGCGATCGCTCGGATCGTTCGAAAGGCATGCGAACGCCGGCGCGACACCGAACCCAAGACCGGCTGCCGCGCGAGACGCAGATGGTGAAGAGGAGCACCATGCCATCGGTCCGCACACTCTCGATCCCGGGAACACGAAATTGATCGGCCACCGCCGCGGCGAGCGCTGAGTGCGGTCCAATGTGCGACGAGCAGGCCGAGCGCCCCGCCGGCTGCGGCGATCACGGCGCTCTCGGTGAGCAGCTGCCGCACCAGACGAAGCCGTCCGGCGCCGAGCGCGGCGCGAAGAGCCAGCTCCTGCTGGCGTGTGGCGCCGCGCGCGAGCATGAGGCTGGCGACGTTCGCGCACGCAATCAGCAGCACGACTCCGACCGACCGACATGATCGTCAGCAGGCCCATCCTGACCCTTCGCGCGACGGCGCTCGGCCATCGGCACGAGGTTGGCGCCGACGCCGTCATGCGGCGCGGGATACAGCCGTTCGAGCCGCCTCGCGATCGCCGACATGTCGTCGCGCGCCTGCTCGAGCGCGACGCCGCGGCGGAGCCGACCCACGGTGCGGAGGAAACCGCGTCCGCGGTTCGTATCGACCCCCAGCGGCTGGAAGAATTCCTCGGAATCGCCGTCGAGCGTAAAACGCGGTGGCATCACGCCGACGATCGTGTGCGGACGTTCGTCGATTCGAACCGTCTGACCGATGGCTGAAGGACTACCGCCGAAATGGCGTTTCCAGAAGCCGTCGCTCAAGATGACGACGTCCGCCGACTGCGGCCGCCAGCCACTCGCGGAACGCGCGGCCGATCGCCGGCTGGACACCGACGACGTCGAAGAGGTTCGGCGCTGACGACTTTCCCTCGCGCGACAACGACTTCGTCGCTGGTGCCGAGCGGAAGATCTCGATTGGCGAACGCCGCCATCGATTCGAAGCTTCGATTCTGCTCCTGCCAGTCGATGAACGCCGGATACGAAACACGCATCGAACTGCAGCGACCGCCGCGCTTCGGTCGCGAAGATCATGCACCAGCTGCGACGGCTCGGCGAGCGGCAATGGACGCAGCGGGATCGCGTTGACGATGCTGAAGATCGCGCGCTGTTGGCGCCGATGCCGAGCGCGAACGTGAGCGACGGCGGTCGCGGTGAAGCCACGGTTTCTGCGCAGCACGCGGACGCGCGTAGACGAGGTCCTGGCGCAGCGTGTCGAAGAACGGGAGGCCGCGCTGCGGTCGCGGATCGACTCGGTGGTTTGCGCGAAACCGCCCAGCTTGAGGCAGCGCCGGCGGCGCGCGCGTCGGCCGGCGTCATGCCGGCGCGGAGGTTGTCGTCGATGTGGAGCTGCGAGATGACTGTCGAGCTCGTCCGCAGCGTCACCGCGTCGCGCGCGTCCGCTGAGAGACTGCGGCCAGCCGCAGCGAGCCATGCGCGCAGCGTCTCATGACGAGCCTCCTCACCCGGCGTGAGGAAGCGGGCGAGGATGGCGGTCGTGCCGCTCCCATTCGCGCGCTTCGCGTTCCAGCTGTTTCCGGCCGGCGCGGGTGAGGCGGTAGAACTTCGCCTTGCGGTTGTTGTCCGAGACGCCCCATTCGGACGCGACGTAGCCCTCCTGCTCGAGCTTTGAGCAGGGCAGGGTAGAGCGTGCCGTAGTTGACGGACAGGTGGTGCGCGCTGGTCTGCTCGATGCGCCGCGCGATGCCGCCAGCCGTGGTAGCGGCCCGAGCGTTTCGAGCGTCTTCAGCACCATCAACGCCAGCGTGCCTGCCAGACATCCGCCTTGTCAGCCATCGCCTCGTTTCCCTAGTCGGCTAGCCCTCGAGCCCCCAAGCCACCTAGCCCCTGTCGTACTGGGATCGCCATACGAAGTATCCGCGATCTCGTATTGGAAAGCAATACGAAGCGCTCCACCTACAATGTTCCCAGCTGAGGTAATCATGACACAAGCTCATCCATCATGCTTTCTCTGTTCGCGATGTCTGCGGCAGCGCCGGTCGCTCGCGCAGTCGCCGGCGCTGACATACCCACTCGCCGCGCAAAGGCGACGTCGTCGACGACTACCACGGCACGAAGGTCGCCGATCCCGTACCGCTGGATGGAGGACCTCAACGCGCCGGAGGTCAAGCAGTGGGTCGACGCGGAGAACGCCGATCACGCTTCAAGTACCTCGACGCGCTGCCGCAGCGCGACGCGCTGAAGACGCGCATCACCGAGCTGTGGAACTACCCGAAGGTGACCCGCCGCGCTACGAAGGGCGCCACTGGTTCTACAACCGCAACAGCGGGCTGCGAGCAGCAGTCGGTCGTCTTCACGCGCGAGACGCTCAACGGATCCGGAGACCGGTCGTCGCTCGATCCGAACACGCCTGTCGCCGGACGGCGTCGACCGCGCTTGTCCGGCGTTCGTGCCGGCGCCGGACGCGCAGCACTTCGCCTACGGGCAGTCGGAAGGCGGCTCGGACTGGTCGACGTCCTACGTCCGCGAGCTCGGCGACCGGCAAGCAGCTGCCCGACGTGATTCGCTGGGTGAAGTTCAGCAGCCTGTCGTGGACCGAGGACGGCAAGGGGTTCTTCTACGGCCGCTATCCGGAGCCGCGCGGCCGGCAAGGCGCTCGAGGACGCCGGTCAGCGACAAGAAGATCTACTACCACGCGCTCGGCACGCCGCAGTCGGCCGACCGGCTGATCTACGAGCGCACGGACGAGCCGACGCTGCTTCATCGACGCCGACACCGACGAAACCGGCCGCTATCTGTTCCTCTGCACGAACAAGGGCACGAGCAACGAAGAACGAGCTGTTCGTGAAGGATCTCGGCGACCCGCTGCGCGCCGAAGCTCGACGCGCCGGTCCGCGCGCTCTATGCCGGCCACACCGCGGCGCTACGAGCCGCTCGGCGTCGTCAACGGCACGCTGCTATCTGCTGACCGATCGCGACGCGCCGAACAAGAAGGTCGTCGCCGTGCCGATCGATCGGCCGGACGCGGCCAACTGGAAGACGATCGTTGCCGGAGAGCAAGAACGTCGATCGAGTCGGCGCGACTGGTGGCCGGCAAGCTGTGCGGTCAACGCGCTGGTGGACGTCGCCGAGCGAGGTGCGCTTCTTCAACCTCGACGGCTCGGCGGCGGGTCGCATCACGCCGCCGGGCCTCGGCACGATCAGCGGGCCGTTCGGCCGCTTCGATCGCGCCGGAGGTGTTCTACACGTTCACGTCGCCGCTGTATCCGGCGACGGTGTTCCAGCTTCGATGTCGCGATCGGGCAAGAGCACGCCGTTCGAGGCGCCGAAGCTGACGTTCGATCGCGTCGCTCTATGACGACCGAGCGCGTCTTCTGCCGACGTCGAAGGACGGCACGCAGCGTGCCGATCTTCATCACGCACGAGAAGGATCTGAAGAAAGACGGCGCACAACCCGACGATGCTCTACGGCTACGGCGGGTTCGACATCTCAGACGTGCCGCGGTTCCGGTCCGGACGTGCCGGCGTTCCTCGAGCGCGGCGGCGTCTACGCGACGGCCAACATGCGCGGCGGCGGCGAGATACGGCGAGGCGTGGCACGAAGCCGGGATGTTCGAGAAGAAGCAGAACGTCTTCGACGACTTCATCGCCGCCGCCGAGTATCTCGTCACGCGAACAATACGCGTCGCCGCAGACGCTGGGCATCATGGGCGGATCGAACGGCGGCCTGCTGGTCGGCGCGGTGATGGAGCAGCGGCCGGACCTGTTCGCGGTGGCGCTGCCTGCGGTCGGCGTGATGGACATGCTGCGCTATCACAAGTTCACCGGCGGCGCGGCGTGGGCGACCGAATACGGCTCGGCCGACGAACGCCAAGGACTTCGCGCTATCTCGTTCAAATACTCGCCGCTCCACAACGTCAAGCCGGGCACCTGCTATCCGGCGACGCTCGTCACGACGGCGGATCACGACGACCGCGTCGTGCCGAGCCACTCGTTCAAGTTCGCGGCGGCGCTGCAGGGCGCGCAGGGCTGCGACAAGCCGGTGCTGATTCGCGTCGAGACGCAGGGGTCGCACGGCTACCGGCCGACCGACAAGCGGATCGCCGAGCTGGCGGATCGAGTGGGCGTTCGCGCTGGCGAACATGAAGCCGAGAAGCCCGTCGACGGCCGTGCGCGTGAGAATGGAGCCGCGGCCAGCGCGCTCTGATCGCTATCATCCGCGACATGCATCGACGCGCATTTCTCGCCGCCGGCGGCGTGTCGCTGCGATCGGGTTTGGCGCGGCGCGCGTGTGCGTCGCGATCGAAGCCGGTCGCCGCGCCGCCGCAAAGCCGCCGCTCCATCTTCGAAGCCGGTCAACGCGTCCTGGGATCGCGTCATCAGGACCACGGTCGGCCTGCGTCCGCACCGCGATGCCGGCTTCGTCCTGAAACCGGACAAGCTGCGACGATCAAGCTGCTCGTTCCACAACTACGGGACACGGCGGCGCCGGCATGTCGCTCGCGTGGGGCACCGGGCCGATGGCGCGCGGAGTTCGCCGACCGAGACATCAGGCGCGGCAGGCGGCGGTCATCGGGTGCGGGTCAGTCGGGCTGACCTGCGCAGCGACCAGCTGCAGCGACGCGAGTTCGACGTGACGATTTACGCGCTCGCGGTGCCGCCGAACGTCACGTCGAACATGTCGCTTGCCGGGCTTCACGCCGACCTCCGGCCTCGTGGAGACCGATCGGCGGACGCCGCGAATGGGATGCGCAGTATCTGCGCGCCGCCGACATCTGCATACCGGCAGCTCCAGCTGCTCGCCGGGACCGCATTTCGGCGTGTCGTGGCTCGACAACTTCTTTCTGACCGGAGCAACTGCGCGGGTCCGCCGCGGCCCAGGATCCCCGGAGCGGCCGAATCTGCAGGCGCGACTGACCATCGGCAGCGAGGTGCTACGGCCCGGGCGAGCATCCGTTCGCGCACCAAATGCGCGATCCGGTCGCCGCAGATCCGCATCGAGCCGTCAATCTACCTGGACATGCCTGGTGCGCGATTTCAGCTGTGGGGCGGCAAGATCGTCATGCGCAAGTTCGACACGCCTCGCGATCTCGCTGACGCTGCGCGAGCCGATCGTCATCAACTGCACGGGCCTCGGCGCCGAGGATCTGTTCGGCGATCAGGAGCTCCTGCCGCTCAAGGGCCAGCTGACGGTGATGGTGCCGCAGCCGGAAGTGAACTATCACACCAACGGCGGCGTGCCGCCGGTTCCAGGCGGCCAGCCTCGGCATCCACATGATGGCGCGCAGCGACGGCATCGTGCCTCGGCGGCACGTCGCAGCGCGGCGTCTGGACGCTCGAGCCCGACGAGGCGGAGCGCAAGCGCGTGGTCGACAGCCACATTGCCGTCTTCGGCGCGATGAAGCACGCGTAGCGCGCGGGCTTCACGCCTTAGCACCGATGCTAAAGTAATTCGCTCTGGCTACCTGTCCTAAGTGCATCCGGGGCGCTCACCGAGAACCACCGGTGCCCCGCGAGGTCCGTTCAGCCGGATGACGGAAGGAGCTGTCGACCGTGGGGCTCGGTGCGCATCATCAGCGCGCGGTCTTGTGCTACATGCTCGAGGAGCGCCCGCCTGGCGCGCTCGTGATTGCAGCGGCGGCGCTCGGCGGCGATGCTCGCGCGAGCGCGGTCCCGACAAGCCACGTTCGCCCGTAGATCCTCGAGCCGCTTACGCGCAGTAGCGCCGGACGACATCCATCAACGCATCACAATCGATTGGTTTGCTGGACGCTGGCCGACCGCGCCCAGGGCCTGCGCGCGCGCGCCTCGAGGTCGCGCGATCCCCGGACATCACGGCCACCGGGACGCTGGCGACGGTGGGATCGCCGAGCTGCGCACGTCTGAACTCGCTGCCGCCAGAGCCGGGGCATCTTCAGGTCGAGGAGCACGAGGCAGAGGACCTCCGGCGCACCGATGCCGGACCGTTCGAAGCAGGTGGAGCGCTTCGAGGCCGTCTTCTGGCGGCCACCGTGTGAAACCCTTCCATCGCCAGGAGTGTCGCGAGCATTTCCCGCGTGTCCCGGTCGTCTTCGACGATCAGGACGTTGCCGTGCGATGCGCGCGACCTTCTCCCGTCATGGCCTGCGCTCAATCAAGTCCCGTGCCGCCTCTGCCGATTACGAATACGGCCTCATCTGGCGCCCCTGCCGCCGAAACGTGTCATGTTTCTGCGCAATGACTGGCGAACCTGCACCCCTTTCCTACCGCCGAGTTCGAACGCGTCGATATCCGGGTCGGGCGGATTATCGACGTTCAGGACTTTCCCGAGGCGCGGAAGCCCGCCTATCAGGCTGCGCATCGATTTCGGCCCGGAACTGGGCATCAGGAAATCAGTCCGCCCAGGTCACGAAACACTACGCGCAAGGCGGATCTCCTGTCAACCGGCTCGTCGTCGCGGTCGTCAATTTTCCGCCGAGGCAAATCGGTCCGTTCGTAGTCCGAGGTGCTGACGCTGGGCGTGCCCGACGCCGATGGCGCGCGTGGTGCTGCTCACGCCGGAACGCGCGACGTCCCTTTGGGCGGCCGGATGTTCTGACCAGCGCGATCGCCGAGAGGAGCGCGGATGACCACGGCCACCAGGACGCAGCCGATCACGATATCGTGGAAGAGAGGTCCGACTCCAGCCACGACAGGATGTGAGGACCAGGTAGACAACGGCGAGCGCAGCTTCGAGCCCGAAGCGCAGCAGCCGGCAGACGATGAGGGTGACGAAGAAGGTCGACGCGTTCACGCCCAGCGCGCCGGCCGCCAGCACGAACGGCGTGAACGGAAACGGCGCGCGGAATGAGATCCAGCACCGCGAGCGCCACACGGCGCCGCTCCGCTGGATCCCGGCGCGGACGCGGTGCCAACCGCTTCGCCGCGACTTACCGCGTTCGAGCCCCTGTTCACGCGGCTTCACGCCCATCCAGAACGTGAGGCCAGGCGCCAGCGACCGATCCGAGACGTGGCCAGGATCGCGCGCGACCCACCAGAGCGTCTGAAGGCGGGCCGCGAGAATGATGACCGCGGCGTCAATGCCGAAGGGCAGCAGAGAAGAAGATGGTGGAATCGAGAGCGGCGAGGACGACGACGCCGACCGGGGAGGCGAGGAATATGACGAATCTGGCGCGAACCATCGCATGTCGCATCGCAGCTCAAAGCAAGGAGGGGGCCATTGATCGACGAGGAACGTCAACTAGCAATACGTAACTG
>ERZ1370068.7075-contig-6015_pt1 | contig 33713 bp, 34 predicted proteins | sample MGYA00561227_ERZ1370068 | MGnify/ENA primary metagenome ERZ1370068 (study PRJEB38410, sample SAMEA6850437) | metagenome | study: Metagenomic assessment of the ecological functions of the soil: analysis of the soil microbiota associated with the...
GGCGACGTCATCGTGTTCAAGTTTCCCGACGAGCCGGAGACGGACTACGCATCTAGCCGCGTGGTCGGCATTCCGGGCGACACGCTCGAGATCCAGCAAGGGCATCGTGTACGTCAACGGCGAGCGTGCCGACTGATCGCGTACGTCAAGGAAGCCTACCGCCTCCAGGACAGCTACCCCGTATGCGTTCACGGTCCCGAAGGGCGCTGCTGGGTCATGGGGGACCACCGGACCGGTCGTCGGACAGCCGGCGTTATGGGGCTTCGTTCCACGCGATCTTATCAAGGGACGCGCCCTTCTCATCTGGTGGTCCTACACGGAAGGCCCTAACGACATCAACCTCCGGGGGGATGGATCAAGCGAAGGCGATCGTCAGCAAGGCTCGCTCATCTGTTCACCCGGTCTCGCTGGAGCCGGTGCTTCACGATGATCCATTGACCCACGGTGGCCGCGAGCTTGTTGATGATTGGTAGGCGATCGATGTCCAGTGCCGGATCGCTTCGGACGAATCTCGGACGGAGAAAGCCGGAGTTTCCGGTCCTTTGCTCCGGCTGACTTCTTTGCTCTGTCCCCGTCATGCGCTGGCCGCTGCATGCCGTCGAATCGGTACGTCCCTCCCGGTTCATGCCGCCGTTTTGTCCGTGGCCTCATTGCATCGCCCATCGCGGCCCCGGCCGTGGGTTCCAACGTAACGGCTGGTACCGAAAGCCGAGCGATCCCAAACACATCCTCGCTTCAGATGCCGCGAGTGCAAGAGGTCGTGCTCGCGGCAGACGTTCTCCACGACCTTACTACCTCAAACGGCCTGCGCTTCTGATCTCGGTGGCGTCGGGACTCGCGGCGTGCTCCGCTCACCGCCAGATCGCACGGTCAAATCACTGCGCAAAGACCTCGGTCACGCGGATGGCCGAGCGGCTGGGCCGGCACGCAATCCTCTTTCATGCTCGATGCCTTAGAGATCTTCCCCCTCTGGGCGAGGCGCTCGTCCACGATCACTGGGAGGTGTTCATAGGACGACAGGATCAAGCTCTGGGAATTGGCACGGCGGTCGGGTCGCAATCGTGGTTCGTGTACGACCTCGACCCGGCTCCGCATCGAGGGAGCGGCCGGCGTCCCGACCGGAAGAGGGAGCTGGAGAGGACCTCTGGCTCGAGCCGCCCCTACGTTCGAAGCCTCCAAGCGTACGTTTCAGGGCCTGATTCCGCATCTTTCTGCCGGTGAGACCCTCACCTTGATCGTGGATGGACGGGTCGACTACCGGGTGGCTCTGCGTGAGGCGGGGATCGAAGAGCGTGTGACCCTGAGGAGCTATCCCAATCCGAAGCGGGGGCCCAAGGGACTCCGCGATCCCCCGAGGCGATCGAGCGCGACTACGCGATGTTCCCGGTCGACCAGCTGCACCAGCTGCTCCGTCACTCGTGTTCCGACCACAAGCGGGAGACGATCGCCTTTGGCCGCAGGCTCGAATCGATCCTGGGACGGGCTCATTTGCTCGCGGTGTGGAAGAACTTCATCAAGTCACGGTCGGAGCGACGCCCCGACAGGACCACGCCCGCGATGCGGCTCGGATTGACGGATGTCCGGTGGCGATTCGAGCGCGTTCTCTGCCGGCGGTTGTTTCCCGAGCGCGAGCGCATGGCCGAAGTCGCCTCGAAGCTCTATCGGAAGGCCTGGACGCGCCATCTCCCGGAGCTCGCCCTCAAGCACGCGGCCTAGATCGAGGCCGAAAACTCCTCAGCTCGGTGAGAATCCACGCACGCGAGGGATCGACCTACCGCAGGATCACAGGCTCGCGGCCACCGTGGCTGGGCACGCTCCGGGCGGTGTCCGCTGTGGGCGTCGATCACGAGCGAAGAACGAACCGGGACGGGAAAGGGGGCTTCTCCCTCCGCTCTCCTCGTGGCTGCCGTGGAGCGCGATCCGCCGGGGTGCTGCTCCGCACGACGGCTTGGGACGTAGCCCCGGCCTGCGCCCTCCGAGGCCGCAGCGCTCTTCCGCCCTTCCGCTCGGGTCCGAGGTCAAGCGCGAACCCGAGCCCGGAGCGCCACCTCCTCTCCGCCGACTCCGGAGGAGGTCACCGCCCCGCCCGTCATCAAGGAAATCGCGGTGGACTCCCGGCGAACCCTCCTCATGACGCTCGGCGATGCGCCCAATCCGACTCGGCGCTGACTCCGGCGCCCGCGGGCGTTGGACCGCGCAACTCCTCGTCGCCTGCAAGGCCGAAACCGTCGATCGGCTTGCTCGCAGCCGCCCCGGGGACGGGCAAGATCTACGTCCTCCCCGCGCGGGTGAAGGACGAGGCCTGCTTCAGGGTGTGCTTCGAGACTATGCCTCGCCGAAGCGGAGCCGCGGCCGCCGCGGATCTGCCGGCCGCATTGCGCGGCAAGGAGAAGATCGTTGCCGCGGAGGTCGCGAAGGTGCTGCCGCGAGACGTAGGACGCCGCTCCTCCTCATCCTCCTGGCTCTTGCCTCGCGGCACGGGCGGACACGCTCTTCCTCGAGGGCGGCGGCACGATCGAAGCGGACCGCTGGTGGATCGAAGGAGATACGCTGCACGTCGAGTCGTCCGGCGGTATCGTCGGCCTCCCGCACGACGCTGGTCCGCGTGGCCACGGAGCCGGCGAAGCCGCGCCTGAGGCGAAACCTTGTGCGATCGTCCCCAGAAGTCCAGCCGTTAGCGCGGACGAAAGCCCGAGCTCGCGGCGGAAGCTCGGCGATGCGAACGCCGCTTTGATGGCGAGGATTTCAACGGGCGTCCCCGGGGTTCTACGGAGTCATCGCGGCCGCCCCCGATCTCACCGACGCCCGCATCAGCCCACGCCGCCGAGATGGCCCTGGGTCGGGACGCCGTCGCGCTTCCCGTCATCTCGACGGGCTCGTCCGCCATCCGGAGCGGCCGACCTTCACGAGATCTGGGCATCCTCAGGGATCGCGAGGAACGCCTCCGATGACGCCCTCGCGTCGTGGCGCGAGGCCTTCCGGCTGGCGCCGTCCGACCGGTTGCGCGAGCGGATCCTCATGGCGAGCGCGAGCAGGCGGCGGGGCGGACCTACGCGGTACTCGGCCGCGGCGCACTTCAGCTTGAAATACGACGGCGCGCTCGACCAGGACCTCGTCGCCCGGTTGACCGACTTCCTCGAAGACCAGTTTTCCGGCTGACCTCGGTCTATCGCCACGCGCCGTCGCAGCCGATCACGGTCTTGCTCATCCGAGGCAACCTTCAGGGACGTCACGCAAGCCGGCAGCGAGGTGGCGGGCCTCTACCGACGGAAAGATCCGTGTGCCGCTGGGAGGCCTCAAAACAGCTCGACCCGGACGCCTCCGCGTCCTGACCCACGAGCTCCCACCCACGCGATCGTCCAATCGAAGTCGCGCGGCAACCGTCCGCGTTGGCTCCACGAGGGCTGGCTCAGGTCGCCGAGTCCCGGCCGCCAGGCGCGCCGATGCGAGCAGGCACTTCAGCGGACGGTCCGGGCCGACGCGCCCGCCACCCGGCCCGGATGCGGCGTTCACTCTATCCCGCCGCCCTCTCGCTGACCCGTTTCCTCGAAGCGAGGCGCGGGTCCGATGCGCTGGTGGTGCTTCGTCCCGTTTGGGGGACGGAGAGACGTTGGACGATGCGCTCTGCCGCGGTGTACGGGGCCCCTACCCGGAGCTCGCCGCGGCTTGGGCCGAATCCTCCACGCGGAGAGCCCGCGATGACGAGGCAGCACCATGCTGCCGCCTCCGCCTCAACGGGACCGCCAGTTCGCGCGCCCTGTGCAGCACAGTGCCGCGCAGAAGGCCTCGGGCATCTTGACGGCCTCGCGCGGAAAGCTGCGCAGGATCTTCTGCCTGCAGAAGGGCGAGATCGTTTTCGCGACGTCGAACCTGGTCGAGGAGCAGTTCGTCGAATACCTCGTCCGCTGCGACGCGCTGAGCCCGCGGAGCCGCGCCGAGGCGATCGACGAGGCGGCCCGGGCGAACGTCAAGCTGATCCCCCATCTGATCAAGCTGGAGACGCCGACCCCGGCGGAGCTGCGCCGCGGCATGGAAGGGCTGATCCGGCGAGCTGGTCACCTCGACGCTCGAGTGGCCCGAGGGTCAGTTCTCGTTCGAAGCGGGACTCCCGCGGCTGGACGACGAGGTCCGCGTGCGGCTGACCCCGCGCGCCCTCGTCCTCGCGCACGCGAAACGCTACCCCGCCGCGATCGACGCGCTTCGCATCCGGATCGGCCCTCCCGACTTCAGGCCGGTCGCGACAGAGTCGGCCGGATGCCAAGGCGGGCGGCGGCGAGCGCAGGATGCCCTGGAGCGTACTCTGCTCGACGCGCTGCGACGGCACCGTGCATTTCGCCGACATCGTAAGCGAATCCCCCGCCCCCGAGGAAGCGACGCTCCGCGCGATCTACGGCTTCCTCCTCGCCGGGCTCTCGATCCGGAGGGCCGCGAGGCGCGCCGAGCGCGCGAGGCGGGCCTCAGGGAGTGACGTCCTGACGCGGGAGGAATGCCTCGGCCGGTTGGCGATGGCCGCAGGTCAGGACCACTACGGAGTCCTGGGCGTCGACAAGAGCTCTCGCATCAAGGCGATTCGCGAGGCCTATTACGCCTTGGCGCGACGTGCTATCACCCCGACCGGTTCCGGTCGGGGGCGTTGAGCGACCTTCTGCCGAAATTCGAAGGTTTCTTCATGCACGTCACCGACGCGCACAACACGCTGTCCGATCCGATCCGTCGTTCGGAGTACGACGACGAGCAGCCGTCCGCGGCCAAGGGCGCTCCGGAGGCCAAGGACGCCGGACAGCGGTTATCTCGCCAGGCAGAACTTCTCCGGGGCGCGCGCTCGTCTCTCAGCGGAAATTCACCGAGGCGGTCACGTTCTTCGAAAACGCGATCTCGCTCGACCCGGGCCAGGCGGACTATCACGTCGAGCTCGGCCTCACGCTGTCGCTCAACCCGCGCCACCGCGAGGCCGCGGAGCGGCATCTGCTTCAGGCCATCGACATTTCCGCCACCGCCGTCGCCGCCTACGTCGCGTTGGGCCAGATGTATCTCAAGCGGCCGGACGGCATGGGCCGCGCCGGACGGATGGCGCGCGAGGCGATGCGATGGGAGCCCGGCCACCTCGAAGCCTCCGAGCTTCTGGCGGCGGCCGGCGGCGCGTCCGACGAGCGGGACGACATCCGTGAAGGTGTCTTCGGATCGTCCTGATGCCGCGCCTGATCGACGGCGACAACCTCCTGGGCACGTGGCCCGGCCGCGGCCGCTCCGACGAGGACAAGCGCACCCTGGCGCGCGAGGTGGACGCGCCTGACCCGCCGCGAGAAGCGGCGCATCGTGATCGTGTTCGACGGTGCGTCCCCCGCGGGGGTTTCGTACGGCCCGGACGTCGTCTACTCCGGCCGCGAGAGCGCCGACAACGTGATCCTCAACCGGCTGCGCGCGGAGCGTGATCCGAGAGGGTGGATCGTCGTCACGAGCGATCGCCAGCTCGCCGATCGATGCCGCCACCTGGGCGCCCGCATCGAGGCCCCGCGTCCCTTCAGGGCGCGCCTCTCCGAAGGCCCCGGTGCCGAGAAGCCCGAGCACCCCGGCGAGCTCGACTACTGGCTGGAGACGTTCGGCGGGAAGGACGAGGACCCGGGGCGTTAGCGGAGCGTGACGACGGTCGCGCCGTCCCCGCCCTCCCCTGCTCCCCCGGCCGGAAGGCGCCGACGTGGGGATGTTCCTTGAGGTGGGCCTGCACGGCGAGCCTCAGCCTCCCGGTTCCATGTCCATGGACGACGCGGACCTCCGTCCGTCCGCTGCGCACCGAGGCGTCCAGGAACCGATCGAGAGGAGGAGGGCCTCATCGACGGTCTGCCCCAGCAGGTGAAGCTCGATGGCGGGGCCGTCATTGATGTCATCCACGTACGTGCGCGGCCGTCCCGCGGCCGCCGGCTTCGACGCGACCTTCTGCGACTCGGCGCCCGCCGCGGCGACGTCCTCGCGGGCCACGGCAAACGTCGCCGCACCATCCGCACCTCGATCCGGATCGCCCCGCACCGAGACGATCTCTCCTTCCCGGTCGAGCGAGACGATCCGCACCCCGGCGCCGGGCGCCACCACCAGCGGAGCCTCCGAGTCCGCACCCTTCCGGGGTGCGATCGCCTGCCGTCTTGCGTGCAGCGACGCTCTCGCACGCGTCCTTCTGCGCGCAGCTGCGCGCGCTCCACCCGGCGCGCTCCTTCGCGTCCTGAATCGCGGCGACGCCTCCCGCCGCGCCTCCGCGCGAAACTCTTCGAGCGCCTGATCGAGCGCACGCCGGCTCTCCACACCCTGACGCTCGAGGCGTAGCGTGGCGGCTGCCGGAGCTCCGGCCCGCGTCGCGTCGAGCTCTTCCTCCCGCTTGAGGGCTTGAAGCCTCGCCTCGGATTCCACCGTCAGCTCCCTCAGCCGTGACATTTGCGTCTCCGCGCTGACCCCCCACCGTTCCGACGAGCTCCCGCGCGCGCGCGACCAACGAGGGATCGAGGCCGAGGCGTCGAGGCGATGTCGATCCCCGCGGAGGAGCCGGCCGCGCCGATCAGCACGCGGTAGGTCGGCCGCAGGGTCGCTTCATCGAACTCCATCGCGGCGGAGGCGACGCGACCCTCGGCGAACGCCCACGTCTTGAGCGCGGCGTGGTGGGTCGTCGCGATCGCGGTCACGCCCAACGAGCAGCAACCGCTCGAGCACGGCCTGCGCCAGCGCCGCGCCTTCTCCCGGCTCGGTCCCCGTCCCGATCTCGTCGAACAGAAACAGCGCGGGAGGCGTGGCCTCCGTCGAGGTAACGCGCCACGGCAGTGCACGTGGGCGGAGAACGTCGAGAGGTCCGCGTCGATCGATTGGTGGTCGCCGATGTCCGCGCGGAGCTGCCGGAACACGGGAGAGCGTGGCCGCACGGCCGCGACCGGCAAGCCCGCACTGGGCCATGAGGCAGGCGAGACCCGACGGTCTTGAGGCGCGACCGTCTTCCCTCCGGTGTTCGGCCCGGAGATCACGAGCACCCGGTCGTACGGGTCGATCGTGATCGCGACCGGCACCGAACGCCCGCCTTGTTCCGCCAGGCGCCGGTCGAGCAGCGGGTGGCGCGACGCCGACCAGGCGGAGCGGAGCGCCGGACGACAGCTCCGGGCGGCAGCCCTCGATCTCGCGCGCGAACAAGGCGCGCGCCTGCAGCGTGTCGGCTTCCGCCAACCCGTCGACCGCGGCGTCGATCTCGTCGCGGACGAGCGCTGAAACCGCTCCGTCCAGCCGCGCGACCACCCGCTCGCGCTCGGCCGCCTCCTGCTCGGCGAGGCGCACGAGGTCGTTGTTGAGCGCCACCGACTGCGATCGGCTCGACGAACAGCGTCTGCCCCGAGGACGACGCGGCGTGCACGATGCCCTCGACGGGCCGCGGGGCTGTCCGCGCGAACCGGGATGACGAAGCGGCCGTTGCGCTGCGTGACGAAGTCGTCACGGACGACCGCGGCGGACGCGGGATCGCTGACGAACGCCTCGAGCTGCCGCCGCAGCCGCTCGCCGGTCTTGGCGATCGCCACGCGGACGCGGCGAAGCTCGGGCGATGCGCCGTCCTCGATCCGCCCGTCGGGGCGACGTGGTCGGCGACGACCTCGCGCGCAGAGCGAGCCAGGTCGGGGATCGCGTCGACCGAGCGCCTTCAGCGCGTCGAACCGCGTCCCCTCGATCCCGGTCGATGCGCTCGCGCAGGGAAGCCCGCCTCGAGCAGCGCGCTGACGCCAGGTCCGCGAAGCGGCAGCGGGCTCGACGAGCAACCCTCGATCGCGAGCGCCTGCCAGCGCCGGCTCGGGATCGGGAAGGCGACCCGGGGAGGAGACGCCCGAACCGCTCGAGATGGTCGAGCGGCCTCCGAAAAGCGCGGCGTGCTCGGCCGATCGAGGTCCTCCAGCCGAGGCCGAAGGCACGGTAGCAGCGAGCAGCTTGACGCGTCCGGCGTCGTGGACGCCGAAAACGACGCGACGTACGGCGAGCACGGCGCGTCGAGCTCGAGGGCCTGCCTCGAGGTCAGCGTCGAGGTCGAAGCGCGATTCGTGGCGCTCACGACGAAGCCCGGTCCGGGCCCTTCTCGCGCACCTGGCTGCACCGGTCCGCCACAGGTAGTGAAAGCCCGAGACGAGGATCAGGACCAGCGTCGTCCGGATCGCGACGGGGACGATCGGGTAGCGTCCGCTCGAGATGGTTGCAAAGCAGCACGAGCCCGGTCGTGACGAGCTCCGCACCCGTCGTGATCTTCCCCAAAGCGACGGCTGGAACCGCGTCTGCCCGTACGCCAAGGTTCAGCATGAATGCGATCGCGACGATGAGGACGTCCCGGCTGATGACCAGGATCGTCAGGCCGATCGGAATCCGGTTCGTCATCGGAATGGTCTGGAACAGGTTCGGGTAGCTGCGTCAGGAGGACGAACGCCGCGGTCAGGAGGAGCTTGTCGGCGGCCGGGATCGAGGAAGGCCCCAGCGCGGTCCGCTGCCGGAACACCCGCGCGACGAGTCCGTCAGAGCAGGTCGGTGACGCCGGCGGCGATGAAGATCGCCAGCGCGACGCCGAATCGCGCCTCGAGAACCGCCAGGATGAAGAACGGAACCGCCACCAACCGCAGGAACGTCAGCTGGTTCGCCAGGGTCAGGTGGCCGACCCGTTTCTTGAGATCGCCGGAGTCCATGGGGAAGACGGCTTATACCGCAATTCGGGCGGGCGCTTCCAACCAGCCCGCCGGGCCGGATTGACTCCCGCCGATGCCGGCACCTATGTTTCGGACGAGCCGGAGCGTGCGGGCTCCGGCGGCGAGGGAATCATTTCCCAGAAGGACGACGAGCCGATGACGATCGACGAGCTGCTCCGGTTCATGGTGCAGCAGGAGGCGAGCGACCTTCACCTGAAGCCCATGCGTCCGCCGTTGCTGCGGATCAAGGGCAAGCTCCTCCCCTTGAAGACCGATACGCTCCACCCGGATCTGCTGCGCGACATGTTGAACGGGCTGTTGAACGACAACCTGCGCCGGAACCTCGAGGAGAACTGCGCGATCGACTTCGGGCACTCCGTCCCCGGCGTCTCGCGCTTCAGGGCGTCGGTGTTCATCGCAGCGCGGGACCCTCTCCGCGGTCTTCCGCCGCGTGCCGTTCGAGTTCCCGTCGCTCGACGATTGGGGCTTCCCCCGGTCCTCACCGAGCTGACGAAGCTCTCCCAAGGGCTCGTCCTGATCACCGGGCCGACGGGCTCCGGGAAGTCCTCGACACTCGCCGCGATGATGCGGATGATCATCAACACGCGCCTCATTCACCTCGTGACGATCGAGGACCCGATCGAGTTCCTCCTCAAGGACAACCTCGGCGCCGTCACCCAGCGCGAGGTCGGGACCGGACACGCCGGGGTTCGCCGCCGCGCTGCGCAATGCGCTCCGCCAGGATCCCGACGTGATCATGGTCGGCGAGACGCGCGACCTGCCGACGATCCAGACGGTGCTCACCGCCGCCGAGACCGGGCACCTCGTCTTCTCGACGGTCCACACCAACGGCGCCGCGCAGACGATCGACCGGATCATCGATCAGTTCCCCGAGGGCAACCATCGCCAGATCCGCCAGCAGCTGTCGACCGTGCTCCAGGCGATCATCTCGCTCAAGCTGGTCGAGCGCGCGGACGGCTCCGGCCTCGTCGCGGCGGTCGAGATCCTGCGCCACTCCCCGCGCGTCGCGAAGCTCATCCTCGAAGGGAGCCTCGAGGCGCTCGAGGAAGAGCTCGAAAGCTCGGTGACGTACTACAAGATGCAGTCGATGAACCAGTCGCTGGCCGCGCTCGTTCTTCGCGGGGCGGTGACGCGGGACACGGCTGTCGCCATCTCGACGCGTCCCGGCGATCTGGACCTGATGCTGCGGAAGTTCCTCTACGCCTCGGACGCCGCCGCGAGCGAGCGGAGCACGGAGAGCCCATGGCCGAGTCCTCTGAGCGATTTCTCGAAGATCCTGGAGCTCCAGGAGATCAAGAAGCTCTACGACGAGCTCCAGGAACGCCACCGTCAGGACATCAGGACCGCGACGAGGAGATCCAGCGCCTGCGGTCCGAGGCTGCTCCATCACGCGGCGCGGGATACCGGCGCCGAGACCGACACGCTCCGCGCCGAGGTCGATCGGCTCGCCAAGCAAGCGCAGCTTGCTGCGGCAGGAATACGAGGCGAAGATCGAGCGACTTGAACGCGCGGCTTCGCGAGAACGCCCCAGGGCACGACGCCCGACCCGGCCGCCGCCGCCGGAGTCCGGGAAGGGTTTCTTCAGGCGCTAGACGCCTGTCCGGGCGCCTGACCGACCGTGCGATGGCGTGTTTGAAGACCATCTGGTCGCCGTCGCTCGTGTCGAGCAGGATCGTGAACTTGTCGAACGCGCGGAGCGCGTCCGACGAGTCCGCGTCCCGTCCAGCAACGACACCGACAAGCAACGCGCGCTCCTTGCGCGCCCGGTTGAAGAACTCGTTCTGGATGCCTCCGATTCTCGGTGTCCATCGCGTGCTCCTCCCCGGATGATCGAGCAGCGCGGCGAGTCTAACACCGCCGAAGGCTCGCGCGCCGCGTTCCACGCCGTCGACGATCTGCGAAGCCATCAGCGCGTCGATGCCCGCGCGCCGCGTCGAGCCAGACGAGGCCGGGCTCCTGCGGAACCAGGTGCGCTGCGCGCTTCGCGTACTGCGCGCGTCGCGGACGACGATCGCATCGCGGGCGCGTCTCGGGATCGCCGCCGTCTCGCGCGCGCCTCCGCAAGCATCTCCCGATAGCCGATCGCCCGTGAAACGCGTTGGCCGTCTTCGCGGAACCCCGGCAGGCCAGCAGGCGCTCACACCTCGCCGCGGAAGGTCCGCGTGCGAAGAAGCGCATCCGACGCGGGCGGCGAGGCGCTCGGCCAGAAGGCCCGCTCGATCGAGATCGAGGCCGAACTTCAAGCGCGCGAGTAGCGCTCTCGTCGACGCACCAGGTCCCCGATCAGCGCCAGTCGTCGCGCTCCAGGTCTCGCCATCGGACGAAGCGCCAGCCTCGAGCGCGCGTATCGATCGCGCCGAGCGTCGCTCGGGCCGCAGACGCGTCGGCTGTCGCCGGGTCGAGCCGGGCCGGAGCAGCCGGTGGAAGCGCGCGGCGCTCCGAAGCGCCGCCTATGCGTCGCAGGCGGGCCGCGAGCTCCGCATCGGGAGGGGCGCCGCGACGATCCCCTTGAGCAGCCCGCGGAGGTACATCCCCGTGCCGCCGACGACGATCGGACACGGCCTCGCTGCGAGGATCGCGGCGATCGCGGCGTCGGCGTCGCGCACGTAGTCGGCCAGCGAGTAGTCGCGGCGCGGGTCGGCGACGTCGATCAGCCAGTGCGGAACGCGCTCGCGCTCGCTCCGTGTGGGCTTCGCGGTCGCCGGCGTCGAGGCCCGCGGTAGACCTGGAGCGCGTCGCAGCCGACGACCTCGCCGCGCAAGCGCTCCGCGACCTCGACGGCGAGCGCGCGATTTGCCCGTCCCCGTCGGACCGGCGATGACGAGGATCGGCGGACGCGTTGGGTCGGCGGCTAGCGGAGCGTCTTCGGGCCGGCGAGCCGCTGGGTGCGCGTCTGGTCCTCGTGGCGTGTCACCGTCTCTTGGAGATGATCGAGGCAGTACGGCGTGCCCCGCTCGGTCGGGTGGCCGCAGACGGTGCAGCGCCTCCTCGCGCATCATGCTTGCGACACGGGCGACAGCACGCCGCAGGAGCAGCCGCCGCCAGCGCGAGCGATGCCCCGCCTTCAGGGTGAGCGCCGACCAGCGGTCGTCCGTGCTGATCCGGGATCCAGGACGCCGCATCGGCGACCCAGAGGCGCGATCGTCGCGACGATCAAGATCGCGTCCGATCCGACTGCAGCCTTCGACCCATGCGTACGGGAACTCCTCGCGTTCGGTGCCCTGCGAGGTTGAATATAGGACGCGATCACGGCACGCCAGCGGACGGAGGCCGTCGGGGCTCGTTCTTTGACGAGCGGCGGTTCCGGGATAGTAATGCGCGAGGATCTCTTTGTAATCGGATCCGCGCATCGCCATGCCGTAAGCGCCGACTTGGCACAGTCCGACGCCGTGCCCCCACCCTTTCCCGCGAAAACCGCCGAGCTGATCCTGCCCGAAGCGTCGCGCTGAAGCTCGATGACCGTGAGGCTCTCGCGCAGGTCGAGCAGGTTGCGCACGTCGAAGCCCTTCACGACCGTGCTCCCCGTCGAGCCGACGACCTCGAGCTCGACGATGCGCCCCGAGACGCCGCGCCTCACGACGCGCAGGTCTCGGCAGCGTGCCGACCGAGACGCGCTTGTTCACCGCCTCCTCGAGCTCGCGCCGCGGTCTTGCGGACCTCCCAGGCGTAGACCGCCGCGGAGCGATCGTCCGACAGCCCCTTGGCGGGCGGACGGAGCTCGAGCAGATCGATGCGCCCCTCGCGATCGAGGTGATAGCGGACGCGGTCGCCCGGCCAGAGCTGCAGGTCGCTGACGGGAACGGCTTCGCGCTCCCGCCGCGGTGAACAGCCGCGGGCGCGGCGCCACGGCAACGCCGCGCTCCCCTGCCCGCGCACCACCGACAGCGCGCGCGTCGTCGTCGACACGACGGTCGCCTCGTCGAGGTCGAAGACCTTGTAGGCCTCGCCGATCCGAGCCGAGCGCGGCGGCGATCGTCGCGCCGGAGGGCGCGCGGTCGAGCGGCCAGCGCCCGTCTCGGGCAGGACGGAAGCACCCCCTGCTGCACGAGATAGGTCAGCGCCCGGCGCTCGGCTCGGCGGAAGCGTCGCCGCCTTCGGGTCGCGCAAGCACGGCGTCGAGATCGGCGTCCGTCAGCAGGACTTCGCGTCCGCTCGGTCCAGCCGAGGTCGTGCGCCAGGGCGAGCGCCGCCTTCGGGAGCGTCGACGGCTCGATCGGGAGCGCCTCGGGCGCGGCACGTCCCGGCGAGCCGCGCCAGCGCCGTGGTCCACGCGCGCAGGGTCGCCGCGCTTCGACCGGCTTGTCCGAGCGTCTTGGCGAGCGCGCTCCCGCGAGCTCGTGCCCGAACACGCCCGACGCGTCGAGCATCCACGCGTCGCGCGTGACGTCCTCGCCGTATTCCGTCGCGACCGCGAGCGGCGCCGCCCCGGTCAGCACGCGGCGCGTGCGCGCCAGGGCCTGCTGCCTCGGCCCGGCACGGGCACGCCGATCGAGGTACGGCGCCGCCTGCTCCGGGAAGATCTCCTTCGCGTCTTCCGTGTGCCCGCCGCAGGTCGCGGTGTAGAGGGCGTCGATCGGTCGTCCCTGCCAGGTCGCGATCTCGCCCTGCGTCTCGGCTGACGGCGCGGTCGGAGAGCGGGTGCTCGGCCGCGGCGCCGCCGTAGGCCTGGCAGCGCGGGGTCGCGCAGATGTCGTAGCCGTCCTCGTCGAACTGCGCGCGCGTTGGCGAGCGCGTACGTCCGCGCGGCGACGGCCTGCGCCTTCAACGCCTCGAGCTGAGGCCACACCTCGGGTCCCAGCCCGAAGGAACCACGCCCCGCAGATAGGTACGTCTCGAGCTCGACCCAGTTGATCGCGCGCAGCCGCCCCGAGGCGTCGACGCGGAACTCGATCGCGCCGCGATAGGTCTTCCCTCGAGCCGAGAGCGGCGCCCGGCGCCGGGAGCGCGAGCGAGCCGCGTCGCGCGGCGTGGCCTGCGTGTCCCACGCCGCGTCGACGAGGCGGATCGTCACGCCCGGCGGCGCCGGCGCCGGTCTCCTCCGCGATCCAGAGCCCCTTTCCGTCCCGACGACCGCAGTGCCGACAGGAGCGAGCAAGCCCGGCCCGCGTGCTGCGCCTCCCCGACGCGCACGCGCCACGACCCGCGGTCGGGGACGTAGCGGACGACGGCCGGCGCGCCCAGCGATTCTGCGCGAGGCTCGCGCGCTCGGCTCTCGCGGCCGCCTCGGCGGACGCGAACGCCCGACCTGGATGCGGTAGACGGACGCGCGGCTCGCTCCTCCGGGCCGCCCTGCGCGAGCGAGTGCGATCTCGACCCGTGTACGGCGTCCTTCCAGACGCTTGGCCCGACTGCCGGATCGACGAGGCGGAAACGGCTGATCCGACGCGAGCATCAGGCGGTGGCCGACGTCCAGCCCGACGCGGTAGAGCGTTCCCGGCGGATTGACCGCGAGCCGCCGCCTTGCGCGCACGGCATCGTCGACCGGTCGGACTGCCACGCACCCGGAGCGCGAGCGACGCGGCTCCGCGGCCAAGGCGAGGAGTGCGACGGTCACGCGTTCGTGAGGAGCGCCCGGCCGGCCGGAATCGAGATGTCCAGGATCTCGCGCGCGTGCCGCGGCATCCGTCGCCCACGCCCCGCGGGCGGCGTAGGTCACGAGGCGGCTCCTCCTTGCGGACGCCCCGAAGCGTCATGCAGGTGTGCTCGGCGTCGAGCACGACGAGCACCGCCCTCGGGCGCGAGCGCGGTCTCGATCGTGGCGGCGATGCTCCCGGTCAGATGCTCCTGGATCTGCAGCCGCCGGGAGAGGGCATCGACCACGCGGCCGAGCTTCGACAAGCCCGCCAGCCGCGCCGCCGGGAGGTAGGCCACGTGGGCCCAGCCCGGCGAAGGGGAGGAGGTGGTGCACGCAGACCGACGCGAAGCGGATGTCCTTCAGGACGACGGACCGCTCCCCGCGGAGCGCGCCGACGTAGGTCAGCTCGGCTGCCGGATCGACCGCGTAGCCCGACACGAGGTCGTCGGACCACGCACGCGCCACGCGGCGCGGGCGTCTTGTCGAGATCGTCGCCTGCGAAAGCGCTCGCCCAATCCCTCGAGGAACAGCCGGATGCCCGCTTCCATCTTGGTTGCGTCCATCACTTCCCCCTGTAGACGACCGCGCAGCTGCGCGTCTCCCACAGCTCGACCTCGGCCGAGCCCGGAGAGCGGCTCGCGAAGCGGCGTTCCAGATCCAGACCGCCATCACCTCGGCGGTCGGGTTCGTCGATCTTGTCGTTGACGTAGCGTGTGATCGAGCCGGTCCACGACCTCCCGGCTGACGATCTGCTTCGAGATCCGCAGAAGTCGATCGCCATGCCCGACGTCGCGCGCGACCGGACGGTCCGACGGTGACGACCAGCCGGTAGGAGTGCCCGTGCAGCTCGCGGCACTTCCCGGGTGGTGCGGGAGCCGGTGCGCCGCCTCGAAATCGAAGGTCACCTTGACCCTCACGCGCGCCCTCTGTCGGCCGTGCACGGCTCATCTCGACGCCGACGGCATCGACGATGCCGTCCAAGACCGGCGTCTCCTTGCGCACGCGCACGGTGACCCGATCGATGTCGAACGCCTGCCAGGAACTCATCCGAGCAGCTTCAGCGCGAAGGTCTCGAGCAGCTTGTACGACTTCCCGCGCCCCACCTCGATGACCTTCTTGTGAACGAGCGCGTAGTCGATCGGTGTCGCTCATCCGGTCCGAGCGCCCCGGAGTTCGTGAGGTCCATCTCCAGCGTGACGTCCACCGAGAGACGCACGCCGACCTGCCGCTCGAGCTTCGTCAAGCCGTGGAAGCCGTGGAACTTGATCCCTTCGACGAAGATCTGGTCGGTCATCGCGGGCCGGAAGTGTACCAGGCGGAGGCATCCGACGGCGGAAACGGCCTCCGTCCGTCGCGGCCGGGATCGGTTGCGGCGCCGACGATCGAGGCGGGATCCCAGTCCGACACCGGCCAATCGCTGCCGAAGACCATCGTCGCCCCGCGCGGGCGAAGAGACGCCGAGAGGATGAACGACCACGCCTCGGCCGGTGCCCGAGGCGACGGTCGAGCCACGCCCGGTCGTCGCGCCAGTGCCCGGGCTGCACCGAGGCCGACGTCGCCCCGCGGCAAAGCGCGGGAGGTCGGAGCGGCGCACCACCTGCGCGTGCTCGATCCGGTGCGGTCCCATGTCGGAGCGCGCCACGCCGCGCCAAGGACGTCGAGCGCGAGGCGTGACCGCACGGTCCCCGATAGGCGTGGATCGCAACGGGAAAGCCGCGCCGTCGCCCATCGCGCCACTCGCTGTCAGCTCGCCCTCGCGGGATCCTGAGAGCGCGCCGGATTCCCGGGATCGTCCGCGTACGGCGCCGAGAGCGCCGCCGTGCGTGCGCCGAGCGTGCCGTCCAGGAAGATCTTGATCCCTCGCACCGCGAATGCGGCCGGCCCTCGGGGAACTCGCGCCGCGCCGCCTCCGCGTCGCTCTCCGCCATGCCTTCCGGAAGCCAGAGACCCGATCTCGGCAGCGGCAAGGCCGGCGATCGCGCGAGGCGCCGCGTAGATGCTCGGGTCCCCACGGCTCGACCATGTCGTCCACCGCGGCGACGGCCGATTCCACGAGCTCGCCGCGTCCGGGATTCCAGCGCGGCGAGCCTCTCGCGCCGTCGAGCTTGCGGGGAGCTTCGACCGTCGCGCGCGTCGAACGCCTCTTCGCTGATGACGGACTGCAACGGCGAGACGCCGAGAGCGGCGCGCGCGGCACGATTGATCCACGCCGCGTGACCGTCGCGTCGGCGCGATGAAGACCGGAGCATGGCAGGTTGTCGTGGTCCGATCGCGGTCGCGCCGTCCCAACCCCAGCCGCGGACCCACACGAAGCGCCCGCGCGCGAGCGAGGCGTCCGCGAGTCGAGGCGATGACGCCGTGACCGTGTGCACGTCTCTGAGGTCGAGATCGAGAGATCCGCAGCCCCGGCCGACAGATGCGTGTGCGCGTCGTAGTAACCCGCGTCGGACAGCGCGCATCACGTAACGCGCAGGCCGGGGATCTTCGGATACTTGAGGCCCGTCCCGGTGTTGAAGAGCACGACGCACGTCGTCGGCGCCGATGAACCCGACTGGCCGCGAGCTTGCGGCGCGGCCGCCGAGCGTGGCGCCGCCCTCCGGGACAGGCGAACACCCCTCTCCTCGCGCGAGCTCGAGCTGAGCCTTCGCCATCTCGTCATCCGTGACCGCGACCGCGGTCCCGCCGGACTCCCGGAGCGCCTGGAGGATCAGCGCATCGCCCAGAGGAGACGGCACGCACAGACCCGACGCGAACGTGCGCGGATGCGGCCAGGGCATCAGCCGTCGCCGCGTCTGCGCTCCATCGCCTTGACGATCGGCGCGCAGCCGGTCGGCCTGAACGGCGACCATGCGCGGCCGCTGTCCCGCGTCGATCCAGCCCGAGCTGCTCCATCTCCTCGAACGCCTTCCACATGCCGATCAGGCCGGTGCCGCCGCCGGTGGGATAGACGATCACGTCGGGCAGCGTGCCAGTCGAGCTGCTCGGCGATCTCGTAGCCCATGGTCTTCTTGCCCTCGATCCGGTACGGCTCGCTGCAGCGTCGGACAGGTCGAACCAGTCCGCGCGCGTCGCTCGCGCTCGCGCAGTCATGCGGCCGCAGCGTCGAGATGTGCCGCCGTGCACCAGGTGAACCTCGGCGCCGTGGGCCGCCGCTTCGAGACGGAACGGCTCGGGCGTGTCGCTCGGGCAGGAACAGACGGACCGCGAGCCCGGCGCAGGCGCGCCGTACGCGGCGCGCGGCGAGCCCGGCGTTCCTCGGCCGAGGGAGCGCGATCCGTCGCACGCCCTGCGTCTCGCCATCGTGACCGCGGTCGCCATGCCGCGCGCCTTGAACGAGCCGGTCGGATTCAGCGCTCTCGTCCTTCAGGAGACACCTCTCGACACGCCGAGCGAGGACCCGATGAAGCGCAAGCGTGCAGCAGCGGCGTCATCCCCCGCCCAGGGTGACGGGCGTCGTCGGATCCGGAAGGACCTCGCGTAGCGCCACAGCGGTCGGCGGCCGCGACGCGATCGCGCTCTTCGCGTCATCGTCGCGCGCGCTTCGTCGAGCCGGTAGCGCGCAAAGCAGGACGCCGCCGCACCGGCACAAGCTCACGGCTAATCTCCGCGTCGTGGCGACACGTGGCAGCGCGAGCACTCGAGCCACTCCAGAGTAGACGTCACGACGGCACGCTCTGCTGCTCCGGTCTGCTATCGGTCTCGGCGTTGAAGCTACGCACGGCGGGCGACAAGCGGAGGCGACGTGGCGCGGGTCCGGGTTCCGATCGCCTTCACACGGATCGATCGATGGCTCACGGGTCTGATCGCGCTGGCGATCGCCGCGGGAGCGGGCCTGCTCTGGATCGTCCCAGATGCTCGTCGCCGCCTCCGCGTCCGCGCATCTCGGATTCGAAGCGCCCCACGATCGGCCTCACGCTGGCGGATGCGAAGGGACGCGTCCGGATCTTGAGCGCCGCGGGCCCCGCCCGGCAGGCCGGATTGCAGCGACGGCGACACGATCACCGCGATCGGCGAGGAGACCTCCCCGAGCCTCGCTGCGGTCACGGATCGGATCGGCGCGCGCGCGAGAGGGCGACGTCGTCAGGATCGAGGCCCGGCGCCTGGCCCCGGCGGAGGCGAGATCGGGGATCCTCGGCCGACGTGAAGGTCGAATCGCCGCGACGATCAGCCCTGCAGGACGCGGGCTTGCCTTTCGAAGACGTCTCGTTCCGGAACGCCGACGGGCTGACGCTTCGCGGGTGGTATCTCCTCCGCCCGCGGGCGCCGCAGGACGCGCCGCCGCCATCGCCGTACGGTCACGGGAACGCGACCGACCGCAGGCATTGGCTTCCCGTCGCTGAGCCGTGCACGACGCGGGCATCGCCCAGCTCCTCTTCGACTTCACCGGACGCGGTGAGAGCGACGGCGAGGTGATCTCGATGGGGTTCCACGAGTCGCGCGACCTGCGCGCCGCGCTCGATTTCTGGCCGCGCGGCCCGAGGTCGACCCGCTCCGCCTGGCGATCGGGGGCGCAGCATGGGCGCCGCCGCGGCGCTGTTCCTCGCCGCGGACGACGCGCGGGTCAAGGCGCTGGTGCTTGACAGCCCGTACGCCGATCTGACGGAGGTCGTGTGACCGCGCGCTCGCGAGCTATTCCACCCCGCTCCTGATCTTCCGGCCGCCGCTTCTCGCGGTCGCCGGCTGGCGCGCGCACTACTGCGCCTGACTCCGGTTCGGCCGATCGACGCCGTCGCGCAAGATCAAGGCGCCGATCCTTCTCTTCCATGGGGACAGGGACGCGATCGTTCCGTACTCCGACGCTGCGCGATCTGCAGGTCGCTCGCCGCGGGCCCGCTCACGCTCGTCACGCTCACCGGACTCGATCACAACTCTCCGCGCCCGGCCGATTACGCCCGGCCGCATCGCGGCGTTTCTCACGCAGACGATGCCGCCAACCCGGAGGACTCCATGAGACTGACTCGTGCTTGCCGTCGCTCGCGACTGGCTTTGGCCGGCGATCCGCCGTCTCTTCCGGACAGCACCGCGGCGGACCGATCGCACGTCGGTCGCGTCACGGTCTACAACCAGAACCTCGCGCTGGTGCGTGAGACGCGAAGCTTGAAGCTCGAGCGACCGGGACCTCCCGGCTTCGCTTCATGGACGTCCCGTCGCAGATCAACCCGCGCACCGTCCACGTGCAGCCCTTGTGGCGCTTCGGACCTTGGCCGTGCTCGAGCAGAACTACGAGTACGACCTGATCTCCCCGAGAAACTGATGGAAAAGTACGTCGGGCGCGACGTCGAGATCGTCGAGCAGGCGGACGACCTGACGACCCGCACCGTCAAGGCGACGCTCCTTGTCCACGAACGGCGGACCCGTCTACCGCGTGGGCGACAGTGATCGTGCTCGGCCAGGGAGGCAAGGTGACGCTCCCCGACCTTCCCGCGGACCTCGTCGCGCGCCCGACCTTGGTTTAGACCCTGATGTCCCGAAGACCGGGGCGACGCCCGCCGAGGTTTCCTACCTCACGGACGGCATGAGCTGGTTTACACGACTACGCTGCCGTTGTGGACGCCGACGACAAGAAGGCCGGGTTGTCTGGTTGGGTCACGATCGACAATCATTCGGGGGCCGGATTCAAGGACGCCACGCTCTAGCTGGTCGCCGGCGACGTGCGCCGCGTGCAGCCCGATCAGCTGATGGCGATGGAAGCGCAGGGAAGTTTCGACCCAAGTCGGCGGGGTTTCGCACCTCAAGAGGAAGCGGTTCTTCGAGTACCACCTCTACACGCTCGATCGCAAGGCGACCGTCAAGGACAATCAGACGAAGCAGCTCGCCCTGTTTTCCGCTCCCTCCGTCCCGGTGACGAAGAAGCTTCTGCTCGTCGGCAATCCGATGCTACTACCGAACTCGCTGGGAACCGGCTCGCAAACACAAAAGGTCGCCGTGGTGCTCGAGCTCGTCAACGCCGAGGCCGGGCCTAGGGATCCCCTCCCCAAGGGCATCGTGCGGGTCTACAAGAAGGATAAATCGGGCGCGGAACAGTTCGTCGGCGAGGACAGGATCGATCACACGCCCGATGGACGAAACGGTGAGGCTCGAAGTCGGCGACGCGTTCGACGTCGTCGCCGAGCGCCGCCCAGAGCGACTACAAATCGGTGAGCGCCGAGGCAGAACGAATCGGCGTGGACGATCTCGATCCGCAATCGCAAGGAGGAGGACGTCGTCGTCACGGTGAGGGAGCCCATGGGCGGCGACTGGACCCTTCTAGCTTCGAGCGTTCCGGGGAAGAAAGTGGATCAGCAGACGCTGGAGTTCACGGTCCCGGTTCCCAAGGGGCAAGAGGTCAAGCTGACCTATCGCGTCGCCGTGACGTGGTGACGCCGGTCACGAGAACGTCGCCTTTGCGAAATGACGCCGCCCGACCTTGATGAGAACGGTCTTCCTGAAGCGGCCGGCAACGTCCCGCGTGCCGGAGGCATCTTCGCGCCGTCGAGGTGAACTCCCCTGCGCGATGAGCCGGCATCGCTTCCCTGTTCGACTTGGCGAGCCCGCATTCGACCAGCAGCTTCGGCAGGAACACCCGGCCGTTCACCGTGGCGACGCGGAACTCCGGAACGTCGTCGGGCTCGCCGTCTCTGGCGAAGACCCGCTCGAACTCTTCCAGCGTTCTCCTCGCCGCCTCCTCGCCGTGGAAGTCGGCGATGATGCGCATCGCCAAGCCTTGCTTGACCTTCTGGGATGCAGCGTCTTCTCTTCACGAGCCGCTGCATCTGCTCGATCGCCTCCGTCGATACGTCGGTGCACAGGAGGTAGTAGCGCCACATGAGCTCGTCGCTGATCGACATGAGCTTGCCGAAGACCGAGGCCGGAGCCTCGTCGACGCCGACGTAGTTGCCGAGGACTTCGACATCTTCTCGACGCCGTCCAACCCTTCGAGCAGCGGCGTCGTCAGGACGATCTGCGGCGCCAGGCCGTAGTGCGGCATGATGTCGCGGCCGACGTTGAGATTGAAGAGCTGGTCGGTCCCCCCGGAGCTCCACGTCCGCCTTCAGGAACACCGAGTCGTAGGCCTGGGCCAGCGGGTACAGGAACTCGTGGATCGAGATCTGGACGCCAGCTCGCATAGCGCGTCTTGAAGTCCTTGCGCTCGAGCATGCGCGCGACGTTGTACTTGGCCGCGAGGCGGATGAACCCCTCGACGCCCAGCGCCTCCAGCCACTCGCTGTTGAACCGGATCTCGGTCTTCACCGGATCGAGCACCTTGAAGCACTGGCGCTTGTAGGTTTCGGCGTTCTCTCCGATCTGGTCGCGCGTCAAGGGCGGGCGCGTCTTCTGCCGGCCGGTCGGGTCGCCGATCATCCCGGTGAAATCACCGATGACGAAGATGACGCGATGCCCGAGATCCTGGAACTGCGCGCATCTTGCGGAGCAGGACCGTGTGTCCGAGGTGAATGTCCGGGCGGTGGGGTCGAAGCCGACCTTGACCGTGAGCGGCTCTCCGGTCGTGAGCTTCTTCTTGAGCTCGGCCGGTGACGAGATCCACCGCGCGCGCGCGTCAGGCGCGTCGAACTGCTCGTCGACCGTCATGCTCACTTCGGGGGCGGCGACGCGGGAGGCACTGTCGCCGGCGGCACGCCGAGGGTCGGCGGACCTGCGGCCTGGCTGATCGCGATCGAGCGCTCGCCGCTTTTTCCCACCGAGCGAACCGCGAAGAGGGCGTCGTCGATCCGCACGCCGGCGGACGTGACGGTGCCCGCGGCGGGAGCTTTTTGCAGGACCGTCCAGCGGGGCCTCGGTCGTGTCGCGCGTGAGGATTTCGAATCCGGTTCGCTCGGCATCGGCCGCGGCCTCGATTGTCACCGTCGTATCGAGGGCTTGACCGCGCCCTCCGCGATCGCGGAGCTCGGCGGCGCGGGCGCGTTCGCCAGCCTCGAGACGGCCTCGGCGTTCAAGCCGGCGACCTTCGCGAGGAAATCGAAGTCCGACGAACTTCTGGAGGTCGCCGTATTCGACGTCGCCTTCGGTCCGCGGCGTCTGGTGCTGGTGACGGTAGTCCTCGCGGGCTCCGTGAACCTCTACGGCCGGGGCGCCGGCCTCGAGGAATCGGGAGATGGTCGCCCCCGCGCCCGAACCGGTCCTTGCGAAAGATCAGCCTCACGGAGTCGCGGCCCAGCATCTCCTCGAGCGAAAGTCCGAGACTGCGCGCGGAGTCGCCGGATCTTCCGCAGAACACCCGCGGCCGCGTGTCCTTCGATCCGTTGGTCGCGCCGACGATGTCGTTGTTGAGCACGCCGCCGACCGTGAGCCTCTTGCTCTTTGCCCACGCTACAGGCGCTTTCCTCCGAGCAACCCCTGCTCTTCGCCGGCCAGGGCGCGGCGAAGACGATCGTCGCGCGATGCTTCCGGCCGGCGAGCAGCTTGGCCGCGGCGATCGCGACCGTCGTTCCGGAGGCGTCGTCGTCCGCGCCCGGGGCGTCGCAGGCGCTGTCCATGATGTCCGAGCACATCGAGTCGTAGTGGCCGGAGACGAAAAACGCCGTCTTCTTCATGTCCGGATCCGTGCCTTCGACGACCAAGTAGACGGCTTTCGAGCTTGGCCGGAACGTCGCGGGTTCGGGGACTCGTTGCCTCGAACTTATCGACGACGACGCGAGCGCCGGATTGCCCTTTGCGGGCGTTCGCTGAGCTCGGCGACGATGAGATCGCGCGCGCACCCGATCCCCCGGCTCGGATCCTCCCACGACGAGCGTGTGGCGCGTGCCGCACGCCACAGAGCTTGCCGTCGATCTCACGGACCTCGTCGGGCGTCGGGCGCGCGGACGACGCCATCGATAACAGGCACACCACCCCGACCGTCGCTACGGAAAGACGCACGCTTCGAATTCGCTACTTCTTCATCGCGGCCATTTTTTGCGCAAGGCCGGCCCGCATACTTTTCGTATTGCTCGCTGTTGATCTCAAAGGTGCCATACATGTAGTTCGTGCCGGTGGGATAGCTCAGTCCTGGCCCGCGTCCTTGTAGGTCATGGCCGTCGTTTCGCCCCTGCAGGTACTCGTGATGGAGCGGATCGGCCCCGGGGGGATCACGATCTTCACCGATCCGCCGAGGCCCCCTTCGATCACGTGGCCGGAGAACTTGCCGTACTGCGCGGCAGCGAGATCGAGTGCTCTTCCCGTCAGATCTTGCGCTCGATCGGCACATAGCGGATCTCGCTCTTCTTCGAAGCGCCGCCGGCCAGGACGGTCGTGGCGATCGCTTCCAACCCCTTGCGCTGCTCGAGGGTCGCCTTCGCGTCCACGTAGTAGTAGTTGAAATTCCAGTCCCCGAACGATTCCATCATTCCCTTCCCTCGGGGCTCTGGGACATGGAGCCGACCGCGAGAGGCCGTCGAGCTTGGTGCTTCCGTAGGTCCCGTTCGTGATGAAGATGAAACTGGCCCCCGCCGCAGGCTCATCTTCGGTGCGGCTTCGAGCCGAACCAGCAAGGGCATGCGGCGCTGCACGAGCAAGCTTCTTCGAGCTGACCGGTGAGCTTCCACGGGGTTTTCGGCGCGTCGCCGGCGAGGCCGATCGAGATCACGGCGGTCAGCGCGGCAACCGAAGCGAGAGCGATTCCGAGTTTCTTCATGGTCCACACCCTCCAGGAGTCGGTCCGAGCCGACCGGCGTCGGCTCAGTCTCAACTCGTCCGACTCACGATCTCTAAAACGCGCCGCGCTCCCTCAAGCTCGTGAACCCGCTCTTCGTCACGATCAGATGGTCGTACAGCTCGATGCCGACGGGTCTCCCCCGCGCGATGCACGGCACGCGTGAACGCCACTGTCCTCGTCGGAGGGATCGAGCGATCCGCTGGGGTGGTTGTGGACCAGGATGAATCCCATCGCGAGGTGCACGATCGCGAGGTACAGGATCTCCCGGGGTGCGTCCGCGTCGTATTCAGCGATCCGACCGAGACCGTCTCGCGGTGGATCAGACCGCTCTGGGCGTCGAGGTAAGAGGCCGACGAGGTGCTCCTTCTTCAAATGACCCAGCTCGCGGGTGACCTTCCAAGCCTCGCGAGGGCGCGTGATCTGCGGTCGCTGTTCTCCCTCGGCGGAGGCGGCGGCGCGGCGCCCGAGCTCGAACGCCGCCGCGAGGCGCGCGGCGAGCGCCGTTCCGACCCCGGCCCCGCGCCCACTCCTCTGGGGTCAACGTCGTGAGCCCCGACAGCCCGTGCCGCCGAACCAGTCGCAGGGCCGTCTCGAGCGCCGAAGTCCGCGCGTTGCCGCTTCCCCAGAACAGGCGCGACGAGCTCGGCCTGGCCCAAGGCTCCGGCCCCTCGGGCAAAGAGCTTCTCACGGGCGGTAGATCCGCGGGAGCGCCGCGTGACGGTCCGCCTCGACGCGTGGCTAAGCCAGGGCGGCCTCATGGGAGATCCAGCCGTCGCACATCGGGGATCCGGACGAGGAAGCGGGACTTACGGGCGAATGCGGACGCGCCGGCCGTCAAGATCGAGGCGGCCCGTGGCCAGAAGCTCGAGCGCCTCCGGGTAGATCGTGTGCTCGGCGTCCAGGATACGCGCCGACAGCGTGGCGACGGAGTCGTCGTCGTACACGGGGACCGCGGCCTGCAGGACGATCGGGCCGTGATCGACCTCCACATCGACAATGTGCACGGTGCACCCTGTAACCTTCACGCCGTGACGAAAGCGCCGCCTTCTGCGCGTCGAGCCCCGGAAGGCGGGAAGCAGCGCGGGGTGGACGTTCAGGATGCGGTCTCTGTAGGCGCCGACGAGGAGCGGGGACAGGCGCCTCATGTAGCCCGCGAGGCAGACGATGTCGACGTCGTGTTGCTTCGAGGATCGAGCACGGCACGCTCGTGGGCTTCTCGCGGCACGACCTTCCTGTGATCGACAACCGCGGTGGCGATCCCGTGCTCCGCGGCCGCGCTGCCAGGCCCGGGGCGCCGGGGACGTTCGAGACCACGACCGCCGGGTCGGCGGACACCCGCCCCTCGCGCATCGCGGTGACGAGGGCCCCCATGTTCGATCCGCGGCCCGAGATGAGGATTCCGACGCGCGCGCGCTTCCGCTCAGGCATAGACCACGTTGCGCTGCCCCGCGACGATCGACCCGATCCGGAAGTAGGCTTGCGCCCGAGGCTAAGGTGCGCTTCGAACGCGCCGACGTTGGTCCGGTGCGATCGACGCACACCATCCCGACGCCCATGTTGAACGCGCGATACATCTCTTCGTCGGCGACGCGGCCGACCTGCTGCATCACGGTGAAGACGGGGAGAACGGGCCACGACCCGCGCTCGATCCGCGCGGCCGTCCCCTCGGGGAGGATCCGCGGAAGGTTGTCGGTCAGCCCTCCCCCGTGATGTGGGCCAGCCCGCGAACGAGCCCCGCGTCGAGCGCCCCGGAGCGCGGCGCGAGGTAGGAGCGGTGCGGGCGAGCAACGCCGACCCGATCGTGCCGGGGAGCCCGGCGAAGCGGATCGTCGGGCGCGGCTTGGCCACCTCGAAGAAGATCTTGCGCGCGAGCGAGTAGCCGTTGGTGTGGAGCCCCGCGGAGGGCAGCGCGTAGAGCAGGTCGCCCGCGCGGATCGCGCGGCCGTCGACCACCTTGCGGCTTGTCCACGATCCCGACGATGAAGCCCGCGAGATCGTAGCGTGCCGTCGGCGTAGAAGCCCGGCATCTCGGCGGTCTCGCCGCCGAGGAGCGCGCATCCGTTCTCGCGGCAGCCGGCGCGCGATGCCGTCGACGACCGACGCCAAGACCTGCGGCACGAGGCGACCGGTCGCGACGTAATCGAGGAAGAAGAGCGGTCGCGCGCCCTGCACGAGGATGTCGTTGACGCAGTGGTTGACGAGATCGCGCCCGACGGTGTCGTGGATTCCGGTCATGAAGGCCACCTTGAGCTTCGTTCCGACCCCGTCGCACGACGCGACGAGAACCGGTTCCGTCATCGCCCTGACAGGTCCGGGGCGAACATCCCGCCGAACGATCCGAGGTCGGCGAGCACGCCCTTGCGTGCGCGGTGGCGCAGGCGCATCGCCTTGATCCGGCGCAACCCGTCGTCTTGGGCGTCGATGTCGACGCCGGCGTCGCGGTAGGTTAGCCTCGGATTGTCTGCGATCGCTCATCCGGCTCCATCCTACGCCGCGGCCAGTCAAAGGCGGCGCCTCCGGGCGCAGCGGTCGCTCGCGCGCAACTACCGGCGGGCTTCTCGAACAGCTTCCGCTGCCCTTCGGCCTCCGTCGGGCAGCGGAACGGGATGCTCGGTCGGTCCAGCAGGCGGTGCAGTAGCTGTCGGCGTCTCCTCCGATGGCGCTTCATCATCCCCGCGAGGCTGAGATACGCCCAGCGAGTCCGCGCCGACGAAGCGCCGAGTCTGCCTCGATCGTCTTGCTCGCGGCGATCAGCTCCTCTCGCCGGGGCGTGTCGATCCGTAGTAGCACGGCCCGATCGTCGGCGGGCACGAGATCCGCGAGGTGCACTCTCCTTGGCGCCGGCGTCGCGGCACATCTGCACGATCTTCTGGCTCGTCGTCCCGCGAACGCAGGCTGTCGTCGATCAGCGCGATCCGCCGGCCTGCGAGCGTCTCCCGTCACCGGGTTCAGCTTCACGCGCACGCCGAAGTTCGCGGATCTGCTGGCGACGGCTCGATGAACGTCCGGCCGACGTAGTGGTTCCTCACCAGCCCCAGCTCGAACGGGAGATCTTCGAGGCCGCTGCATACCCCAGCCCCGCGAAGGTCCCCGAGTCCGGGCACCGGGACGATGAGATCCACGTCGGCGGGCTGCTCCTGCGAACAGCTCGCGCCCCGAGGCGCTTGCGCACGCGCCTGCACCGACTGGCCGAAGATCGTGCTGTCGGGACGGGAGAAGTAGACGTGCTCGAAGGCGCACGGCGCCGGCTCGAGACCGGGGACGAACGGCTTTTCGAGTGGACGCCGCGCCACGTCGATGACGACCTCGCCCCGCTCGACGTCGCGGACGCTCTCGGCGCCCAAGAGGTCGAACGCGCAGGATCTCGCTCGCAGACGCGCCCAGGCGCCGTCCACCGCGGCCGAGCGACAGCGGTCGGAACTCCATCGGGTCCGCGCGGCCGCGAGCCGTCCCGGGGACGAGGAAGAGTCAGCGAGAAAGCGCCGCGAACCTGACGGCAGCGCATCGACGATCGCATCCACGACGTCCGCGCCCGCGGGATCGCGCGATCAGGTGGAGCAGGACCTCGGTGTCCGGTCGTCGTTCTGGAAGATCGCGCCGTCGCCTTCGAGCGTCCGACCGGATCCGCGCGGCGTCCACCAGGTTGCCGTTGTGGGCGCACCGCGATCGGACCGCGGTGGTGCCGCAGGCAGGAAGGGCTGGGCATTGGCGGGATCGGATCGTCTCGGCCGGTCGAGTAGCGCACGTGGCACGATGGCGACGGAGCCCGAAGGTCCGCCGAGGACCTCCCGCGAGAATCACGTCCGGCAACGTGCCCCATGCCCCCTCGCCGCGTGAGCACGCGGCCCCTCGGCGGCCACGATGCCGGCCGACTCTTGGCCGCGATGCTGCAGCGCGTAGAGCCCGAGGTAGGAAAGCTTGCGCTCGGGTGTCCCGAACACGCCGACGATGCCGCCACGATGTCACCCTCGGTCATTGGGAAGTGCGTGCTACGGATCGATGTGGCAACCGCGTCAATCGCCCTGAAACGCGCGGCGTAGACCGCATCCACGTGTTTCGGGAAGCGTCCGGGAAGCGTCGAAGCACGAGGCGAGCTCCGGAAGGCGGTCAGCACGGCGGCGACCTCGGGGTCGGCCGCCAGAAGATCCCGGAAGCTCCCGTTTCCGTCCCAGACCTTCATCGCATTGCGCTGAACGACATCGTAGGCGGTCTCTGCTGAAAGCCCGCCGCGGCGAGTGCCAGGAGAACCGATTGCGAGAAAACGAGCCCTCTTCATCCAGTCCGATGTTCTCCAGCCATGCGGGCGGGGTACACGATGAGTCGCGTCGAGGATTCCGGTCATGCGGTGCAGCATGGTAAGTCAGCAGAGAGGTCGTCGCATCCGGAAGGACCACCCGCTCGACGGAGGTGGTGAGATCGTCCGCGCTCGGCCAGAGCGGGATGTCCTCGAGGCGCCGCCCTGGACGTACGCCCGAACCGAGGCGCGCCAAGCCCGACACGTTCTCGCAGCCGATCGGGTTCCGCTTGTGCGGCATCGACGAAGATGCCCTTCTGACCGGCCTGCGAACGGCTCCTCGACCTCGCGGACGTCGGTTCGCTGAGAGTGGCGGATCTCGTCGCGATGCGATCGAGCGGACGAGGCGAGGATCCCCAGCGCACGCCACGAGCGCCGCGTGGCGGTCCCGCGGGATGACCTGGGTCTGCCAGCGGCTCGGGCGATCGAGGCCCAGACTGCGCCACACTCCGCCTCGACTCCGGGATCGAGGTGCGCGTAACGTCGACCGGCGCCCGGAGCAGCTTCCCGAACGCGGATCTGCTTCGCGGCGCCGGCGTCAGGCGGGCTCGGTTCCGCTGTCGCCTCGTGGTGCCAGCAGAGCGATCTTGAGGCCCAGCGTGTAAGGCTCCGCGCGTGGATGCCGTGGCGTGCGGCCGACCATGACGGTGCGCCTTGTGCTCGATCGGCGCGCCGCTTCAGCACGGCCAGCATGCCGTCGATGCCGCCGAGCAGAAGCTTGTCGGCGCGCGACCAGCAGGAGTGCGGGTGCCGTGTCGACGACGTCCGAGGAGGTCAGCCCGTAGTGGAGGTGGCGCGCCGGCGGGCCCGACGCGCTCGCCGACGCTGGTCGAGGAACGCGATGACGTCGCTGCTTGACCTCGCGCCTCGATCGCGGCGATCCGCGCGACGTCGAAGGCGTCCGGACGCTTCGCGCGGATCGTCTCGAGGTCTGCCTGCGGGACGATGCCGCGCTCCGCGGCATCGGTCTCCGGTGGCGGCCAGCTCGACCGCAGAGCCACGCGCCTGGTATTCGCGCCTCGTCGGTCCAGAGGCGCGCCCATCTCGGGGCGCGTAGCGCGGCGAATCATCAGGATCAGACCTCCGGCGGGTCGGCGGCTTCCGCTGCGCCACGCGCATCGCGTAGCGGTTGCGCCCGGCCGCGGCAGAGCTGCCGGCGGCGGCGCGCGGCGCGAGCGCCTCGGTGTTGTTGCTCTCGGAGAGGTGCGCGAGGATCACGCGCCTGGCAGTCGTCGTCCGCGACCGCGGCGACGCAGGGCCGCCGCCTCGATCGTTCGAGAGATGGCCGAGACGACCCGCCGATCCGCTGCTTCGAGCGCCCAGGGTGCGGCCCGCGGGTCAGCATGCCGTCGTCGTGGTTGGCCTCGACGCAGGAGCACGTGGCACCCGCTTGAGGCGCGTCGTGGACGAGCGTCGTCGCGTGCCCGAGGTCGGTCGCGATCCCGACGCGCACGCCCGCACCCTTCCAGGACGAACCCGACCGGGTTCGACGGCGTCGTGCGGGACGGTGAACGGTCGACCTCGACCCGCAACGCGTCGAAGCGGGACGCCGGGCTCGAACGGATGCCAGGCGCGCGAGATGCCGAGGTGCCAGGTTCAGCGCCGGCGAGGCGCCTCCGGGCGTCGGAGAAGACCGGGATCCGGTGCGCAGCGCGAACCGCTCAGGCCCGCGCGCGTGGTCGTGGTGCTCGTGGGAGAGGAGGATCGCCGTCGAGCTGGCCCCGGCACGACGCCGACGGCCGCGAGCCAGGGCGTGAGCTCGCGCGCGGAGAGCCCGGCGTCGATCAGGAGTCGTCCGTGCGCCGAACTCGACAGAGGGTCGCGTTACCGGACGAGCCGCTCCCCAGCGGGACGACGCGGACCATCAGCCGGATCCGGTGTGCCCGAACCCCGGCCGCCGCGAGCGGTCTCGGGAAGCTCGTCCACGCCACGAGCGTCGACGTCGGGGAGGCGCTGGACGACGAGCTGGGCGATGCGGTCCCCGCGCGCGATCGTCACCGCTGCCTCGCCGTGGTTGACGACGATCACGCTGATCTCGCCGCGGTAGTCCGGCGTCGATCGTCCCGGGCGTGTTGAGCAGCGTGAGCCCGACGCGGAGCGCCAGAGCCGCTCCGCGGCCGTACCTGCGCCTCGTACCCTTCGGGGACGCGCGATCGCGATGCCGGTCGGGACGAGCGCCGCGCTCCACCGGGAGCGATCGTACCGGAGCGATCGACGCAGGCGCGCAGGTCGAATCCGGCGCGGCCGCTGATGGCGCCCGCTCGGGAAGCGGAAGGTCGCGCGGCGGCGGAAGGCGTTGCGATGCGCACGCGCGACGCTCCGCGGCCGTCACAGGCGACGCCGCCCGCGCCGAGGCGCCTTCAGCGTCGCCTCGTTCGTCCACCGCCGCCAGGCGCCAGGCGTCTTCCGCGGAAGACGGCTGCGCCACGTCGTGGACGTCCGCGCGCGTGACGCGGTCGACGCCGCTGCAGGACTCTCCATCGAGAACGTGGCGGCCGTGGTACATCTCCTGGCGCGCGAGGTTCGACATGCGGCTCGACGTGGACTCGAGCGAGAGCATCAGGCTTCCCTTGAGGTGCTCCTTGCGCGACCTCGACCTCCGCGCCTCGGCGCCTGCGCTCCGGAGGCGCGCGTGAGCTCGTCGTACGACGACCGCGAGCACCTCGTCCCCCTGCTCCGGGCTCGTGCCGCGCGTAGACCATCATGACGCCCGCGTCCGTGAACCGCGTTCACCGCCGGAGTAGACGCTGTAGGCGAGCCCACGCTCCTCGCGCACCTTCTGGAACAGGCGCGAGGACATCGTGCCCCCCGAGGAGCGGCGTTCAAGACGAAGAGCGGGAACCGCTGAGCGTGCGTCGCTCCGGGAACGCGGGAACGCCCAGGAGAGGTGGAGCTGCTCGCAGCTCCTTCTTGGCGCGCGATGACGACTCCGCCGCGCGCGCGCGGTGGCCGACTCGCGGCGCGCGCCTGCGTCCGCCGGCGCTTCATCCTGCCGAACGACGACGTCGCACAGCTTGGCGAGCGCGGCATGGCGCGAGGTTCCCGGCCGCGCACGATCGAGGATGTTGTCCGGGACGTAGTTCTCGCGGAAGTAGTCGGAGGAGGCGCGGCGCGGCTCAGCCCGCCGACCGTCCTCTCGGTCCCTGGATCGGGCGCCCGAGCGGGTGCGCCCGGGTAGAAGTGCGTCGAGAGAACAGGTCGTAGACGAGCTCTTCGGGCGCGTCCTCGACCATCCGGATCTCCTCGACGATCACCTTGCGCTCGCGCTCGAGCTCCGTCGCGATCGAAGAGCGGGCGCAGCACGATGTCGGAGAGGAGATCGACCGCGTCGCCGAGCAGTGCTCGTCGAGCACCTTGGCGTAGAAGCAGGTGTACTCCTTCGACGTGAAGGCGTCCATCTGCCCGCCGATCGAGTCGACCGCCAGCGCGATCTCGCTGCGCGGAGCGGCTCTCGGTGCCCTTGAAGACCAGGTGCTCGATGAAGTGCGAGGCGCCGTTCAGCGACGGCGGCTCGTGGCGGCTCCCGCGGCGAAGCCAGACACGCCGATCGTGACCGAGCGGACGTGCGGCATGCGCTCGGTGAGCAAGCGTGATTCCGTTCGGTAGGGTTTCCTTGCGGATCGTCCGCGCGGGTCGTCGTGGCTCAAGCGACGGGAGTATACCAACGCGCGAAGCGGGCACGACCGGTGCGGCGGAGCCGGAGAGTCGCTCCAGGCGGCGTCTGAAGCCGGCTCTGCGGTTGGGAACGCGGCTTGCCCGCGGGGTTCCTGCTGGTTCGCGCCGCCCTGCTGCTGCAGCGCTGCTGCTCGTCAGATCGAAGACCGAGAACACCCACTCGCTGATACTCGCGTCTTCCCTTGGTAGACTTGCGGAACGGCCTTGTCGGTGCAGCTTCGTCTTCACGCCGGCGATCGGCAGCCCGGTCGGATCACCTGCCAGCGCCTGCCTCAGGGTCGCTTACACCACTGGAGCCGACCGGCGGGAACCCGCCGCCGTCTTGCATGGCTCCCGGAAAGGCTGGTGCCCAGGGTCCGTCCCTGCTGGGCGCCCGCACTCGCCGCAGGTTCTGCTGAACGCTCGGATCGAAGAGAGTCCGCCTCCCGGGGGCCGCGTAGACGAACTGCCACTGGCCGCCCTTGACGAGCGGGTCTCTTCCAGAGCTGCCGCATGCAGGTACTGCCCCTTCTGTCCCGGCTCGATCAGCTCCTTGAGCTCGGTGGGAAGCGGCCTTGTCCTGTCTGGAAGCGCTTGAGGCGCGCGCACGATGTCCTGCGCGCGGAACATCATCTCGGCCTCGTTGTCACGCCGCACAACGTCGCGACCACGTCCTGAACCGCGACCGTCGCGGGATCATCATGATGGCGATCCCCGCCATGAGCGCGACGATGAGCGACCCGCGCGCTGCTTCGACCTTGCGGCGTACCGCCGTCCGCTCATCAGCGCCGGTGTGCCTGCCGGAACGTTGATGGTGACGGTGGCGGCCGGGAGTGGACGAGAGGCGCGCATTCGGTGGCGCCGGGGAGCCCCGCATCTTTGACCACGAGGCTCACGACGTACGTCTTCGCGGTGGCCTGGTAGGTGTACTGGCACGTGACCGTCGAGGTCGTGATCGTCCGGACCTCCCGCCCCTGGCACGTCCACGCGTACGTCAGCGCCGTTCCTTCAGCGGTCCGTCGAGCTCGTGCCGCTCAGAACCCGCGCTGACCGGCGTATTTGACGGTTCCGGCAGGAAGCGTCTGCGCGGCCGGGGGCGTGATTTGAGCCGTGGGCGGGTCGTTGCCGGCACAGAGGTCGTCGGGATCGTCACCGACTTCGTCAGCGCGCCCGACTCGCCGTCACGATGATCTCCCGCCCCGCATCGGCCCGGTCCACCCTGACGGTATCCAGCGCAACACCGTGGGAATCCCGTTTCGCGGGAGTCGCCGTGCGGAGTCCAGCACGCCGCCGGTCGCGCTGAACAGCACGCTGATCCCCTGTTGCGGGATCCCTTGGGCGCTCAGGACGGTCGCGCTCGACGGAGGCGATCGACTGCGCGTCGGATCTTCCGAAACTCGGATCCGGCGGCGCGAAGCGAGCGTCATCGAGAAATCCTCGCCGGCCACGACCGGCGTGTCCTCACCCCGTGGCCCACACGCGAGAAGGGCGTACGAACATCGCCAGGAACGAGAGCTTGATCCAAGCTACGCATCGCCGTTCTCCTCAAAAATCCGTATACGGGCGGCCGTCGAGGAGCTCCCTCTGCACCGCTCTTGACGCTCGTGATCCAGGCTCGGTCGAGATGTCGATTCGTCACTCGGCCTCGATCGTGACCCACGAGTCCGCGCTTCCGGTGAACGGGTCGTTCGGGATGAGCTGGAGGTAGTGATCCTCGACGAGGCCGAAAGATCGGACGGGTACTTGCCCTTGTCGGCGAAGTACTGGTTGATCAGCGTGCGCATCGTGTACAGGTCCTGCTGGAGGACCGCTTCTTTCGCCTTGACGATGCTTCGCCGGTAGCAATACGTAACC